>Ga0194122_10004064_pt1 | contig 14547 bp, 14 predicted proteins | sample TA2MahCa10mmetaG_FD_155487 | JGI IMG/M metagenome (GOLD analysis project Ga0194122, IMG submission 155487) | Freshwater microbial communities from Lake Tanganyika, Tanzania - TA2015021 Mahale Deep Cast 10m | ecosystem: Environmental > Aquatic > Freshwater > Lake | place: Tanzania: Lake... | reverse complement strand
GCCGCTCCGGCCAGGAACCAAACTACTTTGTCACTGCTTTCTCTTGCCATTGTTTCGTACTCCTCGCTTTCATTATCCCATTCAGCCGCCGCCGCCACGGCGGCGAAGCGTGAGGTTCTCCGCCACAATGCCAGGCAGCTGTGGCACCTGGATTTCGCGATGCCCAGCGCTTCCAGTTCGTCCGTCTCGGACCGCAGCGCGGACGCCAATTGGCGCGCGTCCAATTTGCATTGCACGTTTCGGCGTGCCGGAACGTCACTAGTTATGTGAAGGTCCTTGCGCCCATCGTGTGCCTTACCGCGTTTGCGGCGGACTTCGATCTGCCCAAGGCGCTTCGAGGCATCGAGACACGGTATAACTCCATCAAAACGCTGGAGTTGGATTTCGAGCAAACCTACACCGCCCCGAACCGGGCGCGCCGCGTGGAAGCCGGGAAGCTGTTCTTGCGGAAACCGGGCCGGATGCGCTGGGAGTACTCCAAACCCGAAGGCAAGCTGTTCGTCAGCGACGGAACCGACTATTGGTATTACTCCCCGCTGGCCAAGCGGGCCGAGAAGATGAAGTTGAAGGAAGCCACGGACATGCAGGCGCCGTTGGCGTTTCTGATCGGCCGGCTGGACTTCAGCCGGGACTTCGGCAAGTACACCGTCCGCCAGGAGGGTGCCCTGGCGCGCATCCAAGCTGAACCGAAGAACCTGGACAAGGCGCCGTACCGGGAGGTGACCTTCACCGTTTCGGCCGACGCCCAGGTCCACTTTCTTGAGGTCAAGGGCCAGGACGCCTCAACGATGCTGTTCCGGTTTAAGAACGAGGTCCGGAACCCCGCCCAAAAAGAGGCCGCGCTGTACCGCTTCACCCCGCCGCCGGGCGTGGAGGTGGTGGAATGAGCGAGTACCTTCTGAAGTACGCCGACGCCCGTGGCCAAATCAAGCAGGAAGTTGTGGACGGAGGGTCCGAAGGCGAGATCCGGGAGAAGTACTCCTCGCAGGGGTTCCTGGTCTACTCGATCAAGCCGAAAGGCAAGTTCGACGCCCTCACCACGGCTACCGGCGGGAAGCAAAAGAAGATCAACCTGGAGAAGTTCCTGATCTTCAACTCGCAGTTCGTGACCCTGATCCGCGCCGGACTACCGATTCTGAAATCGCTGGATCTGCTGGCCACGCGCCTGACGGACGCAAAGCTCAGCCCGATCGTCACCGCCGTCCGGGACGAGGTGAAGATCGGCACATCCTTAAGCGACGCCTTCTCCAAGCAGAACGTGTTTCCGCCGGTGTACGTCACCTCCGTGCTGGCGGGCGAAAAATCGGGATCGTTGATCGAGGTCCTGGACCGCTACATCGCTTACCAGAAGATGACCCTGGCGGTGAAAAAGAAACTGTTGGTCTCGCTGATGTACCCCTGCCTGCTGATACTGCTGGTGCTGGCACTGGTTGCCTTCCTGATCGCCTACGTGGTCCCGCAGTTTTCCGAGCTCTACAAGACCATGGACGCCCAACTGCCGATCATGACGGTGTGGCTGATCGCGTTCGGCGAAGTGGCGCAGAACTACATCTGGTGGGGGCTGGCGATCGGACTTGGCGGCGCGATCGGATTCTTCTTCTGGAGCCGGACGGACCACGCGCAGGAGCTGATCGACCGCATGATCATGCGCACGCCGCTGGCCGGGGAGATCTGGATCAAGTATCAAGTGGCGCAGTTCTCGCGCGTGCTCTCCACTCTGCTTCTCGGCGGTATTCCTCTGGTGCAGGCGCTGGAGACGGCGGGCAACTCAGTAGGCACGAAGCTGTTGGGTAAGGCGCTGACGGGTGTGCGGCAGTCGGTTCGGGAGGGCAACACACTCTCGGATTCCCTGAAGGAAACCAAATTGTTTCCGGCGCTTTCGATCGACATGATCGAGGTGGGCGAGTCGACCGGCGCACTGCCCTCCATGCTGGCGAGCGTTGCTGAGTTTTATGAAGACGACGTACAGACGAAACTGGCCGCTGCGCTCTCGCTGATCGAGCCCGGCATCATGGTATTCATGGGGGTCTTCGTGGCTTTCGTATTGGTGGCGCTGTACCTGCCGATCTTCTCGTTGTCGGACGTGGCGGGAGGCAGATAACATGGCGGCCGAACGTGCGAACCTGATCGATCCGCAAGTGGAGATCACCAACGCCCGGGCTATGGCCGCGCGGTATCGCGCGGCCTATATCGACCTGAAAGAGGGCAAGGTGGATCTGGACCTGCTCCGCCTGGTGCCCGTCGACATGATGTTCCGCCATAATTTCGTGCCGGTCGCTCTGGAAAAGGCGCCCAACGGCACCGAGACGCTGGAGATCGCCGTGGCCGACCCCCGGCATCTGCAATTGGTGGACGAGCTTTCGGTGATGCTGAAGCGCCGGCTGCGTGTGAAGGTGGCCGCTCTGCACCAGATCACGGAGCTGTTGAAAAAGACCGAGCAATCGCAGCGCGTGCTGGACGAGGTGACCGAGGGGTTCGCGCTGGACGTGGTGGGCGGCGACGACGAGAATCCGGACGAGACGCTTTCGATCGATCGCATCAGTGCCGGGGAGAGCGACATCGCCCCGGTCATCAAGCTGGTGGACACCACGATCTTCAACGCGCTTGAGCGCCGCGCGTCGGACATCCACATCGAAACACGCGACGCCGAAGTGGTGATCAAGTACCGCATCGACGGCGTGTTGCACTACGCCATGCCGCCGATCGCCAAGGACTGGCATTCGATGATCATCTCGCGCATCAAGGTGATGAGCGAACTGGACATCGCCGAGCGCCGCGTGCCGCAGGACGGCCGTTTCCGCGTACGCTACAAGGGCCGGTTGATCGACTTCCGCGTCTCCATCATGCCGACCGTGCATGGCGAGGACGCCGTGCTCCGCGTGCTGGATAAGGAATCGATGTCGGAGAAGTTTGCGCGGCTGACGCTGGATGTGGTCGGCTTCTCCGATCGCGACGTCACCAAGTTCCGGCGCTACATCAAGGAACCCTACGGCATGGTGCTGGTCACCGGCCCGACCGGCTCCGGAAAGACCACCACGCTCTACGCCGCGCTGAGCGAGATCAAGAACGACGAAGACAAGATCGTCACGATCGAAGACCCGGTGGAGTACCAGTTGAAAGGCACGACGCAGATTCCGGTGAACGAGAAGAAGGGCCTGACGTTCGCGCGCGGCCTGCGGTCCATTCTCCGGCACGATCCGGACAAGATTCTGGTGGGCGAAATTCGAGACCAGGAGACGGCGCAGATCGCTATTAACGCGGCGCTCACCGGCCACCTGGTGTTCACCACCGTTCACGCCAACAACGTGCTGGACGTGATGGGCCGGTTCTTGAACATGGGTGTGGAGCCGTACAACTTCGTCGCGGCGATGAACTGTATTCTGGCGCAGCGGCTGGTGCGCGTAATCTGCGAACACTGTAAGCGCCCAGTGGCCGTTCCAGACAGCGAACTGATCGAGAGCGGCCTGAACCCGGAGGAGTGGCGCGACGTCACATTCTATGAGGGCGCGGGCTGTTTTGAATGCGGCGGCACGGGGTATCACGGCCGAAGCGCCATTCACGAGTTGCTCGATCTGTCCGAACGGATGCGGGAGATGATTCTGGATAAGCGTCCGGCGTCGGAGATCAAACGGCTGGCCCGGGAAGAGGGGATGACCACACTCCGCGAGTCCGCCATTGAACGCGTGCGCGCCGGCATCACCACACTCCGCGAAATCAACAAGGTGACGTTCATCGAGTAGCCATGGGATTGTTAGAGTCCATCAACGGTTTGCTGGCCGATCCGCCCCCGGAGTTCAGTTTCGAGATCTCAGAGGCTGGGCTCGCGTATAGCGCTCCTTCAGGGAAGGGCTTCGCACCGTTCGAATCCGGAACGCTGCGGGCTTCGCCAAGCGAAGAGAACCTGTTGCGGCCGGACGCGGTGTCGCGGGCGATTCGCGAAGTGACCGGCGAACCGGGTTCCAGAAAGCGCCGCGCCGCCGTGCTGATTCTGCCCGACTATGCAGGCCGGACGCTGCTGCTGGACTTCGACCAATTCCCTTCGAAGGCCGATGAACAGGAGTCGCTCATCAAGTTCCGTTTGAAGAAGTCCGTCCCGTTCGACGTAGATTCCTCGGCGGTCAGCTACTTTGCCCAGCCAAAGGGCGATGTGATCGCCAGTGCAATCTCGCTTGAGACGCTGGCACGCTATGAGTCGCCGTTCCGGGCGCTGGGGCTGCATGTGGGCCACGTGACCACTTCCACGCTGGCGGCGCTGGAGACGGTGCCGGCCTCGGGGTGCCGCGTTCTGGTCAAGCTGAGCGGTCTGGTGATGACCATCGCAGTCGTGATAGACGCTACGCTGCGGCTGCTGCGCACCCTGGAGTTGCCGGAGATTTCGCCGGACGCGATTTGGGACCATCTGGGCCCCACACTCGTTTACCTGGAAGACGAATGGTCGAAAAAACCTCAGTCCGTCTACCCTGTGGGCCTGGAGCCCGCCTGGTTGGGCGGCGAGCTGCCGGTGGAGCCGTTACCGGGTCCGTTCGGCCAGCCGCAGGCGCATAACGCGGGCCTGCTGGGATGGCTGGCGGCGGGAGGGCGCGCTTGAGATTCAGCATCAATTTAGCCAGTGAACCGTTCCGCCGGGACCGGGCAATGACCGTCGCGTGGTCGATCGTGGCCGGGTTTCTGGTCATCACTCTTGGCATGCTGGTCTATCTAATCGTCACCGAGCGCCAGCAGAAGCGGGACGTGCTGGAGGCCACCGATCACGCCGAGACGCAACTGGCCCGGATGAGCGGCGAGCAATCGACATTGGAGCAGACCATGCGGCGGGCTGAGAACGCCGACGTGCTGGACCAGTCCGTGTTTCTGAACACGCTGATCTCGCGCAAGGGCGTGAGCTGGACGAAGATGTTCGCCGACCTGGAGAGCGTCCTGCCGCACAACGTACGGCTGATCTCCATTCGGCCGCACGCCGACCCGAAGAACAACATCCAACTGGAAATGGTCGTAGGGTCCCAAGCGGTGGAGCCGGTGATTGCCATGTTGCAGAACCTGGAGAAGTCGCCGGTATTTGACAATCCCACGATGCCCACGGCGCTGCCGCCCACGCAGAGCGAACCGCTGTACAGATTCCGATTGAGTGTGAATTATGCCCAAAAGTTTTGACGCCGGAACACTTCTGGGAAGCCTCGGGTTGCGCCGGAACGACCCGCGAGCGGCCACCCGCCTGGGAATCGGCCTCCTGCTGGCCCTGAATCTCGTGGCTGGCTGGTTCGTAATCAACCCGTGGGGCGGTTCGGCGGACGAGATGGAAGACCGGTTGAACGATCTTCGCAAACAGGTGGCCGCACGGCAGACCACACTGCAGCGCACCCGGCAGTTGGCGGCCAAGATCGACAAGGGCCGTACGCAAGGGAACGACTTTCTAAACCGCTACTTTCTCAGCCGGCCGACCACCTATTCGACGGTCGTGAGCGAGCTGCACGAGATGGCCAAACGCGCCGGCGTGCGGGCAAAAGAGAACTCCTACGTGGAAGAAGAGGTGGAGGGTTCCACCGAGTTGACGATGATGTCGATCACCGCTTCCTACGAAGGCAGCTACTCGGACCTGCTCCACTTTTTGCGTGAGCTCGACCGGTCGAACCGGTTGATCATCATCGAGAGTCTGGCCGCCTCGCCCCAGCAGGGAACCGGCGTGTTGAGCATAACCCTGCGCCTGAACTCCTTCATTCGCGAGTTGACCGAAGGGCAGCAGCTCGCAACCGTGGCGGGAGGCGCGCAAGCCCAATGAAACTCGGCGCCGAACCCAAGAAAGTGGCCGCTCTCGCCGTGCTGCTGACGGCGGCGGGCGTGATTCACTTTACTCAGGACAGCGGCAGCGGTTCCGAGCCAACAGCGCCTCGCAAGTCCACCGCCGAGGTGCCGAAAACGGCGGTTCCGGTGGTTACGGCCGCGAAAACCGCGCCGCGCGCGCCGGCTTCCAAGCGCGCCAGCACGGCCGAGTTCAAACCGGTTTTGAAGTCCCGCAAGCAGGAGGACCGTCCGGACCCCGCCACCGTCGACCCCACGCTGCGGTTGGAACTGATCGCGCGTCTGAGCAACGTGGCGATGCAGGCCGGCAACCGCCCGCTGTTCGAATTCGGCGGCGCGCCGCCTCCGCCCAAGGCCCCGGACCCGGGCAAAATCAAGCCGCTCCCGCCCAAGCAGCTCGCCCGGTTTATTGGTCCGATGCCCAAGCCGCCGGACCAGCCGCCCCCGGCCAAGGTGGAGCCCCTCAAGCCCAAGGCGCCGCCGATTCCGCTGAAGTACTACGGCTTCACGGCGCAGAAATCCGGCGCGAAGCGCGGTTTTTTCCTCGAGAATGAGGATGTGTTTCTCGCTCTGGAAGGCGACCTGGTGAAGCGGCGCTACAAAGTCGTGCGCATCAACCTGAACTCGGTAACCATGTCGGACACTCAGTTCGAGGGCGACTCGCAGACGCTGCCGCTGGTGGAGCAGATGCAATGAGGCGGCGCGAGCGCGGCTACGCCCTAGTGTTCGTATTCGTCATGGCGTCGGTCATCGCGCTCGCTTTGTACGTGGAAATGCCTCGCCTGGCGCTGGAGATGCAGCGCAACCGCGAGGAGTCGCTGATCTCTCGGGGTGAGCAGTATTCGCTCGCCATCAAGCGATTTGTCCGCGCGAACTCGAAGTATCCGCAGACCATTGAGGAGCTGGAGAGTTTTAACGGTAAGCGGTTCCTGCGCCGCCGCTATGTGGACCCGCTAACCGGAAAAGACGAGTGGCGGCTAATCCACGTGGATGCCACGGGCCGGTTCACGGACTCGCTGACGCAGAAGCAGACCGCGGGCATTCCCGGCGCGCCGGGCCAGACCGATGTGACGCAAACCCAGGGTCAGACACCCGGCTTTGGACAGACACCCGGCTTTGGAGTGGTCCTGCCCTCTTCGCCAGCCGCCGGGCAGCCCGTGGACCCGAATCAGAATCCGCAGGTGGCCGCGGCCCTTCGCCGGCGCGAGAGCGAGTTGCCCGGCGCCTCTGGCGTGCCACCGCCGCCGGGGCAGCCCGGTGCGACGCCGGCCGATCCGAACGATCCCAATCAACCGCCGCCGCAAACTCCGCCGCCGCCCGGCATGATCATCGGTCCGAACGGGCAGCCGATCCGGCCGATTCAGATACCGGGGCTGCCGTCGCCGTATCAAGGGCCCTACCCCACCCAGCCGGCGAACGCGCAGGCGGGTGGATTCATTCCGCAGCGCGTTCCGCAGGCTATCGGAAGCGGCTCCAATTCGTTCACACCGCAACCGGGAGGTTTGCCCCCCGGCATCAACGCCAATCCGGCCGCGGCGATGATTCAGCAGATGCTCACCACGCCGAATCCCCGCGGTTTGCAGCAGGCCGGACTGGGCGGCGGCCAGGCCCTGGGCGGCGGAATTGCGGGTGTGGCCAGCAAGGTGGACGCCGAGGGAATCAAGATCTACAACGAAAAAACGAACTATAAGGAGTGGGAGTTTATCTACGATCCGTCGAAGGATAAACAACGCGCCGGCGCGGCCGGACAGCAGTTCCCGCAGCAGCAGAATCTGCCGGGCCAGCCACCCGGTTTTCCAGGCGGCCAGCCGCCGCCCGGCATGAATATCCCGGGTTTCCCACAGCCACAGCAGCCTTCCCCGCTGATTCGCTAGTCGGCCGGCTCTTCGGCTAGCCAGTCGTCGTTCACTTCAACGCCTTTGGCCGCGCGTTTGATCGCCTGTACGGCGGCGTTGGCAGAAAAACCGTTGTAGCGGAGCTTTCGAAACGCGGACTGGAAGTGCTTGGGTTCGCTGAAGTCCTTCGCCCGGACCTTTCGGCGCAAAAACTCCGACGCGTGCGCGACCTCATCGACCTCGGAATACGCGCCAGCGACCGCCGTTTCCGCCACGATGCGCGGCACCTGCCGGGCGTTGAGTTCTCGCAGCACGCGGCCCTTGCCGAATCCGGCGCCGTCGCGGCGGGAGGCGGCGAACGAGTCGGCGAACTGTTTGTCGTTGACGAAACGGTACTCCTTCAGCCTGGAGAGGATGCCATCGACATCGCCGGCGTTCGCGGCCTTGGCGGTCAGCTTCTTCTTCAACTCCCCAATCGTCTGAGCGCGGCCGCCCAGCAGCCGCAGCGAGTAAGTCCACAGCGCCTCGGCATCGTACTTTCCGGCCATGGATTGATTCTTGCAACGCCCGGGCGGCGCCGCAACATCGAAGTACATGTACACTAAAAACGAGGAAACAAAAATGGAAGAAGATAAACGCCTTTCGTACTTCTGCCTGGGCCTGGGCATCGGTGTGGCGGTAGGAATTCTGTTTGCGCCGAAGTCCGGCGAAGAGACCCGCGCGCTGTTGCGCGACAAGGCGGACGAAAGCAAGGACTATCTGATCCGGAAGAGCTCGGAGTTGAAGGAAACGAGCGCTGAGATTTTGGACCGTAGCAAACTGGCTCTGCAAAAGCAGAAGGAACAGCTCGCCGCCGCCGTGGACGCCGGCCGGCAGGCCTACAAAGAGACTTTGACGGCGAAAGCCGGCGAAGCCGCCGGCTAAAAGGAAACTCCCCCGTGAATCAAGATACGCTGCTTCTCCTACTCACTATCTTTGTGGCCATTACGGCCATTTCGTTTGCCGCGCAAGCCATCGCGCTCTTTCGGATGGCCAAGACGACGGCGGAGATGAAGCAGCGTGTCGACGCTTTCCTGCCCAAGGCCGAACGGTTGATCCAAACGGCCGAAACGACGATAACGGAAAGCAAGGCGCAGATCGCACAGATCACAACCAACGCTAACGAAGTTCTGGCGTTGACCAAGACGCAGTTGACGCGCGTGGACGCGCTGGTGGCCGACGCGTCGGCTCGCGCGAAGACGCAGATTGACCGCGCGGAGGCGGTGTTGGAGGATACGTTGTCGCGGGTTCACTCGACGGTGAACTCGGTGCACGGAACCATTCTTCGCCCGCTGCGCGAAATTACCGGCGTGGCCGCCGGTGTGAGGGCCGCGGTCGGCCATTTACTGAAGGGCGCACCGGCGAATGTGGCGCAAGCGACTACCGACGAGGAGATGTTTATTTGATCTCCTGCTGAGCCTGACGCTCGCGGCGGGAATCGGACCGGCAAAGCCGGCGGCCGGGGTGGCGGCGGCGTTGAAGGAGGCATCCTTCGACCCGGACAGCTGTTGGCGCATCCGCGACTTCACCCTCTTTCGCGAAGAGGTCAAGCTCTACCTCACCGACGGCTATCTGGTGCTGTCGAAACCTGTCGCCGGCGAGCCCATCGCGGCGCTGTTCGTAGCCGACGTCGAAGGCGGCGACGGCGAGTTGATCCTGCTGCCGCCGGACGCGGGCGAACGCCAATCACTCGCGCGGTTCACCGAAACGCCCAATTGGAATGAGCATTTCAAGTCGGCGTTTCTGCTGTTCACCGACGCCACGGCGAACGAACTCCGCGCCGCCGTCCGGGATCGAAGCGCAAAACCGGCGCCGGAAATGGGCGCGCTGCTATCCGAACAGTTCTCGTCGACGCTGCGCAACCTGTCGGCGAGTTTCGAGACGCGGCTGATTCACGATCTGGCCGCCGAGGTGCGGCCGGAGATGGGACTCTTCTTCGCGGCCCTGAGCGGCTCGAAGCTCGGCAACTTCGACGTGGTGTACGACCCGCAGGCCGGCGATCAGGTGGTGGCCGGGCAGATCCAGTTCAAGGAGAACCGCTCCTATTACAACATCTGGACGAGCTTTCCCACGCGCAAAGTCCGGCAGGATCCCACCCGCGCACTGGCCGAGACGGAGTTCCGGATTGAGCACGTGAACGTCGATGCGGAGTTCGGAGCGAATCTCCAGCTTGGCGCCCGGGTGACACTCCATGTGCGGATTCCGGATTCGCCCGGCGCACGCAGGGTCCGCAATGTTTTCGGGTTCGACATCTCGCGCCGCGTCCGGATATTGGAAGCGAAGGTCGATGGCCAGCCCGCTCAGGTGTTGCAGCGCGAAAACCTCCGTTCCAGCCTGCTGCGCGGGAACGACAACGAAATGTTTCTGGTGACGACGGAGGCGGCTCTGCCGCCGGGTATGCACACCTTCGAATTCCGTCAGGAGGGCGATGTCGTCCTGCCTGCCGGCAATGGGGTCTTTTTTGTGGGCGCGCGGGGAACTTGGTATCCCCAACATGGTCTCCAGTGGGCGACTTACGACGTCACCTTCCGCTATCCCAAAACCTTGACCGTGGTGGCGACGGGCGACCTGGTGGATGAACGCGAAGAGGGCGATGTGCGCATTACCCATCGCCGCAGTACTGTTCCGCTGCGTCTGGCAGGCTTCAACCTGGGCGAGTATAAGAGATCCTCGGTCTCGAAGAATGGCCTGCACGTCGATGTCTACGCCAACAAGTCCGTGGAGGCGAGCCTGACGGCCAGCCGGCAACAGGTGTTGCTGCCGCCTCCACCCCCCGCCATTCCGGGGCCGCGCGGGTCCCGCGTGCTGTCGCCGCCGCTCAGTTCCGTCTTTGTCCAACCACCGGCTCCGGACCCCACGCAACAATTGGCGCACCTGGCGTCGGAAGTGGCCGAAGCGTTCGATTTCCTGTCGGCCCGCCTGGGGCCGCCGCCGCTGAAGTCGCTGGCGGTTTCGCCGATACCGGGCACTTTTGGCCAGGGCTTTCCGGGTTTGATTTACCTGTCCACGCTCTCCTATCTGCCGGAGCGGGACCGCCCAAACTTCGCCGCCGACCGGTTTCAACGGACCTTCTTTTCCGACATCCTAGTCGCCCACGAAGTCGCGCACCAATGGTGGGGCAACGCCGTCTCCACCAGCGGCTACCGCGACGAATGGATCATGGAAGCGCTGGCCAACTACTCGGCGCTGCTGCTGCTGGAGCGCAAGCGTGGCGTCAAAACCGTCGACGAAGTTCTGGAACGGTACCGCGAGCACCTGAGCGAAAAGCGCGACAACGGCAGCAGTCTGGATTCGGCGGGCCCCATCCGGCTGGGCTCGCGGCTTGAGTCTTCGGCCAACCCCGGCGCCTACCGGGCGCTGGTCTATGAGAAGGGCACCTGGATCGTACACATGCTGCGCAAACGCATGGGTGACGCGGCGTTCTTTGCATTCCTTCGCGAGGTCCACACCCGCCACGCGCGAAAGCGCATCACCACGGCGGACTTCCGCTCCCTGGCTGCGGCGCAGATGCCGGCCGGCCACACGGACCGGACGCTGGAGCATTTCTTCGCGGCTTACACCGAGAGTATCGGAATTCCGGGCCTGAAATTGAGCGCGAAGTGGAAAGGGCTGAAGGCCGAAATCGAGATCGAGCAATCGGATGTCGACGCGGATTTTTCGATCGACGTACCGGTGGAGATCGACTACGGCCGCGGCAAGACCGAGACGCGCTGGGTGCGCACCGACGGCGCCCGGACGCCGGTTTCCTGGACGTTGAAGGCGGTGCCGGTGAAGATCAGCCTCGACCCGCGGAACACCGTGCTGGCGACGCGAAATTAGTTGATCGGCCTGGTCGGTGCGGCACGTTCACTCGTCTGCTAGGAATCCTCGCCGACGGATCGGTTCCTGACAACACAGGCGGGTCAAGTCAGCTCTGCTTCGCCAAATCCAATTCGCCGGGCCCCAGTCGCCCTAGTTGCCCCCGTAAACAAAATGGAGCTGCGGAAATAAGGCTTGACTTTCGACATTAATGATCCTAGATTTTCTGTATGAAAGGCAAGACGAGAACAACATCTATTAATTTTTGGGCTCGCAACTGCGATTATGCTCGCCCTCGCGATCATCAGTTTCAGCCGGGTGCGCTCGTACCCGATAACGGATAGAAACGGGAATACACTAGAGTCGTTGTTTGTGGGTGTCGCGAAGGCAACTCCCTTTATTCAAACTCTCACGCCGAAGCCATGTCAGTCTGCGGAGCCGACGCTTCTTGGCAGGCTCGCGAACATGCTTTCGCTCACGCCAGTTCACGCTCTAGTGAACTGCCAGGTGACTGGATGCAGCGGCCACTATTTTGCGAACGAGTTGTACGATTGCCCTCCGGCATGTGAGGGGCCGCGTTATGCGCAGGCATATTCGGACCCGATGGGTCAATACGATTTCGGGTATAAGCAAGATGGAACAAACGGGTGCCCCCTTTCGGCATGTGCCTTTTGCAAGACTCCGACTTGTGTCCATCGATAAAGGAGAAAAGTCATGAAAATTTCCTGTATCGCCACGGCAATGGTTGTGACGACGACCCTGGGTGCGTCGGCCATCGTATCGACAGTCGCCATCGGCCACGATAACTCGAACAAGCCGATTCCCCGATACTCGAATGGGGTCGTGATTTTCTACGAACGCACGCGGCCCGCGCTGACGGTTTACGACCGCGAAGGCAGGCGGCTTTCGCAGACGGTCCTCCGAATCGAAGGCGCGGATGTGATCAACATTCTCGACGTCGCCGCCGATTCCTCGGGACGAACGATCGCCGCCGCCTCCGTCCGAAGTCACGACGGACGGCAGGTGGTTTCCGCACTCATCTGGTCCGGCGTGAACGGCCAGATTGAGAGAGTCGTCCGGCTCGATTCGTTCGCGGCGCGGCGGGTATCCGTCACGCCCGCGGGACCGGTGTTCGCTTTTGGCGCGGAGCGCGATACGGGCGGGCGCGATACCGCGAATCATCAAATGGCGCTGCTATTCAGTGCCGAGGGGAAAATGGTGAGTTCGCTCGCCCATCGAAGCACATTCGCCTCCGCGCCCATTCATCCTTCCTCCGACGGATTCCTGTTCTCCAATCGCCAGTCCTTTGGCGTTTTCTCCCCTTTGAGCGGAATCTACGCCGAGTTCTCCCTGACCGGCCAGCAGACCGGGACCTGGGCCGCGGGACCGAGTCGATTTCACGGGCGGCGGCCTGACCGAGTCCGGCCAAGTCTTCATCGGCGGCCAGGACTCCGATACCGGTTCGCCCTTCGCGTTGAAGCTGGACCGCGCCACTGGCACTTGGAAACCGATTGAAATCCCGGCGAAGTTCGCGGTGCCAATCGGAATCGAGGGTGAGCGGTTGATGCTTTATGGCCGGCCGCCTTCGATCATCGGTCTGCAGCCGTAAAGGCCGATCAGCGATCCAGGCGCAGAATCATTCCAGTGTCGGTCACGGCCCAGAGCCGGCCGGCCGGCGACTTGCCCAGAATCACGCGGCGGGCCACGGCACGATAGTCGGCGGGGATCGTAAGCCACACGACGGAGGCTGCGTCGCCCACCGTTCCCTCCAAAAAGCGAATCTTCTGCGGGACCGGCAACGAACGGAGCCCCTCGACCGCTACGCCCGCCAGCGTCATCCGGTTTCCGTCCTCAATCAGATGATCGGTGACGGCCACCTGCTTGTCCTTGAATACCGGCAACGACTTGCCGGTCCGGAAATCCACCCAGATCAACTCGCTCGGAACGGAGAAGTTATTGAAATACTCGAGCAACGCTCCGGCCCCAAGACCGTCCGGGCGGATGCGAACCTGCGTCAACATGCCGAAGATGGAACTCGTAGACGAAGTCCAGTTCTTGCCGCCGTCCTTCGTTTCGAGAAGGATCATCATGGCCGGCAGCTCCTTCCGCTTTGACGCGGTGTCCGGGCGCATCCAGTCCGGAAAGTCGTCCTCGTCGCTCGGCAACCGGGGCAGCCGGCTGTTGCCCCCGACGATTCCGATATTGCCGTTGAACGACATGGCGGAGAACACTGCACGCTCCGGATTGGCGGCGATCGCCTTCGACGCCGGCACCAGATCCCACTTCTTTCCGCCGTCGTTCGTCTCCCACACCGAGTGGGCCAGGCCGCCCGCCCATCCCTTCGACGGCGACGTGAAATGAATGCGCGTCATTCCCTTCGTAGACGAGATTTTTTTCCAGTCGCGGCCTGCCTCCAGACTGCGCCAAACGCCGCGCAGAGAGGCGAACCAGCAGGTCTCATCGCTTGCGCAGCTTAGCGAAAGCGGTTCCTCCTTCACGCGGATCGTCGTCCAGGACTTTCCTCCGTCGGACGTCACCAGGACAACACCCGTCGCGCCGCGCGGCTCCGTGAGGACTCCAATCGCCACACCGCGCCGTTCGCTGGGAAATTCGATGGCCCGCAGCAGCAGCGACGAATCGTTTTCGTCGTGATGAAACGCGAGGTTCCACTTGGCTCCGAACACCACGCAACCGCAGAGCAGGAGCAGCGCGCGCATGGTTTCCTACCGCCCCGCGCCGGCCAGCACGCCCGCCGAAAGCAGCTCATTCATCGAGAGCGTCTGCTCCAGCGCGTCCTTGTCGAGCTTGGCAAGCAGCAGCATGCAGCCGATCTGTTCGCCGATCGTGGTGAGCAACTCCATCTCGTCTCCGGAGTAGGAGTGAACGTCGCGGTGCTGCACGTTGATGACGCCCACCACGCGATTGCGGGCGATAATCGGCGCGGAGAGAAACGCCTCAAACGTGTCGGCGTCCAGTTGCTGGAATTTCTTAAAGCGGGAGTCCTTGTAGGCCTCGCGGCTGATGGAGAGCAGCCGCCGGTTCTTGGCCACCCAGCCAGTCAAGCCCTCGCCAATAGTGA
>Ga0194122_10004059_pt1 | contig 14552 bp, 7 predicted proteins | sample TA2MahCa10mmetaG_FD_155487 | JGI IMG/M metagenome (GOLD analysis project Ga0194122, IMG submission 155487) | Freshwater microbial communities from Lake Tanganyika, Tanzania - TA2015021 Mahale Deep Cast 10m | ecosystem: Environmental > Aquatic > Freshwater > Lake | place: Tanzania: Lake... | reverse complement strand
CTTCGCCTGCGCAATGGTTCGCGGCCGCAAGGGATGCCTCCGGGATCAGCGACGCCTGGAAAGGTTTGGCCGCAGACAACGCGGCGCACCTGGTGCTTGAACCGCTACCCACCGCTGCGGCGCAACCGCTCCTTCTGGCCGGTCCCGAACCTTCGTTGCTCACCGCGCTTGAAGCCCCGCCACGCATCACGCCAGCCTGGCAGTTCACCAGTTTCAGCAAAATGACCCGGCAGGTGCTTCATGAGGGAGCCGCAACCGATCATGATCTGCTCGTTGAGCCAACGACGCAGAGCTCTTTTCCGGCAAGCCCAGGGATCGCCGCGCCGGCAGAGGATCGGGGGAACCCCGGGCTCGCCATGCAGGCGGAGGATCGAAGCAACGGCAGGCTCGCCATGCATGCGGAGTATCCCGGGAACCCCGGGTTAACGCGTCAGGAACCTGGAGAAGCCGGGCAGCCTTTCGACCTGCCGGGCACCGACATCCTGCGCTTTCCGCGCGGCGCGAGTGCGGGTACCTGCCTGCACGCAATCTTCGAGCACGTGGATTTCACCGATCGCTCCGCATGGACTGTGGCCGTGGAAGAGGCCCTGCTTGCGCACCCGCAAGCCCCGCAGGCTTCGCCGGGTTCACAGCCTCCGCACGCTTCGCCGGGTTCACAGCCTCCGCACGCTTCGCCGGGTTCACAGCCCCCGCAGGCATTGCGTGTGCAGGGCGTGGACCTCGCGCAGCAATACGGTTCGCGTGATCATCTGTCTGCGATGGCGCTGCAAATGCTCTCGGATGTGCTGAGTACTCCGCTGCCAGGCGGCGTGGTTCTCGGGGGATTGCCCCGCAGCCAGCGACTCAACGAACTCGCCTTCTGTCTGCCTGCGCCACGGCTGAGCGCAAGCGCACTGCAGCGTACCCTTCAGTCGATGAACTACCCTTTTCCGCCTCTTGCGTTCGGGCAGGTCGAGGGCTATCTGCAGGGCTCGATCGACATGGTCTTTGCGCACGCGGGTCGCTACTACCTGGTTGACTGGAAGTCGAATCATCTGGGCTACGCAGCGTCGGACTACGGTCCGGCTGCGCTCGGGCGTGCGATGGCGCAAAACGGATACCACCTGCAACTTCTGCTCTACGCCCTCGCAACAACCCGTTATCTGCGCTTGCGCCTGCCGGGATATGCGCATGCCACGCACTTCGGCGGCGTTTACTATCTTTTCGTGCGGGGGATCCGTCCCACCTGGGTACTCCCAGGCGGCACTCCAGCCGGGGTATTCCACCACCTGCCGTCGGCTGAAACGCTCGCGCGCCTCGACCGTCTGTTTGTTGAAGCGGCAAGCCCGCTGCCCGATTCCGGCAATGATTGACACGCCCAGGATTGCCGAGGGCTTCCGCGCGCATGAAGCGCTTGCGCGGGGCTTTTCAAGCCGCGTTGCCCACTGGGCCGAGCGGCAAGGTGCTGCGCAGGAGGCAGTGGAGGCACTACGCCTGGCCGCCCGTGAAACCTGTCTTGCCACCACCGCTGGCCATGTCTGCAGTCACCTTGCACACCTTGGCGGAGCACCCAGGCGCGAGGTGGGCGTGCTGCGGGACTTGCTGCGCGCCTCGGGGCTGGTGGGAACACCCGAAGCTGCAACGGGCAGCGTGCTGATCCTCGATGCGGAGGACCGGCTCTACCTGCGGCGCTACTTCCACTACGAGCACCGCCTTGCACAGCGCCTGAAGCAGGCTGCCCACACTGCCCGCCCCGCGGCAGGTCCGCAGGGCAGGGCGCTGTTGCATGCGCTCTTTCAAGGCAACCCGGTAACGCCAGGCGATCGCCCCGATTGGCAGAAGCTCGCCACCGCAATGGCGCTCGAGCAGCCGATCACGGTCATCAGTGGAGGGCCCGGCACCGGCAAGACGACCACTGTGGCCAGGATCCTCGCCTGCATTCTCGCCGATGATCCGCAGTGCCGCATCCGGCTTGCCGCTCCCACCGGCAAGGCGGCTGCCCGAATGCTCGAGGCACTCCGCGCAGCAGCCGTGCAGTTGCCAGAACCGATCCGGCAACGCTTGCCCACCGAGTCCTTCACAGTGCACCGCTTGCTGGGTGCCCTGCCCGAGTCCACCGAGTTTCGCCACCATGCAACCCATCCGCTTCCGCTCGACCTTCTGGTGGTGGATGAGGCCTCGATGCTCGACCTCGCACTCGCGGTGAAGCTCTTTGCTGCCGTACCGACCGCGGCGCGCGTGATCCTGCTCGGCGACAAGGATCAGCTTGCAGCTGTGGAGGCGGGCGCGGTGTTTTCCGAGCTGAGCGCAAATCGTGGTCTCAGTGACGACTGCGTGGCGCGACTGAGCGCGCTTGCGGCAATACCGGCCAGCGTGATTCGGACCGCCGCGCCCAGCGCAACCGGAGCAATGTCGGACTGCGTCGTCTGGCTCAGCGAGAGCTATCGCTTCGCAAGGCACTCGGGTCTGGGCCGCCTTGCCCTGCATGTGAAGGCCGCCGAGTCAAGCGCGGTGATCGAACTGCTTCGGGCTGCGGGGGATCCAGCGCTCGAATGGCTCCACGACGAGGCCCCGGCCCTCGCAAGTGCGTCCTTCGAGCGGCTCAGGGCGGGATTGCAGCCCTACCTGCGGCAGATGCGCGCCGATTGCCACGACAAGCCGGCGCTCTTCGAAGCACTGGCCGGATTCCGGGTGCTGTGTGCCGAACGCGAGGGACCGCGCGGCGTGGAGCAGGTGAACCAGCGGCTGAACAGGGCGGTTCGCGAGGCACTCGAGCCGCAGCGCGATCCCCACCCTGCCTCGCCCTGGTATCCGGGCCGCGTGGTGATGGTGCTGCGTAACGACGATGTCCTCAAGCTCTTCAATGGCGACGTGGGGATTGCGCTTCCCGACCGGGAGGGCAGGCTGCTGGTGTACTTTCCCGAGCGGGACGGCAGCTTCCGGGGTATTGCGCCGCAGCGGATGCCCGAGCACGAGCTTGCCTTTGCCACCACGGTCCACAAGGCGCAGGGTTCGGAGTTTTCCAGGGTTGCTCTGGTGCTGCCCGCCAGGATTCGCCGCGTTGTCACCCGTGAACTTCTCTACACCGCCATCACACGCGCGCGTCTCGGCGTGGCGATCATGGGCTCGGAAGCGGTGCTGGTGAACGCTGTGGAAACACCCACCGAGCGGCGCTCGGGTCTTGGCGCCCGTTTGCAGGGCCGTCTGTAGGGGGAGGTGAAATGGACAGCATTGCGTCGCTCCGCGACCGCATCCTCAAGGCAAGGCATGCGTACTACTACAGCGGCAAGCCGATCATGGGCGATGCCGAATACGATGCGCTCGAGGACCGGTTGCGCCTGCTCGCGCCGAGCGATCCGCTGTTTGCGCTGGTGGGCTCGCCGGTCCCACCCGACAGCATCCTCACCAAGGCGCGCCACTCGATTCCGATGGGTAGCCAGAACAAGGTGAATTCGGAGGCCGAGTTCAGAACCTGGGCGGAGAAATCCGAAGGGAGTGCCTTCCACGCAAGCCTCAAGGGCGACGGAGCGAGCGCCGCGGCCTACTACGAGGATGGTCTCCTGCGGCGGGTGATCTCGCGTGGCGATGGCGAGGTGGGGGAAGACATCACGGCCAACGCGATCCGCTTCAAGGGCTTGCCCGCGTGGGCCGGAACCGCGGGGCTCGGCTTCACGGGCGCAGTGCGCTTTGAGGTGATTCTCACGGTGGCCGACTGGACCGCGATCGACCCGGCCCGCAGCAAGAACCCGCGCAACGCCGGCAACGGCATCATGGGGCGCAAGAATGGCGATCAGAGCGAGTACCTGAGTGCCTATGCCTTTGATCTCGACGAGAGCTCCCGGGGGGGCCCGCGTGGCCTTTCCACCGAGCACGAGAAAGCGAGGCGACTTGCCGAACTCGGTTTCAACCTGATGCCGCAGAAACTGTGCGCCACCGTTGAGGAAGCAGTGGCCTATTTCGAGGAGGTCACGGCAAAGCGGGAGAGCCTGCCGTTCTGGATTGATGGCGTGGTTTTCAGGATGAACGACCTCGATCTTCAGGATCGCCTGGGCGTTACCAGCGGGCGACCCAAGGGGCAGATCGCCTGGAAGTTCGACTCCTCGGGCGCACAAACCAAACTGATCGGCGTGGTGATCAGCGGCGGCCATACGGGTTCGATCGTGCCCACTGGACAATTGCAGCCGGTGGACATCGGGGGCACCACGGTGAGCAGCGTCTCGCTCGTGAACTTCGACGAGATCCGCCGACTGGATCTGGCCGTGGGTGATTCGGTGTGGGTGATCAAGGCAAACGACATCATCCCGAAGATCGTGCAGGTCACGGCAAGACCCCCAGAGCGCCAGCCCATCCAGGTTCCGTCGTCATGCCCCTTCTGCCGCGCAAGCGTGGGTTGGCGCATCAACAGCGGCGGCGGGGAGGGCGCCATCCTGGAGTGCAAGAGCGCATCCTGCCCGAAGAAGCTCAGTGGAAAGATCGGGCGCTGGATCAGCAGCCTCGACATTCTCGGGATCGGTGATGTGGTGCTCGAGGCTCTCATCGAACAACTGCACATCGAGGACGCCGCCGATCTGTACACGCTGCACAGGAGGTTCGAGGCGCTGGCCGCGATGAGTACCCACGCCGAGCGTGATCTGCGGCTTGGGGACAAACGCACTGCGAGCATTCTTGCGGCGATCGAGGCCAAGCGGATCCTCTCGCTCGGCCAGTTCCTTGGATCCCTGGGTATCGAGCATCTCGGCAAGCGCCGCGTGGAGTTGATGATCGCCGCAGCGCAAGGTGAACTCGACACGCTCGTGGACTGGCGTTCGGGCAAGCTGTGCGATCCGCAGGTTGCTGAACGCGCCGGGGTACCCAACATTGCTACGCGCATCCAGGACGACATCGATGCCATGGCCGAGGTGATTGACAAGATGCTCGCCAACGGAGTGAAGGTGCACAACGTTGGGCATGCAGCCGGGGCCGGAGCCGCTGGGGATGCGGCCGCGGCGGGGGCTGCCGACGGGGGTGGCGCTACTGGGGCTGCCGCTGCGGCGGGGGCTGCCGACGGGGCTGGCGCTGCTGGGGCTGCCGCGGCTGGGGCTGCAGGCGCGCGCGGCACCACGGTGTGCATCAGCGGAAAGCTGCCCAGTGGCAGGAAGAAGGCCGACTACGCTGCGCCACTGATGGCTGCCGGCTACACGCTGGTCGACGAGGTAACCCGGGACCTGAAGCTGCTCGTGCTCGCCGACCCCGACTCCACGAGCGCCAAGGCGCAAAAGGCAAGAAAGCTCGGCATCAGGGTCATTGGTGAAACCCAACTCGAGGCGTTGATTGCCCAATGAACCTGCGCTGCTCCCGAGGGATGGGTGTGCCCGGGCCGGGGCATCGACCTGGAGGTACCCCATGATGAAGTTCATCCATGCCGCCGACCTCCACCTCGACAGTCCGCTCACGGGCCTCTCCTCGTACGCGGATGCGCCGGTGGATCGCCTGCGCACGGCAACGCGGGATGCCTTCAACAGGCTGGTCAGCCGCGCCATCGAGGAGCAGGTCGACTTCATGGTGATTGCCGGCGATGTCTACGACGGCGATTGGCGCGACTTCAACACCGGGCTCTACTTCGTTCGGCAGATGGGCCGGCTCCGCCAGGCTGGAATTTCGGTCTACCTGCTGCACGGCAACCACGACGCCGAGAGCGAGATGACCCGGACGCTCGAACTCCCCGACAATGTGCATACCTTCTCCGCCCGGACGGCGCAGACCTTCCGGGTCGAGCACTTGAAGGTCGCGCTCCACGGCCGCAGTTTCAGGTCGGCCGCTATCACCGAGAACCTGCTTCCGGGCTACCCCAACCCGGTGTCGGGCTGGCTCAACATCGGCGTCCTGCACACCGCACTCGAAGGCCATGCCGAACACGCCCGCTATGCCCCGTGCTCCCTTGCCGAATTGCGCGCCCGGGGCTACCAGTATTGGGCATTGGGTCATGTGCACCAGCGCTGGATCGAAAGGGGTGCAGTCACGATCGCCTACCCCGGCAACCTTCAGGGGCGGCACATTCGCGAGCCTGGTCCGCGCGGGGCGCTCCTCATCACCGCGAGTGCCGGGGAAATCGTTGATGTGGAGGTGCTGGAGGTCGACGTCGTACGCTGGCAAACGCTCGATGTCCACATTGGCGAAATCAGTGACCGCTCAGGCGCCATCCGCGCTGCAGGTCTTGCGCTTGAGCAGGCGCTCGGGGCAGCGCCGGGGGAATTGCCCCTCGCGATCCGGCTGCGCTTCGTGGGGCGCTCTGCAGCGCACATGGACCTTGTTGCCGATGAAGTTCAACTCCGGCAGGAAATGCTCGCGCAGGCTGTGGCGATCGATCCGGATCGTCTGTGGATCGAGAAGGTCCGCGTGGAAAGCAGTGCGCCGGATTCGCAGATTGGTGCCTCGTTGGGCGAAAGGAAGGGCACGCTGACGGATCTGGCGCGCCTGATGCTCGAGGCGAGCGAGGACCCCAGCCTTTTGAGCTCGCTGCACGACGATTGGCGGCTTCTCCTCGAGACCTTGCCGCCGGAGGTACTCAAGGCGTCCGCGGACCTGCGGGCGCTGCGTCAGGATCCGATGGTTGCAGCGCCGCAATGGCTCCAACGCGCGGCACCCCTGGCGATGGGCCAGCTGGCGCAGGCCTCGGCACGTGCCTCCGAATCCTGAGGGGTTGCGCATGCGCATCGCCGAGTTCAATCTGATCCGCTACGGCAGGTTCACCAACCGGTCGCTGCGGTTTCAAGCTGGCGACCGCGACATCCACCTGGTCGTGGGTCCCAACGAAGCCGGCAAGTCCACCTTGCGTGCAGCCCTATGCGACTGGCTGTTCGGGATTCCGGTACGCACGCCGCTCGACTTCCTTCATCCGATGCCGGAGTTGCGGGTCGGCGGGGTGATGGAGCGGCGAAGCGCCAACGCAGACGCGGGCGAACGACTGGCCTTTCACCGCGTGAAGGCCAACAGGAACACGCTTCGCACGCCCGACGACGGCCAGCTTGCCGATGGAATCCTGCTCCCGTGGCTCGGCAACCTTCAGGCGCAGACCTTCCAGCAGATGTACGCCCTCGATCACGGGATGCTGCTGAAAGGTGGGGCGGGAATCCTGTCGGCGTCCGACGATCTCGGCCGGATGCTCTTCGAATCGGCCTCGGGACTCGAGGATCTGGGTGGGGCTCTGAGAGTCCTGCAGAAACAGGCCGACGCACTCTGGGCGCCCCGAAAGGCGCAGTCTCGCGCCTACTATCAGGCGCGGGAGACCTTCGAGGCCGCTGGCGCCGAGCTCAAGCAGGCTGCCCTGCGCACAAGGGATTGGAAGGCGCAACACGATGCGCTCAATGCCACCGGTGCGCAGCTTGCCGCAGCCAGGGCCGAAGAACTGCGGCTGCGACAGCAGCGTCGCCGTCTTGAACGCATCCGCCGGGTGCGGCCTTTGCTCCTGGCCCTCGATGAAGCGCGCGCGCAACGGCAGGCACTGCTGGCCGAAGGAGAGGTCCCGTTGCTTGAAATGGAGGCTCGCGAGGTATACAGCCGCGCCACACACCACATCGCGCTTGCCGAGGCGGAGCGCGCAAGGCTCGAGCACACCGTTGAGGAAATCCAGGAACAGTTGAAGGCCACGCCTGTCGATGCGGCGCTACTGGGTTTGCGCGACGACATCCGCGAGTTCAACGAGCGTCGTCTCCAGTTCCGCAAGCATCGGGCCGACCTTATCACGCGTGGCGAAGAGGTGAGTCTCGAGTGGGTGCGGGTGCAGGAACTGGCGGCAGGCCTTGGCTTTCCGGCCAGCAGCGAGGAGGCGATCCGCCAGCGCCTGCCCGCAGCTGCACAACGCGCCCGGCTCGATAAGCTGATCCGGACGCGGCCGGAGCTTGCAGTGGCCCTGGCGAGTGCCGAGGCAAGCCTGCTCAACCTCCAGGGGCAAATCGAAAGGGCGCAGGCGGAGCAACTGCAATTGCCCGGTGAAACCGTGGATCCGGATCTGAAGTCGGCCCTGGACAAGGCTGCGGAACTCGGTGACCCTGCACAGCGGGCGGAGGAACTGCGGCTCGGGATCGAACGCGCCTCCGAGAGGATCGAGCATGCGTTGGCGGCGTTGGGGCCCTGGCGCCAGCCTCCGGATGCCTTGCGATCGATGGTGGTACCCGACAAGGCGCAGCTCCAAAGCCTGCTGGATCAGGAGCGCGCCGAGGCTGCCAGCGAGAAGGCCGCGCGCGATGCGCTGGATGCCAAGATGAGGGAAGTTGCACGGCTGGAGCTCGATCTCCAGCAGTTCGTCCGTGCCTTTCAGCCGATCTCGCGCGAGCAACTCGTGGAGGCGCGAAATGCCCGCGACCAGTCCTGGCAGGCGATCAAGCAGGCACCACAGTCGCTGGCTGACAGGGCGAAAACCTTCGAGGCCGAGGTTGTGCGGGCAGACCAGCTCGCCGACGATCGCCTCGAACGTGCGCAGTACGAAGCCGATCGTCAGGCCAAGGCCGAAGCGCTCGAGCACCGACAACGCGAGCGAGACAACCTCGAGTACCAACGCGAGAGGGCCAGGATGGCAAATCTGCAACGCGTGGCCGACTGGGATGCATTGACGGCATCGTGCGGCTTGCCGGCCTTGCCTCTGGCGGCAGCCCAGGGCTGGTTTCAATTGCGGCGCGAGGTGCTCGAGCTCGAAGCGGAGCGGTGGATGATGGCCCGCAGTCTCGCGGAGTTGCGGGAGGCCGCTGCACGGTACAGCGCGCAACTCTGGCGTGGAATCGGGCGTTCTGGAGCCGAACCCCCAGTACCGGATCTTGTCTTCTGTGTTCGCGAAGCACGCGCATTGCTCGCGGAGGCCGACCAGGCGCAGGGGCAGCGCAAGATCCTCACGCAGCAGATTGCCCAGGGTGAGCGCGAGCTTCCGAAACTGCAAAAGGCAAGGCAGACCGCGCAGGAGCGGTGGGCCGAATGGAGCCAATCGTGGGAGGCGGCGGTGCAATCCCTGGGTTACGAGGCCACCGTCGCGGTCGACCAGGTGGAGGCCGAGCTGTTGGTGATGCAGCAAGTGGAGCAACGTCTGGAGCGCATCCGCAGCATCCGCAGCGAACGGATCGAAACCATGCAAGCCGATCTCGACGGGCTGGCGACCACAGCGGAAAGCCTCAGGGCGCGGATCGCTCCCGAGTTGGCGGGGTGGCAGCCCGAGGCGATTGCGCTCGAGCTCGCGGAGCGTCTCGATCGGGCACAGCAGGCGGAGTCCGAGGCAAAGAAGCTGAGGGTAAGGCTCGAACAGAGTCAGGCCGCGGGTGATGAAGTCCGCAGGCGACTCGAGGCAATACGCGCCCAGCTCGCGCCCTTGATGGCGGCGGCTTGCGCACACGACGATGCCGGCCTGAGGCGGGCGATCGAACGCTCCGACGCGCGCCGGGCAGTCGAGGAAAGGATTCAGGCGCTCGAACACGATCTGATCGAGGCCGCAGAGAGTGTGCCGATGGAGCAATTGCGCGAGGAGTGCGAGCGCGTGGGCGCCGACGCCGCCGCGGAGGAGCTGGCGCAACTCGAGCCCGCCGCAATCGATACCATCGATCGCATTGCCTCGCTGAGTAATGCCTTCGGTGCGCAAAAGGGCACGTTTGAAGCGTTGGACGGGCATGATCGCGCTGCCCGCGCCGAAGCGAAGCGCCAGGAGGCTATTGCGGCAATGGCCGAATCTGCGGAGCAGTACCTGAGGATTCAGACGGCAGTCCGACTCCTGAGGTGGTCGATCGAGAAGTTTCGCGAGACCAGCCAGGGTCCGATGCTCTCCAGGGCATCCTCCATTTTCAGCAGGCTCACCCTCGATTCCTTCCGCCGTCTGCTGGTCGATTCGGTAAACACACACCCGCGCCTGATTTGCGTGCGTCCAGACGGCGCGCAGCTCGATGTGAGCGGATTGAGCGAGGGGTCGCGCGACCAGCTCTACCTTGCGCTTCGACTCGCGGCGCTTGAACTGCAGGTTGAGCAGGGCTATACCATGCCGTTCATGGCCGACGATCTGTTCATCAACTTTGACGACGAGCGTACCTCCGCCGGCCTCAGGGTGCTGGGCGATCTGTCACAGAGCATGCAGATCATCTTTCTCACCCACCACGACCACCTCGTGCCGCTTGCCCGAAAAGTCCTGGGCGATGCATTGAACGTGGTTCAACTATGAGCCCGCAAGCGCAACTGGCTGCCTGGACTGCGCCCGTGCAGGCTGCGTCGAGTTGCCGCATCGAGGTTCGGGGAATGACCTGTGCCGCCTGCGTTGCCCGGGTCGAGCGAAGCCTGCTGAGGATCGAAGGCGTGAGGGCTGCAAACATCAGTCTCGCCACGGGCGTCGCGCACATCGAACTCGCCCCCGATCGGGCTCGACCGAGCCTGCTCGTGGACGCGATCGAACGGGCCGGATTCGGCGCCGCGGTACAGGAGCCCAGCAGCGCACCCGGTGCACAGCATGCCGGGAGGAGTACCGACCTCGAGGGACGCGCGGCACTGGTGGCAATACTCCTCAGTGCGCCGCTGGTGCTTCCGATGCTGGCCGCACCCCTGGGGCTCAACCTGATGTTGCCCGGGATCTGGCAACTCCTGCTCTCGGCGCCGGTTCAGTTTGTGCTCGGGGCACGTTTCTACCGGGCCGGCTGGCGTGCTGCGCGGGCGGCTTCGGGCAACATGGACTTGCTGATTGCGCTCGGCAGTTCGGCAGCCTGGGGTTTGAGCGCCTACGCGCTCCTGACGCACGACGGGGAGGGGGATCCGCACCTGTACTTCGAGGCCGCGAGCGTTGTGGTCGCGATGGTGCTGCTCGGAAAGTGGCTGGAGGGCCGTGCCCGACGCGGTACCGCAAACGCGGTTGCGGCGCTACGCGCGTTGCGTCCGGAGCACGCCCGGGTGGACGTGGGCGGCCGTGAGATCACCTTGCCTCTCACCCAGGTGCGGGTGGGGGATCGTGTGATGGTCTGGCCAGGTGAACGCATCGCAGTGGACGGGCATATTGATACGGGATCCTCGCACATCGACGAGTCGATGCTCACCGGTGAGAGCCGCCCCATCGCCAAGGCACCTGGCGATCCGGTCCGCGAAGGATCGGTCAACGGCGATGGTCGCCTTGCCATAAGGGTCACCGCTGTTGGCGCGGGTACCGTGTTGTCGAGGCTGATCTGTCTGGTGGAGGAAGCACAAGCCCAAAAGGCGCCTGTTCAGCGTCTGGTCGACCGGGTAAGTGCGGTTTTCGTCCCTGTTGTGCTTGTGCTCGCAGCGCTCAGTTTCGTTGGCTGGGGGCTGGCGGAGGACAACTGGGCAAGCGCAACGATTCATGCGGTCGCAGTCCTCGTGATTGCCTGCCCGTGCGCGCTTGGTCTTGCAACGCCGCTTGCGGTGGTGGCGGGGGTTGGGGTGGCTGCGCGTCATGGCGTTCTGATCAAGGATCCATGCACGCTCGAAGTGGCCCCGCGGGTGAGCGTGGTGGCGTTCGACAAGACGGGCACGCTGACGCGAGGCGAGCCGCAATTGCTCGCCTGCGAGACCGCACCTGGGGCGGATCGCATGACTGTGCTGAGCCTGGCTCGCGTGGCACAGAGCGCAAGTGAGCATCCGCTTGCGCGCGCGATCCGGGCGAGGCCACAGGCGTCTGAATCCGCACCCGCCGATCCGGCGGTTTCCGACCTTGCCTGGATCCTTCTCGAGGCGAATGTGCTCGGTGGACACGGGATCGTTGCGAGGGTTGGAAGGCGATCGTCACCGGCTGGAGAGGTACTGCGGGTGGTGATCGGAAATGCATCGTTGATGCGGCAGGAGGGCGTCGAAGTTTCCCACTTTGAGGAGGCAGCCGATCGGCATCGCGCAGCCGGCCACACGGTGTCGTATCTGGCTGCCGCAGTCGAGGCCGCAAAGCCGGTGATTGCCGGGAGATCTGCAGCGTCGGAGCAGGCTGCAATCGATCCGCAGACCAGCAACCCGAGCCCAGAATTGCAAAGTGCGCGCGCAATGCTCGCCTATGGCGACACGCCTCGCCCGGGCGCAGCGCGGGCGATCGCACAACTTCGCGCGCTCGGAATCCGCTCGGTGATCATCAGTGGCGATCATGCGGCGGCAACCGAGGCTCTGGCGCGCGCTGTGGGATGCGGGGAGACCTACGCGCAGGTCCTCCCCGAGGGAAAGTCGGCATTGATCGCGCAACTTCGCCGCCAGGCCCCCGGCCATGTGGTGGCGATGGTTGGCGATGGCATCAACGATGCGCCGGCTCTCGCAGTGTCCGATCTCGGTATCGCGATGGGAAGCGGGGCCGATGTGGCAGTTCACACCTCCGACATCACCTTGCTGCGCAGCGACCCATTGCTGGTGCCGGTAGCGCTCGAGATCGCGCGACGCACCAACACCCGCATCCGTCAGAATCTCTTCCTCGCCCTGATCTTCAACATCGTGGGGATTCCTGCGGCGATGGCGGGCTTGCTCGACCCGATGCTTGCGGCAACTGCGATGACGATGTCGTCGCTCACCGTGGTGGGCAACGCCTTGCTGCTCAGCCGCTGGAGGCCCGGCAGCCCCGAGGTCTGACTACTCGCTGCACACTGCACGCATCACGAGTTCGATCACGCTTTCGGCATCCACTTCGCGCCACTCGCCGAAGCCGCTGTTGCGTCGCCTCGCTTCGCCAGCACCCATCGGAGCGGCGGTCTCGAGCACCTCCACTGTGCGCCATTCCTCGGCATCGCACCTGTATTCGGCGAGAAACCGTAGCGAGCGCGCCCCAGAGTCGATCGGTCCGGCATAGTTGGCGAGCATCCAGATCCGGCGCATGTCGCCGTCGCGCAGCAGCGTTGATCGATCGATATGGAATTCGTCGTTGGCCGGGGAACGCGACACCAGTTCCCAGTTCTGGGCAAGCGCTGTCCCGACGAGGATCGGCCCGATCAGCGACCCCACAAGGCAGAATCTCTGCAAGATCCGGGCAAGGCGCCGAGGCCCTCGGTCTCCTCGCGCCCCGGCAGATGTGATTGCACGCTTTGACAACGATGCGGCCATCCGGTCACACCCGCAAACTGCAGTCAGACATCCACCCAGGTACGTGCAACCCGCGCGGGGGGCGCGATCTTTTTCTCCACCGCGCGCTCCATCTCCGGTTTCGGAACCGTCACAGCCGGTTGTGTGGCGAGTTCGAGAAACCGCCTGATCACAGCCAGTTCCCCACTCATCACGGTGTCGAGCCCCGAGTCGTTGAAATAGTCGAGCAGTCCGCTCCTTTTTGCAGCGCGCAGCAGATCATCGTCGCTCATGCTGTCTCCCTTGTATGGCGTAGCCCTTTGTATTGCCAGCGGAGTGTGCACCTCGACGCTGCCGGACATCGCACATTCCCGACTTCACCAGAGTGAATTATGGGATGGAGCGTCAGGATTCAAACCTTCGGCGCGGCGCCGACCCTTGCAAGGGAGGGGATGCGGGTTGCCCCGCAAGCGCGTGCGCTGCTGCCCCGCAAGAGGATGTGCCGTCGAGGCCTTGCATAGATTTATCTCTGCACTGACCACGGACAACCTACCCTTGCAGAAGGCGTCCGCTTACCGTCAGGCAGCTAAACAATGGATCGCGGTGTACGGGAAACATCGAGGTATGCCGCATCGTTCTGGAGAAAAGCATGTCCACCGTTTCTAAGCCGGAGCCGACAAAAGCGCTCAGCGTGTTTTTCGACGGCTCTTGTCCCCTGTGCGTACGTGAGGTGGCGGTTTACCGCTCCACACCCACACCGTCGGTGCACTGGGTCGACGTGTCGGATACCTCGAGCGTGATTCCGTCTTCGGGAGCCGGTGTGCATCCCGAGCGTTCAGCGCTGCTGGCACGCTTTCATGTGCGCACCGCCGAAGGCGAGTGGCTCGATGGGGCTCCAGCCTTCACCGAACTCTGGGGCCGGCTGGGTGCGCCCTGGCGTGCGCTTGCCTTCGTGTGTCGCTTGCCCGGTGCAAGCGCGCTCCTGGATCTGGGCTATGGCGTGTTTTTGCGTTGGCGGCCCAGGTTGCAGGGGGTGGCGCACGAACTTTCCCGGTCGCATGCATTGCCCGACTGGATCGTTCCTGCGATCCGGTCCGATCAGGCGGGCGAAACCGGTGCGGTCCACATCTACCGTGCGATGCTGCGATTCGGGCGGGATCGCGGCTTGCGCCCAATGCTGCAAGAGCATCTCGAACAGGAGAGCCGCCACCTCGAGGCGCTCAACGCACTCCTGCCCTGGAAGCATCGCAGCAGGCTTCTCCCGGTATGGCGGGTGGCCGGATACCTGACCGGACTGGTACCTGCGCTCGTGGGAACGCGCTGGATTCTTGCCACGATCGCCGCAGTGGAGCGGTTTGTTGACCGGCACTATCAGGAGCAGATCAACGCAATCGAGGATGCCGGCGGCCATGAGGTGTTGCTCGAGATGTTGATACGGTTCAGGGCCGACGAACTGCGGCATCGCGACGAGGCGTTGGATTGCCTCTCGGCACTCGACACGCGCAACGCGCCCTGCCCACCCATGGCATCGAGCGCATCCAGGCTATCCAACCCGTCCTGGCTGCTTTCGGCATGGCAGGCGGCGGTGGGGCGAGGAT
>Ga0194122_10004052_pt1 | contig 14570 bp, 22 predicted proteins | sample TA2MahCa10mmetaG_FD_155487 | JGI IMG/M metagenome (GOLD analysis project Ga0194122, IMG submission 155487) | Freshwater microbial communities from Lake Tanganyika, Tanzania - TA2015021 Mahale Deep Cast 10m | ecosystem: Environmental > Aquatic > Freshwater > Lake | place: Tanzania: Lake... | reverse complement strand
AAAACCTTTAGTCCCGCAAGGATTAGTTGGGGAGGCATCCTCGAAAAGAGTCAAGTAAGATGAGAGTAATTCAAACCTCAAGGAGTGATTCACCTAAATAATCGTCACTGAGAAATACTTCTCAAAAGGAAGTGGATAAGAGTAGAATAAATAATGACTCTAAAGGTTCTCAATAAAACGTGTAATCTCAGCGTTCTTTTTAAAAAAAGATTACTGGTAAAAAAAATTGATGGATGCAAGAACAATTTGTATCCATTTTTTTTTGTGCTTTATAAATCATAACATATTTATTTTAATATGGATATTTTTTTAATAAAAGAAATTAATAGATTTAGAACTATTACCGGTTTACCTGTTTTGAATGAACAGTTTTCATTAATTGATGATCTAATAAAGAGCGGGGTAAAAAGGATATCAGCAATTGACCAAGTACTTAATGTTCTAAAGTTAGAAGGTAAAGAATTAACAGATCTTGAAATAAATAACTTGTGTTTAGAACTAAATAATGCTAAAGTTTTACCGACTGAAGTAATAGAAAAAATTCGTAAGATATTGATAAACGAAAAAAATGTTGCAAGGGCAATTGCTAATAATAATGATAATTTTTTATTACAGTTAAAAAAATCAAAAGGTTTTACCGAAGACATGGTTAACCCAATTGTAAGATCTTCAAAACTTTCTGCAGAAGAAGTTAGTAATATAACAAAAAAGGCACTTGAAGTACAGATGACTATTACAGGGTCAAAACTAAGGTTATCATTTAAAAATTTAGATGAAACCTTTTTTAACGCTTTGGCGAAATTAGAAGATAAACCAATACATAATGTTGATGAAATATTTGACGCAGTTGACAATTTTATTAATAATAAATTAATTTTAGAAACAAGTGACGGTATGAACCCAGTCACTGCTCAAGAAATTTTTAATATTTTTTCTAATAAAATAAGAAACGAATCAAAAACAAAAAAAATTTTAGAACTTTATGAAAGTAAAGGGATGATTTCAAATTTACCCAAAAGAACAAACAGAGTTAAATTTGGGGATAAGGTACAAACTGAGTGGTTTAACAACCCAAAAAAATGGATTAAAAACTCAACTGCAGAAGATTTTACGCAAACACAACAATTGAAATCACCATACGATGCAAAAGACGAGTCTTTTTTAACTAAACAAACCGATCCCGTATATTTACCAAAAGATTCAGGAAATCCAAAGGTGACTGTAAACTATATGGATTTTGCAGAAGGAGCGACAACAGCAACGTACACAAAAGTAAAAGAGTCATTACCACCAAATGATGTTATATTATCGGAAATTAAAAAAATTATTGATAAAAGATTGGGTTGGTTAAGAAGTCCTGAATATTATAAAAGAAGAATGTCATTAACTGGTGAAAGTATGGAGGAAGTCGATGAGGCTATTGAAAAAATAAGAAAATATATTGACGAAGATTTAACAATAAATTTTGAAAGAGACCGGTCTAGTACATCGTCAGGTACTGCAACTCAATATGGTAGAAATAAAACAACAAATGAAATACGTAGTAGTTCAGATAAAGTGATTTTAATACAACCACACGAAACAAATATAGAAATGTTTAATACATTAGATCACGAACTCGATCATATTATGACAGCAATTATCGATGGAGGAGCCAGTTCAACTGCAAATAAAAATCTAGTTACTAAATTTGAAAATATTTTGAACCTAACACACCCAATATATGATAAATTTAATTTTATTAAAGATACTTTTGATAAATTATTATTAGGTAAAAATTTTAGTCGAACTTCATGGACTAAATATATGAACGAAAATTCAGAAAAAGTCGCTAGACTAAATAGATTAAACAATTGGTTTAAAAATAAATATAATATATCAAATCAAGTTCCTTTAACAGACGATAATATGAAAGATATTATAAAAGAATATGTAGAGGAATGGGTACCAAACGGACCACCAAAAGGTTTAGAAGACGTAAAATATTTATTAGATGAGTATTTTGCAAAAAACCCAATTAAAAAATCATTCTTTAAATCATCATTCAAAGAAGAATTAAAAAACGCACTCAATGCGTCTTTTGCTATCGCAGCGCTGTTTTCATTGTATAGTACTGATAATTAATAATGTTATAAAAACATATCCTTTTTAATTTTTTTGTGCATTTAATTTTTTTTACTATCTTTATGTCATGGAAAACAAATATAAAACCGGAAAACACATCTTGGACAATCATATTAAAATGGTTAAAAAATTAACTAAAGATACTGAAAATAAATTTTATAAAAATGATGGTTATTATTTGGATAGTGATTTATATTGTTCTACATTTAAAATTAAATCTATTAGAAAATATAAACATAGAAGAACCGTTTGGTCTGAAAACCAAGAACAATATGTGTACGAAGTTGATGTCGTTGTAGACATGAAAAATGGTAGTTACTATTATAGTAATGATTATTGTACAAGACATGCAAGAAGATGTAACGGATACTTTAGAAGTAGTATCTTAGGTGCGGTGTTACAAGAATTAAAATATTTTTCAATAGATGGTCGTGATGATGTAAGTATTTCAAAAATTGAGTACAAAAATTTTTCATAATCAAAATAAAATCACTATCTTTGTATTATGAAAGAAGGAGGTGCTATCAGAGACACACAAATAAAAGCTATCAAAACTGTTTTTAAAGACACTCAGTTTTGTATGAAACCAATGGCAGAAACCGGTTATGATGAATTAACAGATGCCGTTTTAAAAATAGTTAACGTAAGAAAATATAAAAAGGCTTGGAATGAAAATTTTATATTTGAAGTTGACGTAGTGGTGGATATGAGAATATACGAATATTGGTTATACTCAAACAGATATTGTGAAAAATATAAAGTAAGATGTAATGGGTATTACAGACGTAGAATCTCAAGAATATTAGAACACGAGTTTAAATATTTTGGTTTTGATTTACATAGAGATGATTTAAATATTAAAAAAATAAGTTACAAAGAAATTGTTTAATTCAAAAATTATTTTTAACTTTACAGTAAATAAAAAATATGGCAACACATAAACACGTATTGATAGTTCACCCTAAGTTCGGAGAAGTTTTAAATGAAACTTTCATGGACGAAATTCAATTTAAAATATTTTTGAATATGGTCCACTCATCTATTGAGTTAGGTCAAAACCTTTCAACGTTTAACGGTAAGGATTTTTTGGTACATATACCAAGTTCAATACTAAAAGAATCTTTGGTTATTGGTAAAGCAAAAGAAGTGTCAATGGCTGAAGTGGTAATGGCAAAATCTAAATTGGAGGGGTAGTTTCTTTGTTTCTCTTTAAAACAAAGTGGTGGCTGTCGTGACATTCAATGTCACCCCAAAAATAAGGTGAGGTAATACTCACCTTTTTTTATGTATTCATATATTTATTTATATGAAAGTACAATTAACGGAATCACAATTAATAGATGTTATTAAGAATTTAGTTAATAACGAAAATCAGTTTATATACGAAGACATATATGGATCTGTTGAAAACACAAAGTTTGAAGAAAGTCATTTTTTAAATGAAGCTGAGTACCAAGGAAGAAAGGTCCAACTTGGAAAAATTATGCAAGGTGACATTAAAAAGTTTAAAGTTTATGTAAAAAACGATAAAGGTAAAGTTGTTAAAGTAAACTTTGGTTTTGGTGGTAAATCGGCCAAAGGTAAAAGAATGGTTATAAAGAAAAATAACCCTGAAAGAAGAAGATCTTTTAGAGCAAGACATAATTGTGATAACCCAGGACCAAGATGGAAACCGAGGTATTGGAGTTGCAGAGCCTGGTAATAAATAAAAAAAATAAAAAATGAACAGAAGTTACAGTAAAATTAGGCACATTCAAGAATCTAACCAAAGATTAGAAAATGATTTTTTGGGTGAGCAAAACGCAAACCTTGCTGGTTTAAAAGCAAGAGTTGGTACAGGATTGAAAAACATTTTTAGAAAATCAGAAAATGATATGTCGCCAAAGATTGAAGCAGCATTTGCAAGAGTCACAGCAAAAGGTAACCAGTTAAGAAGAGAATTAGCTGATTTTAAAGAAGAATATCAAAAATTATATACTGACAGAAAAGTAGATTTAGAAAATGCTGTAAAAAAATTACAAATAAAAAATAAACCAAATTTAGGTAAAGTACAACAAAGATTGGCGTTACTTGATCAAAATTTTACTAACATACAACTTCAAATTGCTAATTTAGATAAAGCAATTTATGATGCGATGACCGCTAGAAAGGCCATTTTATTACCTAATCCTGATGAACAAGGTGGTGTTGAAAACACTGAAGAAGGTGGAGACGAAGAAGGTAGCGAAGAAGAAGGTGGCGAAGAAGAAGGAAATGAAGAAATATAACAAATCTAAACTATGAGTAAAATTATTATAACAGAAAAACAATTAGAAAATATGGTCAAAGTCTTGAAAGAAAATCAAGAAGAAGGATCGTATATGGCAAAACAACAACTTTTTACAATCGCCACCTTGGCATATAAAATGTGGGAAATGATGGAAGAAGGTGAACAATTGGAAGATTGGATGGAAACAAAAATCGCACAATCCGAACAATCAATAACTGCAGTTGTAAAATCTTTTATGTATGATGAGGTTGAAGACAGAATGAAGGGTTCTGGTGGTATTGACTTAGATGGGTTAATTATTGGAACTTAAAAAAATAAAATATAGATTAATCCCCCTTTCTTAATTGACTGGGGGATTTTTATTTTGTATAATTATTAAAAAAAAGAATGTACGTAATTATTAAACATGTCAAAATACAGGAAAACAAAACAAGAGTTCCTGTAATTTTATTAGACGGTCAAGGTGAAATTTGGGAATTTGATACAGAAGAAGAAGCGGAAAAAATTAGGGAGGTTTTCGAATTGAATTCAGACTCTGGTCACAAATACGAAGTTAGAAAGATTTAATTAAAAAGGTTCCGTGGTGAAAGGGATATCACAGTAGATTTCTAATCTTCTATTTTTGGTTCGAATCCAAACGGGACTACTAATCATATTATTATGGAAGACATACACCAACAATTACACGAAGAATTTATAAACGGTGATGAGTTTATAAAATATCTTAAAGAACTTGACGAGTATTCAGAAAAATATGTATATTTGTAAAAATAAAACATATGAACAAAGAAATTGTCACCCTATTTTTTTCAATGGAACACGAAGCATATGAACTAATTGATGTGTTCAATAAAAAACAACTATTAGATCTTTACATCGGTGGGTGTGAGTTGAGATTAAGAATGGAATGTCGTTTCAGTGACTTTAATAAGTTTCATAAAGAAACAGGAATTACTTTAGGTAATCTATTAGTTAATAAGTATAACGTTGCAAGACAACTACACGTATTAAAAATTGCACTTACTAAACTTGGAGTTAAAGGTTTAGAAGAAGATCAATACATAATCTTAAACAACTAATGAAATCATTCAAAGACATAGAATTTAAACCACACAGTTTTGGTGATGGACTTCATGGGCTAGTCTTTTTTGAAAATGGTTATGGTGTATCTGTTGTTAGATACAAAAGTCTAACTAATACTTTCAGAGAATATTTTTCTTACACATCCAACGAAAATGAGTGGGAAGTTGCCGTTATTTACGGTGATAAAATGAATTGGGAAATTTCATATAACAGATGATGTTATTGGTCATCTTACAGAAGGTGAAGTTGATTGGGTTATGATTCAAGTTCAAGAATTGGATCCTGTAAATATTTATTAATAACCTCTCGGGGATTTTGTTAATTTTACCCTATTGTCTAATACTCGGCCGTAAAAGTAATAAAGAAAAATTAACTCGGTAGTTTAGAACAACAAAGAAATCCGTGTGGTGTAATTGGTTAGCATAAAAATTGGTGTGGGTTTGACTCCCATCACGGTTTCTTTTTATTACGTTTTACATATTTATTTAATATGTCATTAGATAACAAACTATATAATATTGCACTATCATTAGCTGAAGTTGCAAAAGACGAATACGGAGAAAATTCTTATATAAGTTTTACTAAAATAATTAAAGTATGTAAAACAAGTCACTTTGCTGAGTTATTACTTTCAAGAATCCAAACACCTGTAGATAAAGTAAAATTAGTTTTTATGACAGAACTTATTATTAGAGGTAGGTATAAAAAAGAAACTATTTTAGGTTTATCAATGAATCTTTATTTATATGTTATTGATTTTTATGACGAAACTGAAGAAATACAAACAGAATGTGATAATTGTGATGGTAGCGGTGAAGAAGAATGTGGTAATTGTGATGGAACAGGTAACGTAGATTGTAGATATTGTGATGGTGATGGAAATGTTGAATGTTATGACTGTAGTGGTGAAGGAACTGAAGATTGTAGATATTGTGATGGTTCAGGAAAAGAAACCCATACTGAAGAAAATGATGAAGGAGAAGAAGTTGAAGTTGAAATAGATTGCACATCTTGTGATGGTTCAGGAACTGAAAATTGTAGAAGGTGTGGTGGAGCAGGTGAATTTGAATGTAGTGAATGTAATGGGAGTGGACATCATAATTGTGACGAATGTGGAGGATATGGTCAATACACTTGTGGATATTGTGATGGAAGTGGACAAGTGGGTTCAGACGAATATAAGTATTATATTACAAGAATGACTTATATAACACTTGGAAATAAATTATCTGAATTTGAAGATCGACCGATGTTATTAAGAGACTTCGAACAAATAGATGCAGATGAAGAAAAAATACCAATTTCATTTACTGCTTCTAAAAGATATTTTTCAGATGATGATACACCAAAAGAAGAAAGACAACAAATGGTTGGGTTAGATGACGATTTTGTTGAAGTCGTTGAAGCATACAAGTTAGAAAATTACCCATACAGTATAAATTTTTAAAATAAAGAACTATTTATAAATAAAAAAATAATGAAAAAAATTATAAGACTTACAGAATCAGATTTAGCAAGAATTGTTAAACGAACCATCAACGAAATGGAAGATGAAGACTTCATGAGAGGTGCTGATAAAAATTGGAATGATAAATATTACGAAGAAGATGATTTTAGTGATTTTGATACCACAATGTATGATGGATTAGATGATGAAGATGATAGAACCATGAGAGGTAGATTTTTTGACGATGAGGATGAAGGTGACGAAGAGTGGGGTCAAACTGATAGAGGTGAAGAAGAACTACAAGATTTGGTAGAAGAAGCGAGAGACTTTTTGGAAAATGAATGTGGTTATGATTTACATGATATAAATTTAATGAGTGAAGATGATATTGTTGAAGCTTTATTTGATGAAGGAAATATTGAGTTAGCTGAAAAAATCGATAACTTATTAGACTTTGAATGGTTTGCCGATCATGATGAACCAATTGATTCAATTGGAGGACATTCTGTAAATGATTTAAAGAGAGCATTTGCAAAAACAAAAGGTAAAGACGAAGAACTTGGTGAAGGTTGGGACGATTTTACACAAAAAAGAAGATACCCAGAAAATTATAAACCTGAAAAATATAGAAGTCTACCTAAAGACTTTTTTAGAAAAAATTTAGGACACCGGATTGATAGCGAAGGAACAAAATTATCAAGAAGACATGAAAAACCTTCTGATGATTATAAATATTTTGATGACGAAGAATTTGTATAATTATGAAAAAAATTATTAGACTTACAGAAAGAGATTTAACAAGGATTGTTAAAAGAGTTATCCAAGAGGATAAAGAAAAATTTAAAACATATTATGGTAATGATATGCCAAAAAATCCTCTTAGAAAATTGGAAAGAGAAATAAGTAAAGCCGGATACGACTCAAAATTATCAGGTATTAATTATGATTTTATTAAAATATCTTTACCAAACGAAGAAGACTTACAAGTAACTGTCAATGATAAAGGTCAATACATAGTTCAACCAAGAAGTGCTAGAAATGAAGATGATAAGGTATTGTTGAAAACTGTAAAAAGATTTAATGGGTCTTTTGAAGACAATCTTGAATCAGGTATTAATCATGTCATTTCCTTTTTAAGAAGAAGAGATGATAAAAAAGATGGTTTTCCTGAAGAATATAGACCATCACACATAAAAAGATATTAGTAAAATTATGAAAAAAATTAATAAACAAATATATATTTATAAGATATGAAAAATTTATATGAAGTACAAAAAAAATTCAATTATTTACTTGAATCAAAACACGGTGAAATAAAACCATTTTTAAATGAACAGGACGCCGAAAAAAAGGCAAATATAAGATACATAGAATTGGTCACAAAATATAAAGATGATTTCCAATCTTTTATTAACACACTAACTTCAATCGTAAATCAAGATCCTAGTGTATTTTGTAAAAACATAAATGGACAAGTCGTTGGTGCGATTAGTGAATTAGATACTTTAATTGCTAATATCGCAAAAGATGAGGGAACCAGTGATTTGGATTCAGTAATTGAATCATTATATAAAAGATTTAATCAAGGGTTGGGAAAAATTATTATTAATGTGTCTGCACCAATTGTTAAAAAATATATTTCAGAACAGGGTGAGTTTGTTATTTCTTCTGAAATTTTAAACGCGATAAATAATCATTTAACAACTAAATATCCAAAAAAGGGTGGACAAATGATTTCATTGGTAAAAGAAATAATTGTAAAACTTGGATTAATCATAGAACCAACTTGTTAATAAAAAACACTCAGTCGGTAGAGTGATGGATTGTGGTTCTAAAGGTCGTGAGATTGTGACCCATCACACATAAAAAGATATTAGTAAAATTATGAAAAAAGTAATTAGACTAACGGAATCAGATTTAGTTAGAATCGTTAATAAGGTTATTGAAGAATCATCTTATAGAGCAAAGTTTGAAAATCAAAAAGACAATTATTGGACAGATGAACAAGGCGATTGGGTTGATTATGATCCTGATTTAGAAAGTACGGGTTATTATGATTTTGAATATGATCCTTACACCAGTGTGGATAATTTTGAAGATATTCCTGATGACATAAAAAATAGGTTATTTGGTAAACATGATGGAAAAAAATTTTATGATGCTTACACAAAAAGAGACGGAAGGTTTCAATACTCAAGAAAAAAATATTAAAAACACTCAATTGGTAGAGCGCCGATCTGATACGTCGGAGGTAATGGGATCGTAACCCGTCGTGAACACAAAAGATGATACAAAGCGTAGAATGACAGACGTGGAAAGACGTGTCGCAAGGGTACACACTTAGTAACTCTCTTATGGTGTGTGAAGAGTTGTAGTGATACGAACCCCAGATTCCTGATAAAGTTATTCATCATCTTTTACATACGTCTCTGGCGTAATGGTTTAGCATAAATTGATCCAACCCGTTCGGTCAGGACTCGAATCTTGGTAGACGTGCTAATTTTTAATTTTGTCAATTAAAAAACTTTTTGTATCTTTGTATTATGAAAAACCAATTACCATACGAATCTACAGGAAGTGCGATTAAAGGTTATAGTGATTCTTTAACCGCAAGAAGAGAAACAAACGATTGTGTTGTTAGGGCATTTGCTTCGGCGTTTGATGTTACTTATGATTATGCACATAAGTATGTTGCTGAGGAGTTTAAAAGACAACCAAGAAAGGGAACCTACTTTACGGCATCTAAGATGAGTAAATTATCTGAAGGTGTGCTCAAAGTTAATAATAAAAAAATTATTCCTATTGGTATAAAAAATAATAGTGTAATTTATCCATATTCACTTTCATATGAGGTAAAAGTTAAAGGTGAAACTGTTAAAAGACAAATGACTGTCGGTACGTTTGTAAAGAAAAACCCTAAAGGAACTTTCTTTGTATTGGTTAGAAGACACGCGTTTACAATTAAAGATGGTGTTGTTATTGGAAACCCAGAAGACGCTATTAAAACAAAACGTCCTATGAAAGCAGCATTTGAAATTAAATAAGGAACCCTGTTGTAAGCAGGTGTGTCACGTCGGTCTGAAGAACCGAAGGTAACCGTTCGAATCGGTTGGGTTCCACATAAAATTATAAACTATGAACAGAGTATTCAGAAAAGTAACTGGCGAACCTGTATCAGACATTGTAAAACATACAATAGACATTCTAAAGGATTGTCCTTGGGCTGAGGTTCACATAGGAACTGATTCTCAAAATCATAGAAGAAGTACTGTTTATGTAACCGCAATAGCATACAGGTATGGTAATAGGGGTGTCCACTATATTTACCACAAACAAAAGGTAAAAAAAGTAAAAGACAAATGGACACGATTATGGAATGAGGCCGATTATTCAATTGAAGTTGCTGAATGGTTAACAAAGAAAGTTAATGTAAAAGTTGAAATTGATTTGGACTATAATAGTGATGAAAAACATTTTAGTTCAAAGTTGGTTCAACCAACCGTTGGATGGGCAATGTCCTTGGGGCATAAAACAAATATTAAACCCCACAACCAAATTGCAACAAGAGCGGCAGATCACCACTGCCGTTAATATAAGCTCAGGTGGCCGAGGGGTTAGGCGCCGGTCTGCAAAACCGAGTACGGGGGTTCAAATCCCTCCCTGAGCTCAACAAAATGCCTTCGTGGTGGAATGCAGACACATCCGGTTTAGACCCGGATTCCGTTAAAGGAGTGAGAGTTCGAGTCTCTCCGAAGGTACAAAAAAATTAAATAAAACTTGACACTTTTCAAAAGTATCATATATTTATAAAAAAATTAGTATGACAAATAAAGAATTATTTATTAAATCATTAAATACATTGTTATATTCGTGGGGTGGTGATACACCATCTGAAGCTTATTGGGTTTTAGATGAGTTAATAAAGTTTTATGAGGCTGAAACAGGAAGACAATTAAATTTACCTGAGTATGATGAAACAGGTGAGTGGGCTGAAGCTGTTTTGACTGCCTTAGATAATGAAGAAGATGAACTAACAGAAGAAAAAAAAAGATTTAAAAGTCTTTTATAAAACTTGACACTTTTCAAAAGTATCATATATTTATAACAAAAATAATAAAACCGCAAATGAAAAATTTACACATATCATTGATAGGAGGCGATTTAGCTGAGGATTCTTTCAAGGAGAGGGTGTAATATTTTATACATATTAAATTAAGGAACCCCTCTCTAAAAAAGAGGGGTTTTTTTGTTCTTTGACATATTGGTGTGAATAATGGTTCGGTGGTGGAATTGGCGATACACGACAGGTTTAAGCCCTGTTGCCGATTGAGGCTTGTGGGTTCGAGTCCCACCCGGACTACAAAAAAAGTTTAAAAAATATTTGGCAGATTAAAATAAAGTACATATCTTTGTAAGACAAACAACGGGGGTAGAAAAGTAGTGAGGGTGTCTACCCCCGACATAGAAGTAAGAAGTTCTTTGAAATTAAAAATATTGTGGTTGTAAGAAACGGGAAACTCGTAAAGTGTATCAACCTGTTAAATCAAGATAGTGAAACGAGAGTTTGATTTAACTACTAAACTACAAAATTTGGTTCAGGTAGCTCAGTAGGTAGAGCAAAGGTTTGAAACGTCTTGTGCCGGTGGTTCGATTCCACCCCTAACCACAAATATCGCGGGATGTGGAAGATGGTTATCCGCCTAGTCTCATAAGCTAGGATCACAGGTTCGAACCCTGTTCCCGCAACTAAAAAATGCTGACGTACCAGTGGATGCTTATATCATCTATGCCTGTAGCGGTAAGTTTAAAACGTTGGTTCGAATCCAACCGTCAGTACAATAAGCAGGTATCGTATAACGGTTATTACTTCTGACTTCCAATCAGAAGATCTCGGTTCGATTCCGGGTACCTGCTCTTAAAAAGGTCGGTTCATCTAGGGGTTAGGATACAAGGTTTTCATCCTTGTCACACGAGTTCGAATCTCGTACCGACTACAATAAGATGAACAACACATACACACAAGTTGTACCTCTACGGTTTTAAAGTGTGAATTTTGGTCCATTGGTGTAGTGGCTAACATACATCCCTGTCACGGATGTGCCGCGAGTTCGATTCTCGCATGGACCGCTAAAAAAAAATTATGACACCACTATTGTTAATATCATTTATATTATTTATGTTTGTCATAAGAAAAAGACGATAAACTTCAGTTCCCATACAGCGGTGAGATTGGTTAAGTTAAATATTTTTTGAAACACCGTATATTTATAATAAAACATTAATTATGAATTATAAAAAAATATATGAATCAATTGTTGATAGGGCTAAAAATAGGAAACTAAATTCTTATAAGGAAAAACACCACATCATCCCAAAATGTATAGGTGGAAGTGATGATGAAACAAATTTAGTAGAACTAACAGCTAAAGAACATTTTATTTGTCATTTACTTTTATGTGAAATATACCCAAACGAAAATACACTTAAAAGTGCTAGATGGGCAATGACATGTTTTAAAAGTAAAAATCATAATAGAAAGTATATAATATCTTCTTCTCAATATGATAGAATAAAAAATGAAATGGCAATATTGAAAAGGGGGGTAAGACGTAGTGATGAGATTAAAGAAAAAATATCAAATTCACATAAAGGTAAAAATATGTCTGAAGAAACAAAAAAAAAGATTTCAGATAAAATGAAAGGTAGAGTTCAATCTGAAGAACATAAGTTAAATCAATCTTTATCCAAAAAAGGACAAGTTCCTTGGAATAGGGGTAAACATATGTCTGAAGAAACAAAAAAAAAGATTTCAGATAAAATGAAAGGTAGGGATCAATCAGAAGAAGATAAATTAAAACTATCTTTATCCAAAAAAGGACAAGTTCCTTGGAATAAGGGTAAACCTATGTCTGAAGAAATAAAAAGAAAAATATCTTTAACAAAAAAAGGGATAAGTACGTAGATATGTCTGTGCCAAGTATCTTTAAATAACTTAGGAAACGTACAGAAACCTAATGTAGCGTACCGCTTCCCCTTTTACAATTCCTCGGTGCTGGAAGTAGAAAGTTGAAGAGTCGTTGTTTGTCAGGAGTGTAATGAGGCATGGTGCCGAGCCCCCAAGACCAATAGACCCAGACACTTGTGGGTTCTATGGAGTCGTAAGGTCACTCATTGTGGGTTCGAATCCCACCCTGACATCAGGTAGGTCAGTTAGCTCAGTTGGCTAGAGCAATCCATTCATGGACGTGTCATTGGTTCGAATCCTTTACTGACCTCTTTTTTTAAAAATATTTTGGTAATAATTTTGCCAATTAAAATCTTTACTATATCTTTGTAATCTAATCTTAAAACAAATTACAATGACAGATATCACTTCACAAGTAAAAAATTACAAAGGTTCTAACTCTTTCGTTTTAAAAATGAAAGATGCTATTTCTAAATACGGTTCCTTAACTGTTAATCAAAAATCTGCAGTTGAAAAAATCTTCAAAAACATCGAGGAAGTAAAAAAAGTGGAGTTTACTCCTGAGATGAAAGAGATCCTTTCTTACGACGGACCATCTTCTTTTGTTAATGACTTGAAGTCAAAACTTAACCTTTATGGTAAGTTGTCTGAAAAACAAATCCAAGCAGGTTTGAACCAAATCCAAAAAGAAAAAAACCAAAAGGCAACCGTTCACATGAACATCCCTGTTGAGGGTGACTCAATCAAAGTTGGCCGCATGGTTGGTCAAAAATTGAAAGATACTTATGGATTGAAATTCAACCCAACAATCTTGGACATTACTAAGGTATTGGCTGTATCACCTAAGGCTGTTAAATTTTCAGGTAAAATGACTGTAAAACGTGGTGATGTTTGTGTGTGTTGTGCAAAGACTTTGACTGATGAGTTTTCAATGTTAACTAAAATGGGTAAGACTTGTGCTAAACACATGGGTGTTGAGTACATCACTGACAAATCTCAAGCAGAACGTTTCCGTAACGAGTACCTACAACGAGTTGAAGAGATTGGTGAGATGGAGTTTTGGGTTCCAAAATCTAAAATTAAAAAGTGGGAAGGGGAGAACGACATCTTATTAAAGATGTTTTAATAAAACAGAAGTGGGGGTTGATAATTAATAATCAACCTCTACTCAATTGGTATAGATTTGGTTATTTTATTTATTATTTATTAAAAAAAACACTATGGAAATTATTGTTGGTATTATGGTTCCAATTGTATTAATTGGTATTTTAGCGGTGTCTTATATGACATACAAAGGAAGATAAAAATAAGGGACTTAAATGTCCCTTATATTTTAATTGTATAAATCACCGTATTTGTTTTGAAGTCTTGTAGCTTCATTCCAATCTTCATTATCTATTGCTTGATTTAATAACTCATCATATTCATTTTTTGATGGAGTATATTCTTCAGGTTGATTAACACCAAGATAATTAAGTTTTGTGTCTTCATACGACTGTTCAATATATGGTAATATTTTAGATTGTAATTCTTCTAAAGTATCAACAAACATTGGTTTTAAAACTATTTCATATTTAGGTTTTGTTTTAATAAAACAAAGATATTTTAAATCACCATTTGAAAAATTACAAATACCTAAATATAAAACAACATTACCCCTTTCAAAATTAAACATCTCAGTA
>Ga0194122_10004042_pt1 | contig 14591 bp, 12 predicted proteins | sample TA2MahCa10mmetaG_FD_155487 | JGI IMG/M metagenome (GOLD analysis project Ga0194122, IMG submission 155487) | Freshwater microbial communities from Lake Tanganyika, Tanzania - TA2015021 Mahale Deep Cast 10m | ecosystem: Environmental > Aquatic > Freshwater > Lake | place: Tanzania: Lake... | reverse complement strand
CTGAAGTTTGTATCAAGCGGCCCGTTTTCGCCACCATGTTGGTTCTGTTCCTGGTGGTGATGGGGCTGGACTCGTACCGGAAGCTGGGCGTCGACTTCTTCCCCAAAGTCGAGTTCCCTATCGTCACGATTCGCACCACGCTCCGGGGCGCCGCGCCCGAGGAAGTGGAATCGCAGGTCAGCAAACGGATTGAGGAAACCGTCAACACGATCTCCGGTATCGACGACTTGAACTCCACGTCGGCCGAGGGCATTTCGCTCGTCACCATCCAGTTCATGCTGTACAAAGACGGCGACGTGGCCGCGCAGGAAGTCCGTGACAAAGTGGCGCAGGTGGTAGCCGCGCTGCCCGAGGATGCGGACCCGCCGGTGGTGGACAAGATCGCCACGGACGCTTCGCCGATCATCAACGTCGTGGTGTCTAGCCCGCGCGATCTGCGCGAAATTTCGAATCTGGTCGACGACCGGTTGAAGAAGAATCTCGAATCGCTCCCGGGCGTGGGCCAGATCCGCTTCGTCGGCGAGCGGCAGCGCCAAATCCAGGTGTGGCTCGATCCGAACAAAGCGTTCGCGCGCGGCATCAATGTGGACCAGGTGCGAGCCGCGCTCGCCGCGCAGAACGTTGAAGTGCCCGGCGGGCGCATCGATCAGGGAGCACGCGAGGTTTCAGTACGCACGCTGGGACGCGTCGAAAAGCCGGCGGACTTCGGCCGCATCGTGGTGGCGAATCTGAACGGCATGCCTGTGCGCATCGACGACCTGGCCTACGTGGAAGATGGATTTGAAGAACCGCGGTCGCTGGCGCGTCTGGATGGCACGCCCGCCGTGGTTCTGGAAGTTCGCAAACAAGCGGGCACCAATACACTGGACGTCATCCAGTCCGTCAAGGACCGGGTCACAGAACTGCAACCCTTGCTGCCACCCGACTTCAAGATTGCCTACACGCGAGACCAGTCGAACTTCATCCGGGAAGCCTTCAAGGCCGTCGAAGAACACCTGGTGCTGGGCGGCATCCTCGCCGGCGTCATCGTTCTGCTGTTCATGCGCAGTTGGCGCTCCACGCTCATTGCGGCGGTCGCCATCCCCGCCTCGATTCTCTCCACGTACACGCTCATGCACATCATGGGCTTCACGCTGAACCAGATCACCATGCTGGGCCTGGTGCTGATGGTGGGCATCGTGATTGACGACGCGATTGTGGTGCTGGAGAGCATCTTCCGCTACATGGAAGAGAAGAACCTGCCGCCCATGGAAGCGGCCATCCAGGGCACGCGCGACATTGGCCTCGCGGTCATGGCCACCACGCTGTCGCTGGTAATCATCTTCCTTCCGGTGGCCATGATGGAAGGCATCGTGGGCCGCTTCATGTCGAGCTTCGGATACACGGCGGCGTTTGCCATCATGGTCAGCCTGCTCGTCAGCTTCACGCTCACTCCGATGTTGTGCTCGCGCTACCTGAAGCACTCACCGGGCGAGGGCACCAAGGACACTTGGCTTTTCCGTATGTTTGCGGCCCCGTATCGCAGCTTGTTGCGCTGGTCCATGCGGCACCGGTGGATGGTCGCGCTGGTATGTCTGGCGGTGATGTACTCATCCGGTCCGCTGTTCATGAGGATCGGTAAGAACTTCCTGCCCACGGACGACCAGAGCGAATTTGAGGTGACCGTGAAACTCCCGCCCGGCGCTTCGCTCGACGGCACTGAACAGGTGATGCGGAGCGTGGAAGCCGAACTCCGCAAGTTACCCGGGCTGAAGAACATGCTCACCACCGTTGGCGCGGACATTCGCCGCCAGGTGGACCGCGGCTCCGTGCTGGTTTCGCTCGTGGCGCCGGAGAAACGCAAGGTCACGCAGGACGAGTTGATGATTGAAGCCCGGCGCACGCTTGGCAAAATCCCGAACGCCACCATCGGCGTACAGTTGCCTGCACTGATTCAAGGCGCCGATAACCGCGAGTTGATGTTCTTCCTCCAGGGGCCCGATCTCAAGCAGCTCGAACGGTACTCGATCGCCTTGAAGCAGCGCCTCGCCTCCGTGCCCGGCCTTGTCGACTTCGAAAGCAACTACGAGCCGGGCAAGCCCGAACTGCGCGTGATGATCAATCGCGATCGCGCGGCGGATCTGAACGTCAGCGTTGGCTCCATCGCCAGCGCCATGCGGACGCTCGTCGCGGGCGACCAGCAGGCCACCACCTACCGCGAGGGCGACGACCGGTACGACGTGCAGTTGCGCGTACGCCGCGAGTTCCGCGACTCACCCGGCGTGCTGAATCGTCTGTTTGTGCCGTCGTCTTCAATCGGCAACGTGCCGCTCTCCAACGTCGCGCAACTCATTCCCGCCACGGGCCCGGCGCAGATCACCCGGTACAACCGCCAGCGCCAGGTGCTGCTCATGGCCAACATTGCGCCCGGCCAGTCGCTGTCGAACGTACTCGATATTCTCAACGCCACGGTGGCGGAAATGAACATGCCGAATGAGTACCGAACCGGCACCATCGGGCGCACCAAGGAGTTCGCGCGCGCCGGCAAGGCGTTTGTGTTCGCTTTCCTGCTTTCGCTGGTGCTGATGTACATGATTCTCGCCGCGCAGTTTGAAAGCTTCATCGATCCGGTGACCATTCTGCTCAGTCTGCCGTTGTCGGTGCCGTTTACGCTGTTGTCTCTGATGCTCGCTAACGAGCCGTTTTCGATCATCTATTCGTCGGTGGGCCTGCTGGTGCTTTTCGGCATCGTGAAGAAAAACTCGATTCTGCAGATCGACCACATCAAGAACCTGAGGCGCGCCGGGACGCCGCGCCTCGAAGCCATTTTGCTGGGCTGCGAAGACCGGCTGCGGCCGATTCTGATGACCACCGCGGCGCTGGTGGCCGGCATGATTCCGCTCGCCTTGGGCGGCGGCGCCGGTTCGGGCAGCCGCCGCGCGGTAGCCATTGCGGTCATCGGCGGCCAGTCGTTGTGCTTGTTGCTGACGCTGCTGGTAACGCCGGTGGCCTACTCGATGTTCGATGACCTTGTGCATGCGCGATTCTGGTCGCGCGGGGCCGGCTGGTTCCGGTGGGGCGCGCCGCCCGCGCATCCGGCGGCGGAGGCGCAAGGAGATTGATGATGACGATGAAAATCCTTCACCGCTGGCTGGCGTTCGCGGCCCTGGCTGCTTTGATCGCGTTGGCGCAGGAGCCCGCACGCGTCGGCGTGGGCGTGATCGAAAAGAAACTCACGCTTCAGGAGGCGCTTGAGTTGGCGTTGCGCCAGAACCTCGAAATCGAGATCGAACGTACCAACATCGCCACGTCGCGCCAGTTGCTGAACGCAGCGCGCGGCGCCTTTGACGGCATCTTCCGCTACACGCCTGGTTTTGAGTCGCGCAATACGCCCACCACCAACGTGTTGTTTGGCGCGGACGGCAAGCTCACCGAGCGCTTTCACAACCAGAACTTCAGCTTTCTGCAGAAGCTGCCGTGGGCAGGCGCCAGCGCATCGGCTGGCTTTGACAACAGCCGCCAGTCCACCAACAATCCGTTCGCGGGCCTGAACCCGTACACGCAGTCGCGTCTCGTCTTCGGCATCACGCAGCCGCTGTTGCGCAACCGCGAGATCGATCCCGAACGCGCCGAACTCCGCATTCGCTCAAATGCCATTGATCTGTCCAAGACCGATCTCGAACTTCGCGTGATCGACATTGCCGCGCGCGTGGAACTGGCCTACTGGGATCTGGTCAGCGCGCGGCAGGCTGTGCGCGTGGCGGCGGACGGTGTGCAGTGGGGCCGCGCGCAGAAGGCGCGCAGCAAGCGCATGATCGACGCCGGCACGCTCGCGCCGGTGGAGATGGCGGGCGCCGAGGCAGAGCTAGAGCGCCGCCTCGATACCTACTACGCATCCATCAATCTGGTGGCCGACACCGAGAATGTCCTGAAGACGCTGATTGCCTCGGGCAAGGAAGACCCGATCTGGAACGACGTCATCATCCCTTCTGAAGAACAGCCCGTGGGCTCGAAGCCGCCCGCCGCCGAGGAACTGGCGAAGGTGGTGGACGCGGCCGTCAAGCAGCGGCCGGAGATGCGGAGCCTCGCGCAACGCCGGGAGTCCAACGACGTGCAGAAGGAGTTGGCGGCGAATCAGCTTAAGCCGCAGGTAAATCTGGTGGCGGGCTACGTCAACTCCGGGCTGGCCGGTGCGGTGCCGCCGGGCGGCGACAACAATCCGTTCGCGCGCAGCAACGCACTCACCGCGCAGCGCCTCAATGAACTGTCGGTGCGCGCGGGCCTGCCGCCGTTGCCGGTGGTTAGCTTCAGCGGCATTCCCGATTCCCTGTTGGGCGGCTACGGCTCGGTGCTCTCCGGTATTTTCGGCGGCAGCTTTCCGGGCGTGCAAGTGGGTCTCCAGATGGATCTGAATACGCGCAACCGTGCCGCCCAAGCCAACGCCGCCACCGTGGCCATCACCGAAAAGCGCCTGGGCCTCGAACGGATGCGGCTGGAGCAGGCCGTGGCCGCGCAAGTGCGCACGGCGATGCAGGCGCTGGAAACGGCGCGCCAGCGAATCCAAGCCGCTGAGGCGAGCGCCCGCGCGGCGAAGGAAAAACTCGACAGCGAGACACGCTTGTTCAGCGTCGGCGAGTCGACCAGCTTTCTGGTGCTTACGCGGCAGAACGAATACGCCGATTCGCTGCGCCGCGTGGTGGTGAGCCGCCTCGATTACAACAAGGCGATCGCACGGTTGAATCTGGCGACGGGTGAGACGCTGAGTGCGCACAAGCTGTCGGTGCGATAGGCGGGCGCTACGAAGCCGAGTACGCGCTAAGCTGAAGATGTTATGGCGATGCCAACTAGCCTGTTTGAGGAAACGGCGAGGCAGCTTTTCTTGCTCAAGCCGCGGGCAACGGCTAGACGCGCCGCTCTGATTCCAGGAGACGCGAAGCCCGGGAGAGAGTCTGCCGAGGAGCATTTGGTCAGCGAGGGCCAGAAAGCGGCGGCGCGCAAGATTCTCGCCGCCATGCCTGAGCGCGACCGAGCTATTCTTCGGGCCCTGTATCTGGAGGGCAAGACTGTTGAGGACGTTGCCGCTGAACTGGTGGTCACCGCGCACTATGTCCGAGTGATGACGCATCGTGCCAAAGCGAGGTTCCGAAAAGCATTGCTCGGTGGCGCGGCCTCCTTATTGTCCGCGGCGCGGCAAGATGAACTGGCGGCATAGAAACTTGCCATCGGCCAGATTGAGGCCGAGCCCACCACGAAGCGCTTTCAGGAACTCATCGCTGCAAAATACACACAAGGGCTGACTTTTAAAGAGAGACAGGAGATGAACAGTCTGGAGTCCGCGATGGAAGACTCCGAGGCGTCTTTCTATCGTCCAATTCTTGATCGGGCACGCAATAGCGCAACACGATCAGTAAGGAAGCGCCGCAGCGCATAGCAAACATGCGGCAAGCCGCTTCTCCGCATTTTCGCCGACGCGCCGAACCACCAAAGGTGTCCAGCCGCGATTATCAGGTATTTCGCGAAACTGTGCGCGAGAATTTCGTGGCGACTTGTTCCTATTGCCTACTGGAAGAGCGCTGGGCCGCAGGCAAGGAAAACTTCGAATTGGATCACTTCCGCCCTCAAACGTTGTTCCCTCAGTTGCGCATGAGTTTCTACAGCTTGTATTGGTCCTGCCATGTGTGCAACCGTTTGAAGCATGGTCAGTGACCCACACAGTCGATGCGGGAGGCAGGGTTCGTTTTTGCGACCTCTGTGCGCAACGCTTCGCCAATCACTTCGTCGAGTTGAAAAACGGCAAGTGGCGCGGCAGAACACCTTCGGCGCGCTATACCATCGACGCCCTCCGATTGAACCGGGCTCACCTGGTGGAACTGAGACTCGTTCTACGGAAGGTGGCGGCGAACGCTTAAGATCCCAGCTTCCCCGCGAGGCCCGCCGATAACCCGCCCTCCACCTCAAAGTGAACAGCGCGCTGGATCGCCTCCACGCGCACATACCCTAACGCCACCACCGCGCCCACGGAAGGCGAAAAGGCCGCCGACGTGATCTCTCCCACGGCCTGGTCATCCACACTCAGCTTCGCGCGCGGCGCGGGCGCAGTGTGCCCCATCAGCAGCAGGTTCACCAGCGCACGGTTGGCATGCCCGCGCGAACGTACGCGTTCCACAATCTCCTGACCAAGATAGCAGCCTTTGCTGAAGCTAACCGCGTGTTCCACCAGCCGCGTTTCATGCGGGATCTCTCGCTCGGTGATGTCGACGCCATAGCGCGGCACTCCTCGTTCGAGCCGCACCACATTCCATTCATCGAAGCTCGCCATCGTCGCGCCGGCGCCCGCGATCCAACTCATCACGCCCGGACCCTCCGCACGCGGCATAAAGAACCGGAACCCGCGCTCGCCCGTGGCCGACAACCCCGCCACCACCCACGTGCGCCAGTCCACCCAGCGAAACTCTTCCGGCGCGTCGATACCCATGCGCTCCATCACCGCAGGCGCCTGCGGACCTTCGAGCGCAATCACCGAAACATGATCGGTCAGATTCGTCACTTCCGCATCGTCGGCAATGATAAAGCGGTCCAGGTGCTCGTACATCGGCTGCGCGCGCTCAGCTTCGAGGTCCAGCAGCAGCGACGTTTCCGTGGCGATCACATTCACGTCCGCCAGCACTTTACCTTGCGCGTTCAGGAAAAACGCATAACACGCCGCGCCGGGCTGCAGCGCCTGAATGTGGTTGGTGGTCATCGCGTGCAGCAGCCGCGCGCGATCCTCGCCCGTCACGCGCAAATGGCCGCGGCCGCTTAAATCGAATACTCCCGCGCTTTCACGTAGCGCCTGATAAGCCTCGGTCTGCATGGTCACTCTCTCTAGGGATTCAGCGTCAGGTAACGGAGATACGCCGACAAGGCCAGAATCAACCCGCCCGAGACCAAAATGCCGGTGAGCGAACGCGCACGCTTGGCTGCGTCGGCCTTGGGCAGCAGCAACGCCACGGCGAATACGTGCAAGGCCAACAGAAACTTGATACCGAAGATCGCGTGGTAGCCCTTGGGCAATGCCGCCTTGGTCAGCAAATTGTACAGCCCGCTCAGCAGCAACCCGGCAATGGCCGCTTGCATCGCCGTCGAGTAGCGGGCGATCAGATCCGTCTGGCCCACCGCCACCAGCACCTGCCGCGCAAACAGCAACCCGCCGAGCAGCGTCACCGCCGACGAGATATGGATCAGGCGCGAGAGAATTCCAACAATGTCCGTGAGTTCCACTGCTATCCAGTATAAGGTTCCGCGGCCTCGACGTTACAATATGAGTTCATGATTCACGAGATTCTCCCCGTGGGCATGCTGGGCTGCAACTGCTCGGTGTTCGGCGACGAGTCGACGCGGGAGGCCATCGTGGTGGACCCTGGCGACGACATCGCGGAGATCCAAGCCATCCTCGAAAAGCATCAGCTGAAAGTGAAGGCCATCGTCATCACGCACGCGCATATCGACCACATCGGCGGCGCGGCCAAACTCAAAGCCAGCACCGGAGCGCCTGTCCACATGCATCAGCGCGACCAGGAACTCTACGACGCACTGGAGATGCAGGCAGGCTGGCTGCGCCTGACGGAAACGCCCGAGCAAACCGACATCGACGTGAACGCGCGTGACGGCGACACGCTGCGCGCCGGCGAAACCGAATTCCATGTGTTGCACACGCCCGGCCACACGCAGGGTTCGCTGTGCCTCTGGATTCCTGCTGAGAAGAAACTGGTCGCGGGCGACACGCTGTTCCGCGACTCGATCGGCCGGACCGATCTGCCCGGAGGCAACAGCCGGCAGATTCTGCACTCCATCAAAGACAAGCTCTATCCACTTCCCGACGACACACTCGTCATTCCCGGGCACGGCGAAAATACAATGCTGGGACGCGAGAAAGAATCGAACTACTTCCTGGGAGACCTTTAACGACGATGCGAACTTTACTCATATTGTTGGCCGCTTCCGGTGCCGCTCTGAACGCGGCCTCCGGTGACACCGCGCTGGACCGTTACGTCCGCAAGCCCGACGCAAGCTACCGTTGGGACGTGGCCGCGACGCTGCCCTGCTCCGGCGGCTGCACGGCCACGCTGATCGACATGAGGTCGCAAACCTGGCGCAAGCCGGAAGAAATTGACCGGACGCAATGGAAGCATTGGGTCACCGTGGTTGTTCCGGCCAAGGTCACTTCCTCCACGGCGCTGCTTTTCATAACCGGCGGCGCCAACGACGGTAAGCCTCGCACTGGCGTGGACCCGATGATCACGCTGCTGGCCGCCGAATCTGGCGCCGTGGTGGCCGAAGTGCGCATGATCCCCAACCAGCCGCTCGTCATGGCGGGCGAAACCCGCAGGCGTAGTGAGGATTCTTTCATCGCCTATACGTGGGACAAATTCCTGCGCGGCGGCGACGAAGAGTGGCCCGCCCGTTTGCCGATGACCAAAGCCGCCGTGCGCGCCATGGATACGGTGACCGACTTCTGCAAGTCCGACAAAGGCGGCAATGTGAAAGTGGATCGCTTCGCCGTTTCGGGCGGATCCAAGCGCGGCTGGACCACGTGGACCACCGCCGCCGTCGATAAACGCGTCGCCGGCATTGCACCCCTGGTGATCGATCTGCTGAATCTGCAGAAGTCGTTCATCCACCATTGGCGCGTCTACGGCTTTTGGGCGCCCGCCGTGGGCGACTACACCGAGACGAAGATCATGGACTGGATGGGCACCAAGGAGTACGCGCGGCTCCTCGATATCGTCGAGCCGTACTCATACCGCACGCGCCTCACCATGCCGAAGTACCTCGTCAACTCCGCCGGCGATCAGTTCTTCATTCCCGATTCCTCGCAGTTCTACTGGAAAGATCTGAAGGGCGAAAAGCTCCTGCGCTACATCCCCAACACGGACCACTCCATGCGCAACTCGGACGCCGTGCAGAGTCTGCTCGCGTGGTTCCAGTCGCTCATCGGCAACAAGCCCCGCCCGCGCTATGACTGGAAAGTGGCCAAGGACGGCACGATCACGGTGAACGCCGTCGACAAGCCAACGGAAGTGAAGCTCTGGCAAGCCACCAACCCGGAGGCGCGCGACTTCCGCCTGGAAAAGATCAAGGCGGCGTACAAATCGAGCCCGCTCACGGCCGACGCCAAGGGCCGCTACGTGGCGCGCGTCGACAAGCCAGCCAAGGGCTACACGGCATATTTCGTGGAGCTTACCTTCCCCGGCCCTGGCAAACACCCGCTAAAGGTAACCACGCAGGTGAAGGTCGTACCCGACGTCTACCCGCACGCCGCGCCGTTGGCGAAAAAACCGCAGTAATCAAGGCCACGGATGGTATCCTGAAGGGGATTCCCTTGAAGATTGGTTTTGTGAGCTTAGGGTGCCCCAAAAACCTGGTGGACACCGAGGTCATGATGGGTCAACTCGCGGCACGCGGCCATGAGCTGACCCCGCATCCCGATCAGGCCGACGTCATCGTCGTCAACACTTGCAGTTTCATTGACCCGGCCAAACAGGAGTCCGTGGACACCATCATCGAGATGGCGCAGTACAAACAAACGGGCAACGCTAAGCGTCTTGTCGTGGCCGGTTGTCTCGTAGAGCGCTACCGTGGCGACATCCAGCAGGACATGCCTGAGGTGGACGCGATCATCGGGACCAATCAGGTGGAGCAGATTGTGGACGCGTGCGAAGGTGGCGCAACCAGCGCGGCCGCCGCGCCGTATCTTTATCACGACCTCACGCCGCGCGTATTCACTACGCCGCGTCAGTTTGCGTATCTTAAGATCGCCGAAGGCTGCGATCACCCCTGCACGTTCTGCGTGATCCCGCATTACCGTGGCGCGTTCCGCAGCCGGCGTTTCGAATCCATCGTGGTGGAAGCGAACCGCATGGTGCAGACCGGCGTGCGCGAAATCAATCTCATCGGCCAGGACACCACGTGCTACGGCGAGGATCTCGGCATCAAAGACGGCCTTGCGGTGCTGCTCGAACGTCTCGCGCACCTGGACGCGCCCGCGCCCTATTGGGTGCGATTCCTCTACGCTTATCCGAATCGCGTAACGCAGAAACTGCTCGATACCATCGCGGCGCACGATGCGCTGGTGAAGTACATCGACATGCCGCTGCAGCATGCCGCCGGGCCGGTGCTGAAGCGGATGAAGCGCGGGTCGAACGGCGAGTTGTTCCTAAAGATCCTCGAACGCATCCGCCGGACCATCACTGGCGTGGCCATTCGTTCCAGCTTCATCGTCGGCTTTCCGGGCGAGACCAAAGAAGACTTCGATTATCTGTGCGACTTCGTGCGCGAAGCCAAGTTCGATCGCCTGGGCGTATTCACGTACTCCGACGAAGACACGAGCAAGAGCCACGCGCTCGACGGAAAAGTGGATGGCCGCACCATTCACAACCGCAAGCGCAGCCTGATGGCCGTGCAGCGCAAGGTGTCGCGCGCGATGAACAAGGCGCTCATTGGGCAGGAATTCCCGATCCTCGTGAGCGGCCCGTCACAGGAAACCGAACTACTGTGGGAAGGCCGCCTACCCTCGCAAGCGCCCGATATCGACGGCATCTGCTACATCAACGACGACAATGGCTTGCCGCTGCGCCGCGGCGAGATCCGGCGCGTGCGCATCGGCGAAGCGCACGACTACGATCTGGTGGGCGAAATCATCGACGAACCCGAGAGCGCGTATCGCGAACCGGCCAAACCAGCGTTCCCGATCTTGAGCGGCCATAATTCGCTCGCGATTTCCCGCGGGCAACAATCGTAGAGACTCATGCGCTGTCCCATCTGCCGCCAACCCGTTGCCGCCGGCTCGCCAGACCAGCCGTTTTGCAGCGACCGTTGCCGCATCCAAGACCTCGCCAACTGGGCCGCGGAAAAATACGTGATCTCCGACCGCGTCCACTCCGACGATCTTGACGCGCCGGAGCCGCCCCCCGGTCCGGACGACCCGCTTTGAACGGAACACCCACCACAATGCTAGACCGCGTGGCGTGGCTGCTGGCAACCTGGTTCGGCTGCGGACTCGCGCCCAAGGCTCCCGGCACGGCCGGTTCGCTCGGCGGTCTGGCGGCCGCCGGCGCCGCGGCCTACTGGCTCGGCTGGAACCGCGCGCATCTGATGGCCGCGCCGATTCTGCTCACCGCCCCCGCCGTGTGGGCCGCCACCCGCGTCGCAGAGATGACCAACGACGATGACCCGTCCATTGTGGTTGTCGATGAAGTGCTGGGCCAGTGGGTGGCGTTGTGGGGCGCGCTGCACCTCACCCCGTTCAGTGTGGCCCTGGCCTTTGGACTCTTCCGCCTGTTCGATATCTGGAAGCCGTTCCCCGTCCGCCAACTCGAACAACTCGCCGGCGGCGTGGGCATTGTGGCCGACGATCTGGCCGCGGGCGTTTGGGCCACGCTTGTCATGCTGGCTGCCGGATGGTTCAATCTTTATTAGAAGGGTTATTTTTTGCCTCTCAAGAAACCGCAGATTACGCAAGTGCAGCCGCCGGCCGCGATCCCGGGCGGAGAGTTTCAAATCCGCGGCAGTGGACTGCTGGGCGCAGACCGCCCGCGCGTGTGGTTCGGTGACGCCGTCGCGCCCGTGATTGTTGGCTCGGAATCGATGCTGATTGCCCGCGTGCCCGAAGGCGCCGCGGTGGGGCCGATGGTGATTGAGTCAGACCGCCAGCGCAGCAGCCCGTGGATGTGCGAGATCGGCATTCAGGTGACCGATGGCCTGCACCCGGTGGCCAACCCCGCCGTCGACGCGGCCGGCACAGTCTACAGCACGTTCTCCGGGTCGCGCGGCCAGAAGACGCCCGTCTCGGTGTACCGCATTGATCCGCACATGAACATGCGGCCGTTCCTGTCAGACCTGATGAATACTTCGGGCCTCGCCATCGACCGCGAAGGACTCTTGTACGTTTCCTCGCGCCTGGATGGCATCATCTATCAAGTGACACCCGAGGGCGAAATGTCGCTTTACGTGGAAGGCATGGGCGTGGCCACGGGCATCGCGTTCGACAAAGACGAAAACCTCTACGTCGGAGACCGACAGGGAACGGTCTTCAAGATCAGCCGTACACGCCAGATCTACGTATTTGCCACGCTTGAACAATCCATCGCCGCCTATCACTTTGCGTTCGGGCCGGATGGATACCTTTACGTCTGCGGACCCACTACGTCCAGCTATGACGCCGTGCAGCGCATCTCGCCTGCCGGTGAAGTGGAAGTGTTCTACCGCGGCCTCGGGCGTCCGCAGGGCTTGGCCTTCGACGCCGACGGGCGGCTCTACGTCGCGGCGTCTTTGCGCGGGCGTCGCGGCATCGTGCGGCTTTCGCCCGATGGGCAAGAGGCCGAAATGTTCGTCTCCGGCCCCAACATTGTGGGGCTCGCCTTTGCTCCCGGCGGGCTGCTCTACATTGCCACCACCAGCGCGCTGTACCGGTTGAACGCTGGCGTACGCGGCTTGCCCATGGCGAATCTCGACCAATAAGGGCGTGACCCGTTGAACTGCGAAATCATTGCCGTCGGCTCAGAGATGTTGACGCCGCAGCGCGTTGACACCAATTCGTTGTGGCTCACTGACCAGCTCAATACACTGGGCGTGGAAGTAACCGCCAAGGCGATTGTGGGCGACGATCGCGCGCGCCTCGCCGATGTGTTACGCGGATCGCTGCGCCGCGCCGATCTGGTCTTGCTGAGCGGGGGCCTCGGCCCTACCGAGGATGACATCACGCGGGACTCAGTGGCCGAAGTGCTGGGCCGCGGCCAGCATTTCCGCCCTGAGTTGCTTGAAGCCATCGCCCAACGGTTTCGTCAGTTGCGCCGCTCCATGGCCGAGAACAACAAGCGCCAGGCTTATCTCATCGAAGGCGCCGAGGCGCTCGCCAATCCGCGCGGCACTGCGCCAGGCCAGTGGATTGCCACGGCCGACGGCCGCTTCATCGTGTTGCTGCCCGGGCCGCCGCATGAGATCAAGGACATGTACACCGAGCAGATCAGGCCGCGCCTACGGCAGATTCTGCCCGCGCTGCACATCGGGCTGCGGCAGTTTCGCGTGGCGGGCATGGGCGAGTCGGATCTCGATCAACTCATCGCGCCCGTCTACATGCAGTACTCGCAGATTGCGACAACGGTGCTGGCCAAGCCCGGCGACATTCAAATCCACCTGCGCGCGCGCATGGCCCATGCTGCGGCGGCCGAGGCGATGCTCGATGAGTTGGCTGCGAAGATCGAAGAGCTCTTGGGCACCCGCATCTACTCTCGCGACGGCGCTGACCTGGAAACCTCAGTCGGCCGGCTCCTGGCGGCGCGCGGCGCCACGGTGAGCGTAGCGGAGAGTTGTACGGGCGGCATGCTGGGCCAGCGCTTCACGTCCACGCCCGGAAGTTCCGCGTACTTTGTAGGCGGCTTTCTCACCTATACGAACGCGATGAAGCAAGCGTTGCTGGGCGTGAAGGCGGAGTTGCTCGCGCAGCACAGCGCAGTGAGTGAACAGGCAGCGGCAGCGATGGCGCGCGGCGCGCGCGAACACACGGGTTCGAGCTATGCTCTCTCGGTCACGGGCTACGCGGGGCCTGATGGCGGCACCGAACAAGACCCGGTGGGCACCATCTATCTGGGCCTTGCCACGCCGGACGGCGAAGCGGAAGTGCGCCGGCTGCAGATGATTCCCGGACGCGAGCGCGTGCGGCAGATGGGCGCGACGGCGGCGCTCGATATGCTGCGGAAGCGATTGATCTCATGACGCGGCGGCTCTCGGTGGCCTTGCTCGCCTGCGCGTCCGCGTGGGGGCAGATGGTGGCCGCCGCGAGCCGCGTGCATGTGAGCGGAGCCCTCGGTTACGCCACCTTCATCGATGAGTCAAACCAGTCGCATCTGCTCACCGGCGGAGCCGCGCGCTTCTACGTCACGCGGCGCAACGCCATCGAGGGCGAGGTGCTGTATCTCCACAAAGACTGCGCCGACAAAGACGCGGTGCTGGGTGTGAGCTACCTGCGCGCCCTCGGCGCCGCGCGCGGGAACACCGTGCCGTACTTCATAGGCGGCGCAGGCTACCTGTGGGGATTTCGCCCGCGCTTCACCGGGACCACACCCACGCTGAGCGCCGGGTTCGGCGTGCGCTACTTTCCCGGAGGCGGCCAGTTGTTCGTGTCCCCCGAAGTCCGCCTCGGCAGTGAGCCGATCCTGCGCCTGTAGGTGAACGTGGGCTGGGCCACCTCATGCTGAGGCATGTGCTTCGGCATAAACCACTGGCGTGCGGATCCGAACTCTGGTACAAACAATATAGCTGTGGATTGTTTTCGGAAAACCTGTGGAAATCTGAGCTTCTGAACCGCTGAATCAGCGGCTTGGCCAACACGTAAAAAAACCTCTGATAGTCACAGCCCGCGCTATTGAAACATTGCGCGTCAACCGTTACCCTGAACCGATGGCCACCCGAGACGTTACGTTCGAGCGGGGACTCCCGTCCAACGCCGACGCCGAGCAACTTGTGCTTGGCGCGGTGATGCTCGACGACTCGTCTTTCGTCATCATCGGCGCCATTCTCGAGGCCGACGACTTCAGTCTCGAAAAACACAAACGCATCTTCAACGCCATGGTGGC
>Ga0194122_10004036_pt1 | contig 14607 bp, 12 predicted proteins | sample TA2MahCa10mmetaG_FD_155487 | JGI IMG/M metagenome (GOLD analysis project Ga0194122, IMG submission 155487) | Freshwater microbial communities from Lake Tanganyika, Tanzania - TA2015021 Mahale Deep Cast 10m | ecosystem: Environmental > Aquatic > Freshwater > Lake | place: Tanzania: Lake... | reverse complement strand
CTTCTATCATTTCTTAGTAAAACATTTAACTCATCTTGAGAAATTCCAAGTGCAAATTTATTTGTATCGTACGATGGCGTTGATACACATGCATATATCTCACCATTATTAACATCCATTACAACTACAGAGCCTGCAGTACTTCCAAGTCTTGAAAAAATTAACCTTTGTAGCTCTAAATCTAGATTTGTCCTTAAAGCATCTCCACTTATCCCCTCAACAAGCTCAACTGTTCTAACTGCACGACCCGTTGCATTAACCTCAAAACGAGTAAAACCAGGTCTACCAATAAGATCATTGTTTATTACTTTTTCTATTCCATTTTTACCAACTTTTATTCCAGGAGTTCTAAATAAATCACTTTTTTGATTTTGAAGATCAGCTTCAGATGGAAGACCCACATATCCTAAAATGTGGGCAAATTCGAAAGGGAAATTATAATGTCTCTCCATCGAAACAAATGGTTGAACACCATTTAAAATAAAAAGATTACTATTAATTTTTGAAAATTCAGACCAAGTTAGATTTTTATTAATTACATAAGGCTGAAATTGTCTAATTTTCCTAAATTCATTACTTGTTTTTTCAATAACATCCTCACTTAAATTTAAAAATTTTTTTAAATTTTGAAGTACAAAGTCTAAATCAGTAACATCTCCCTTAATGAGGGCGATACGATAGACTTGTCTACTTTCTGCAAGCCTATTTCCAAATCTATCTAATATTAATCCTCTTTCAGATGCAATTTTCCATTCTTTGTAACGATTCCGATCAGAAAGTACTGTGTATTTTTTTTTTTGAAAAACTTGTAACCACAAAAGCCTAAGCCCAATTAAACCAAAAAAAGTATACTTAACAGTATTTAAAATTGTTTTTCTTCTACTAATAATTCCAGATTTTGTTTGATATCCCTCACTGGGCCTATGTTTGAAAAATTTCATAGAAATATAGACAATATAATACAAAAATGTTACTGCACCACACTTTTTTGGAGGTAAGTAAGAATTAAAATCGAAGTTAAAAATGATAATGTTGAACAGGCTCTAAGAGCTTTAAAAAAAAAGCTACAAAGAGAAGGTGTGTTCAGGCAGCTTAAAATCAAAAGTCACTACGAAAAACCATCTGAAAAAAAGAAGAGAGAAAAAGACGAAAACACAAGAAGAGTAAAGAAACTTAGAAAACTTAAAGCTAGACTCTAGAGATTTTTAATAATTTCCTCTACCATTTTTTTTGCATCAGAGAAAAGCATCAACGTATTATCTTTATAAAATAGCTCGTTATCAACTCCTGCATAGCCTGCTGACATTCCTCGTTTAACAAATAATACTGTTTTAGATTTTTCGACTTCTAAAATTGGCATTCCATATATTGGACTGGTCTTATCTGTTTTAGCGGCTGGATTTGTTACATCATTAGCGCCTATTACAAATGAGATATCAGTATTTGAAAAATCATTATTTATGTTCTCTAACTCAAACACTTCATCGTACGGAACATTTGCCTCAGCCAATAAAACGTTCATATGACCTGGCATTCTTCCTGCAACTGGATGAATTGCATAGGACACTTTAACGCCTAGCTCTTTAAGTTTATCTGCCATTTCTCTAAGAGCATGCTGAGCCTGTGCAACCGCCATTCCGTAACCTGGTACAATAATAACTGATGACGCATTCTTCATTAAAAAAGCAGCATCATCTGCTCCACCTTGTTTGATTGGTTTTTTCGTCTGATCTTTACTTAGTGAAATACTCTCACCACCAAAGCCTCCTAAAATTACATTAAATAAAGAACGATTCATTCCCTTGCACATAATGTATGAAAGTATGGCTCCAGAAGATCCAACAAGAGCACCAGTAATAATAAGAGCAATATTTTCTAGAGTAAAGCCTATACCTGCTGCTGCCCAGCCAGAGTAAGAGTTTAACATGGAGACAACAACTGGCATATCAGCTCCACCGATTGGAATAATAATTAAAAAACCTATTAATGTTGATAAAAAAATTATGGACCAAAAAATAAATTCATTTTGATTAATTGTAAAATAAATAATCAAAAAAACTATAAACAAACCCAGTAATAAATTTATTATATGCTGACCTTTAAAAACAATAGGCGAGCCAGACATAAGTCCTTGAAGTTTTAAAAAAGCTATACAGGATCCAGAAAACGTTATCGCACCAATTGCAATGCCTAGGGACATCTCAATCAAACTTAATGTCTTAATACTTCCAGAACTCCCAATCCCGAATGATGAGGGGTTGTTAAATGCAACAACTCCAACAAGAACTGCAGCTAGTCCAACTAAACTATGAAAACCCGCAACAAGTTGTGGCATGGCCGTCATAGCAATTTTATTTGCAATAAAGCCACCAATTAAACCTCCAAGAATAATTGGAATTAGAATGTACGAACTATTGTCTTTTATTTGATCTAAATTTTTAAACGATAGTAAAGTTACAACTATAGCAAGGATCATTCCAATAATTCCAAGAATATTTCCCCCTCTTGAAGTTTCTGGAGATGAAAGACCTCTTAAGGCCATAATAAAAAGAATTCCTGAAGCTAAATAAAGAAACGCAGTAATATTTGCTGAAATCATTTCTTATTTTTTTTTTTATACATACTGAGCATGCGCTGTGTTACTAGAAAACCTCCAAAAATGTTTATAGATGCAAGGAAAATTGCAGCCATTCCAGGAAGTTTTGATACAAAAGAACTATCTTTACTTGAAAAAATTATAGCAACTAAAGCTCCAACTATAATTACAGAGGATATTGCATTAGTTACTGACATAAGTGGAGTATGAAGCGCTGGTGTTACACTCCAAACCACATAATAGCCTACAAATATTGAAAGTATAAAAATAGAAAAACGAAATATAGTTGGATCAATATCCATTAATTCAAAACCTCCCTAACATAAATACTTTTAATTATTTCGTCATTTTCATCAATTTTTAACGATCGTGTTTGTTTATCATAAATAGAACTTAAAAAATTATATACATTACGAGATAATAAGTTAGATGCAGTTTCAGATATTCTGCTTGGTACATTATTATAACCTAAAATTTTTATTCCAAATTTTTCAACAATTTTTCCCCTTTCTGAATAAATGCAATTTCCGCCTTGTTCAACTGCAAGATCACATACAATCGATCCTTTTTTCATAAGACTTAACATTTCCTCATTGATTATTCTTGGAGCTTTTTTTCCTGGAATTAGTGCTGTACAGATTACTATATCCTGCACCGATAAAGTTTTTTTTAATAATTCCTCTTGCTTTTTTTTATAATCTTCTCCAACTTCCTTTGCATAACCTCCTGAGGTTTCCAAGTTTTGTGATCCTTCTACAAAAACAAACTTGCCTCCAAGACTCTCAACTTGTTCTTTTGAAGCCAGCCTTACATCTGTTGCACTTACAACCCCTCCTAGGCGTTTGGCAGTTGCTATAGCTTGAAGTCCAGCAACTCCAGCCCCAATAATAAAAAATTTTGCTGGTGTAACAGTTCCAGCTGCAGTCATCATCATTGGAACTGCTTTATTAAATTCATAAACGCTATCGATAACAGCTTTGTATCCGGCAATATTAGCTTGTGAGGATAAAATATCCATGGATTGAGCTCTAGTAATTCTTGGAAGAAGTTCTAAAGAAAATATTTTAATTTTTTTATTTATTAATTTGTTAATAGCTTCTTTGTTTAAGTGCGGAAAAAAATTTCCAATTAAAATAGTATTTTCTTTAATTTTAGATATTTCATCTAATGAAGGGCAACTTATTTTTAAAAGAATGTCAGACAATTTCAAAACTTCATTTCTTATAATACAATTTGCACCAATATTTATAAAACTCTCGTCTTTTATATGAAAAAACTTTCCATAGTTATTTTCAATATTTACTTTAAAACCTAGCTGAATAAATTTTTTAATTGTTTCGAATGTTAAAAGAGTTCTTTTTTCAAAAGAGTCATCTTCTAAAATAGAACCTAAAATCATCAAGAGAAATAAAATTTAAAAACTAATAAATATTAATAAAATTAATAAAAATATAATTATTACAGTTGCAATAATTGTAAGTTTTTTAAATGCGCTCCACATTTCCTTTTGTGGTGAAATATCCATATCAGCCTTGTCTTGCTTTAAATTTTGGATTTTTTTTATTTATAACGTAAATCTTCCCTCTGCGTCTCACAATTTTACAATTTATATCTCTTTTTTTTAAAGATTTTAAAGAACTTACTACTTTCATATGTAATCAATTAATAAGCCTGGCAACGACCTACTCTTCCGTGTCTTAAGACAAAGTACCATTGGCGCTAAAGGGCTTAACTGCCGAGTTCGGAATGGGATCGGGTGTGACTCCTTTGCTAAAATCACCAGGCATCTAGCTTATAATATTGAATTAAAGGTATGTAAAGTTTTAAAAAATACGTTTAAATTAAACGAAGTAATCTTGCAAAAGCTAAAAAATAATTTTTATTTTTAAAAAGAGATAGCTTTATAAAAATAAGAAATATAATTAAAAATAAATACATAAGTTGATTAAAATAAAAGCTAAAAAAAATTATAATATTTAAAAAAATACAATAGAATAACGTCATATATGCTATAATTTTGCTTACAATACAGCGGTCATAATAAAAATTTTTTTGTTTAGGATTTAAAAAAAAATAATCACCTAATCTTTTCCAAGGCATGTTTCCTCTAAGAACTTTTTTAGTTAAAGTAATAGTGCAATCAACTATTGGGTAAGAAAAAAAAATAAAACCAAAATACCAATACTTAGTTGTAGCAAGCTCTAAAATAGAAAAGCCAATCAAAAAACCTAAAAATATTGAGCCAACATCCCCCATGAAATACATAGGAAGTATTTTTGTTTTTCTTGGAAAATTAAAAAGTAAAAAAACCAACAGAATTGGTATCAGAATATATGGAAATACATCAGAAAATAATTTTAAATTTACAAAACTATCTAAAATTAAATAAGAGACATAAAAGCTAATAGCATTTATTGAAAGAAGACCATCAGACCCATCTAAGAAATTTGTTATATTTAAAATATAAACCCAGACTACGACTGTTATTAAAAATAATATTTTTAAAGGTATTTGAATTTTACCAAGTTCTAAACAAGTAAGTGAAGAATAAATAAATATTATATGGGATAGTAAACGAAATATAGGATCAATTTTTTTTTTATCATCTATTAAACTTAGCACCGTCAGAAATATTAAAGAAAAAAAAAAAAAAATATATTTATTTGGTAAGTTTACAAAGGTTTTGAAAATTAATCTATCATCAAGATATATAATTAAAAAAAAAATTAAAAAAACTATTAAAAAAATAATTCCAGAACCGGTTATTGCACTAAACTTTGAAGTAGATTTAAAAAACTCATCTTGAACTTTTAAGGATTCGAAATATTTAAAAGACGTTATTTTTTTAAAGAAAAATAAAAGTACAAATGTGCTTATAATAGTAAAAAAAATTATAAAAAAAAACTCATTCAATATTTCCATTGTTCTAACTATCAACTCTGGCTTAAATTTATAATATTTTACAAAATTATCTACTTTCTAAGTATTGTTATTATAGTACTAAGAAAATGTACTACTAATAATATCATGAAAACAATTATAATTGATTTCGAATTTAGAGTTTCTATATTAAAGCAAAAAAGAATAGCAACGCTGTGTAACAAAAAAATATAAAACGATATTTTATTAACTTTATCATATCCCTTTTTTAAACCTAAAATTGGATAACTGTAAATTTTAATTAATGCCATTATAAAAATACATATTGTAGCTATCTGAATAACAAAAAATGAATTTAGAAATTTTTCTTGAAATAAAAAAAATAAAACTTTATCTGCAAAAAAGTAAATTAGAATGCAAAAAAAAGAAATGATAAATATAGAAGCATATAAATTTTGTTTATTGGTGGACTGATTCTGTTTATTTTTTTTTAATAATAAAATTTCTGGCAATATATTAGTAAATGCATTTCCAGCTCGTAGTATTTGATCTGCGAAATAAAAATATGCTGCTTCAATTGGTTTATTCTGAAAAATTAAAATGATAGACCAAAAACTTAAAATTTGATTTTGCAGTACAGTTGTTAAAAATATTGCAGATGTATTTTTAATTAAATGGAAAATTTTTTTTAACTTAAAAATAATTATTACTTTATATTTAAAAAATAAAAGAAAATTTCCGTAAATGGCAACAACTGAAAACGCTATTGCTTGTGATAGCACTGCCCAATAAATATCAGTATTGTTTGCAAATAAAATAACAACAAGAACTGATAGAATTCTTCCAATAAACGTTGGTAGTATTAATCTGCTAACTTGATTTAATGGGTGAAAAAACCAATGAGGATTTATTCCTGCAAAAAAAATTGTAAGGATAAGAGAGATCATTACTTTGAAATCAAATAATTCTAATAATCCGAATAACTTAATTAGAAATAAAAATAAAAAAATTAAACATAGTATAAATAACTTTGAACTAATTATATCTGAGCTTTCTTTAATGAAGTTGGCCTTATTTAATTCTAAATTCTTTTTAAATGCATAATAATAAAATCCCCACTCTGACAAACTAAAAAAAATTTGAATTAAAAATAAAGAAAAACTTAAAATACCAAAAATAGTTGTATCTAATTTTTTACCAAGAATAATAATCGTTAATACAAAAAAAAATTGATGAATTAGTAAAATTAAAAACCTATCAAAAAAAATATTTATAAAATGTCGATTACTCAATATTTCAATTTTCTATTAGAAATAGTATGCAAATAAATACCAACGGGATAAAAATATATACAATTAAGCCAGTTATTAAAAAAATTACCTGTTGAAGTAATCGGCCATAGAGTTATTAGAAAGCAAGCAAATAAGCAAATTTGAAAGTCACTTAATAAATATTTTTTTTTGAACAAAAGTATTAGGTGTTTTATGCAATAATAGATAATTAAAATAAATACAAAAAAAATAAAAAAAAAACCTACTAAACCAGTTTCAGATAATAACTGAATATAAGTATTGTGAGGATGTGTAGTGCACGATGTGCTTGAGACTTTATATATCTCTTTATTACATAAAAGATTATAGGTTCGAAGTCCGCTTCCAAATATCGGATTATCTTTAAAGATATTCATTGCACTTTGATAAATATCATCGTGTCCTTTTGTAAATCGAATTCCAGTAGTCTTCGATAAGCCACTCTCCTCAATAGTTCTTTGTATAACTCTTCCAGAGTCAGGATCTAATTTAAAAATTATTAATATTAGAAATAATGAAACTAACAAAGATGATACAATCATCATTTTATTTTTCTTGAAAAGTAAAATCATAAAAACATATGATAAAATGGCTAAAAAAAATGCAGCTCTTTCTCCACTTAAAAAAATTATAACTAAAGTTGATGTATTTAAAATAAAAAATAAAATTTTTAATCTTTTATCTATCGTATTCCATAATAAAAAAATTAAGCCACAAAACAAAGGTAAAAACCTAGTTAAGTAACTTCCTAAAACCAGTTCATCGTTAAAAAAGCTTGAAACTCTTATTAGGTCTTCTTGATACAGAGGATGACCAAATAAATTTTTTTTAAAAAAAAACTGAAAATAGCCATCAACATTTAGAATAAAATAGCATAAAAAAATTACTTTTAATAAGTGAAATAAGATTTTTTTATCTACATCTAGTAAATACCAAAAGCATAAAGAAAAAAGAGCAAACCTAAAATAAAATACAGATTTTTCTAAAGATCGAAAAATATCATATGAAATAAATGAATTTAAAATTAAATATAGATAAAATGAAAAAAAAAAAATAACAAATTTATTATTAAAATATTTAAAATTTTTAATTTTTATACAATAAACTAAAAAAATTAATGCAGACACAGATAGAGCTAAATCTGCCAAAAAAGGTCCTGTTATAATAAATAAAGGAAGTAAAATTATTAAATAGTAAGGAATATATAAAAAAAATTTTTTTTTAAGTATTTGCATAAACTTAGATATTTCAATTTATATGCACTAAGTAGAAATGAAAATACTCTATAAGTAACAAAATAAGATTGAATTGATAAAAAAATAAAATACCTTACTAATTTTTTAAAAACCGCGGGGTGGAGCAGTCTGGTAGCTCGTCAGGCTCATAACCTGAAGGTCCTTGGTTCAAATCCAAGCCCCGCAACCAAAATATTTTAGATTTAATTTTTTAAAAACATATAATTCTTAGAATATTATTAGTTAAAAATGGAAAATTTAAATAAAATTATTTACTTGCCCATAGAAATTAAAAATAGAGAATTTTATTCTAAAACAATTTTAGCAGCTAAATTAATTCAGAAAAATTTTAAAGTTATAATCGGTCAACAATGGTTTATTTATGATCAAATTGTAAAAAAAAACTTGCCTCCAGGAGTTTTTTTTCAAAATAGTATTAATGAAATAAAATATAATCAACTTAAAATATTTAAAGGATTACAATTTTACAATGTTCTTTTAGATGAGGAAAATTATGCGGCGAGTTTTAAACACCAAGATTGGTTTTTTTCGGAAAATATATCGAAGTCTTATTTTTATGATTGTATTGATAAATATTATTGCAACACAGTCAATGAACTAAATACTTTAAAAAAAATTGTAAAAAATGAAAAAATATTACTTTTAACAGGAAACGTTAGAAAAGAATTTTTAGAAAAATTTTCAGAAATTTTAGACTCCGAAACTGAAAAATTGAAAAATAAATATGGTAAATTTATTTTAATTAATACTAATTTTGGAATATTTAATTCTATTTATAGAGATTATATAAAACTTCTCGTGGATAGCAATATAATTAGTAAAAAAGCTATACCAGAAATAAAAAAAATTTATTTTTTGGAAGAACAAAATTTTCAAAATCTATTAATTTTTTTACAAATTGCTTTAAAAAAATTTGATAATATAAATTTTATAATAAGACCTCATCCAACCGAAAATTTGGAAAAATTTAAAGAAAACACTAAAAATTTATTAAATTATAAGAATTTTATAATTGATAATTCAGGAAGTACTCATGCATTTATCAAGGCATCATTATTATTAATTCACATGAGCTGTTCAAGTGGTATAGAAGCCAGTTATTTAAATAAACCAGCAATTAATTTTATACCATCCTATTTGAATACATATGTTGAAAATATTTTATCTTTTGAGTTAAATAAAAAAATTTTTTCAGTTAATGATCTAGTCTCTCAAGTTGAATTATTGCTAAGCAATAAAGATTATTACAAAACAGAGTTTACAAAGGAGAAGAAGTCTATTTCTCCATCAGATATAATAGCAAAAGATTTAGAAAATTGTTGTACTAAATGGAATGAAAATTTTAGCTTAAAAAAAGATAATACATATTTACAGAACCCATTAAAAGAATTCAAAATTTCAACAATTTACAAAGAAGAAGTTCAAAATATAATTGATTTAGTCCTAAAAGAAAAATCATTAAAAAAAAATTATAAAATTTTTGAATTATTTAATAGCGCTTTTTTACTTTATTAAAGATTTCAATATATAAAAAAATTCTTTTAATTTGGTTTTTACAATAGGAATATTAATTCATATAAGACTCAATCATTTATTAGATAATATGAAAAAAATATTTTCTATGTCAAAAAATATATTTTGATTGGTGAATATTTTAATAGAACTCCTGTTTCTATAAAATATAGAAATAAACAAAACCTTCTTTTTAAAAATGCCTGTGGAAAAATATTTCTCGAAAATTTTAAAGTGAAATTATTTGATTATAGTTTTTTGTGGGGAAAAATATATGACACAGATGGTTTTGATCATATAACATGGTGACTATTTGAAAAAAAAACTAAATATTAATTTTTCATTTAAAATCTTCGCCAACTTTAAACTTAAGGATTATTTTATTATTTATAATAAAAAATAATTCTTTGTTAAATGAATTTTTTTCTACGTCCAGAATTTTACTGGAGTAATATTAATATAATCACAAAAACTTTTTATACATTTACTTGAAATTTTCCATCATATTTTTTAATAATTTTAATTCCTTCTTCTTTTATTAAATTTCCAGGTCTTATCACTTCATTTATATAATCAGTGGCCCTACCAAATCCATATTTGTAATATTTAATAAGTTGATTAATTGTAACTTAGTCTTCATCTAATGAGGTAACCCTATACAAATCTCTATAATTTTTAAATTTATATTTATTATTTTAGGATCTAAAATATTATTAATAGATCCAAGGATTCTAGATGATCATCATTTTTTTTTTGCAACAACAAACATGCTAGATGACAAATTATTAGAAACAATAAAATCTTGAAAATTATTTCGTAATTTCTGATTTTTTTTATTAAAAACTTTTTGGTAAAAAGGATCTTCTATAATGATGTTTTTATTCGTAACATAACTGTCTATAATACTAATATCTAGCTTACCGGGTGTAAATACTTCCAAAGTTTTATATCCAGATTTTTTTAATAAGATCTTTATTGAACTAGTATTAAAGTAATTTAAATGCTCATGATCTATAGTATTTGAGTTCTTTCCTAAAAACTTAACATCAAAACCTTCTCCATTCGGACAGCTAAATATTAAAAGACCATTTGATACTAAATTTTTTCTTACATTTAATAAGAAGTCCCTAGGACTAAATAAATGTTCTATTACCTCAAAATTAGTTATTACTTGAAATTTATCTGTTTTGTAAAATTTAACATTTTCAATAACATCATTTATTGAGCTTATTTTTTTTTTTTTACAATTTAAATATCCTTCAAGTGAAGGCTCTATTGCTATAACTTTAGAAAAATAACCTGATTTTTTTAACAAGTCACAGAACGTACCAAATCCAGCTCCTACATCTACTATACTCGGTTTTTTAAAATTATATTTTTTACAAAATTTTATACATTCGTTTACTCTGGGTTTAAAAATTTTTTTTCTTCTTACTTTTTCGCTTGCCGGAAAAATATATTTATTCCAAAATCTATAATTTTTTGAATTCTTGTAAAAATGATCTAAAATTTCAACAGTGGGCCTTGGATTCATATAATATGTTAAGCAGTTGATGCATATTGAGTACCTGAATCCATTTTTTTTTAAAAAAAATTTTTTTTTTTTGGAGTGACAAGCTGGACACACAACCTTAATAAAGTTTTTTTTATTTTTTAAAAGCAGTTTTCTGTCACTATTTATAAATACCTTCGCGGCTTTTATTAATTTTTCTGGTCTTATATCTTTTTCAGAGAAACTCATAATATTGCAATTTTAATTATTTATTTTTTTTATTAAATAAATCAATTTCATCAGGTGTTAGATGAACTTTCCCATAAGATGAAATACTGCCGTCCACGTTCTCTTTAATCCAATTTCCATCTTTAATTTTCCAAGTTCTTGGATCTCTAAATTTATCTGCTATTTTCCAAAAATAATTTTCATCTTTGCCTATATATTTTAACCAATAATATAAATCATCAGAAACTACATGATCATATTTCATTACAAGTTTTATTGCTTCATCTCTACTCAGATATCCTGTTCTTATGTCCTTTGAAGCATGATCCGAACATCGACCGTATCCAAATTTAATAAATTTTAAAAGATCATGTATTCCCGATTCGTATCTATCGTCTAAATTTGAAATTTTCCTATAAGTTCTTTGAAAATTTCCTTCTAAAGGTTTCCAATTATATAAACTTTGCATTAATTTTGAATGCTCATTTGGATCCCATTTAAAATAATTGCCAATATAAATTCCCCGAATACCCAATTTAACAATTTCTTCATCACTAGGATATTTAGCCCAGATCATATCTTTTTCTAATATTTTGATATCCTTATGATGAATAAAATCTTGCCATTCATACCCCCTAAGTCCATGCTCATGTCTTACTCTAGCACTAAACTCGGGGTAATCATTAGCTTTGTACATACCTGAAATATCCCATGGAATTTCCCCCCAAATTAAAAAGGGAATTTTAAATTTTGCCGCAATTATTATGGGTGATGTGAATATTCCGCAGTGCGCATGCCAATTCATATCTCCCATTTTTTCAAAACCTAAAATATTTAATTTTTTTAAAACTTCAACACTAGGACCCCAAACTATATGATCGGCGTCAAAGACTTTTCTCATATTGTCTCTATTAAAATCACCTTCCGGTAAATAATTATTTCCATGATATGTGACTAACAAAGGTTTTAATTTATAATCACTAATAATTTTATGAGTTTGGTAATAGCTATCTTTGCCACCGCTTACGGGAATAACACAGTCGTAATTTGATTTATTATTTTTTTTTATTTGCTCAACAATAATTTCAAATTTTTTTTTTTTTTCTTCCCAATCATAAGAAGTTAATGAATTAAATTCTTCAAAAGTTTTACAACTAGAACATATTCCGTCTTCCCCAATCTCAAGATTGACAGAAATTATTGGGTAAACACATTTTTTACAGTACACCATCTTAATTTTATATTTTTAAAAACCTAGGTTCTCTAAAATTAAAATTTTTTTCATAAAGAATTTTTTTTGTTAAGAAAACACTTTGATCAACGTGTTGAAAAAAATTGGCAGCAGCTATTCCATCTACATTTGTTTTTTCCGCAACTTCTAAAAAATGTTCAAATTTACCTGCGCCACCACAGCATACTACGGGAATATTAATATTTGATTCAACTAAATTTATCAATTCCAAATCAAAACCGTTGCCTCTTCCATCGTTATCTATTGAATTAATGAATATTTCACCAGTCCCATTTTGCTCGCTAATTTTTAACCACTCTTTCAATTCATAAGATGAAACTTCAGATCCATTGTTTATGCAAACAATATATTTATTATTGATTAATTTTACATCTACAGAATTAACAATACACTGGGAACCAAATTTTTTGGATGCTAAATCTAAAAATTTTGGATCTAACACAGCACTTGTATTAATCGCAACTTTATCTGCTCCAGAAACTAAATAATTTTCAATATCTTTTAAAGAATAAATTTTCCCGCCCACCGTAATTGGCATAAAACAAGATTTGGATATATCTAAAACTATATCAATAAAACTATTATTATTTACGAAGTTTAAATCGTCTCTGTTCAGATCATATTTGTTTTCTCTAGATATATCTAATAAAATTAATTCATCTGATCCCCATTCACTACATCTCTTCACGCTAGTTTTAACCATTCCAATCTTTTGAAATTCCTTAAAATTTCTACTTTGTACTACCATTCCATTTTTAATTAGTAATACTGGTATTAATCTTCTCTTTTTCATTCCATCAAAAATGAAAAAATTTTTTAAGAATTAATTGTCCCGCTTCCTGACTCTTTTCAGGATGAAATTGAAACCCCCATATATTTTCCTTATTAATAATACTTGGAAAAGTTTCTCCATATTCGGTAAACCCTATAGCATTATTTTTATCTTTAAGATCAAATACATAACTATGCAAAAAATAAAAATCTAAATTAAATAAAATTTTATTTTCTAAAAAAGAATTTTTTTTTAAATTAATATTGTTCCATCCTATGTGGGGAATTTTTAATCCAAAAGAATTAATTATTCTAACTTCTCCTTCTATAAGATCCAAACCTTTTGTTCTTACATTTTCATTGCCAAGAGTTGACAGGACTTGCATACCAACACATATTCCCAGAAATGGTTTTTTTTTTATTAGAACGTGCTCGTTAATTAAATCGTCCAAATTAAGAGATTTTATTTTTTCCATTAAATCTGCATACGACCCAACTCCTGGCAATAATAAATGACTTGAGTTACTGATATCTTGCTGGTCTCTTGACAGGCAAACATTGTAACCAAGATAATCAATTAAATTATATAATGATTTTTGATTTCCAGATCCATAATCAATGATGCAAATTTTATTTAACATAGTTATTAATCTTAAAAGATTTGTTATTTAGTATTTTAAATAATAACTCTGCTCGTTTCCAATCATTTAAATTATCAATATCTACAACTCTCCATGAAGGTATAATTAAAGGTATTCCATTATGATGGGGGTTCTTGTTACTTCTCCAGGTAGACTTAGAGCCAAAGTAAAACTGACCTGAGTCAAAATATGACTTCTCTAAATCTTGTGTTCTTTTATTAATATTCTCAAAAGTTATAGGTTTTATTCTAGATTTACTATTAATTCTTAGAGCTCTTTGTATAGGGTGAGAATATTCTACTACTGGAAAAACGAAATTTGAGCTATTTTTTTTATAAATTTTAAATGCTCTTCTTAAATCCTCTGCTAGAACAAATGGATTACATGGATATATACAACATATGGTTTCAAATTTGATCTTCAATTTTTCTAAATATTGAATTGCATGAATAATTACAGGTTTTGTAGGGGTCCTATCGTCAGAAAGACTGATTGGTCTTTTTATTAGAATTTTAACGCCATATTTCTTTGCTATGTTTAAAATTTTATTATTATCAGAACTTACGCATATAAAATCAAATAGGTTGCTATCTTTTATTCTTTTTATAGCCCAATAAATCATTGGCTTAGAATAAAAATTTTTTATATTTTTTTTTTTTTTTCTTTTAC
>Ga0194122_10004028_pt1 | contig 14621 bp, 4 predicted proteins | sample TA2MahCa10mmetaG_FD_155487 | JGI IMG/M metagenome (GOLD analysis project Ga0194122, IMG submission 155487) | Freshwater microbial communities from Lake Tanganyika, Tanzania - TA2015021 Mahale Deep Cast 10m | ecosystem: Environmental > Aquatic > Freshwater > Lake | place: Tanzania: Lake... | reverse complement strand
AGTGTAAGCTATCGTTGAGATTACAACAGCCGCACCACACTTTATCCCATGTGTCCACGGAATGATAAATGACTCTTCTTTACTGTAGCTATAAAGATTGACTAAAGTTCCCAAAACCCATGAGAACAATCCGACAAAAAACAAGGGTGCATAGGGCTGATCATTGGATTAGTACTATCCTGTTTAGTCATTGATGTATTTTGTTTTAATACTGTATATTAAGCTATCTACCATTTTTCTTGAAGAATTCCTGTGACTGAATAAAGCGAGTAAACTGCTACGATGCCGATGAACAATTGTCCTGCTTTTTATCTATCAAAACCTGTCATTAAAATTATATTACAAATAAATGGAAATCATAACAAAATCTAGTGAATAAATCATAAATACTGAAAAGGATATTGGAGAAAAATATGGATTAGTAATTGAAATCACTAATTTCTTTTTTTTGGAGATGGATTTGACATCAGTATCGTGACATCTTCTCTGCGTTGTAGGTTCATCATCTTTTTTAAATAGACTTATTGATATGGTAAACCCACCGACGAGTAGTACTCTACCAGTTTTTAGTAAGTCCCGTGAAGAGCTCGAACTGTAGGTTTGTCAAAAAAGTGGCGTAATTTTTGTTAAAGGAGACGAGCTTCTGAGAGCAGCTGCTCTTCTTCCGAGTTTTTTTAAGGTTTCAAATCGATTAAATCAACTGACACCTTACTATGTTTGATTTATTTTAGCAAAGACCCAATCATCTCTGCACTTCTGCTGATTTTGAAAGTTTTACGACAAGAATGATACTAATTTTTATTTTGCAAGGATTTACCTCTAAATTAAAATGTATACTCATGTTTTGATTTTCTATTGTGATAGAGTGCTGTCAAACACTCAATTTGTGCTAAGAAATCAATTTTCATTGATGAAATTTAGTTTTATCTAGGGACGATGAGTTTATTCTAAATAAAAAATGGTTGGATTGTTGGTTTGAAGAGGATAAAGTGAGTTGAAGTCACATTCATTACAAAGAATTTTACCTACTATTCACATGTTTCGAATGCTATGTAAGGTCCATGTTAGGAAAGTTACTTCAAAATTGCATAGTCATAATAGCTGTTTTTATGATATTAGCCCAGCTCACTAAAATATTTTCTGTCTATTTTGTTCAAAAATAACTACTTTAGAAACTATTAAGTTTTGGGTTTGATCATTTTCAGATGAAAAGTGTGATGCCACTTTTACTTTAGAATAGGCTTTAAATAGTCTCTGTAACTCTTTATCGAAGGTGTTATGAAAGAGTTCGAAGCAAAGACTTGCGGAGGGGTGATTGGAAAGCCTTTAGGAACAGATATAATGAATTTTGTTTAGTGCTGCATTTACTTGTCCTGATGAATCTAAAAAGATAAATAAAGATGATGAGCTGTCATGCTTAAAACTTTCAACCTTGACTATACTATCTGGTTTACAATATATTTTCGAGTTGGTTCGTGAGACCATAAGTTTTTAATATTAAAATCCTGTGGCTCCACGATTTATTCACTCATTAATATAAGTTTATAGGCGAATGAATCTCATTTTACAATTATCGATACAATATTTTTGCCCTTTTATCTGATAGAAAAATAACATTTTGAAATTGACCGTTATTGGTTTTTTACCCTATTTATATAAAAAAAAGAGAATGCGAAAAAAATAAAGTTTGATCATCCCTCCTTGCCAAATCTATTCTCTGATCGCACTTCGTGTCCTCTGAGTTATTACAAAGGTGCTAATAAATAATAAATATAAATATGTAAAGAATAAAAATAGAAAAATCTAATTATCCAATCTTCTCTTCTCCACAGAATTATAAGCCTTTGTATAATCAACATAGCAGCAAATAATAACACTTATAACAGAATCATTAGAACTTCTTTATGAAATATGCTTCTTCCATCATTCAGGTACTCAATGAAGAAAAACTATAAAAATCCAATCCATTCGCTACTTAAACCGAACAGAAGAGTCCCATTTATGATATCTCAGAAGTGAAGTAATATTAAATGGACATGCTAGATCCAAACAGCGAACAAAAAAGTGTCGAATCGAACAATTATTATAACTATGCATAAGCTTTTAAGAAAAAAAACAACAAAAAGTATATTTTAATGTATAACTTTACAAACATCACCCTATTTGTGAGCCACATAACCCAAGTTCAAAACAACCGTATCAAAAATACCTTCAGTACTTTGAAAAATGTGTCTTGCAAACCCAAATATATAAAAAATCAGCCACCCATAAGTAAGTCTAGTTTTCAAAGTGACTTCACTACTTGCACATCTAACTAAGAAAATAGAGTAAAGAAACTTAGTAACTTTTACAAGCAGCTAAAAAGAAGTTAAGAAGCAAAAGAAGCCATCTTTATGATCAAAGGATGGGTCGAATTTAGAGTTTTATTAATCAAAAACTATATTTTTAGGGAAATAAAATCGTATAGTAGTTCTAAAGAAGACGAAAAAAAAAAGATCAACTTAAAAGATAGTTTAAACATTCCTTTGGGCTGTTTTGTTAACGATGAATCTATTTTCTTAGGTAATCATTAATAATCAAGCTTTGCTTACACTGCTGATCAAAATTTTTAATTTTCTCAAAAATAGATCACACTGTCAACTCCATAAAAACCCCTGATGGATTACAAATTCAATAATTTTACTTTGAACAGGTAATTAAAAGGAAATACAAGTCCATTTTCAGTGCCAAAAACTTACTGGTATGCCGATATTGATTAAGTCTACAAACTTAATCATATGTATCCTAGTAGCTTTTAATAAAAAATGAAACCAAAAGTATCTTCATCTCATCCTATTTTCTTAGACTTTCAAGGCGAATTTAAGAAGTGTATGATTAGGACTAACATTTTTTAGCTGCCTTTGATTTCATAGTTTTATTTAAGAGACGAGACTATACCTAAACAAAATCAAGTTCCTCTGAAGAGAGATACTATAATACAATTATAAGGAGAAGTGTAACTTTCCAACGATTAATTATTAAAATAGTTTTAAATATGTAAGAAACTCTGGTTCAAATAAACTACTAAAAGCCAATTAAAGTCAAAATTATACTTAGGCTAAAATAAATCTTCAAAAATTAATCTAGAGAGTGCAAAGACTGTCAAATTGACACACCTCAATACATAGAAGAGTTAGTCGTTATAAGTAAAAAATGTAAATCACTAAAAAAAAAGACCTTACAAAGTGGAAGAATACTATTTTCCAGGAGCTTAATCAAGAATAGATAAACTAATATAAACCAAAAGTAGGATAAAAATTATATGCGATAAACCAACAATTTAAACCGATAAACTGAACTTGCCAACTCATTCAACACAATAGAGTAGTGCAACTTCTCAAAACATTAGGATTTAAGAAAGTTTAGTAACGAATTTTCCACTATAGATTCAAAGCAGATTCATAAAAGGTGTAGATACTTAAAAAGATACAACTATTAAAAGCAAATAAAAAAAAATAACTTTTAATACATCTATATAACAAAGATTAGAAGAAAGAGGAATACCTAAGATAAATGGAGGATTCAAATCTCCTCTTTAAAGAATGGCCATATCTCCAATAAATAATAACACCTCAGAAAACTACTAAATTAAGAGGAAACCTTATTTTTCACCTCCTTCAACGCTAAGACATTTTTAAAGCCAACAAGAAACCCAGAGAAATCATTTGATATCCAAACCAACTTTCCCAAAATAACAGAAACACGTGAGCCCACTAGATCTACAAAGTGTGCAATCAAATAAAGAGAAACAAATGCGTATGATGCAGAACAATATTTATCAATTTAACTATGTTAACCAATAGCAGAAACCAGTCCAAAATAATCTAATCAACTACTATCATCGAATCGATAATAAAAATGCTAATCTCATGACAGTCAAATAGGTCTATCAACCTCCAAGTTATAAAGTAGTATAACAAAATTTAATAAATAGACCTACCTCTAAAATAGGAACTCTTCCCAATCATTCGAACATTCCTATAAGAAAAGAACATGTGCCTTACAGAATCGCAACTAGCAGATAAACACTTCAGAAAAAAGTATCTTTTCATTCTCCGTAAGCAAATAGAAACAATCATATCCATGTGGCTGTTACTCAACCCACCAAACCTCAACCAGTATTTTCAACAAAAAGAGAGGATTATAACTACGGGTATTTTGTAAGATAAAACCTTACAAATAAACCTTAATAAACAGCTGTCAATTTCAATAACAAATACTACACCTTAGGAGCTACTATTCCTCCAAGGCCTCATCAAATTTTGTCACCTACAATAATACAACCAAATCTTTATCCTGAAATTAAATCTTACCGTACACTTGGTAACTAGCGACCTCACAGTAGCTTCAGATAGTATAGTGAACGTTTTAACATATTTTCAAACTATTCCCTCATGGAATCCTAGATCTAAAACCCTTTATACCGTTAAAACCATATTTCAATTCAGAGAACGTTGATTTTCAAGTAACTTAATATTTATTTCCAATAATCATGCAATATTAAAAGAACTAGTTTGTATTTTTGTCGAGGATATTTGGATAATATCTCTTAATTCTTAAATTTGAAATACATTGATGGCATTCTTTGAAACTGGAAAAAGAGGCGAGATAAGCGAACTCCACGAAGGACTCAACTCCAAAAACTTTGAAGACAAAAAGATAGCATTAAAAAAAGTTATCGCTCAGATGACTCTTGGAAAAGATCTCTCCCCACTTTTCCAATCTGTATTAAAATGTTTAGAATATAACTAACTCGACATGAAAAAGTTAGTCTATCTCTACATTATCAATTACTCGAGGAGCAAACCTGATGATGCTATCATGACCATCTCGTCTTTCCGAAAAGATGCAGCTAATAAATCCAATCCTATAATCAGAGCTTTGGCAGTCAGAACTATGAGTTCTTTAAGAGTACCCAAACTCAACGAGTATTTGGTAGAACCTTTGAAGGCAGCACTGAATGACTAAGATCCTTACGTCAGAAAAACTGCAGTTTTAAGTATACCCAAAGTGTATGAAATTGCACCAAACGATGCCTAAACCAACAACTTAGTTAGTCTACTTGAAGTATTAGTCACAAAAGAGTCGAATGGACTTGTACTTGCTAATGCAATCGCCTCATTAGAGGAGATCAGTACTTTATCAGGAAGGCAACATATAAAAGTTGATCAACAATTAATAAGTAGAGTCTTGGTAGCAATAAACGAATGTATGGAATGGGCTCAAGTCTTCATTCTTGACTTTTTATCAAAGTTCAGTCCAAAAGATGAGAAAGAAGCCGAAATGTAATAACAAATTCATTTAGGATAATTGATCGTATCTTGCCGAGATTGAGTCACATCAATCCTTCAGTCGTATTTGGATCTATTCGTTTGATTGTAAGATATCTCGACTTTCTTTCGAATGAAGATTTGATAAAAAATCTCATTAAAAAACTAGCTCCTTCGATTGTTTCAGTAGTTTCTTTCACTCCTGTGTAAATTCAGTATGTGGTTCTGAAAAATATTCAATACATAATTGAGAAAAGACCTTCTATCCTGTAAAACTAAATCAAATGCTTTTTTTGTAAATTTTCAGATCCCTACTATGTTAAAAACTAAAAGATGTAAATGTTTATGTATATAGTTAAATTTTGACGAGAATCATTAACTACAAAAATTACTAGTCTGTCCTCTAATAGCTTAAAGAATACATAAGCTAAGTTGACTCAGAATTCGTAAAGAAATGTGTGAGAGCAGTTGGAAAAATAGCAATTAGATACGAAAAATCAGTTGAAAAGTGCATGGGAATCATTGCCAAGGCAGTTAAATAAGTTAAAGATGCAGGATAACATGCTTAACAAGTTATCAATTAAATTTTAATCGTAATAATTTTTTTTATCTAGACTGTCCAAAACATACTTAGAAAGTACCCTTCAAAATACAACTTTGATGGTATGTTCTTAGATCTAGTTTCACTACTCGAATTTGCAACTGAAAGTGAATCAAAAGAAGCATCAGTTTGGATCCTAGCCGAATATGCCTAAGAAATCTATAATGTAGCAATGACTACTTTTAAAAAATGGATCAGCAACTTCTAAGCTGAAGATCGTCGCGTCCAACTCGAAATATTGAGTTCTGCAGTTAAAGTATATCTTAAATATCCTGATTAATTCGAAACTTTGATCAGTGATCTTCTAACAATTGCCACTGAAAATGTCAGCAATCCTGATGTTAGAGACAGAGCATTCATTTATTGGAGAATGCTTTCTACTGATCCTGAAAAGACTAAATCTGTTGTTTTCGGTTATAGACCACAAGCCAAAGATACTGATAAACTTATTGATCAAACTTTCCTTGCTTAAATCATGAAATCTATGGGTTACGTGTCTTCACTATTCTAAAAAAGACCAGAAGAGCTTTTCCAAAGATCTTTGGCTGAACAAAAAGTAATTTTAGTTTGATTTAGGGAATCAAAATTGACGAAGAATAAGCTACATCTCCAGTTCCAGTCTAAACAAAACCTCAAGTGCAAACTCCTGCACAACAAGTACAAGCTCCCAAAATTCAACAACAGCCAATCCAAACTCCTCCACCTGTACCTCCTAAAAAGTAGGTAAAGTAGTAAAACTTGATAGATTTGTTATGAAAATGTCAGCATATACTTCTTTTAGAATATGTAATATAAAAAGAAAAACGTTTAATTTGCTAAAATAACGATTTCAGCTTACAATTTAAATTTTGACTGTTTGCTGCTAGTTTGTACTACTTTGTTCATAAATTTAATTATATCAGCGAATGGCACAGAATCAAGATAAACAAACTCTTCTATAATCCAAACTCTGCATCAAATGCACCAACATGTACGGTAATCCAAACTTTGACGATATGTGCTCTGTTTGTTTTAAGTAAACCACTCCCTCACATAGAAAAGAAAAAGCCTTACAGAAACTTGAGTAACATTTGCAATTAGAAAAAGCCATAAAAGAATAGAAAAAGTAAAAATAAGAAATACCTGTTCTAGCTTAGTTAGACTTAGATCCCAAAAAACGTATACTTTCCACATAAACCAAGGAATAAAAAATAGTGGGAAAGTGTGCTACATGTAACAGGAAAACAAAATTACTAGGCTACACTTGCAATAATTGCGATAGAGAGTTTTGTCGAATGCACAGACTCCCCGAAGAGCACGAATGCACTGCAGATTTCGTTTCTTTGGGAAAGAAGAAAATAAAGACTTAGAACCCCAATATTACAAATAAGAAGATAGAGCAAATCTGATCTTTACTGTTATATCTTTAAAAGACTTTTACTTGGTATTAACTTAAACTGCTAACTTTATTTTTAAATTAATGTCAGCTATTATAAAATTCATACTAAAATGATTGACGAAAATCCATTTGCACCCAGAGTTGTAACCTGCCTCGCACATCGCAGAGAAAGAGCCACTCACATTTGTACAGACCTCAACTGTCCACATAGTCCTATCCTCTGTCCCCTTTGTTTAAATGACCCACGAATCAGAGGAATTCACAGTCACGATTCACATATACGTCCTCTGTGGGAAGGAGTGTAATGGCTAACGAGCCTGATAAGAAGCCAGAGTAAATCAATCGAGCTGATTTATGAAAGAACAATAGGAAGCCGTTAATGTGAGGTCATAAAATTCAACTTATAAAAACGAAGTTTACTTAATGAATAGCTGTAGAGTCGTTTGGAAAGTCTTAAAATGCAGCTATAACTTTAGATGGATCTGTTAGTCAAGTAATTTCAGAAACAACTACAAATAGAAAAACTTTAGTATCACAGAAAACTTGACGAGTATCATCGCAACTTCTATCATAATCTTTAAATACTCAAGAGAGAATCCGCCTAGCTCCTAGAATATCAGCATTCATTGAAGTACTATAACAATACGAACAGTTTTACACTTAAATTGATAACTGAAACATAACGTAAATCTCAAGCATGGATTATGACCCAAAAAAGAGTACTTCAAAGAGTGAGTTTCATACTCGAAAATCCTTCATTTGTCAATGCCGCAATGAACATCTTCACAAAGGCAAACAAATCCAACCTCTTCATCTTGCCATCGTGGCAAGGCGATAAAAAGAGTAGTTATGAAACATAGCTCGATATGAAAAATTTAGTCCGTTCAATACTTAACAACTGGATAAGCATCCTATAGATAAACGATTTATAAACTGGCAGAAACATATAGTACAACTCGAACAAATACATATCTTACCCTATAAATGCATGATTTCTTGTTTTATATACTCCTTTAAGATATTCATACTTTTATTTATAATCATAATGAGTTCAAATATTGAAACAGCTCCAGAATAACCGCCTTCTCTCATAAAATACGAACCTCCCATCGATATCACACAAAAAATTGATTCATATCGCAAAGAAATGGTCCCATAGTTTGCTAACGAAGCTAAATTATCTAACTAAGGTATGAGACAATACATGCAGATCTACTCAACATCATGCTGCCTCCTAGACAATGGACTAATCAAAGACGAGAACATTTCATGCAATATGTCTCACATAGCAGACCTTAAAGAGAACATATCTAACTTGTACAGAAAAAATTATAGCAATCACTTCTAAAAATGCAAGCAAGACCCGAAGGTATTTGCCCCATCAAACAATATTTGTTTAGCCAAGCTTTCGATGAAATAATTCGACAAGTTACTCTTGATTGCCCTGAAAGAGGTCTTATGTTGATGAGAGTCAGAGACTAGAGAAAAATGACGATAGCGGCATATCAAACTGTATATGAGGAAGGAATCACTTATGGACTTAAAAAACAGGTCTAATCCGAAGACGGTATTGATGAGATGACAGCTTAGATGAAAGGGATGTAGCTAAAATTAGCAGAACTGCAAAAGAAGCATAAAGTTTTGCAATCTAAGAAAAGTTCAATGTAGCAAAAATACAGAGAAAGAGGGGCTGTATAATCATAAAAAAGATAGTACGAAAGAAATGCTTTAATATCTCAGAACAAATATCTCGCCTCTTTTCTGTAGAAATCGAGAGTACCTTAACCAGAAGTTATGTAGCAACACGAGTAATAATAAAACTGAGTCATTTATATATTTTTGCCAAATTAACACAATATTTAGATACTCAGCCTTCACCTTTTTTTTAATTTCAAAAGCCTTTTTCGCAGTAACCAAAATGATTAAAGAGATTGCCTAGATTAATTTTATTCCATATGTTAATAATATGCAGATTATAGTTGTTTATGTTGTGGAGGCATCTCTTCGAATAACACATCGCATCCCCCTAGTTCGTCAATCAACAACTCGCCTTCGAAAGATAAATATACCACAAAATTATGAACTGCCATAAAAATAGTAGCCTCGACCACAGATCAAGAATGAAGTGTGCGAAGTAAAATGAAAGCAAATTATAACAATATGGAGTAGCTGTCCAGTGGTTGCTCAGATAGAGAGAAAAGGTAACAATCAAATAATTAAGAGACTCTAGTAGTAATTGAAACAATGTAAAGGCGAGAAACTACTAGAATGTGTAGACAAAAAAAGTGTATAGTTTGTTACTAAATATCTGTAAAAAGACAAAAAGTTCGCACATCTATTAAGATAATAACTTAAAGCTCATAATCAATGATATACTACTAATTTCGCGTATTGAGACGATTCTTAGATTTATATTTTCAAATAGAATATTTAAATATGTCCAAACTCACACTCATCAATATACAGCCCAATCAAGTTGACCATGCTTTGATCAACTTCGCCCTTTTGCAAACTCAGTTAAAAGATGGACAACCTGATATACCCAAAATGGATGAGATTCTTTTTCAACTCTACAATAACTATTGCAATTTAAAGGAATCCTAATCAAAAAGTATGTCTAATGCCAACAACCTTGTATCTTAGTGCAATGAAACCATGATCAATTTCAAACAAGATCAAGAAGAATTATTAAAGCTCAGCCAAGATAGATTGAGATTGGTTGGAGAACTGAGATAGTCGACTGATTTTTCATTGTAGTTACTTTAAGAAAATAAACAGCTTAAAGAAATGATGGCTGCAATGCAAAGACTCAATGATTTACTCAATTTAAGACACGTATAAATGTAAGGTCAACTAAGTAAATTGATCTAAAAAGAAAAGAACAGTTTGAAAAATGAAATAAATGGTCTCTAAAAAGATTATTAAGCTATGTTCTAACAAAATCAAAGTATAAAAAGCGATGTAGAGTTACTAAGTAAACGAGCAGAAATACTAAAATAACTTTCTTTGCCGATTAGAGTTATTAAAGTGGCTTTTAACAGTAATAGAAGTTTAAGAGAACTTGTTATGAGGCAAGCCTAGACAGAACTGGGAAACAACTCAGAATTAAGAAATATCTTCATGAAGTGCTAGTTCTAGCTATAAGAAACTAAAAACTGAAAAAGATTTTTATAGTCCGTATCATTTACAATTAAAACCAAAATATTATAAAAATAGTTTATGATTGCTTAATTTTACATGTAAATTTTCTTTGAAAGTTGATAATCTATACATATTTTGACATTTGTAATAATCTAAATCAATATTAAACAAGGATGAGCTCTGATCAGAATTACCTAGAAATGCGTGTCCTTATCGAAAAACATAAAGAAAACGAGAGAATTTATAAAGAAAAAATCAGCGAAGTCAACCTAACAAGAGCCAGAATCCATGATTAACTTGAGATACTCAAACAATCTTACGATAAGAAAGTGAAAAGTTTATAGCAAAAGTTATAAAATATGAAGCTACAAAACTAAACATTACTAAGACAAAATCTTCTCTTCAAGATTTAAATCGATACTTATCAGAATAGGCTCCTCGAAAAAGAAAAAATCATAGTCGTACTTCTCAACCAGAAGAGAGAAGCACATCTAAATGGTAATTCTTAAAAGTCGAAATCGGACAAAACCTAGTCTAATCAAGCGATCGAATAAGAAAAACAATATTTTAAAAAACAAATACCGACCTTTAGAGATTTCCCTTAAGATGCTGAAGTTGGAACTAGTAAATTCAAAGATGAAACACTAATGACAAATAAAAGCAATGTAGAATTTAAATCGTAAATTAGTAAAGTGCAAAATACGAAAGAAAAAGATCCGTAAGAAAGTATTTCAAAAATAAAGAAAAGAATAGATATTTAGTAACCTCAAATACCAGTATAATCTGTAGAACAATCTCGTCCCAATCAAGTTAAGGTCTAAATTTTAAAAAATCAATTTTCTGAAGATTATCTATAACATTCAGCAACAAATTATTTTTAATCACTCGCTAAGAGTAAGTAATATTAGTAGCCCCAAGTCCAATTAGAAGTACCAACATAAGTAAGAAAAATGCCTCCTCCTCCAAAAAAGAAACCATTAGCAAACAAAACAGTTCCTCAACCTCCTGCAATTAAAGGATAAAAACCTTTACCGAAAAGACCTAAAAATCAATAATTACATGAATAATTCCCTACTGAAGAAGAACCACTCCCTGCTTATTAAGCTCAAGTATAAAGCCAGATTTATCAAGAAGATGCATACTTAGAGTAACAAGGCAGTCATTTACAATAAAATTTGGTTATTCAAACATAGAACTAGAATTTAATATATTAATAATAAGTTCAAAATGTTCCACTTTAGCAGCAATAAGAACAAGAAAAAGAGTTTAATTATGCTTAGCATTTTGGCAACACTGAAAATCTCCCAGAATAGTAACAACAAGTAGAAACGAAGCCAGAATAACATCAAGTAAATAATACCAATTAAGAAAGACAATTTCACCAAGAAGAAGGTGAATCCTTTAACAATTTTCTGTCTCATTTTAACTCTCAGCCATAACAACACTAAAACATGGCCAGCGCATCCATTTAACCTAGACCTATCGCTAGAAAGAAAAAAACTACAAAAAAAGTCGGAGGTTATGGTCAAAACTAGTCTGTATAACAAGATCACTCAATGAATTCAACAGATTTCTTCAATCAATTGAGCAAACACGAGCATTAAGTGCCACATCAACTTGACATCGAATAAAGTTCCATAGACCATAACGACAGAGATAGTTCTTTGATATCAAACTAGCCACACTATTTCACCTAATAACAAACAGTTCAAAAAGCAAAACCCGTAAAAATGACCAAAAAGGTACTTTTTTCATAACAAAGAAAGGTAAAAGAGATCAGATAAAAGTAGCAGATCCTTCATTGTTCGAGTGATATTGAATGTATGTAACTACACTGGAAAATATAAAATCAAACAATGCTTCGAATCTGGCTATTAACTATCTACAAGTTTGCTAATTTTTATTCCAAAAGGTTTATCTAACTGAGAAAGGATTCGATTTTTGTTTGATATTGGTCACGCATCTTCTCGAGTTCTTTTATGCCTACCTGCAGCTTTCTAAATAAAGAAAAGTATACTTGGTTATTTCAGGTCCCGATTGTCCACTTGATTGAGTACTATCATGCTCTTTCTAAAACTCTTCCTCAGCATACTCCAGTTTTTTATTCAAAGTCTAAGCCTTTTGATTGAATTATTCCAACTTGAAAAGCATATTTTCATAACTACTCTGATTTTCCTCAAGTATTTCCTCAAGTTACTGTATATCTGCCTTATGTTTTTCTATATCTTTGCTATTGAGTTTTACAACTGAATCTATACTATCTATCTACTATTGAAGATATGCCTCTTTCTTTTTTGCCTTCTTTATATTTTTAATTATTAGCTCTAGTCTTTTATTTAGCTACTCGTTTTTTTATTGATGTTATTGTTTACTATTTTCACTATTTTCATTCGCAAGAAAGCCAATACTTGCTTATTATTGTATCTGTTTGTACTTGTCTTGACTTCTCATGTTTTTAAGGTTCTTTCTAAAGTTATAGACAGGGACATCCTCCTACTATTCTTTGAAACATTTTTATAAACTTCGGTAATCAAACTGTTGGCTATAAACTGATCTGCCTGTATTTTGATTCGGTTGGGCATTCCTGAAAGTGAGGAACTATTGGCTATTGATTTATACTTTGTTATTGAGTACTTGATTACCTCTTGGCCTTTCGAATTTCATAGACTCAATATTACTATAAATTGTAACATTACACTCCTACAAAATTTTATAAGCTAAAAACTTCTGAAAATGGTTTAGTTTTAAAAGAAATATTATGGAAAATGAGATTTATTAAGGATAGTTTTATGAGGCTTATAAAGCTGATGTACTTCTACATAACTTCGTCTTCGTATAACAGATTATGCACTTTTACTGTTCTTAAAAGATAAGGATACAAATTTTTTTGTGGATTTCTTACTGTCCTATATAAACTTGTCATTTCAAACTCATATTCTTTTTCTATTTTTCAATAAATTCATAACTCTCAATAAATATACAGGCAATCGCAGCCTCGCAATAAGCTTGTGGTCAAGCTAGGTTAAAGTTAATTAGGTTGTTCAGTTTTAAAAAGCTCTATGAGTATCATGGCTCAAACATAATGATTATCATCATAATTTAATATTATAATCGTGAATAATTAAATATGAATATCTTTGCCAGGAGATATTTCTCGACTGTTAAAGAACAATTGCTCAAAACTGCCAATTCACATTGCAATGTACCAGAGAATATCACTGCTCTGCTCGACAGGAAACTTCTTGCTATCGATAACCATCCTCTCTCCATCATCAAAGAACAAATCAAAACAAGTTTAGGCTCTAAATTTACAGTAAATATCTCTACAACTAGACTTTCTAAAATCTCAGTCCGATAGTATCAGTTTAAAACAATTTTGACGTACTAAACATACCTCAAGATCATGTCTCACGCAGAAAAACAGACACATACTATGTCAATTAATCGCAACTACTAAGAACACATACAAGTGCACATCAAAAAGACATGCTTGTTTCAGGATTGAATCATTTCGCTGTTTTTGGTAACTGCTTGTTAATTTAGGTGATGTTTACAGACGAGACTAAATCGATAGATATCATTATCCTGTCTTCCATCAGATGGAGGCAGTTGGAATGCTGGGAGATAAAGATAGAGTCAGTGTAAATGAGACTGTAGACGATCTGAAGTAAACATTATAAAAAATATCCGATGATCTTTTCGGAAAATGCGATAAAAGATGGGTTTAAGCTTATTTCCCATTCACAAATCCTTCTTTTGAGCTTTAGATTTTCTACGATAATAAATGGGTATAGATGTTAGGGTGTGGAGTTATTCACGATTTCGTACTTGAAAAAAGTGGAAGACAAACTCAAAGAGGATGGGCTGCAGGTCTTGGTCTTTAAAGATTCGCAATGAAGCTTTTCAAAATTCCAGACGTTAGGCTGTTTTGGTCTCAAGATAGTAGATTTTTATCTCAGTTTACAAAAGGAAAAATAACTGAATTCAAGTAGTTTAGTAAGTATCAATTTTGCTACAAGGATCTCTCAATGTGGATAACCTAGCAATACAATCCAAACGATCTCTTCGAAATAATCAGATAAATAGGTAGCGATTTAGTCTAAAACGTTGAAGAAACGATGAACTACGAAGATAAAAAAACAGGTAGAATAGCAAAAGGCTACAGAATTTACTTCCGTTCACTATAGAGAAC
>Ga0194122_10004024_pt1 | contig 14628 bp, 10 predicted proteins | sample TA2MahCa10mmetaG_FD_155487 | JGI IMG/M metagenome (GOLD analysis project Ga0194122, IMG submission 155487) | Freshwater microbial communities from Lake Tanganyika, Tanzania - TA2015021 Mahale Deep Cast 10m | ecosystem: Environmental > Aquatic > Freshwater > Lake | place: Tanzania: Lake... | reverse complement strand
GATAATAGACGAACGAGCGCCTTGTGTCGAGCTAGATCAATGATTTATAGGGCCACAATAGACTTTTCAGGACCCCTTTGGACAATAGTACGGGAGACTTAAAATCCCTCGATCATTGCGATCGTGCCGGTTCGATTCCGGCTGGGCGCACCATCCTCCGTTCAAGCGGCCGCTACGAGGCTAGTTCCGGCTTGTCCGGTTGAGCATCGGCTCGATTGCGGGCCACGCCTGATCGAGCATGTGCGCCTGCGCTGACTCGCCCGGATGAATGCGGTCAGCCTGAAACCTTGTGATGTCCTCTTCAATCCCTGCCATGAGAAAGGGGACCAACGGTACATTCTTCTGCCGGGCGAGTGCCGGAAAGAGCGCCTCGAACTCCTTCGCGTAGCGGCCGTAGTTCGGAGGAAGGCGCATCCCGATCAGGAGTACCTGTGCGCCGGCGGCTTTCCCCTGATCGATCATCGCACTGAGTTGGCTTCGCGCATTGTCGAGCGGCAGGCCGCGCAAGCCATCGTTACCGCCCAGCGCGATCACCAGAACACGGGGTCGGTGTTTCTCGAGCAAGGCCGGCAACCGGCTCAGGCCACCCGCAGTTGTTTCGCCGCTGATACTGGCATTGACGAGCGTGAAAGACCTGAGCTCGGGGCGCCCGGCGAGACGCTGCTCGAGCAACGCCACCCATCCTTTTCCACGGCGAAGACCATACTCGGCCGACCAACTATCTCCAAGGACAAGGATGACGGGCGAAACCGGCCTCCCTCCCGATCCGGTGGATACCCGCTCAGCCGCTACACTGGGCGGCCCTGAGAGGACGAGCGTGGCAATCAGGTGCGTCAGGGCAGTGCGTCGCGCGGAAGGTTCCAATGCGCCGCCTCCAACACCAGGCGGGGCGCCTCGAGCCTTCCTCGTTGAGTCCCATTTCACAAACCGCCACCGCAACACAGTTGTACCGAACCCCTCGCCGCCTCACCAGACGCCCATGGCCGCCATTATCGCCGAGTCGCTCACCCGGATCGTTCGCGATGCTGACCGCATGCTCGCCATCGTCGATCAGGTGAGCTTCGCTGTCTCGGCTGGCACCTCCTTCAGCATCACAGGCCCCTCAGGATCTGGAAAGTCCACACTCCTCAGCCTCATGGCGGGGCTCGACGCCCCCAGTTCCGGGACGATCCGTGTACTCGGCGAGGATCTTGCCGCGCTCGGCGAAGAGGATCGCACCCGCTTCCGCGGCAGGCATATCGGATTCGTGTTCCAGAGCCATCAGCTCATGCTGCAACTGACCGCGCTGGAAAATGTGATGCTTCCGCTCGAGATCCAGGGCAAGGCTGGCGCACGCAGGATCGCCAGCGAACTGCTCGGCGAAGTTGGACTGGCGGATCGACTCCACCACTTCCCCACAACGCTTTCGGGGGGCGAGCAGCAGCGGGTGGGGCTGGCGCGGGCCTACGCCACACAGCCGCGAGTCCTTCTGGCGGATGAGCCCACGGGAAGTCTGGATGCCCAGACCGGGGAACGGATCACCGCACTCCTGTTCGAATTGCAGCGCAACCACGGAACGACGCTGGTGCTCGTGACCCACGATGAAGAACTCGCGGCACGCTGCGAAGCGGGGATCCGGCTCCACGCGGGAAAGAGCCTTCCTCGCGACCCGGGCGCGGGCTCGGCGCAGCGTATGCGCTGAGTTCGCCTGCGGCGAATCCGCGCGGAGTGAGCTCCACGCGACCAGGCATTCGCCGCTAGGCGTCCACGGGGTGGTTGAAGGCAGGCAACGCCGCATCGGTCGCAGGCGAGGGATGCGCATCAAGCTCGGCAAAGACCCGCGAGATCTCCTGGCTCAGCGTGTCCATCGAAAGGCCTGCCAGCTGGCCGGTACGGACACTCCAGCGCCTTGCCGCTTCAGCGTGGAGATAGGCTGCTGCTGCCGCCAGGTGCTGCGCTGGAAGTGATGGATGCAGCGCAAGCAAGGCGCAGAGCACTCCGCTGAGCACATCGCCCGATCCCGCCTGGGCAAGCGCTGGACCTGCGAGATCAAGAATGTCGCAGGCGCCTTCGGGCGAGGCGATCAGCGTGCCCGCTCCCTTGAGCACCACCGTTGCTCCGCTCGCTGCGGCAAGGGTTTGTGCAGCGGTGTGGCGGTCGTTTTCAACGTCGTTGCGTCCGATGCCGAGCAATCGTGCAGCCTCGAGCGGATGGGGAGTCAAGACGATGCGCGGGGCGATCGGCAGACCTGGGCCGGGTTTGATGCGCTTCAGCCCATCCTTGCGTCTCGCGAGCAGGTTCAGCGCATCGGCGTCGAACACCCGATCCTGTGACCCCTGGAGTGCCAGATCGAGCAGCTCTTCGGCCCCGTCGTCCAGCCCGAGGCCGCAGCCGATGCCCATCACCAACCGCGACGGGCTCAGGCTGGCAACTTGCTGCGCAAGCCACCCCCGGGTGCGGCGCATCACTTGCGCCGACAAGGTGAGCCGCTCAGACCGGGCCACCACATGAATCTTTCCCGGACTGAGTGCCAGCGCGCCGCCCGCGGCGAGTGCGATTGCGCCTTCGGTCCCCTCTGCGCCTCCCACGAGCACAAGCTCTCCGAGCATTCCCTTGTGCGCATGGGCCGCACGACGGGCAAGTGCAAGGCCATCAAAGTCGCGCGCGGTACGGAGGAGCCGATGACCCGGACTCTCGGGGGGTGTCTCGACCAGCGGAGCCGCAAGGACCTCGCCAGCGTAGCTGCGACCAGTGGGACTGAAGAGCCCGCGGGTTGGCGCAAGAAGTGCCAGGGTGGCGTTGGCCGAAACTGCCACCGGGTCTCCCACACCCCGGTCCGGATCGAGCCCGGTGGGGAGATCCACTGCCAGAATGCGGCGCCGATCCGTTGCGGCATCGCGCCAGGCACGCAGCACCGCGATTGCCTCGGTCAATTCCGCAGATAGCGCTCTGGTTCGGCCCAGTCCGAGCCAGCCATCCACCACCAGGCCTGCAGCGGGAAGTCTTCCCGGCAGCGCAGCGAGTGTCGCTGGATCAAGTCCTTGCAAGGGGCCGCAAAGCCATCCGCTCCGCTGCAGGCGCCTCAGGCACGCGAGCGTGTCATGGCCGTTGTGACCGGGCCCGGCCAGCCCAAGCACCTCGAGATGCAGGTGGTTGGCTGACGCTGCGGGCAGTTGCTGAAGCATCTGCGTGGCGACTTGCGCAAGGGCTGCGCCGGCACGCTCGATCAGTGCCCCGTGCGGATGAATCGCCAGCATTTGTGCTTCCCACTTTCGCAGTTGCGAGAGGCAGAGCGCAAAAGCTGGCTTTGCGATGCGCGGTTGCTGAGCTTCGGCACTCATGATGAGGGCTAGCTCCAGCGTGAGGGCTGATAGGGCAGGGGATCGATCGGCAGGGGCTCGCCCCCCACCAGCATCGCCGCGAGGAGTTCTGCGCTGCCCGCAGCCATAGCCCAGCCGGTGCTGCCGTGACCGGCATTGACCCACAATCCCTCGGGACCGACAGGGCCGATGAGCGGAAGTCCGTCGGGCAGCATGGGTCTCGCGCCGCTCCAGACCTCCGGCTCGAGCCGCCCCGGGGCGGCGGCGAAGTTGGCAACGGCGGCCGTGGTGCGGCTGGTGACGGCGGCGGTAGCGTGGGGCCCACCTGCATCAGGCACTGGAGCGGCAAGCGGGCCAAGCCACGTTGAGGCCACCCGCCACAGCGTGCCGGCAGCTTCCCGCAGTGTGCCCCGATGAACTGCACTGGAAGGATCGGCAGCCCCGAGGTGCGCCATTCCAGCGGCACGCAAGCGGTAAACGGGGCGCGTACGATCCGTGGACTCGCCGGAACTGGCTTGCGGCAAGGGCGTGAGTGCAATCTTGTAGTGTTCGTCCATGAATGCAGAAGCGAGTCGCTCGACGGACTCGAGCGTCCAGGTGAGCGAAAAGCCCCGCACCGGATAGAGCGGCACCCTGGGCATGAAGCGCCTGAGCAAAAAAGCGCTCCACGGGCCTGAACTCACCACGCAATGCTGCGCCCGGATCGACTCGCCGTTGGCAAGTTCGATGCGAACCCCTTCACCCGGTTGCGAGCGCCTGGGGACTGAAGCGCTTTCACCCAGTGCCTCGAGGCCAGGCGCTTCGATGTGCTTCACCTCAACACCGTAGCGCAGATCGATTCCGCGCGCCTCCCGGGAATCGAGCAACGACCTCACGTAGGCGCGACAGTCGCCCGCTTCATCACCGTCCACCCGGAGCACGGCGTAAGGGGTGTGATTCGCCCTCGCCAGCGCTGGCTCGCGCTCAAGCCAGGCCTTGCCGTCACAAGCCTCAACCGAAAAGCCGAAGCGCTCAAGAGAGGTGCGCAGGCCGCCGGCACGCCTCCAGTCGCCCGCAGTCCTGAAAAGCACCCAGTAGCGATCGGTGGAGCGGTAGCCGAGTCCAAGCGCGCGGGCCTGTTCCTGCAAGACCTGCTGGCTGTAGCGCGCCAGGGCCAGCATGGCGGCGCGGTTTGCCTCGAAGCGCTGGGCGGAGCATTGTCCGAGCCACAGGCCAAGCCAGCGCCACTGCGCAAAGGCGGCCCCTGGGCTCCAGGAAAAAGCCCGATCGCGCGCAAGGAGATTCGCGAGCACCCTGGAGGGCGTGCCAGGCGAAGCGAAGGGCGACACAAAACCCGGCGCGATTACGCCAGCGTTGGCCGCCGAAGTCATTTGTGCAGGACCGGTTTCGCGGTCGATCAGACACACCTTCATGCTGCGGCGATGCAAACTCCATGCACAAAGCGAGCCGATCACTCCCGCACCCACGACAACGCAGTCGTAGCTCAAGGCTCAAGTGTGCTGCAAAGGGTTGCAGCAAAGCGCTGGGAGGCAGCCATCAGCCTGAGCCCTCTCTGCTCAGGACATCATCCTCGACGGCAGCCAGGTGGCGATTCCGGGAACAAGGTAGAGCAACAGCACCGCCACGATCATCAGCACGAAGAGCGGGAAACTGACCCTGGCGACGTAGGTAAGTTGCCTGCCGGTCATCCCCTGGAGCACGAAGAGGTTGAATCCCACGGGAGGCGTGATCTGCGCCATCTCCACCACGAACACGATGAAGATCCCGAACCAGATCGGATCGATACCGGCGGCTTTCACGGTGGGCATCACAATCCCCATGGTGAGGACCACCATCGAGATGCCGTCGAGAAAGCTGCCCAGCAGGATGTAGAAAAGCATCAATGCAACGATCAATTCGAAGCGGCTCAGACCGAGCGAGCCGATCCATTCGGCGAGATGCCGAGGCAGCCCGATATAGCCCATGGAAAGCGTGAGAAAAGCTGCTCCCGCCAGGATGAGCGCAATCATGCAATAGAGGCGGGTTGCCCCCATCAATGCGTCGCGAAAGCTCGCCCAGTTGAGCGAACCCTGGAGCATCGAGAGAAAAAGCGCACCCACCACTCCAACCGCAGCTGCCTCTGTTGCGGTGGCAATGCCCGCATAGATCGACCCAAGCACCGCCGCAATGAGCAGGAGTACCGGAATGAGGCTGCGCGACTCGGCCAGTTTCTCGCGCAGGCTCATCTGGAGGTCGGCGGCAGGGACCTGATCGGGGTACCGCAAGGCCCAGACCACGATGAAACCTGAGAAGAGAAGGGCAAGGAGAATCCCGGGGAAGATCCCCGCGATGAAGAGACGCGCAATGGATACTTCGGCCGCAACGCCGTAGACGATCATGATGATCGAGGGCGGAATGAGCAAGCCGAGCGTGCCAGACCCGGCGAGGGTGCCGATGATCATTGGGTCGGGATATCCGCGGCGCCTGAGTTCGGGAAGCGTCATCTTGCCGATGGTGGCGCAGGTTGCAGCGCTCGACCCGGATACCGCCGCGAAGATTGCGCAACCCACCACATTGGTGTGCAGGAGTCGCCCGGGGAGGCCTTGAAGCCAGGGGGCGAGCCCCTTGAACATGTCCTCGGACAGCTTTGTGCGGAACAGGATCTCGCCCATCCAGACAAAGAGTGGCAGGGCGGTGAGCGTCCAACTCGACGACGAACCCCAGATCGTGACAGCCATCGCATCGCCAGCCGCGCGTGAAGCAAAGAGTTGCATCCCGATCCACGCCACGCCCGAGAGCGTGAGACCGATCCAGACGCCCGAGCCGAGGATGGCAAAGAGCGCTGCAATCAGGAGCGCGGTGATCACCAGGTCATTCATGACCCGCCTGTGCCGCCGGATCCCGGGTCTGGCCCAGCCACTCGAGCAGAAAGTCATCCATCAGCGCGATCAGGAAGATGCAACTGCCCAAAGCCATGCTCAGCTGCGGAATCCACAAAGGAGTGGCATCGTTGCTCGTGGAGATGTCGTTGAACTCGAGCGACTGGAACACGAGTCGAACCGAGAACCAGGCAAGCAGCCCTCCCAGAACGACGGCGAGTCCACGCGCAAACAATTCGAGCCGGTGGCGCGCCTGTGGCGGCAGCGCGCCGAGTATCAGTGTGACGCGAATGTGCTCGCCGCGCCGCAGGGTGTGCGCCAGCGCCAGAAAGCCGGCCCCCGCCATGAAGTAGCCGGCGTAGGCGTCGGTACCCGGAATGAGGAAGTGCAATTCCCGGCCGAGGATCGAACTGAGCACCGTGATGAGCAGCAACACCATGAACAACGCCGCCAGGGCGGCGGCGCTGTCGTAGAGGGCATTGAGGAACGGTCTCATGAGCGGCTGGGGCAACCGGGATGGCCGGTCCTCGCGCAGCCCAGTGTCAGGGCTTGCGGTAGACGTCGATGAGCGCCTGGCCTTCCGGCCCTGCTTTCGCAAGCCATTCCTTGAGCATCACATCGCCCACCTTCTGCATGTCGGACCTGAGTTGGGCCGAAGGCACATGGATCGTGACGCCGTTGGACTTGAGGGTGTTGAGCGAGTCCGTCATCACCTTGCGCGACTCCGTCCAACCCTTTGCCTCCACAGCCGCTGCGGCCTTGAGGATTGCCTCGCGAACCGGCGCCTCGAGCGCATCGTAGGCCTTCCTGTTCACGATCACCGCATTCTTCGGGATCCACGCCTGGGTATCGTAGAAGTTCTTGATGTGTTCGTAGGTTTTGGAGTCCACTCCGGTGGCACCCGAGGAAATGTAGGACTCCACAACGCCGGTTGCCATCGCCTGGGTGAGTTCGGCGGCCTGGATCGTGACCGGTTGAGCACCCACCAGTTCGGCAATGCGCGCGGTGGCGGGACTGTAGGCCCGCCACTTCACGCCCTTGAGGTCTGCCGCGCTGTTGATGGGCTTTTTCACGTAAATGCCCTGTGGCGGCCAGGGTACTGCGTAGAGCAGCATCATGCCCTGCTCGGCAAGCTTCTTCTCAAGGAAGGGCTTTTGCGCCCTGTAGAGCTTCAGAGCAGCGTCGTAGGAATCAGTGAGAAAAGGAATCCCATCTGCGCCAAAGAGTTGCCACTCGTTTTGAAAGTTTACCAGCAGGATTTCTCCCGCCTGTGCCTGGCCCCCCTGCACCGCGCGCTTGATCTCGGGCGCCTTGAAGAGCGAGGCGTTGGCATGCACCGTAATCTTGAGCTTTCCCTGCGTGGCCTTGTCGACCTCCGTGGCAAACTCGTTGAGAAGCGGGGTGTGAAAGATGCCTTGCGAATATGCCGAGGGCAGGTCCCATTTCACTTGCGCCTGCGCCACAGGCCAGACCAGACCGAGCGCTACAGACGCAAGCACCGGCACGAAACCGCGTTTGGTGATAAGCATAGGTTCTCCTTGGGTGGGTGTTTGCTGTTTGGGGTTTACCATCAGCGTCCTGTCATTCTAGCGGCGAGCAGAGATCCATGGCGCAGTATGTATACACGATGAACCGCGTGGGCAAGATCGTGCCCCCAAAGCGCGTGATCCTCAAGGACATTTCCCTGTCGTTTTTTCCCGGAGCAAAGATCGGCGTGCTCGGATTGAACGGTTCAGGCAAGTCGAGCCTGCTGCGCATCATGGCCGGGGCAGACTCGCAGTACGAGGGGGAGGCAAGGCCGATGCCCAGGCTGCGCATTGGTTATCTTGCGCAGGAGCCGCAACTCGACGAGGCGCTCGACGTGCGCGGCAACGTGGAGCAGGGCCTTGGCACCGTTGTGGCGCTGGTGAAGGAGTTCAATGCCATCAGCGACCGCTTCGCCGAGCCGATGGACGATGAGGAGATGAACCGCTTGCTCGAGCGCCAGGGCGAGTTGCAGTCGGCGATCGATGCGGCCAACGGCTGGGAGGTGGAGCGTCGGCTCGACATTGCAGCCGACGCCCTGCGGCTGCCGGCATGGAACGCGCAAGTGACGCACCTCTCGGGCGGCGAGCGCCGGCGGGTGGCACTTTGCAGGCTGCTGCTTGCCGAGCCCGACATGCTGCTGCTCGACGAGCCCACCAACCACCTCGATGCGCTGTCGGTGCAATGGCTCGAGCAGTTTCTCGAGCGCTTCCCCGGAACCGTGATCGCAGTAACCCACGACCGATACTTTCTGGATAACGTGGCAGGCTGGATCCTCGAACTCGACCGCGGCCACGGCATCCCCTGGCAGGGTAACTACTCGAGCTGGCTCGAGCAAAAGGAGCAGCGTCTGCAGGTGGAGGCGCGTCAGGAGTCGGCGCGGATCAAGGCCATGCAGGAGGAGCTCGAATGGGTGCGCAGCAATCCGAAGGGTCGGCAAGCCAAGAGCAAGGCGCGACTGCAGCGTTTCGAGGAACTCGCCTCGAGCGAAGCCCAGTTGCGCAACGAGACCAACGAGATCTACATTCCGCCGGGTCCCCGACTCGGGGATCTGGTGGTGGAGGCCCAGGGGCTCACCAAGCGTTTCGGTGAAAAACTCCTCTACGAGGGATTGAACTTTGCACTGCCCCCGGGTGGAATCGTGGGTGTGATCGGGGCCAACGGCGCCGGCAAGACCACGCTCTTTCGCATCCTCACCGGTCTCGAGCAGCCCGACGCCGGGCAATTGCGCATCGGCGACACCGTGAGGATCGCCGCAGTCGACCAGAGTCGCCAGAGTCTCGACGACAGCAAGACCGTCTGGGAGGAGATCTCCGAGGGGCTCGACAACATCACGGTGGGGTCCTACGTGACCTCGAGCCGCGGATACTGTGCGCGCTTCAACTTCAAGGGCGCCGACCAGCAAAAGCGGGTTGGGGAACTCTCAGGCGGCGAACGCAACCGGGTGCACCTGGCCAAGACCCTGCGCATGGGGGGCAATCTGTTGCTTCTCGATGAACCCACCAACGATCTCGATGTGGAGACGTTGCGGGCGCTCGAGCAGGCCCTGCTGCAGTTCCCGGGTTGCGCCGTGGTGATTTCGCACGACCGTTGGTTCCTCGACCGTATCGCCACCCATATGCTGGCTTTCGAGGGCAACAGCCAGGTGGTGTGGTTTGAGGGAAACTACGCGGACTACCTTGCCGACCGGCGCAAACGCCTCGGCGATGCCGCCGACCAACCCGAAAGGATTCGCTTCAAGGCCTTGAGCAACTAGCTGGCGCGATGCGCCCGGGCTTGCCTCCGCTCAGTGCGGCTGGGCGAGGCGCTCGAGATGCACATCGACATCGCCGTAGAGTTGCGACAGCGCAGTCAAGCGCTTGAAGCAGTGGCTTATCTTCATCTCGATCGTCATGCCCATCCCGCCGTGCAACTGCACCGCCTCCTGCCCGATATCCCGCGCGGCCTCGCAAAGCTTCACCCGTGCCATCGATACCGCGCGCCTGCGCTCGGCCGCTGAACGGGTGCCCGCGCGGGCCGCATCCACCCGGTCGCAGGCGAGGTAGGTGATCGAGCGGCTTTGTTCGGCAAGGATCATCATGTCGACCATACGGTGCTGCAAGGCCTGGAAGGCGCCAATCGGCACGCCGAACTGACGGCGGGTCTTGAGGTATTCGAGGGTGAGACGGTTGGCCTCATCCATCACACCAAGCGTTTCGGCGCAGTGCAGCGCCTGAGCCCAGTCGATCGCCTCTTCGATCGCCGGATAGGCCTTGCCTGCTTCGCCGAGCAAGGCCTCCGCACCCAGCACCACATCGACGGCCAGGTCGGCTGCGCGCTGATCGTCGTAGGTGCGGTAAGTCATTGCGCGCAGACCCGGGGTTGAGGACCGAAGCAGAAAGACGCTGAGGCCCTCCTTGTCGCGGGACTCGCCCCCGTTTCGGGCGCTGAGCACGATCCACTGCGCGCACGGCGCGTGCAGCACCACCGACTTTCGTCCGAGCAGATGCCATTGCCCGTTGGCACGCCGGGTTGCGCGGGTTTCCACATGCGCGGTATTCCAGCGCGCTTCGGCCTCGGCATGCGCAAAGGCGAGTCGGATGTGGCCGCTGGTGACCCCGCGCAGGATCTCGGCCGCCAAGGCGGGCGAGGCGCGCAGGGCATCGGGGGAGGAAAGTATCCGCCCCGCCGCTCCCAGCGTGGTGGTGAGCGGCTCGAGCAGGAGGCCTCGGCCAAGTTCCTGCATCACCGGGATCATGTCGAGCGCGCCGGCCTGAAAGCCTCCGTGCTCTTCGGGAAAGGGCAGGGCGCTCAGCCCCAGCGCGCTCATCCGGGTGTGCATCTCGGCACTCCAGCCATCGGCAGAGGCAACCACGGCCTTGCGCGCTTCGAAGTCGTAGTGGGTGTCGATCAGGCGCCGCACGCTGTCAGCGAGCATCTGCTGCTCTTCAGAGAACTGGAAGTCCATGGCTCAGGGCTCCGGAAACGCGGGGGCGAGGCTCAGAGGCCGAGCGCCATCTTGGCAAAAATGTTGCGCTGGATCTCGTTGGATCCGGCGTAGATCGTGGTCTTGCGGAAATTGAAGTAGCGCGGGGCCACGGTGGCGAGCAGCGCATCGAAGCCGTCGTGATCGATCGGCCGAAAAGGCGCCGCGCGCGGCCCGGCGATCTGCATCCGCACTTCGGTGAGCGACTGCTGGATCTCGGTGCCCTTGATCTTGAGAAGCGAGACTTCCGCACCCGGTGGATTGCCCGTGCGGCGCATCGCATCGAGAAAGCGCATGTGTGTGATTTCGAGCGCGGTCAACTCGACGTCGATCCGGGTGAGCCGGTCGCGAAAGCGAGGGTCGCTGAAGAGCGTACCACCCTGATGCTCTTTCGCTTCGCGCTCGATGCGGCGCAGTTCACGCCGTGAGGCACCAATCGAGCCTGTGCCAAGCCGCTCATGCCCGAGCAGGTATTTGGCAACCGTCCAGCCCCTGTTTTCCTGGTACACGAGGTTCTCGATCGGAACTTCAACCTCGTCGAAGAACACCTCGTTGACCTCGCGACTTTCGTCGAGCAACACGAGCGGCCGCACCGTGATGCCAGGCGTCTTCATGTCGATCAGCAGGAAGCTGATGCCTTCCTGAGGCTTGCTGTTGTCGAAGTCGGTGCGCACCAGCGCGAAGATCCAATCCCCGTAGTGACCCAAGGTGGTCCAGATTTTCTGCCCGCTTACCTTGTAGTGGTTGCCATGCCTTTCGGCGCGGGTCTTGAGCGAGGCGAGGTCCGACCCCGAGCCTGGCTCGGAGTAGCCCTGGCACCAGAAATCCTCGCCGCTGTAGATGCGCGGCAGGAAGCGCTGCTTTTGCGCCTCCGTACCAAACCGGAGAAGGACGGAGGCGCACATCACCGGGCCGAAGGGGGCCACGATGGGGCAGCCGGCAAGTGCGTACTCCTCGTCGAAGATCGAGCGCTCCACGGCGTTCCAGCCGGTGCCGCCCCATTCCCGAGGCCATGACGGGGCAACCCAGCCCTTGGCGGCAAGGATGCGGTGCCAGCGCACAAGCTCCTCCTTGCTGAGTTCCTGGTAGCGCGCAGCCTTGTCCTTGAGGTCCTCGGGAAGGTTCGCCGCAAGCCAGTCGCGCACCTCGGCGCGAAAGGCATTCTCTTCGGCCGTGTAGCTCAGATCCACGGTGTTGACTCCTTCGGGCGCAAGCAATGGATGTGACTCGAAGTGTAGCCTCCCGTGGGGCGACAGGGTGGCCCACCTCCCGCGCTCGCGCCGGTCGATACAATCCCGCCAGCGTGGAGCATGGCGGGTTGCGGTTACACAGATGGGGGGTGCATGGGGACCTTGCAGCACAAGACGGATGCAGGATTCACGCTCTTCGGAGCGCTCGATCCACCGCCTTTGCGCATGCGCCAGTGGCAGGAGGTCCTGAGCAACACGGATCAGACGCTCCCTGAACTTGCCGTGCAACAAATCTTCCTCGGAGTTCTCGAGGCGGAGGACGCCCTCGGCTCCGGGCAGTCCTGCTCATTGCAGCGACTCGCGCAGGTTCTGGAGGTGGAACTGCCTCGGGATGCTGCGCAATGCGCCGCAGACCCTGGAGCGTCCCCGCAAGGGGCTTTGCGCACGGGTTCTGAAACGGCCCGGTTGTTGCGCGACGCTGTCCTCGAGCCAGTCGAGGCCGACGTTTCCTCGTGCCTCGTGGTCCTCCCAAGGCCTGGCACAACCTCGCCCTGGTCGAGCAAGGCGCGCGACATTGCCCGGATCGCCGGGGTGAGGGGCCTGCGCGCGCTCGAGCGCGGGGTGCTTTATCGGGCAATGCAGTCCACGCGCCTCGTCGGGACCGCCGCAAACCCGCTCGATGTTTCAGGACGCTTTGCGGCGCTGGTGCACGACCGCATGCTCGAGTGCTGCCTCGAAGGTATACCCAACCCGCTGCACTGGTTTGCGCCTAGGCAGGCTTCAGCCCCGCACGGGATCGCGTTGCTTGCCCTGGGCGACGAGGCGCTGGAGGAGGCCAATCAGCGGCTGGGTCTTGCCCTCAGTGCCGACGAGATTGCCTACCTGGGCCGGATTTTCCTCAACGCGGGACGCAATCCGACTGAAGCTGAAGTGATGATGTTTGCCCAGGCCAATTCCGAGCACTGCCGGCACAAGACCTTCAACGCCCGCTGGAGTCTCAATGGCGAAGTCCAGTCGAGCACGCTCTTCGAACTGATCCGCCAGACCCACGCCGCGCATCCGCAGGGCGTTGAGGTGGCCTACACGGATAATGCCGCCGTACTCTGCGGGGATGTCGTGTGCTGGGTCGAGCCGGCCACGCCCGCGATGCAAGGCGATCACGAGGTGCCCGCCTACCATGTTCGGGCAACGCCGATGCACACCGTGTTCAAGGTGGAGACCCACAACCATCCCACGGGCATTGCTCCGCATCCCGGCGCATCCACCGGAGCGGGTGGCGAAATCCGCGACGAGGGCGCAACCGGGCGCGGCGCGATTCCGCGCTTTGCGATGACCGGCTTCAGCGTGTCGCAGCTTCGCATCCCGGACTGCCTCCAGCCTTGGGAAGAACCCGCCGCCCACAGCGACCGCCTCGCCAGTGCCTTGCAGATCATGCTCGAAGGGCCTGTGGGGGCGGCGTCCTTCAACAACGAGTTCGGTCGACCCAACCTGGTCGGATACTTCCGAAGCTTCGAGCAGCCCGACGCGGCGGGGCGTCGCGGCTATTGCAAACCTCTGATGATCGCAGGAGGCGTCGGAACGATTCACGCGGATCAGGTGCACAAGGCTTCGCTTCGCGAGGGCGACCTGCTGGTACATCTCGGTGGTCCGGGCTTTCGCATCGGCCTGGGCGGGGGCGCTGCGTCGAGCCTTGGGCTCGGTCGCAACACGGCAGCGCTCGACTTCGATTCGGTGCAGAGAGCCAACCCTGAAATGCAAAGGCGTGCGCAGCAAGTGATCGAGTACTGCGCAGCGCTTGGCAACGCCAATCCGATCCTGTCGATCCACGATGTGGGTGCGGGGGGCCTTTCAAACGCCTTCCCCGAACTGGTGCACAGCGCCGGACTTGGCGCGGTGGTGCGCCTCGCCTCGATTCCGGTGGAAGACAGCGGGATGTCGCCGGCTGAAATCTGGTGCAATGAATCCCAGGAGCGCTATGCGCTGGTGGTGCGGGGCGCCGACCTTGCGCGCCTCGAGGCGATCTGCGCGCGTGAGCGCTGCCCTTGTGCCGTGATTGGCGAGCTTGCCTCGGGAGGCAGGCTGCGGGTTGCAGGCGAAGGGGCCGAAGCGGTTGTGGACATGCCGCTCGATCAACTGCTGGCAACCACGCCCAGATCGCAGCGCAACGCTGTGCGTCGGCCGCGCACAGTGCCTTCCTTCGACAGCACCGCAGTCGGGCTCGATGAGGCCTGCAGGCGGGTACTGCGGCACCCCACGGTGGCGAGCAAGAGCTACCTCGTCACGATCGCCGATCGCACCGTGGGCGGGCTCAGTCACCGCGACCCGATGGTGGGCCCCTGGCAGGTTCCGGTGGCCGACCATGGCATCGGTTTACGCGACTACGCGGGGTTTTCCGGCGACGCGCTGGCGGTCGGCGAGCGGGCGCCGCTGGCACTGCTCGACCCGGCTGCATCAGTGCGGATGGCCATCGGCGAGGCTGTCTGCAATTTGCTGGGAAGCGGGCTGCGCGAGGTGTCGCAGGTGAAGCTTTCGGCCAACTGGATGGCCGCAGGCGGACGCGCCGACGATGACGCAGACCTCTACGACGGGGTACGCGCCGCAAGCGCGCTCGCGGTTGAACTCGGGATGGCGATTCCGGTGGGCAAGGACTCGCTTTCGATGCGTGCAATCCTCGAGCAGGGGCCAGACGGGGAGCCAGACTGCGAAGTGCGTGCCCCATTGACCCTGATCGCCACAGCATGGGCTCCAGTGGACGATGTGCGCTTGGCTGTGACGCCGCAACTCAAGGTCGA
>Ga0194122_10004023_pt1 | contig 14628 bp, 18 predicted proteins | sample TA2MahCa10mmetaG_FD_155487 | JGI IMG/M metagenome (GOLD analysis project Ga0194122, IMG submission 155487) | Freshwater microbial communities from Lake Tanganyika, Tanzania - TA2015021 Mahale Deep Cast 10m | ecosystem: Environmental > Aquatic > Freshwater > Lake | place: Tanzania: Lake... | reverse complement strand
GTTCGAGCATGGCCGGCAATCCGGGGCCGTCGGCTTCGTGATCACAGCGCTCCAAGGTGATCGTGCCCTCGTTGAGCGGTAGCCCGTAAAAGCGAGGGCCATTGAGGCTCGCGAAGGCTTCCAGTTGGTCGAGCGCGTTGTGATCGTCGAACACTTCGGCGTAGCTCTCGAGTGCATAGGGCGCGCAGTAGATCCCCGCGCAGCCACAACTGCTTTCTTTGGCGTGGCGCAGATGCGGCGCTGAGTCGGTGCCGAGAAAGAACTTCGCGTTGCCCGATGTCGCGGCGGCGCGCAGCGCCAGCCGGTGCTGTTCCCGCTTGGCCACCGGCAGGCAATACATGTCGGGCCGTAATCCCCCTTGAAACAGGGCATTGCGGTTGATGTGCAGATGGTGGGGGGTGATCGTGGCCGCGAGGTTGGCGGGGCCCTGTTCCACGAACCGCACCGCATCGGCCGTGGTGATGTGCTCGAGCACCACCTTCAAGTTGGGATGGTGCTCCAGCAGCGGTTTGAGCTGCCGCTCGATGAACACCGCTTCGCGATCGAAGATGTCCACGGCCGGGTCGGTCACCTCGCCGTGGATCAGCAAGGGCATACCGATGCGCTCCATGCAGGTGAGCACAGGGCCGATGTGGGCGAGATCTCTCACGCCGGCATCGGAGTTGGTGGTAGCCCCGGCCGGATAGAGCTTGGCGGCGGTGAACACGCCCGCCTGCAATCCCCGCTCCAGTTCAGCGGGCTCGATCGTTTCGGTGAGGTAGGCCGTCATCAGTGGGGTGAAGCCGGCGGCGGCTTCGCTTCCGGCGCTGCGCTCCAGGGCCGTCAAGATGCGCGAGCGATAAGCGCTTGCTTGCTCCACCGTGGTGATCGGTGGTTTGAGGTTGGGCATCACAATCGCCCGCGCGAACTGGCGGGCGGTGTGGCTAACCACCGCCTGAAGCAGTGCGCCATCTCGCAGGTGCACGTGCCAGTCGTCAGGCCTGCGGATGGTGAGGGTCTGCCCTGCCCTGCTCCCTGCCATCGCCTTAATCAGCCCTGGAATTGCGTTGCTTCTACTTTGTTCCCCCATGGAGCACTCCGACCAGCTGGTAGCGATCCGGGTGCAACCCCGTGCCAGCCGAGAAGGGGTTCAGGGTTTGCGAGGTGAGGCAATCGCCATTCAGCTGAAGGCGGCCCCGGTGGATGGGGCGGCCAATGCCGCGTTGCTCAAACTGTTGGCCCGCGCGTTGAAGGTGCCCCTGAGCAGCATCGAGCTGGTCCGTGGTGCCACTGGCCGCTAGAAGTGGATCCGGGTGGAGGGGTGGACTGGCGAGCAGGTCAGAGCCGCACTGCTTGGCTCTGATGGGTGAGCAGCAGGTTGAGCATGTCCTGCAGGGGCATCGGCTTGGCCAGTCGATAACCCTGGCCCCAATGGAAGCCCTGGCGCTGCAGCCATTGGCGCTGGGCTTCTGTTTCTACCCCTTCGGCGGTGGTGTGCAGTTCGAGGGCGTCCGCCATGGCCTGGATCACCTCCAGGATGCGGTTGCTGGGTTGTTCAGGGGCATCGAGCAACTTCACGAAGCTCATGTCCACCTTGAGGCTGTGGAAGGGGAAGCGGTTCAGGCGGCTTAAAGAGGAGTAGCCGGTGCCGAAGTCGTCGATGGCCAGGAGCACCCCGCGCTGATGCAGCTGGCTCAGTTGGCGGGCGATCTCCGCTTCCGGTTGCTGCAAGTTCATCTCCAACAGCTCCAGCTGCAATTGCCAGTGCTGAGGCAGTGGTTGTTCATCGATCAGTGCAAACAGCTCCTCGAGGTGCTGCTCGCTCTCCAACACCGCCGCGGAGAGATTCAGGCTGAGCACCATCGGTCGCTCCGGGTGCACGCGCGCCATCGCGTGGCTCGCCTGGATCGATTGGCGGATCATCTGCAGATCGAGGGCCCCCAGATGCGCGCCGCAGCGGTGGCGGCGCGCGCCGGTGATGAAGCGGTGCGGGATGCGCTGCTGCGTTACCGCGCCGGAGTGGCACCGATCACCGAGCTGTTGATCGCCCAGCGCAATCTCCAGGCCGCCCGCTCGGCCCAAGCCACGGCGATTCATCGCTGGAACCTCAGCCGCGCCGGGCTGGAGCTGGAAACCGGCTCATTACAGTGAGTGCATGACCGATCAGGCCCAGCCCTCCGCCGACAACCAGGCGGCCAGCGAGCGCATCACCGAGCAGCTCGGGCGACTGATCCCGCTGGTGAATGGCCCCGCACGGGTAGCTCGAGTGGGTTCATCCCATGGACGCGATGGTCTGCCGTCGCTGTTGACCTGGGATGACGACGGCCAGCTGAACGTGGACTGAACCTTGCGCTCCGCCCCTGAGGCCTCATCGGCGCGGCGGATGCTCCTGTTGGCTGGGGGCGGCCATACCCACGCCCTGCTGTTGCGGCGCTGGATCATGCGGCCCCACACCCGGCCCGCAGCCACGGCGGTGACCCTGGTGAATCGCTGCAGTACCGCCCTCTATTCGGGCATGGTGCCGGCCCTGGTGGCGGGGCTGGTTCCCCGTGAAGCCTGCGCGATCGATCTGCGCGAGTTGTGCCGCCGCGCTGGGGTGAGCTTTGTGCAAGCGGAGATCAGCGGCGTTGATGTCCTCCACAACGAACTGCAGCTCGAGGGCAGGCCCCCGCTGCGTTTCAACGTGCTCAGCATCAACGTGGGCTGCCAGACCCGCTGGAGCACTGAGGCTGGCGTGATCCAACGGGTGAAACCGCTGGAGCCGTTTCTGGCCTGGCTCGATCAGTGGCTCACACCTGGCCGGGATCCGGCGGTGCGGATTCGTGGCGGTGGGGCCGCGGCGGTGGAGCTGGCCCTGGCCCTGCGGGCCCGCGGACTGGCTCCGGAATTGCTGCTTCGCGGCGATCAGCTGCAGCTGGGATCGGCCGGGAGCAACAGCGCCGCTGAACGCTGGCTCACCCGAGCCGGCATTGCGGTGCGGCGGAGGGTCGCTGAGCAAGAGCCCGCTGATCTGGCCTGCACCGGCAGCGAGGCGCCGCCCTGGTTGGAGGCCAGCGGCCTGCCGGTGGAGCCGGCCACAGGCCGTGTGCTCACCGAAGCCAGCCTGGCGGTGCAGGGCCTGCCGCAGCTGTTTGCCAGCGGCGATTGCGCCGTGATCGCCGCTGATCCCCGCCCCCCTTCCGGGGTGTGGGCCGTGCGGGCCGCGCCGGTGCTGGCGGAGAACCTCAAGCGGGCGCTGACGCATCCCGATCGCCCGCTGCGTTCATGGCGCCCGCAGCGCTGGGCCTTGCAGTTACTGGGCGATGGAGGCTGGCAGGCGCCGGCTTCGCCCGAGGCCATCGCTGTGTATGGACCCTGGCAGTGGGGGCCATCGCGCTGGCTGTGGCGCTGGAAAGAGCGGATTGATCGCCGCTTCATGGCCGGTTTCCGGTCCGATGCCGCCATGGCCGCCTCAGAGCCCATGGCCTGCCGCGGTTGCGCGGCCAAGCTTCCGGCGGCGCCTTTGGCCGCGGCGTTGGCACGGCTGGCGCCAGCCGGCCAGGCGCCAAGACCGGAAGATGCCGCCCCGCTGGAGCGCGCCGCCAGTGGGGCGTTGTTGCTCCAGAGCGTGGATGGATTCCCGGCCCTGGTGGATGACCCCTGGCTCAATGCCCGCCTCACCACCCTGCATGCCTGTAGTGATCTCTGGGCCTGTGGCGCCCGCCTGCACAGCCTGCAAGTGGTGGTCACCCTGCCTGCGGCCGCCGCGGCGCTTCAGGAGGAGCTGCTGCTGCAGACCTTGGCGGGGGTGCGTTCGGTGATCGATCCCCTCGCTGCGCCGTTGCTTGGAGGGCACACCCTGGAGGGGCGCGATGGGGCAGGGCTGGCGCTCACCTTGGCGGTGACGGGCGCTGTGGCACCCGAGGCCCATTGGCCCAAAGGCCCGCTGCGCTCTGGCCAGGTGTTGCTGCTCACCCGGGCGATCGGTAGCGGGGTGTTGTTTGCAGCGGCGATGGTTGGCCGGGCCCAGCCGCAGTGGCTTGATGCGGCCCTGGCGGCGATGCAACAGAGCCAGGCTCCCCTGGTGGAGCTGTTGGCGGCCCATGGCTGCCAGGCCTGCACTGATATCACCGGGTTTGGTTTCTTGGGCCATCTGGGCGAGATGCTTGGGCCCGATCAGCGGGTGGAGCTGGATCCTGCGGCGATCCCGGCGCTGCCTGGTGCCTTGGCGCTGTTGGAGCAAGGGCTTGCCAGCAGCCTGGCTCCGGCCAATGCCCAGGCCCTGGCGCTGCTGGAGCCCGGCGCCGGGGTGAGGCTGGCCAGTGCAGCCTCGGCCCCCATGAAGCAGCTCTGGATTGATCCGCAAACCTGCGGCCCTCTTTTGGCGGCCCTGCCGGCAGAGCGCGCTGAAGCAGCCCTGGCGGCGTTGCAGGCAGCCGGCTTCGAGCAGGCCGCGGTGATCGGCCGGGTGCTCTGAGCGCTCAGCCTTGGGTCAGTCGCGCACCAGCCAACCCACGGTGAGGTCGTCGGCGTCGCGCTGCAGGTAGTAGTACCCCCGAGCACCGCTGCGACCCTTCACCACCAGAGCCCGGTAGTTGTAGTTGACGCCCAGGGCGTCGCGTTCGCTGAGGCTGCCCCAGCAACTGCCGGGATCGAGGTTGAGCTTGCCGCTGTAGGCAACGGTTTCACCAACACCGCCATAGCTCGCGAGGGCCAGTCCCTTCACGCTGCCATCGCTCCATTGCTCGCGCTGCACCACCGCATTGGGGCTCCAGCCGCCGTTGCTCCAGCTCAGACCCACCTGGCTGCTGAGCACCAGGCCATTGAGATCAGCCGGCTTGCAGCTGCCGGGGGCCATGGGCAGCCAGCGGCTGGTGATCACGCTGCCGGCTTTGCGATTGAGGCTGTAGAGGGGCCGGCCGCGACCATCGAGCACCACCTCGCTGCGCTCGATCCCCCAGGGCATGGTGCGCTCCAGTTGCAGCACACAGCTGGGGGTGAGGCGTGCCTGGCCGTTGTAGGTGGCTTGGCGCTGGCCGCGGCCGAGCCGTTCCACCACGGTGCCGCTGAGCTTGCCGCCGGCTAGCCAACGCTCCTCTAAGAGATGGGCGGTGGGGGTGTTGCTGGGGCCGCCCCGCTGCACGCCCATGCCCATCACCGCGTAGCGCCCCTGCATCGGCGTGGGGCAGGCGGGCTGGGCTGCCATCGCCTGCGGCGTCTGCGCCGAGAGGGCGGTGCCCAGGCCCAGGGTCGCCAGGGGGATCAGGGCCGACAGACGGAAACGCATGGACAGAGGCCGAGGGGCGATCGCGTTTTCAGTATGGGTGGGTTGGCCGGAGCTGGCTTCAGATCTGGACCATGCCGCAGCGCATCCCTTTCAACACCGCTTGAACGCGGTTGTTCACTTCGAGGGTTTTGAGCAAACGCTTGGTGTACGTGCGGGCTGTTTCTTCGCTCACCACCAACTGCTCAGCAATTTCCCGATCGGTGAGGCCGCTGGCGAGCAGATCCAACACTTCGTATTCCCGTGGCGTGAGCCGCGGACAGCTCAGATAAGGCAACTGCCCTGAGCGCAGGGATGGGCTTCGGTAGGAGTGATGTCCCATCACGGCCATCACGGCTGCCTCCAGCGGTTTCTGGTCTTCGATGAAGTCCGCTTCCGCCACCACAGCTTCCAGCCAGGCGGCATCGGCATATTCCACGGGGATGGCATCACCGAGCGCCAGCACCACAATCTTGAGCTGCGGCTGCAGTTCTCTGGCCTTGCGGGCTAGCTCAAAGCCGTTTCCACTCTCCAGGTAATCGGTGCAGATCAGTAGTTCGTAGCGCTCTTGTCTGAGGTAATTCAGGCAGCTGTCCTCATCGGTGACAGCACAGCCGATGGGAGTGGCCTCGCTGAAGCTTTCACACAGACAACGCAGGAAAAAACGCCCCTTCATCGCCAGTGCCACCTTGCCTTGGACGGCAACGGAGAGCAGCACACCATCGAGGTTGCTGCTGCTGAGGCTGTCGAGATAGGGCGTGAAGTCCATCGCTCAGCCGGAGGCTGTTGCCATCATTCCTCGCCGGTGACCCGACTGGCTTCAGGTCGAAACCTTTTGATCGTCTCGGGTGAGTTGTGCGTATAGATACTGCGGAGATTTGTAGTGCCGCGGCAGACAGTGATGCAGTGTCTCCAGGCGCCCCCAACACACGGTGCGTTGGATTTTGTTGAGGGTGCGTTTTTCCGCAATCAACATCTTCAACGCTTTGCAATACAGCTGATAGTTGGCTTCTAATTCACCTATGGTGATGCTGGCGTCCTGGCTCATGGTTCAGTCGTCGTAAACGAGGCACTCAGGGGCAGTGGGGTTGAGGTCGCAATACACCTCGAGCGGGGTTGGATCCTTCTGCTCACCGGGGTGGTGTTGTTGGTAGGCCTCGAGATCCTTGAGTTCGCCTTCGAGGTGATTGACCTTGCCGGTGTCGCCGCTCTGGCGCGCCTGATCCAGTTCAGCCTTCAGCTTGGCCAAGTGGGCTTCGATGTTCTCCAAGGATCGGGTGTGATCGGCTAGGTACAGCTACGAACGCCTTGCTGGCCATCGCTACCCCCATTTGGGGGCAACAGCCCAGTTCCTTGTTTGTCCTGTCAGAGTGGAGGCTGCCCAAGGGTTGATGTGATCCGCCGTTTCCGGCTGCTGGCCCTGTTGGCTGTGGTGTGTGTAGCGGGTTGCAGGTCCAACGCCCCCTCCGTACAGGAACGCGAGCGGCTGGCCGAGCAGCAGCGATTGCTCTCCCTGTGCCAATCGCTTCAGCAGCGGCTGCCTGCGGCCTTGCAGCGCTTTGAAACGGCACAACAGCAACTGGCGGCGGTGCGCCAGACCACCTATCAACCCACTGAGACGCCCAAGCCTCTGGATCAGGAGGAGCAGCGGCGCCTCACGATTTACGACCAGCAGACCGAAGAGGATCAGCACGAGCAGGCCGTGGAAGCCTGGCGCCGGGCCGAGAGCGAGCGGCGTGAGCGTTGGGAAGCCGAGCACAGCGCGCAGGAGCGCGCCGCCGCCGAGGCCTTCCATGCAGCGGCCAACTCCCTGCAACAACTCCATCCAGAGCTCCTGCAGGCCGGATCACCACCGCGGCTGAATCGCGATGAGGTGCAGCGCTTCAGTAGCTGTCAGCCGGAGCGTTTTCGGTGATCGCCGGCGCCTTGCGCTTGCGGTGGACCCTGGCTCTGTTGCCGGGGCTGGTGGTGCCGGCCCTGGCTCAGGGGCCCGTTCTGCCACCGTTGCCTTCGCTGCCCGCCCTGCCTGAGGCGATCAGTCCGGAGTTGCAGAGCTGCGTGAGCCGTTTCGGTCACACCGGCTGTGCCGCGCGGTTGTATGCCCGGATCCTCTGCGACAGCGTGGGGAAGCTTCCCAGCAGTGAGGCCTTGGAAGAGCAGCTGTCCCAGCAATACGAACAGGCGGCGATCGACTTCCGTGGCATCAGCCCCGAACAGGTGGAAACCGCCGCCGTTCGCTACTACAGCCCCATGCTCTGCCCGGAGAAGAGCGAACAGATCCGCCAGTTGTTCAACCCGTCCTGAGGGCAGCGGGGCTGGGTAAGCGCGTGCTCATGATGAAGGCGAGCGCCACTAGCAGGCACGACATCCACAGGCAGGCCTGCATTCCACCCCAGAGGAAGAGAGCGCCTGATAGCAACGTTCCCACCAGCCGGCCGGCGGCATTGGCCATGTAATAGAAGCCCACATTGAGGCTCACCGATTCGGCATCGGTGGTGGCGAGCACCATGTAGCTGTGGATCGAGGAATTCATCGCGAACACCACGCCGAAGGCCGCCAAGCCCACCACGATCGCTACGCCCGGGTGGGCCACCTCGCGCCAGAGCGCGATCGCGATCAGGGCGGGAATGGCCGTGAGCACCCCAATCCAGAACTCCACCGCGGACACGCCGGGTGGCTTGCTCTGACCCCAGCTGCGGCGCAGCGCTGGAGCCGAGGCCTGCACGATCCCGTATCCGATCACCCATAGGCCCATGAAGCCGCCCACTTCCCAGAACCGCCAACCGAGGGCGGCCTGCAGAAACACCGGTAAGGCCACCACAAACCACACATCCCGGGCGCCAAACAGGAAAAAGCGCGCCAGTGAAAGCAGATTGATGGCGTGGCTTTTGGAGAACAAGGCGCTGAAGCCGGGCTTCTGCTTCATGCGCCCCATCTCAGCGGGCAGCACCAGAGTGAGCAGGAAGCTCAGGAGCGGCCCGGCTGCCAGCACGCCCACCGCTGTGTTGAAGCCGAGGCTGGTGAGCAGCACGCCACCGAGAAAGAACCCAACTCCCTTGAGGGCGTTTTTGGAGCCCGTGAGGATCGCCACCCACTTGAACAGTGGGCTGTCGCCACGCTGATGATCGTCTGGGTTTTCGGGTACCACCGTTTTGATGGCGCTCTTGGCGCTCATCTTGTTGAGGTCTTTGGCGATGCCGCTGATCGCCTGGGCCACCATCACGGTGGCCACGCTCCACCACTTCGGCCAGCTCTCGGCCACGGGGATGAGCATCAGCAGTGCGGCCACCTGCATCAAGGTGCCGCTCCAGAGGGTGAGCCTCAGCCCGAAGCGCGCCCCCAGCCAGCCGCCATAGAGGTTGGTCACAATCCCGAAAAACTCGTAGAAGAGAAAGAGGAAGGCGATCTCCAGGGTGGAGTAACCGAGCGCGTGGAAGTGGAACACCACGAGCATGCGCAGGGCGCCATCGGTGAGGGTGAAGGCCCAGTAGTTGGCCGTCACGATTGCGTATTGCTGCAACGCCGTGAGGGGGCGCTGGCTGATCTCTGGCAGGCCCATCAGCGTGCATCCAGTAGAGCGATGTGGCACGCCAGATCCGCCATGCGGGAGCTATATCCCCACTCGTTGTCGTACCAGGCGTAGACCTTCAGTTGGGTGCCGTTCATCACCATCGTGGAGAGCGCATCCACAACGGCGCTGCGGTTGTCGTTCACGTAGTCGATCGACACCAGCGGCCTGGTTTCGTAGCCGAGGATGCCCTGTAAGGCTCCATTGGCAGCCGCTTCGAACGCGTCATTCACCTCCTCCACACTCACCGGGCGCTCCAGTTCAAACACCGCATCGGTGAGGGAGGCATTCAGCAGCGGCACCCGCACCGCGTGGCCATTGAGCTTGCCCTGCAGCTCGGGGAAGATCATTCCGATCGCTTTGGCGGAGCCTGTGGTGGTGGGGATCAGGCTTTGCATGCAGGAGCGCGCCCGGCGCAGGTCGCTCTTGAAGGCATCCACTACCACCTGCGTGTTGGTCACGTCGTGCAGGGTGGTGATCGAGCCGTGCTTGATGCCGAAGCTCTCGTGCACCACCTTCACCACCGGGGCGAGGCAGTTGGTGGTGCAGGAAGCTGCAGTCACCAGCCGGTGCAGGTTGGGGTCATAGAGATGATGGTTGATGCCGTAGACGATGTTGAGCGCTTCTTCTCCGGCAATCACTCCTTTCACCGGACAGGCCACCAGCACCCGCGGTAGACCCACCGCATCGAAGTAGGGCTGGAGGGTTTCGGGTGTTTTGATCTTGCCGCTGCACTCGAGCACCAGCTCCACCCCGGCCTCACGCCAGGGCACGGCGGTGGGATCGCTTTCACTCGTGTAGCTCACCGCTTGGCTCGCCACAACAAAGCCGCTGGTATTGGCCTGCACGGCTTGATGCCAGCGCCCGTGCACGGAATCGAAGGCGAGCAGATGGGCGGCGGTGGCCGCATCGCCAGCGGCATCGTTCACGTGCACCAGCTCAATGCCGGGGCGGCCCCAGAGGGCCCGGAACACGAGGCGGCCAATCCGGCCAAAGCCGTTGATTCCGATCCGCATGCCGACCCAGCGAAAGCGCGGACGTTAGATCAAAAAGAGTTGATGAACCAAACTGCTTGATGGATGCATGCCTTTAGCGTTGGCTCGTTGCTTCGCGCGCTTGGTTGCTTCTGTGGTGCTGGCTCCTGATTTGGCGCGTCAGCGGCTCAAGGCTCTTGCCGAACCGATTCGCCTGCAGTTGCTCGAGGCGTTGGGGCGTGGAGAGCGCTGCGTGTGCGAGCTCACCGAGGAGCTGGGTCTGGCCCAGTCCAAGCTGTCTTTCCACTTGAAGGTGCTGAAAGAGGCGGGCTTGCTCAGCGCTCGGGAAGATGGCCGCTGGGTGTATTACCGCCTGGAGCCCGCAGCACTTGAGGATCTACGGGCCTGGCTGGGGGAATTGGCCGCGGGCTGCACCACGTCAGCCACGCCCTGTTGCTAGCCAACCCCCATAGGTTGCGGCGCGTTCAGCAGCTCACGGGCTCGCGCGGTTTCTCGGAAACTCCGATGGGGTTTCGCGCAGGAAACTTCGCAAGCTGTAGCGACCGGCCTCCAGGGCCCGCACCAGCTCATGGCAGGCGAGCTCCGGCACCGTGTGGTCGCCGCAGGTGAACACGTCCACGGCGGCGTAGCCCGATTCCGGCCAGGTGTGGATCGAAAGATGGGATTCAGCCAGTAACGCCAGACCCGTCACTCCCTGGGGGTCGAAGCGATGGCTGATCAGTTGCAGCAGCGTGGCCCCTGCCTGCTGCACTGCATTGGTGATCGTGCTGCGCAGGAAAGCTTCGTCGTCGAGTTTCGGAGAGCTGCAGCTGTAAAGCTCGAGAATGCAATGTTTGCCGATGGGTGCGTGATCGCTATCCCATCCAGGATTGGGATGCAAAGTAACGAGAGACTGGTTCATCAAGTGATCGTGAACACAGTTCAAAGCTACTCCGGCTGCGCCTTCGTTGCAGCAGAATTCAAGGAACAGTTGATCGCGCTGGATCAACGGACAGATCCGAACGCTGTAGCCCCGGTGACGCGCACCTGTGATTCACAACCAAACGTTTAAAGGCTCTTAACCTTTCCCTAACCCCGGGGGATATGCGGCTGTTTAGACGTTGGTTGCTCCAGAAAGGTTGCTCTCCATGTCCTTCGCTAAGAAGGCTCTGTGCTTCGGCGTGCTCTCTAGCTTCGGCTTCGCTGCAGCCGCAACAGCCCAGTCAGCTCTGAATGGCGCTGGCGCCAGTTTTCCTGCCCCCTTCTATCAGCGCGCTTTCTCTGGCCTGTCCGGAAAGGGCATTAATGTGAACTACCAGTCGGTGGGTTCTGGCGCTGGTGTGCGTCAGTTCATCGCCGGCACCGTGGATTTCGGCGCCACCGACGAGCCCATCAAAGACGCTGAGGCCGCCAAGGTGAAGCGTGGTGTGGTGCAGTTCCCCGCCGTTGGTGGCACCATCGCGATCGCCTACAACAAGGCTGATTGCAAAGGCCTCAAGCTCTCCCAGAAGCAAGCCGTTGATATCTTTCTCGGCAAGATCCGCACCTGGGATCAGCTGAAGTGCGGCAAAGGCCCCATCACCGTGGCGCACCGCTCGGATGGTTCCGGCACCACCTTCGCATTCACCAACTCCCTGAGCGCGTTCTCTTCTGAATGGAAGAGCAAGGTGGGCGAGGGCAAGAGCGTGAAATGGCCCGTGGGTGTGGGCGGCAAGGGCAACGAAGGTGTGGCCGGCATTCTGGGTAACACCCCTGGATCCATTGGCTACATCAACCAAGCCTTTGTGAAAGGCAAGCTCAAAGCGGCCGCACTCCAAAACAAGGACGGCAACTATGTGCTGCCAACCCTTGCCGGTGGCGCAGCGGCTCTGAACAACATCAAGCTCAACGCAGAGCTGGCTGGTGAGGATGCCAATCCCGCCGGTGCCAAGAGCTACCCCATCTCCACCCTCACCTGGATCCTGGCTTACCAGAAGGGCAACGGCCTCAAGGCCGGCAAGATCCGCGAAGCCATGCTCTACCTGCTGGGCCCTGCCCAGAACCAGGCTGATGAGCTGGGTTATGTGCCTCTCAAGGGCGACATCCTGAAGAAGGCCAAGGCCGCTGTGGCCAAGATCGGCGCCTGATCGGATTACACCTGGAACCACCAAGGGGGCTAACGCAGCCCCCTTTTTTTGTCTCAAGCCCCAACTCTGACCTTGTGTCGATGGCTGCCATTGCTCAGCCTGCGTTGATCTGGCTTGTTGCCGATGATCCTCTCTGGCGTGATCAGTTGTATGAGGCCCTCCAGCAGGAGGGCTATCGGGTGCATCAGCAGCCCCTTCCCCGCCAGCTCAAGGCGTTGAAGCCGGAGCAATCGGATGCCCAGAGCGCTTCGCTCTGGGTGGTGAATTTGCCCAGCGAACGGCACGATCTTGAAGCCACGCTTGCACACATCACAAAGCTGCGGGTCCGCGACCCCCACACGCCGTTGCTGCTGCTTGCCGATGCAGCCTCAGATGATCAGCGCGCTCAGCTCCTCGAGATCGGCGCTGATGACGTGATGGTGCGTCCGTTTGGGATGCGTGAATTTGCGGCCCGTTGTCGCGCCATTTTGCGGAGGCTCCAACGCTTACAACAGCGGTCCAACGCTGATCCAGTGGGCGTTGTGCTGAAGGCCGGAGCGATTGAGTTGTTTCGCGATCAGTGCAGGGTGTGCGTCGATGGGGTCGACATCGCCTTCACGCCTCGTGAGTATCGACTCTTGGAGTGCTTCATGCTCCAGCCTGGCCGTGCCCTAAGCCGCGACCAACTGATCGAGCAGGTGTGGGGCGCTGATTACAACGGCAACAACAAAAGCGTGGATGTGCACGTGTGGTGGCTCAGGCGCAAGCTGGATCACCCTGGCCGCCCATCGCTGTTCGCTACTGTTCGCGGTATCGGCTATCGCTTTGTTGCTCCTGATCGCTGAGCAGTGAAACCAGATAGCGCTGGCGCTGCTTGGAGATCATCGCTTCGTCGCAGCGCTCATCCCGCCGGTTCGCTTCAGCTTCGATGGGTGTTGCGTTGACCTCGCTTGGTTGAGGTCCAGGGGAATGGTTGGGAGTTGTTGTCATTGCTGTCTGGTCTTAGGGGAGGAGGCTCAACCACGGAGTTCACCCAACAGCATCCAGACACGAAGCTGATGCTGCCCAATCCGGTTTTCACCAACATTGTTTCTTCTCAACTCAAAGCACCCTAAAGCGATCTGAGATCACTCTGGTAGTGCTGGAGACAGAATGCCGTGGATCAGGAGCGTTTTGTCGTCCTGAACACATTGAACAGGTGATCAGCGGAACTGAGGTTTCTTGTGTTGATCAAAGCTGCGCTCAAGCACCTGGCCGATGGTCAGGCCGATCGGGAGGTCTCCGGCAAAGGCGCTGCCCAGCACATTGCGGTAGAGCTTGTTGGTGACCAGGCGATAGGTGGAATCCTGAAGAGGAATCACTCCGGCTCGATCGGCCACTTTCACGCCCTGCTCCAGGGTCGACACAATCAGTGAGCGGATCACTGGATTGCTTTTGAGCGATTGCTCGTTCACATAGAAGAAGAGTGGCCGAGAGAGTGGCAGGTAGCGGGAGGCTTGTACGGCACTCACACTGGGTACTACGGCACCCCGGATCCCCTTCACCGCTAGCGCCCTCAGGCTGCTCCGATTCGTTTGGTAATAATCGAAGCCGAAGTAGCCCAAGGCATTGGCATCGTTGGCCACACAACGCACCAGCACCATGTCGTCTTCGCTGGCGGTGTAGTCCTGGCGGGAATTGTCCTCGCTGCCGTTGATCGCTTTGTTGAAGGTGTCGTAGGTGCCAGAGTCTTTGCCGGGGCCGCAAAGCTTGATCGGCTTGCTGGGCCAGGCCGGGTTCACCTGGCTCCAGCGGCTCACGCTCCCTTGCGCCTTGCTCTGCCAGAGGGATCGCAGCTGAGCGGTGCTGATCTCCTTGGCGAAGCTGTTGCTGGGATTCACCACCACCGTGATCGCGTCGAACGCCACGGGCAGTTCCAGGAATCGAACGCCGTTGGCCTTGCAGCGGTTGAGTTCACTGCTGTTGATTGGTCGGGAAGCAGCGGCGATCGGAATGCTGCGGCCGCAAAACTGACGGAAGCCCGCACTGGTGCCAACAGCCTCGGCGCGAATGCTCACCCCTTTCGGGGCTCGCGCTGCAAACAGTTCGATCGCCGCTTTGCTGAAGGGGTAAACGGTGCTCGAGCCTGAAATCAGGATGTCTCGGCTGGGTGCCTTGTTGGCTTGTGCCTGAACCGATGCTGTGAGCGCCTGGGCCGCGGCAAGCACTCCAACAAGACTGAACCGAAGGGTGATCACATCGATCACGGTTGATTTCAACTTACTTTGGCTGCGCAAGGCTGGTTGCCCGTTAAGCGCCGGTTAATGGTCGATCACTGGAGGAGAGCCATAAACAGCCTTGCTTGCTTCCTTAACCGCTTCTTAAAAGCAAGCTTGGGAGAGCGTGAGACGGTGGTGGAAAGGGTTTCTCGTGCGTATGGCAGCCATGCCACCTAATGACCTCTTTGCCCTGAGGCGCCGACCTCCTCAGGAAAAGCTTGTCGACGAAGGCTTCCGCGTTCTGGCCGTCGTCCTGGCCTCCTTGGTGGGCCTGGTGCTTGTGGGAATTCTGCTCACAGTTCTGTTCGGATCACGGGAGGCTGTAGCTCGCTTCGGGCTCAAATTTCTCGTGCTGTCTGATTGGGACCCTGTCAGCGACACCTACGGTGCCTTTACGGCCATCTACGGCACAATTGTCACCTCGATTTTGGCCCTGCTGATCGCCGTGCCTCTGGGTGTTGGCACAGCAATTTTCATCACTGAAAATCTGATCCCCCTGCGG
>Ga0194122_10004017_pt1 | contig 14638 bp, 10 predicted proteins | sample TA2MahCa10mmetaG_FD_155487 | JGI IMG/M metagenome (GOLD analysis project Ga0194122, IMG submission 155487) | Freshwater microbial communities from Lake Tanganyika, Tanzania - TA2015021 Mahale Deep Cast 10m | ecosystem: Environmental > Aquatic > Freshwater > Lake | place: Tanzania: Lake... | reverse complement strand
GTGATCGCGGCCAGCGAGAGCAGGCTCGATCGCCCCATGTCGGCGTTGCTCGTGGCCAGTTCGTCCTCTTGCAAGACTGGTTTGCCCGTCAGGCCGATCTCGACGCCAGGGTGGTGCGCCTGCACGCTCGCGAGTGCTTTGCGTACGGCGGCGAGCGGCGCCGCGACCGCGTTGAAGTTGGCGAAGTCCTTGGCCGGCATGGCCTGCACGAACCAGAGCCGGCCATGCTCGGAGCGCAAGAATCGATCGGGACGTGCAGCACCCAGCGAACGATCGTCAGCGTGGCCCGTCTGCGCGGCACGATCTTTCGCGGCACTTGGCTCGAGATGATCGACGACCTGTGGCGCCAACGCATCGAGTGCGACGATCGCCGACTCGATCCCAGCGCGATCCGGCAGGGGCGAGGTGACGGAGCGATCGGCTTGCTCCAGCGCAGCCGCCGCCTGCCCGTGCGCCAGGAGTTCCAGTGCCGATCGAGCGCGAGCGAGTTCGTGCAGTTCGCGCTCGGACATCGCGTGCGGTGCCACTCGCCACTGCTCGTCGACCGAAATGCTGCTGTGGACCCACATCAGCTGGCCACGCTCGACCAGCTCCGCCAGCGCACCCTGCACCGCGCGGACGGCTGCCTCGGCCCGTGCGTGGGCAGGGGCATCCTCGCCCAGCGGATCGATGACCACGATCATGTCCTCGAGGTCGCCGAACTCATCAAGGAAGGCCTGGTAACGCTGCATGAACGGGCGCTCGCGCCCGATGAGCGAGTTGGTGTCGGCGTCCAGCGGCAGGTGCATGGCGCCAAGCCAGCCGCCGATGGCGGCGAGCACCATGCCGATCCCAAGCAGCAGCCGAGGGGCTCGGGTGGCGAACCGCGCGCAGGCTTCGGCGATGGACTGGAAGGGTTTCAATGGCGTGATTATTGGTCACCAGAAAGGACGGCGCCTCACCACTCTAGCGCGCCTCGGCTCCATCGACCGTGCCCGCGGCGCGTGGACCGTGCGGATGAGGAGCAATCATCGTTGGAATTCATCGGACTCTCAACTCGTTCCTCGCATGGCCTGTGGCATCTTCACCTTGTGCACTGGTCGTGGCTGGGCAGGTGCGCCAAGAAAGGTCGACCGATGGTCAAGTGGAACACGCGGTACGTGGCGGGCATGGCGATGGTCGCCTCGACCATGGTGTCGTCGTCGTCACTCGCGCAGTCGGTCGCACGGCAGTGGAACGACGAGCAGCTTGCGGCCATCCGACTTGACCTTGCACGCCCAACCGTGACGGCGCGCAACCTCTACCACGTCAGTGCCGCAATGTGGGACGCGTGGGCGGCGTTCGATCCGGCCGCCGCGGCCGTGATCGCAGTCGACATCCCCGACATGAGCGCTGGTGATGTCAGTGCAGCACGCAACATGGCGATTTCGTATGCGGCATATCGCGTACTCAAGAATCGCTACGCGAGCAGCCCGAATGCGGCAGCGAGCCTTGCCGCATTCACTGCGCGCATGAACACACTTGGCTACGACCCGGCGTACAGCGGCACCGCAGGGGGAACGCCGGCAGACCTCGGCAACGCCATCGGTGCCGCCGTGATTGCCTTCGGGTTGGTCGACGGATCGAACCAGCAGAACGCCTACGCGAACCAGCAGTATGTACCGATCAATCCTCCGCTGATCGTGGACTTGCCCGGCAATTCGTGGGCCATTCACCCGAGCCGCTACCAGCCATTGGCGCTGGACTTCATCGACCAGAATGGCATCCCGATCCCCGGAGGCTTCCCGCCGTTCCTTTCGGCGGAGTGGGGCTTCGTCACGCCGTTCAGCCTGACCGCCGCGGATCGCGAGGTCAAGCAGCGGGGCGGCTACAACTGGAATGTCTATCTGGATCCGGGGCCGGTGCCCGCGCTCGACAATGCGATGATCGCCACATTCCAGCAGAGCCACGCCGTGACGCTGACGCTGAGCGGTCAGCTCGACCCCGCCGATGGCGTGATGCTCGACATCTCGCCCGGCGCGATCACCGCGAAAGCGCTGCCCGTCGACCCGGCCGATGACTTTGCCACGCTCTATGACGGTGACCTCGGCCCCAAGTGGGCTCCGGGGCTGCCGACCAACCCCGTCACTGGCTCTTCCTATGCGCCCAATGTCGTCAAGCGGGGTGACTTCTCGCGCGTGCTCTCGGAATTCTGGGCCGATGGCCCAAGCAGCGAGACGCCGCCCGGCCACTGGTTCAAGATCAGCAATGAGGTCACGGGGAATCTGGCCCAAAAGCGCTGGCGCGGTGAAGGTCCTGAGCTTGACGGGCTTGAGTGGGACGTTCGGCTGTACCTCGCGCTGGGTGGCGCCCTGCACGACACCGCCATCTCGATCTGGAGCGTGAAGGGCTATCACGACGCTGCTCGGCCAGTCACCGCGCTCCGCTACATGGCCATGAAGGGCCAGTCGTCCAACCCGGCTGGCCCCGCGTACCACCCGCACGGCTTGCCGCTGGTTCCCGGCAAGATCGAAGTGATCACGGCGCAGACGACCGCGCCCGGCGAACGCCACGAAGCGCTCGCGGGCTTCGAAGGAAAGTTGGCAGCGTTTGCGTGGCGAGGCCCGGACTACATCTCGAACCCAGCCGTCGACGTGGCCGGCTGCGCGTGGGTGCTGGCGCAGACATGGTGGCCATACCAGCGGCCCACGTTCGTCACGCCTCCCTTCGGCGGCTATGTGAGCGGGCACTCGGGCTTCAGCCGCTGCGCCGCAGACCTGCTCGAGGCGATCACCGGCTCGCCGTACTTCCCGGGTGGCATGGGCGTCTTCAACGCGGTGCAGAACCAGTACCTCGTCTTCGAGGATGGCCCGTCGCAGACCGTGCAGCTGCAGTGGGCGACGTACAAGGATGCGGCTGCCCAGAGTGCCTACAGCCGAGTGTGGGGTGGCATCCATCCTCCGATGGATGACGCACCGGCACGCCGCATCGGCCGAGCCATCGCGCCCAAGGCGCTGGCGCGTGCGGAGCAATTGTTCGGCGCGCCGACATGCCCTTGCGACCTGGATGGCAATGGCTCTGTCGAAGGTGCCGACCTCGCCACCATGCTCGCCTCGTGGGGTCTGTGCTCTGGTGCGTGCGTCGCCGATCTCAATGGCGATGGCCAGGTTGGCGGCAGCGACCTAGGCTCACTGCTGGCGGGCTGGGGCGCGTGTCCGTAAGAGTTCACCGCGCACGAAGACGTGTGACGCGCGCCCCGTGACCGGCCACCCATCGAACGGGCAGTTGCGGCTGAGGCTGACGAACGACTCCGCATCAATGGTCCAGGACATGGCGGGATCGATCACCGTCACGTCTGCAGGCCCGTGCACGGTCAGCGTGCCCAAGCCGCAGCCATCGAGTCCGCACAGCCGAGCGGGCTCGATCGTCAGAAGCGCGATCAGCCGGGGCCAGTCGATCGCACCGGACTCGACGAGGGCCTTCGCGTAGAGGGGCAGTGCGCACTCCAGACCGATGATGCCGAAGGGCGCGGCGGTGAAGTCGCGGGCCTTCTCGGCGACCGCATGAGGGGCGTGATCGGTGCCGAGCACCGTGATGATGCCGTCGGCCACGGCCTGGCGCAGCGCCTGCACATCGCTGGCCGTGCGCAGCGGGGGATTCATCTTCGCCTGCGTGTTGTAGCCCTCGCAAAGGTCATCCGTGAGCAGGAGGTGGTGCGGGCTGACTTCACCGGTCACGCGCTGGCCTGCATCGCGGGCACGCTTGATGATCTCCACGCTGCCGCCGCTGGAGAGGTGCTGGGCGTGGTACATCGCACCCACGCGCGCATTGAGCCGCACATCGCGCTCGATGATGACTTCTTCGGCGACCGCGGGCCAGCCGCCGAGCCCCAGCCGCGCGGCGACGGCGCCGGCATTCATGACGCCGCCCTTGGTGAGCGAAGCATCCTGGCAGTGCTGCATGAAGGCCTTGCCGAGTGCGGCGCAGGTGAGCAGCACCTTGTGCATCATTGCGGCGCTCTCGATGCAGTCGCCATCGTCGCTGAAGGCGATCGCACCGGCCTTCGCCATGGCGCCCATGGGTGCCAGTTCCTCTCCCTTGCGGCCAATGGTGGCGGCACCGACAGTGAACACGCGCGCCTTGCCGGCTTCCTGCGCCTTCAGCCGAACGAAGTCGACGAGGCTCGGTAGGTCGAGCGCCGGCGTCGTATTGGGCATGCAGCAGACGGTCGTGAAGCCACCCTCGATCGCTGACGAAGCGCCGCTCAGGATCGTTTCCTTGTGCTCCTGGCCCGGCTCACGCAGATGCACATGAGGATCGATGAGCCCCGGTGCGACGATGCAGCCCTCGCAATCGATCACCGTCGCGCCGGCCGGTGGCGCGATGCGGCTCGTCGAACGCTCGCGGATCGCCGCGCCGTCGATGAGCAGGTCGCCCGTTGCATCAAGGCCCGAGGCTGGGTCGATGATCCGTCCGCCACGCAGAAGGTAGGTCGCCATGGGTGAAGATGGTACGAAGGCCTATGAGGCGACAGATGGACCGCCTAAAGCACATCGGCCCCGCACGAGGCGGGGCCGATGGATCGTTCAGTCACGCGGGAGCGAACTCCCGAGCGGGCTCAGCCCTGGGTGGCGGGGCAAGCCTTCTTGCAGCAGCCGTCGGCCTTCTTCTCGCTCACGGCGCCAGGGGCGGCTGCGGCGGGGCAAGCGGCCTTTTCGGAGCAGCTCTTGCTGCAATCAGCCTTCTTCTCGCTGACCGCGCCGGGGGCGGCGTTGCCGGTCATCGGGCAGGTTGCAGCCTTGCTGCAGCTCTTGCTGCAGTCGGCCTTCTCAGCGACGGCGCCGGGGGCCGCGGCGGTTTCCTTGCAGCACGCCTTGGCGACCTTCGAGCAGCACTCGCTCTTGGCGCCGACGGCGCCGGGGGCCGCGGTCTTGGTGGTTTCACAGGCCGCAAAGAGGCCGACGAGGGCGAGAGCAGCGATCGAGAACTTGGTCATGGTCAACTCCTAGGGTTGGTAAAACAAACGAAGGTTCGTTGTGGACGATCGTCACGGGACATCGTGTCCCGAGTGGAACGCATAGTCTAGCTCGATTCTTGCCTTAGGACAGCGATTTGGGACAAAGATGACCACTTCGGAACCCCCAGCCTCGTCCCAGGATGGGCCCACTGGCCACGCCGAACCGGGTTCGGCGGGCTTCATGGCCCTGCCACGGACCGACCGGTTGGCTGCGTTGCTGGCGAAGGCGCGGAATCTGCCCAAGGTTGCGGGGGTTTACCTGATGAAGGATTCCGAGGGGCGGGTGATCTATGTCGGCAAGGCAGGGATCTTGCCCAACCGGGTGGCCAGCTACTTCGTCCCGAGTGCCGACCTCGGACCGCGCAAGCACCCCATGCTCGACCTGATCCACGACCTCGACACGATTCCGTGCGAGGGAGAGTGGGAGGCGCTCCTGATGGAGAGCCGACTCATCAAGGACCTTCATCCGCACTTCAACGACCGGATGACGGACGACAAGACCTTCCCGTACCTCGCGGTCACGATGCGCGATGACTTTCCAGGTGTCTTCATCACGCGTGATCCCGCGGCGCCACAGTTCCGTGGCGCGCGGGTCTTCGGTCCCTTCACGAGCAGCGGTTCGCTGCGGCATGCTGTGCAGGTCTTGCAGCGGGTCTTCAAGTACCGCACCTGTGAACTCACGATCGAGGCCTCCAACCCCGCAAACGCATCGTTCAGGCCCTGCCTGCTGCACGACATCCACCAGTGCACGGCGCCCTGCGCCAACCGCATCTCGCCTGAGGCCTACCGTGCGGACATCGAACGATTCCTGCGTTTCCTCTCGAGCAAGCGCAGCGCGATGCTGCGTGAACTCCGTACCGAGATGGACGAGGCGAGCGCAGCGCTCAGTTTCGAGCGGGCGGCCGTCCTGCGCGACCAGCTCCGTGCGATCGAGCGGCTCGATGACCGCGAGACGCGCGGCGATGAAGGCGAGTTCGACTGGCAGCCGGAAGTCACGATGTTCAGCGGCGATCCGCTCGCCATGTCGCGCAGCCTTGCGCGCACGCTCGGGCTCGAGTCGATCCGCTGCATCGAGGGCTTCGACATCGCGCACTTGGCAGGCGAGGAGACCGTGGGCAGCAAGGTGTGCTTCATCGACGGCCGCCCGTTCAAGGATGCCTATCGCCGTTTCCGAGTGCGCAGCGTCGAGAACAACGACTACCGGGCACTGCAGGAAGTGGTGAGCCGCCGCTACCGCGAAGCGGGCAAGGGGCAAGAGCTCTATCCCGATGTGGTGCTCATCGACGGCGGCATTGGACAGCTCAACGCCGCGCTCGAGGCGTTCGCGCAGATGGACCGCCGGCCACCGATGGTGATCAGCCTGGCCAAGCGCGAGGAGTTGATCCACCTTCCGGGCCGGACCGAGCCGATCCGGCTGGGGCGCGAGAACGCGGGGCTCAAGCTGTGCCAAGCCATTCGCGACGAGGCGCACCGCTACGCGCAGCACTACCACCATCTCTTGCGCACCAAGCGCCTGCTGCCTCCCAAGAAACCCACTGATGGCTGACGAGAGTGCTCCGGGCGCTCCGCCATGGGTCGATCGAAGCGCAGGCGCATTCCCTCACGGAAGCTTTGCCTGCGTCCGATCTTGCAAGGTGGATGCCACGCCGGGACTGACCGAGTCGCTCACGCCGGAGAGGGCAGGGCGTCCGCCGGTGGCTCGGCATCGGGGCCCTTGGCGGGAACGGGCGCTGGCTTGGCAGCCGCGAACTCACGCTGCAGCAGGTCGCTGACCGTGCTCTTCTCGATCTTCTCGCCACGCATGAGCTTCTCGACCTCCTCGCGCGTGAGCGTCTCGTACTTGAGGAGCGCCTGCGCCACGGCGTCGATCGCGGTCCAGTGCTGGTCGACCATGCGGCGAGCCTCGTCGTAGGCCTCGTCGCTGAGGCGTCGGATCTCCTCGTCGATGATCCGCGCCGTCTCGGGCGAATAGTCCTTCTCGGGGATGTACATCTCGCGGCTGTCCTCACCCGAGTAGTTCACGAAGCCCAGGCGGTCGCTCATGCCCCACTTGAGGACCATGGCGCGCGCGTAGGCAGTGACCATCTGGATGTCCATGCCCGCGCCGGACGAGATGTCGCCCGTGTGGCGCCCCTCGGCGAGGCGGCCAGCGCACAGCACACGCATGGTCGCTTGCATGAAGCGACGGCTGTAGCCGTACCGATCCTTGTCGGGCAGGCTGAAGGTGACGCCCATTGCCTGGCCACGGGGGATGATCGTGACCTTGTGCAGCGGATCGGCGTCCTTGAGCAGGACCTGCAGCACAGCGTGACCGGCCTCGTGGTACGCGGTGGCTTCTCGCTCCTGCTGCTCGATGCGGCGGCTCTTGTTGGCCCGGCCCCAGCGGACCTTGTCACGGGCTTCCTCGAGATCGCTCTGCTCGATGAAGTCCTTCTCGGCCATGGTCGCGATGATCGCGCTCTCGTTGATGAGTGCCGCCAGGTCCGCGCCGCTGAACATGGGCGTGGCCTTGGCGATGCGGGCCAGGTCGACATCAGGGCCCATCTTGACCTTCTTCGCGTGAACCGACAGGATCTCTGCGCGGCCCTTCACATCAGGCAGCGGCACCTGGATCGAACGGTCGAAGCGGCCGGGCCGCGTGAGCGCGGGGTCGAGCACATCGAGCCGATTGGTGCCGGCGATCACGATGACCTGGTCGCTGGCCTCAAAGCCATCCATCTCGACGAGGATGGCGTTGAGGGTCTGTTCGCGCTCGTCATGGCCGCCGCTGTTGAAGCCGCCGCCACGACGGCGCCCAACCGCGTCGATCTCATCGAGGAAGATGATGCACGGCGCGTTCTCCTTGGCCTGCTTGAAAAGGTCGCGCACGCGGCTCGCGCCCACGCCCACGAACATCTCGACGAAGTCCGAGCCCGAGATCGAGAAGAAGGGTGCATCGGCCTCGCCGGCAATCGCCTTCGCGAGCATCGTCTTGCCGCAGCCGGGCGGGCCCGAGAGCAGCACCCCGCGCGGAATGCGGCCCCCGAGGCGCGCGAACTTCTTCGGGTTCTTGAGGAACTCGACGATCTCGCTGACTTCTTCCTTGGCTTCCTCGATGCCGGCGACGTCCTTGAAGGTGATGCCGGTCGAATCCTTGGTCTGCAGGCGGTGGCGGCTCTTGCCGAAGTTGCCGAGCATGCCACCGGGGCCGCCGCCTGCCGAGCGCAAGCCGCGCATGAAGAACCAGAAGATGAAGATGAGCACGCCGAGCGACAGCAGGCTCGGCAGCAGCGCCATGAACCACGACTGGCCAGTGTTCTCCTCGCTCCAGCCCACGCCGGCGGCCGTGAGCTGATTGCGGATCCAGCCATAGTCATCGGGGAGGATCGTGGAGTAAATGCGCGTGGGCTGCTGCGCGGCGGTGCCGGGAGCCTTGCTCTCGCCCGAGGGAGCGGGCGCCGACCACGCCGTGGCATTCTCCTTGACTTCCGCGACCACGCGGCCGGTTTCGATGATGATCGAGCCGTCCTTGAGCTTGCCTTGCTTGGCGTATTCGATGAGCGTGGGCAGGGGCTGCTGCTGGCCATCGGGGCCGCCGGAGAAGAGCACCATGCCGACCAGGACCATCAGCCCAAGCAGCATGATCAAGGTGAGGCCAGGTCGACGCGGCGGGGCTGCGCCAGGACCGCCTTGGCCGCCGGGACCCTTGCCGCCCGGGGTCGGCCCCTTGCCTTGGCCGGGTTCGTTCTGCTGAGCGTGGACGGGTGGGAGGAGTTCGTTCATGATGTTCACCAATCGGCCTGCATGCTGTCAACGATCGCCGTGGCCAGTTGTTCGACGACCTGGAACCTTGCCAGATCGATCGGCTGTTGTATGGGCAGGCTCGCGACGAAGACGGCGGATTCGCGGAAGCCGTTGCGCTGCACGAGCGGCTTGCCCGTGCGCTGGTCGATCCACTCGAAGTCGACGGTCACGTTCAGCGCCATTTCCTCGGTGAGGGCTGTCCCGCGGCTCTTGCTGATCTGCTGAAGGTCGACGGTCCTGATCGTGGCACGCAGCACGGTGTCGGCGCTGCCTTCGCTCGCCACCCGGAAGTGCGTGCCCGACTCGATGACCTTGACGAGCGCATCCGTGAGCTCCGGCGCGACCTTGCGATCGAAGGTTGCGTTCTTGGCCACCGGCACGGCAACGGTGCGCACGCTCTTGTCGTAGCGCCGACCCGACTCGTACTTCGGTGCGCCGTCGCAGGCGACCAAGGAACCCGTGAGGCACAGCAGCAGCGCCGCATGACGCTTCATGGTGCCACGCCCTTCGCGGGATCGACGGTCACGGCCGGGCTCGCCTCGATCGGTGAGGCCGGTACGGCGTTGCCCGGCGGGACGGCGATCGGCTTGGGTTCGAGGGCGGATCGCATGGCGGTGCGGAGCGCCGCGTAATCAGGAGCGCCGGCCTTCGCGTGCTCCGGCAGCTTCGCAGCCAGCTCGGGAGCGATGTCGAGCGCCTCGAGCGTGGACACGCTGCGGGGAAACCGCGTCACGAGCCGCCGGATGAAGCGCTCGGCACCCACAAGGTCGTCTCGCGCGATGTACCAGCGGGCCTCGGCGAGCAGCTTGCGGGCTTCGCTTTCGTCGATGCGCACCAGCAGGGCCTCGGCGCCGATGCGATTGGCGAGCATGGGGTCGCGGACCTCGAGTTCGCGCAGGCGGAGCTGTGCCTCGACAAGGCCCTTCGCGCTGTGTTCCGGCCCGCGGAACGAAGCACAGTACGAATAGATCAGGCGCAGCCGAGCCTTGTCGACCTGCGGGCTGCGGGGGTAGTTCTGCACGAAGAGGTCGTACGCCTCTGCAGCCATGTCGAGCTGGCGCGTGTCGAAGTAGTGATCCGCGAGCCGCATTCCCGACAGTTCGGCCAGCTGGCTGCCCGGCAGGCGCTCCTGGACGCGGATGAGCATCTCGACGGCTTCATCGGTTGCATCGACGATGCGCAGGGTGCCGAACCATCGGCGCTTGAGGCCATCGGCGTAGGCGCACGCGATGGTGTACTCGCGCTGCAAGGCCAGCACGAAGACATCACTCGACGGGTAGCGCCGGGCGACCTCCTCGTAGTCGAAGAGGGCGTCGTATTCGTTACCGCCCTTCCAGACCGCATCGCCGCGGGCGAGCAGGCATCGCGCCCGAAGGCCGCTTGCAGGGAAGGACTCGAGCCAAGCATCGGCAAGCTTCTGGGCGCGTGCATACTCGCCCCGGGCGAGCGTCTCGCGCACGATCTGCAGTCGGCCCTCTGGACTGGCGGGATCCACGCCGGCGGGGGCGACCCACTGGTCGTTGTCATCGAGCACTTGCGTTTGCCCGAGGCAGGGGACGGCAAGGGCGATGGGGGCGAGAAGCGCCACGATACGCAGCATGGACGGATCGTAGGGGTTCTCGCAGGACGCCGCCAACAAAGACGGCCAAAGCGGAAGGGGGCACCGAGGCATCCGGCTCTTTCGTCGTCGGTCTATCGTGCCACCGTGCGACGAGTCCTTGTGATCTTCAATCCCATTTCGGGTGGCGGCAAGGCGGCGGCCGCCAGCGTTGGCGTGGAGCGGTCCCTGGAATCGGCAGGGTTTGAGGTGCGCCGATTGGCGACCGAGCCCGGGCCGAGCGAGCAGTGGCTCGATGCGCCTTTGGCCGGACGGGATGCGCTGGTCGTGATGGGTGGGGATGGGGCCGTTCGCACAGCAGCCATGAGCGCCGGCCGCGTCGGGGTGCCGATGTGCAACCTGCCGTTCGGCACGGAAAACCTGTTTGCGCGGCACTTCGACATGAGCCGCGATGGACCCGCGTTGATCGAGCGGCTTCGAGGTGGATGCGTGCGAAGCGTCGACCTTGGACTGGTCAACGGCGAGCCGTTTCTCGCCATGTGCAGCATCGGCTTCGATGCCGCGGTCGTGCACGATCTCGCTGGCGCGCGAACCGGAGCGATCTCCAAGTTCAGTTACGCAAAGCCCATCTTCCGTCAGGTCCTCTCATGGCGTGCAGCACCGCTGGAGGTCGAACTCGACGGTTCGCCATGGAGGCTTCCGAGCCCGGGATTCCTGGTCGTCGGCAATACGCGGCGGTATGCAGCGCACCTCGATCCGGCCCCGATGGCGGTGGATGACGATGGGCTGCTCGACGCGTGTTTTTTCCCGTGCAAGTCTTCGATCGGCGTCTCGATGTGGGCGGTTCGGTGCTGGCTTGGTCAACAATTTCGGGCCAGTCGAGCCATGCATGGGCGCGCTCGTTCGATCGTCGTGAACGGAGGCGACCGGCCGGTGCGCTACCAGATGGATGGTGATCGTCCGTGCGCGACACACGATGCTGTGGTCGTGCGGATGGAGGTACGCCGGCAGGTGGTGCCGATCCTCGTCAGGTCCGAGAAATGAAATTGGCATAAAGGCCGGCGGGTGGCCTTGCACCGTCCGGAAACCATCTGCTATGTTTCCGGCGTCTCGAGGAGCCATGGATGGCACCAAAGAGGCCGACGCGGCACGGATGTCTCGTCGTGAAACTGGTCTGGGCCAATGGCCCCTTGGTCAAGGAGCGACCACGCATGTCCAGAGCGAATGCTCGTCCATTGAAGGAAGGGTCTGTCAAGGGCGTTGCCCGCGGCAGCGGTGTGCCACCCAAGCGCAGCGGTCGAACCGCCACCAGCGCGCTGCGGCTGAGATCCGCCAAGGAGCTCGCCGACCACGAGACCGAAGATCTTGTCGAACTCACCGAGCAGGTGGTCGACGCGCCAGCGCAGGTGTCGCCCATCGACGCGACCTGGCAGGCGTTCAAGACGCTGCAGGCCGATGGCGATAACCCGGTGGAGCTCGAGCGGCTGCGCAACGTGCTCATCGAGAACTACCTCCACATCGTCAAGTTCAACGCCGAGCGGCTTCGCATGAAGCTGCCGAGCGAGGTCGATGTGGATGACCTGAATTCCGCGGGCCTCTTCGGGCTCATGGATGCCATCAAGAGCTTCGAGCCCAGCCGCGGCGTGAAGTTCGAGACCTTCTGCGCCCAGCGTGTGAAGGGTGCGATCTACGACGAGCTGCGCAGCATGGACTGGGTGCCGCGCCTGGTGCGCAGCCGCACGGCGAAGATCGAGCGCATCCGCAAGGACCTGCAGGGTCGCCTCGGTCGCAAGCCGACCGATGAAGAGGTGCTCGCCGAGAGCGGCCTCACGCGCGAGGATTTCGACAAGGTCGTCAAGGATTCGCGCCCGGTCGGCACGGTCAGCCTGAACCGCAAGTGGTTCGAGACTGACTCGAGCCGTGATGTGCGCGAGATCGATGTGATTGAGGACAACCGCCAGGCCGACCCACTCCAGTCGGTGGGCAAGGCCGACCTCAAGCTGCTGCTCACCAAGGGGCTCTCGCGCGCCGAGCGGCTGATCGTCGTCCTCTACTACTACGAAGAGATGACGATGAAGGAAATAGGCATGACGCTCGATCTCTCCGAGAGCCGCGTCAGCCAAATGCACTCGAGCATCCTGGCGCGCATGAAGGCGCAGATGCAGCATCGCATGAAGGAACTCTGACGGACTCATTGGCGGGTCCGGCGCAGGCCGGGCCCAGCCCTCGCACGATCGCCGGTCGGCCTGATCCCCCGACCGACAGCCACCGTTCCCGCCGCCTCCCGAGCTCCACGGGAGGCGGCTGTGCATTTGAGATGGGCTTCCGGTTTGACTGGCGGCCTTTACTATGGGAACATTCAAAGGTGATTCCGGATCAGAGTGATGGAACAGCCCCGGGTGTGGAGTTAGGCGAGACGATCGCTGACGATGTTCGTTCATCGCCCGGTCTGAGCGAGACCGTCATGGCAGAGTTGATGGGCGGACCGAGCGAGCCGCGTTCACGGCGGGGAAAGCCGGAGCCGCTGAAAGCCTTCGGCGCGTCGAGTGCTACGAGAAAGGTCGTACTGCTGCTCGGTGGATCCGGCGCGGGCAAGACAGTCTTCACGGCAACGCTCTACCAGCAGCTCTGGTCGGGAGCACGAGTGGTCCGAGGCCGCGTTGCTCAGGGCGTGGCACATGGCGCTGCTGAGCGCGCAACGCGGACCATCAGGGGCAAGGCGCGGCAGATCGAGACCCACCACGAACTGCTCAGAGTCGCTGAAGACTTGGCCGCTGGCAAGTGGCCGGCGCCAAGTGTGGGCATCTCTCATGTCGAAGTCGAGGTCACGCTTGATGGCGAGACTGAACTCGTGTCCATCGTGGACTATCCCGGAGCCGAGCTCGATCGTGCCATCAACTGGCAGGGCAGCGATCCTCTGTCGACTGAGCTGATCTGGCTTGCCGAGCGCGCCGCTGCATTGATCGTGTTCATTGACCCGGACTGCATCGTGGCAGGGGGTGCACAGTGGGACCAGGACCGGGCGGCGATCGCGCACGCGATCCGCTTGGCCCGTCGTGGACCCGATCGTGATCAGACACCGGTGGCGATCGTCGTGCCCAAGGCTGATCGTCACAAGGAGTCGGTCACGTTGAGCGGGAGTGCGCGGGGACTGCTCGCGGTGAGGGACCCGGTGCTCGCCGACCTTGTGCAGCCTGCTGCGTACTGGCTGACCTCGTGCATCAGTGCGGTGGCCACGGTCGGAGGCTGGCTGAAGCCTAAGCGAAAACGTCCACCTGCCAATGTGGTCGAGCCACTCCTGTATTGCCTGGCAACGCTCGAGCGACAGCGTGAGTTCCGCAAGCGCATGGGTGTGGTCGAGTCGTCGCTGCGAGACATAGAGCCGTTTCGGGAAGCCGCCCGGCAACAAGCGCTGCTCCAGGCTCAGGAGATGGAGCGTCGACTGCCCAAGTTCTATCGAGCGTGCGTCATGCTCTTTGCGGCACTGCTGTTACTGGTCCTCTCCTTGACCCTCTTCAAGCCCACAAAATGACTTCACCGCGTCCGACCCAACAGCCCCAAAGCGATCGCGACGAGGCGGAGATCCGGAACTGGATGCTTCCCCTCAAGCAACAGGAGTTCAGGGTGCCGGATCCTTCTGACATCAGCCTGCCGGAAGACCCCGTGGATTGGGCCAAGCGACTTTTCCTACTGGAAAAATGGTTCCGGAGCGTCGCCAAATGGATGGCATGCCTCGCATTCGGCATCATGCTGTTCTACTGGACGGTCCGGCTCCTCTCGTAGGTGGCGGTCTTACCGATCGCAAGGTCATCGGAGTATGCTCTGCCAGGCGCCCAGCGGGCGCGGAAGGGGCGACCTTAAGATGTCTGACTCCAAAGACCCTCGGGCTCCGCGCCTGAGGGAGACCGTGGCCAAGAGCACGGGCTCCCTCGATCTTGAAGCTCGCTCCTCGCAAGAGAGGCCACCGTCTGCTGGATCACGATCGCAGGCGGGCCTCGCCGCAGAGCGTTCCCCATCAGAGACCGTTTTTGCCCATGAGCTCGATGCAGCCTCCGATGGGCTTGTGCGGGATGAATCGGCGGCGCCGGCCGTGTTGCCCATGAGTTTGAACGCGGCCACGAGTGACTCGCTCCAGCCTCGCGGCGTGCGGGATCGCATCGTGGTGCTTGGCCGTCGCGGCTCCGGGAAGACCGTGTTCATCACGCGGCTGTACGAAGCGCTCTGGCAGGGGTGTCAGTTGGTGAATGGGCGTTTCGTGCCCGAACGGCGGGCGCAGGCGGGCGATGCCGTGCGCACACTGAGCGCGCGCGCGCGTGAAGGGC
>Ga0194122_10004015_pt1 | contig 14640 bp, 19 predicted proteins | sample TA2MahCa10mmetaG_FD_155487 | JGI IMG/M metagenome (GOLD analysis project Ga0194122, IMG submission 155487) | Freshwater microbial communities from Lake Tanganyika, Tanzania - TA2015021 Mahale Deep Cast 10m | ecosystem: Environmental > Aquatic > Freshwater > Lake | place: Tanzania: Lake... | reverse complement strand
CATGCTTGAAAAGTGTATGAGTGAAACTGGTGCTTGGTGTCACGAATTGATGCATCGTAAAATGCTGGATACTTTTGGTATTGGAATTCAAGGACAACCAATTCATATTACACTTCCTAGATTCTAACAAATTTTTGCAAAGGAGAAATTGACTAATGTATAAAGGGAAAAAAATTATTGTTTGCTCTCCTGTTGGTAGGAAAGAGTCTATGGTTTGTTTATTTAAACAAATCTTAAAAAACAAGCATGTCGTTGACGAACATCATCTTTGGGTAAATACAATTGTTAAAGAAGATTTAGAGTATATTAATGAATATGCAAGTGACAATCCTGATTTTGTAATTTTAAAATACGGATGTGATGAGTTAGATCCAAAACAAATGGGCAGAGCTCATAATGTCAAACGATTTTACAATTATTGTGTGGAACCAGATACTTTATACTATAAGGTAGATGATGATATTATTTTTATTGAGAATGAAACTTTTGAAAAACTAGCACAATATAAACTTGATAATCCAGAAACTTTTCTACTTTATCCAACAATCATTAATAATTCTTGGTGTACTCATTTCCTAAGAAAGTATGATGCTATTGATGTTCCTGAATGTGCTGTTTGCGATAGAACTTGGTATCCAGATTTTCAAAAAGCAAAAGAAGCAATGAAGAATTGTTCTGGAACCATGAGTGATGATTTAGATGAACCAAAACTAAGAGATTATATTCCAGAAAGTAGAATTTCAAGTCATTTATATTGGTTTGATTCAAATTTTGCTTATCAAATGCTAAGCAACACATATGATTTTATTGTTGAGGATAAACTTTCTGATTTAGATATTCCAAATATTGTATTGGATTATGAGCCAGTCTCTATCAATTTCATTATGTGGTCAGGTGAGGACTTTGCTAAGTTTGATGGGAATGTGAGATCTTTGGATGATGAACCTTGGTTGTCCTCGTTCTATCCCATTAAACATGATCTTAAAAATGCTATCGTTGGAAATACTCGCGCTGTTCACTATGCATATTGGCCTCAACGTGAATATTTAAATGGCACGGATATCCTGAATAAGTATGAAAAACTATGATTATCTCATCATAGGTTGTGGATTATTTGGATCTACTTTTGCAAGACTTGCAACTGATGCTGGTAAGTCTTGTCTTGTAATTGATAAACGAGTTCACATTGCTGGAAATTGTTACACCGAGGAAGATGGGGGGATTCATATTCACAAGTATGGTCCTCACATCTTTCATACTAGCAATAAATTGGTTTGGGATTTTGTAAATCGCTTTGCTGAATTTAATAATTTTATTCTTTCACCTAAGGCAATCTCCGGTGGTAAGTTGTATTCTTTACCATTTAATATGAATACATTTTATGAAATGTGGGGTGTGTTCAAACCAGAGGAAGTAAAAAATATAATTGAGAAACAAAGATATAATGGTAGAATAACCAATTTAGAAGAACAAGCATTATCTCTTGTAGGAAAAGATATTTACGAAACTTTGATTAAACATTATACGGAGAAACAATGGGGCAAAAAGGCAACAGAATTACCCTCATTTATTATTCGTAGATTGCCTTTGAGATTTACTTTTGATAATAATTATTTTGATGACATCTATCAGGGGATTCCGATAGGTGGATATACAAAAATGTTTGAAAAAATATTAGATGGCATAGAGGTAAGATTAGACACTGATTACTTTTCCAGCCCTGAATACTTTAATTCTATTGCAAACACCATTGTTTACACTGGATGCATTGATGAATTTTTTAACTATGAATTTGGAGAGTTAGAGTATAGATCTTTGAAGTTCAAAGAATATAAATTGAACAAACAAAATCATCAAGGAAATGCCATTATAAATTATTCTGACGACTCTAAACTATACACAAGAATCATAGAACATAAACATTTTGAGAAAGTAGATTGCCCACATACTATTCTTACAAAAGAATATCCAGAGACATATGTAAAGGGTTTAACTCCATATTATCCAATTAATAATGATAATAATCAATCTCTGTATCAAAAATATAAAGACAAATCCAAAGCATTGACCAATTTTATATTTGGTGGTAGATTATCAGAGTATAAGTATATGGACATGCATGTGGTCATTGAGTCTGCAATGAATAAATTGAAATCTTCCTTAAAAAACTAAAAGCATGAAAGTTATTATTTGGGGATACCCACTTCATACACATACTCATTCATATACACACATCGCAGTGTATCGAGCATTTGAACACTTGGGGTATGAAACATACTGGTTTCATGATGATGAATATCCTGAGGATTTTGACTATGACAATTGTGTATTTTTCACTGAGGGATTTGCTGACAAGAAAATTCCTTTGAGAAACACCAGCACTTACTACGTTCATGTTTGTGTTAATCCTCAAAAGTATCTTGGTAAAGTTAAAAAATTAATTGATGTAAGATACTTACAGCAATCGATGGATAACGACAACTACGATTTTGTTTTGAATAGAGATGATTGCGATGTTTTAGACACTGGTGTTCTTTATGATCGCACTCATAAAGAGTATGACATCACTTATGTTGCATGGGGAACAAATTTACTTCCTCATGAAATTGACTTTGATTGGGTAAACATTCAAAGAGATAAGACATATTATTTCTTAGGAAGTATTTCAACCACAGGAAGATTTGTAAATGCCCCATATATTGAACAATTTGCAGAGTGTTGTGCCAAGGTAGGAGTCGAAACTGTTATTAATAACCCCTGGGTAAACCCAATTGATGATGAAACAAATAAAATTTTGACGCAGAAATCATTCATGTGTCCTGATTTTAGAAATGAAACTCATAAAAAATGGGGATACATTGGATGCAGACTCATGAAAGCCATTAGTTTTGGTCAAATTGGAATGACAAATTCTAAAATTAGTCAAGAGTTTGTTGATGATTCTGTTCTTTATTCGGAAAGTATTCCAGAATTATTTGAACTTGGATTAAAACACATGAATGATAAAGAAAGAATCTTGCATCAAATGAGAGTGGTTCAAGAAAAACATACCTGGTTAAATCGTATTGAAGGATTGGTAAAACTACTATGATTTTAGCAGCATATCATCAAGCATATAAAAATAAAAAAGCAACAGAGGAAGCAATTAAAAATTTTAGAAAATATAATGACGGTCCTTATTTTCTAGTATCAGATGGTGGAGATGATTTCTCTGAGATTGCAAACAAATATAACTGTTACTATTATCACTCTGATTGGAATTTAGAACTGAGAGACCATAATCACTCATCTGGATCATATGGAATGAATAAAGATGAAGTGCTGGAGTGGTTGAACAGATTTTACTTGGCAGGCACAGTGGCAAAGTCTGATCATATTATCATGATGGAAGATGATGTTCTTATTCGAGGAAAAATTGAATTGGATGAAGAAGTTGAGTTTTGTGGTCTTCATGCACCACAAAATGTCATTCAACAAGAATTGATTGATTACCTAACTGAAAAATATAATGCCGTATTTCATAATAATTGGTATGGAATTCCAGGAGGTTCTATCTTTAAAACAAGCACTTTTGTTGATAACTATGATAGAATAGTAAAAATATTTGATGAAGAATTTGATTATATTAAGAAAAACCTATATGCCAATATTGGTTGGGTTGATATTTGGATGACTGTTTATTATTACCTTTGCGGAAAACAATATACAGTAAATCCATATTTTACTGAAACTACAATCAATTCAAATTGGAGAGATCCAAATTATGCGATTGTTCATCAGTATAAAGAACATTACGAACATTTTGGATACACACATTAGATATGTCAAAAGTTGTTTTTGCGAAAGCACCATTACGTTTAGGACTAGCTGGTGGCGGGACAGACCTTCAACCATATCGACAAGAGTATGGTGGAGTTGTTCTTAGTGGAACCATTGATCAGTATGCTTACTGTAAGGTTGAACCTTGGGATGATTGGTGTTTTAAGAGTGTTGATTTGGACCTAGAAGAGACTTATGAATTTTATGAGTCCATCGATTCCTCCTCTCCCTTGAAACTGCTCATAGCGCCTTACAAGCACCTTATGAGTGGTTTTAGTTATAGAGTTCCTCTTAAAGTCACAACTTATGTTGAAGCTCCTCCTGGAAGTGGATTGGGGAGTTCCAGTGCATTGGTTGTGGCAGTAATTTCTGCTCTCTGTGAATTCCACAATTTGCCAAAAGATGAGTATGAAATAGCAAATCTCGCTGTTCATATCGAGAGAGTTATTTGTGATCTTCCTGGTGGATTACAGGATCAATACTCTGCTTCTTTCGGTGGATTTAATTACATTGAATTTTTAAAAGACGGAAGAACAATTGTAAATCCTCTTCGTTTAAACTATAAAGTTAGAAACATGTTAGAGATTAACACTGTTCTTTTTTACGTTGGAAGTTCTCGCAGTGATGTTCGAGTTATCGATGCAACGTCTGAAAATCTAAAAAACGATAAGTCAACTTTGGAGGCAACTCATAAAATTAAAGATGCATGTATTGAGTTTAAACAAAGTTTATTAGTTGGAGATGTTAAAAAAATATCTGACTTGATGAATGAATATTGGTTACATAAATTAAAAACAAGTAACAAAGTAGCCTCTCAACAAATGCTTGATGTGTATGACTATGCTATGCAAAATGGTGCTACTGCTGCTAAAATATCAGGTGCTGGCGGTGGAGGGCATATGATATTCTTCACTGATTTTGAGAAGAGACATAAGTTATTGACTGCATTGAAAGAAAGACCACATGGAAGAGTTGTTCCTTTTAAATTTTTTAAATATGGAGTTGATGTTTGGAGACAATGAGTATGACTAATACATTATTAGATCTAGGTGTGCAACCACTGGTGAATAATCTTTGTTCATCGAGAGAGGAATCTTTAAGTGCAAAAAGATATCCTTTGAGAGCCAAATATCAAACTGATCTTACCATTCATTTGGATACTGAGATTCCTCCAGACATTTTATATAAAAATTATCTTTATCATAGTGGAGTAAGTAAACCATATGTTGAACACTGCAAAAGAATGTTTGAGTCTATTCAACATCTGAATACAGATGTTGTGATTGATGTTGGTGGTAATGACGGAACTTTATTGAAAACATTTAAACAGCAATCAAATCAATTTAAAAGATTAATTAATGTTGATGCAAGTGAAAGTTTTCAAAAACAAAATGAAGAATCTGAAATCGAATATGTTTGTGGATTTTTCAATGATGAAATGAGTTTACCAAAAGCGAACATCATTACTTCCACTAATGTCTTTCAGCACACTGCAAATATTAGATCTTTTGTACGTGGTGTTCAAAAACATTTGGATGTGGATGGTATTTGGGTGCTAGAATTTCCTTACACTTTAACCACTTTACTGACTCTTCAATTCGATCAATTCTATCATGAACACTATTATTATTGGCTTCTGACTCCTCTTCAAAAATTATTTCATGAATATGGATTGAAAATTGTTAATATTTCTGAGCAAAATATTCATGGTGGAACTATGAGGCTATGGATTGCAAGGGAGACCTCATCTTTTCCTGTTGCAGAATCTTTGGAAGATTATAAGAGAAAAGAGTTTGAACTTTCCTTATCGACATTTGATTTCAATGTTAAAAAATATATTGATAAATCAAGGAAGTTTATTCTTAACTTACCTGGGAAAACTGCTTTTTTTGGAGCAGCTGCAAAGGGATGTGTGTTCCTGAATGCACTTGAAATCTCCGTTCATAACATGCCATATTCTTATATCGTTGATGATACCATTGAAAAACAAGGATTATTTTTACCAGGAACAGGATTTAAGATTTGTAATCGCCAAATTCTTGTTGATAACCCAGTAAAGAACATCATCGTTCTCGCACACAATTTTAAAGATCATATCGTCAAATCTCTTAGGGAGTCTAACTTTGAAGGTAATATCATCACTATGCTTCCAAGTGTGGAAATAAATTTAGTTTGACACCACCCGTTGTTCATTTTAAAATAAATACACTGATTGATAAAAAATTATGAAAGATTTAACGACTTATATTCTAACAAATAAGGGAAAGGGAATTAGTAAGTGGCTTCATTATCCAACCATTTACGAAAAACATTTTTCTCGTTTCATTGGAAAGAAGATCACCATGTGGGAAATTGGTGTTGATAAAGGTGGATCTTTACAAATGTGGAAAGACTACTTTGGAGATAGAGCAACTATTGTTGGTTTGGATATTGTGCCTGAATATAAGAACTATAAGTATGAAGATTCAAAAATTCAAATTCGTATCGGAGATCAAGCAGACACTGCCTATCTTCAAGATGTGATTGATGAATTTGGTGTTCCAGACATTTTACTTGATGATGGTGGTCATACCATGGATCAAATGAATATCACTTTTGATTATGTTTATCCTAAAATGAAACTAGGTGGCATCTACATGGTTGAAGATACTCATACTTGTTATTGGGAAGAATTTGATGGCGGAATTAATAATCCAAAAACATTTACAAACAGATGCAAAGATTTTATCGATCTTATCAATGCTCATCATACTCGTGGTGTTATTGAACCAAATGAATTTACAAATACTACCTTCAGTATGCACATTTATGATAGTGTTGTGTGTTTTGAAAAAGATGAAATTCCTCAACGAGAATGTCCTATGATTGGTCTCTGGGATAGAAATTCTCTTATTACTGCTGGACACTTAGGAGTAGAATGATCTCATGGAAATACTAAGCGATAGTTTTTTACAAAAAATAATAGAACTTCCTCAAAAGAAACAAGAGATTCATCCAAAAGGATGGGGATACGAAAATTGGATTGTTAATAACCCTCTTTACTGCGGTAAAGTTCTCTTTTTTGAGACAGGTAAAAAGTGTTCCTGGCACTATCATAAAATTAAAGATGAAACCTTTTTTATTCAAAGTGGATCTATTATACTGACATATGGTGAGGACGATGATATCACTAAAGCAAAACAGATCATCTTAGATAAAGGAGATAGATTTCATGTGTATCCTGGATTAAGACATCAGATGCAGGCTTATGCAAACACAGAATTGATTGAATTTTCCACACAACATTTTGAAGATGATAGTTACAGAGTTATCAAAGGGGATTAAATTATATCTGCTTGTTGGAGGGAAGGGGACAAGACTTTCTAGTGTAACAAATGGTCTTCCAAAACCTTTCGTTGATATTCAAGGAAAACCATTTATTGAAAGAGTTCTTGAAAATCTTTCTGGGTTTGATGTTACCTTGGTTTGTTCAGATCTTAACTATGATTATTTTAAAAATCTTAAAGTTGATGTTTTTAATGAGGGCGAACCATCTGGGACAGGGGGATTTTTATCTAAGATAGATCTTCCTGAGTGTTTCTATGTAATGAACGGAGACACATTTTACTCTGGTGATTTGAATCTAGATTGTGATAAATCAACTATCTTTGTGAGTGAAGAAAAAATTAAAGGTGATGAGGGATATATTTTAGGCAGAGATGGAAAAGTAGAAACTTACATTGAAAAAAATATATTTTCAATGGGAGAGACACATTTTGTCAACCTTGGTATCTACAAGATTTACAAAAAAGATTTATTTCTACCAAAGAGGTTTCCTATTAGCATCGAATATGATATACTAAATGATATGCCCTTAGAGTATAAGGTTTTAAACACCAATAGATTTGATATTGGAACACCAGAAAGATTGGAGAAATTTAAATTATGGTTCAGTACTTGATCACTGGTTCTGCTGGGATGATGGGAACTCATCTCTATGAATCTCTTCGCAATCGAGGGTGTGATGTATTGGCAACTTATTATCACCCAACAATCGATGAGAGAGATCCAATCTTAAAAGATTTGAAAGATAATCATGTTGAAATGAATTTACTTTCCTTGGTTCATACTGAAAGAATTATTAGTGCGTATAAACCAAAAGTAATTTATCATTTAGCAGCTCAAAGTAGACCTGATGTTTCCTTCAATCATGTTAAGTACACACTAGAAACTAATATAATTGGAACTTGTAATCTCTTAGAAGCATGTAGAAAATTAGATTACAAACCTCTAATTATTAATGCATCATCATCTGCTGTATATGGGGATATCGATTGGGACACTCCTCCTGATGAAAACTCCACAACTCTTCCAATCTCTCCGTATGGAACAAGCAAACTTGCTCAGGAGCATTTGATGAGAAATTATTATGAGATGGGAGATATTGATTATGTTAATGTAAGAATTTTTAATTGCACTGGACCAAGAAAGAAGAATGATTTGATCTCTGATATTTGTCAAAGAGTTGTCTTTGATAAAGGCAAAATTCCTGTTGGGAATTTAGAAACATTGAGAACTATTGTTGATGTACGAGATTTGATTGAAGGACTAATTCTTTGCTCTGATATTAAGAACACTACAATCAATCTTGGAGGGAATCAAACTTATAAGTGTGCGGATATTGTTAGTAAAATTGTTGGTGATAGAGAGATTTACGTTGAACCAAAATATTTCAGACCGACTGATGAGAGGATTATTTGGGGTAATATAAATAAAGCGAAGTCCTGGTTGGAATGGGAACCTAAAATATCCCTGGAACAAACTATTAGTGATACGCTTGATTATTGGAGATCTTTATAATGACTAAAACCTTTGGTTATATTGTTGGTGGGCATGATAAGTATTACACCAACCTTATGAGATCTTTGAAGTCTTTGGAGGAGAGAGTAAAAGGTAAATATGAAGTCTTAATTATCGATATGGATGGAAGATTTTATTCAGATGAATCTAATATTAAGGTTGTTAATGAGAACGTAGATAAGATTGATAATGATGAGGATGAACTCAATCGAAATTGGCTTCAACCACATATCTGGGCAAAGAGATATGAACTTTATAAGCACCTAGAAACTGATTATTGTTTCTACATGGATGTTGATACTGTTTTAATTAACGACCGAACTGAGGAACTCATTGAAGAATCTGAGGATCAGTTCATGCTTGCTCAACATTGGTGGGTTCCAACTTTAAATTCTTTTCTCTCCAATGTAAAAGTGGATTTATTAAAGGTGCGTCCATTTTTACCCTCTCCTGAGACTGAGTATTTTTATGGTGCATCAGGATGTTTCTTATTTAAAAAAGAATCTCATGATCACATCTTTAAAAAGTATCATGAAATCTATGATAAAATTCATGGAGATGGATCTGCTCCAACGAATGTAACAGATGAGTTGATTTTATGTTTATCTTTCAATCAATTTGATGATTGGAAATTTACAAGTGGAGCTTTAAATCATACGGCACATCCAAAATCAATGCCTCTTATCAAAGAAAATGGCGTTTGGATGGGAAAAAATTCATATGAAAATGAATATAAACCCGTGTTTGTTTTTCATAGTTCATATGAATATCTTCATACACTTAAATCTGAGTATCTTGAAGAAATTAAAAAGGAAATGTATTGGGAGGAGTATCATCCATGAATTTTAATGGTATCAAACAACTTGTAAATCCAAAAACTGTGATTGATATTGGAGCAAATACTGGATGGTTTGCATCTTGCCTTGGACAAGTGTGTCCCAATGTTGACATTACAATGATTGAAGCTAACCCAAATTGTGAAGAGAAACTATCACAAGTTGGATATCCTTACGCGATTGCTGCACTTTCAAATAAAGCGAAAGAAAAAGTAACTTTCTATATTAATAAGAATGATGATGTTTGTTGTGGTGCATCTCTTTATAAAGAGGACACTGAATTTTATAAAGATTGTGTAGAGATTGAAGTAGAGACTCACACTCTTGATGAAGGAGATCTGTATCCAGAGGGAGTTGATCTTTTAAAAATTGATGTGCAAGGGTCAGAAAAAGATATTCTTGAAGGATCTACTGAAACTTTGACAAGAACAAAGAATATTCTTCTCGAATGTTCTTTTTCAAATTTTAATATAGGATCTCCTCAAATTGAAGAGATTCTTGAATTTACAAAGGAAAGCGGATTTTATCCCAAAGCAATTCTTGAAGAGCATTGGTCAAGACCTGGTATTGATTTACCAGTAAAAGTGGTTCATCAGATTGATGTTTTATTTTCAAAAATTACAAATGATAATTATAGTTCCTGTGAGAGTGAGATTAAAACATATAGAAAGAAATATGATGAGGCTGTGAAATGAGATTCTGTTTAGTCGGTCCAGGAATCATGCCCATTCCTCCTGATGGATGGGGTGCCTTAGAGAGACAGATGTGGGATAGAGCTTGTGTTCTATCTGAGATGGGTCATGAAGGTGAGATTATCAATGTCCCAGATATGAATCAAATTATCAAAGAGTGTCTTGAAGGAAACTATGATGTTATTCATGTTCACTATGATGTCTTTTATCCTGTTGTAGATTATCTGTATGGAAAAGTAGAGTGTCCTATTTTGTTCAGTAGTCATTATCCATACATTGATCAACCACTCATGCATTCTCGTGATGGATATGATCGCATTCTCGATTTCATGTTGAACAATCAAGAGAAGTTTTATAATTTTGCAGTTTCTCCAAAGGACTATGATTTTTTCAAAGAACAAGGAGTTCCTGAGAATAGACTTTTCTGGTTAATGGAAGGGACTAATGATCCAGAGTTTAACTATGATGAGGTCTGTGAATATGTGGATAAATCAATCTATCTTGGAAAAATTTCAGATAGAAAAATGCAACATAAGTATCAATCGATACCTGGGATTGATTACGTTGGAAAGTATGAACCAGGAACATCTTTTGATAAAACAAATCCAAACTACAAAGGTGAATGGAGTCGATCAGATCTTTGTCGAGATCTAACAAAGTATGCTAATATGGTTTTGCTTAGCGATGGTGAAAATGGCACATCACTTGCAATTAAAGAGGCATTGGTGAATGGACTTGGTGTCGTAATCTCTAGACATAGTGCAAGTGAACTTGATGTATCTAAACCATACATTACCGTGATTCCAGATGACAAGATGGAAGATTTGGAGTATATTCAGAAAGCCATAGAGAAAAATAGAAAAGTTTCTGTTAAAAGTAGAAAGAAAATTAGAGAATATGGGATGGAAACATTTTCCCTCACAAAATTAATTGCAAGATATGTTGAGAGTATTGAAAGTATTATCAAATGAGAATTAGTATTATTGGTCCAAATACTCCAATCCCACCAGTTGGATGGGGCGCTGTTGAATCTCTAATTTGGGATTATAAACTTACCTTAACTAGTCTTGGTCATAAGGTTCAAATCATTAATATTGGTGATCCCAAAAAAATTATTGATATGATTAATGAGTTTCGTCCTCATTTTGTTCATATCAATTATGATGATTGGATTCCTTTGTATGAGTATATTCAATATCCTTGTGCAGTAACAACTCACTTTGCTTATATTGAAAGACCTGAAATGATGGGTCCATACAAACAAAGAGTCTTTGATCACTTCACAAGAATTAAACCAAATGTTTTCGGTTTATCAACTGGAATCAATAATGTGTATCAAAAACTTTGTGGTATTCCAAAGGAGCGTTTATTCTTGAATCCAAATGGAGTTGCTCTGAATAAATTTAAATTTACAATGGCACCAGAGATGGTGAATAAATCAATCTACCTAGCAAAGATTGATGAACGAAAAAGACAATATTTGTATCAGGATATTCCAAATTTATATTTTGCAGGAAATATTGTGGATTCTAGATTTAAATCATCCTCCAGATACCTTGGTGAGTGGACAAAAGAATATCTTTATGCTAATCTTACTAATTATGGTAACCTAGTTCTTTTAAGTGACGGTGAGGCTCATCCTCTTGTCTGTATGGAGGCTTTTGCTGCTGGTCTTGGAGTTGTTGTTTCTGAATGGGGACAATCAAATCTAGATCTTTCTAAACCATTTATTGATGTTATTCCTGAGAGAAAATGTAATGATGTTCAGTATGTTTCAAAAGTCATTGATGAAAATAGAAAGAAATCCTGGTATCACAGAGAAGAGATAAGACAATATGCCAAACAATTTTCTTGGGAAAACATTATTGAAAACTACTATCTTAAAAACATTCAAATGTTAATTGAGAACTGATGGAACTAAATTTTACAGAAAAAAATAAATCCGCATACAAGCTTCAAAACTTCGGACCTATTTACTGCATCAATTTGGATGATGAAGTAGATCGTTGGAGTTGGATGGAGCAGCAATTTAAATATTGGCAAATTGAAAACTATGAACGTGTTTCAGCATATGATGGTAGAGACGATGATCTTGGATCTATCCTCCGAGGAACTTATCCAGACATAATGTCATCAGGAGAAATTGGATGCACTACTTCCCATTTAAAAACACTCAAACATTATTTGGAAACTTCTGATTCTCCCTATGCAATCATCATGGAAGATGATTGTGATCTCTCTGTGGCAAAATATTGGGATTTTACATGGTCTGAGTTTCTAGCACATTTTCCGTATGACTGGGATGTAGTTCAAATGGCTATCATTTGTACGGGAGATTTGCATATTAAACTTCACAAAAGATTTGTTAATGATTTTTCTACTGCTTGTTATGTGATCAGTCGTCATCATGCTGAAAAGTTGGTAAGACTTCATTGTAGAGACGGAAAATATAAAATTGATCAGGGGGTGAAACCCAGAGCGGTTGCAGATGATTTAGTTTATAACTCAGGAAATACATATGCTATTCCGTTATTAATGTATAAAGTTGAGTTTCCATCTGCCATTCATCAAGATCACGTTGATTTTTTTCATCAAAACAATCATGAGGCAATCTGGAATTGGTGGAAACAAAAAGGATCGGATATGAACATCAAAGAATTAATGGATTACGATCCATATCTTGGAAGAGTGACATTAAACTCGAGTTCTAGTAACGATTGATACGAATAAACTTACAAGGGGCTTGACCCCTTTTTATTTTTCCTATATAATTATGTAACAGTTCTTCACAAAACTACAATGACTGTAACAACGAATGATCGCGGACAACAAAATATGTGGGCAAAAGAACCACAAATGTATTACGAAAACTATGGGATGGATTCCCCCAATCAAGTAAAGGAGAAAACTAATGGGCGCTGGGCTATGGTCGGCATTATTGCTGGGTTCATTTCTTATGCTCTCACTGACAAGTTCTTCTTCGGAATCTTCTGATGACTGAAGCAATTTTTACCATCACCACGGTTGCATTTTTTGCAATCCTGGGTTATGCTGTGGATCAACTCTCTGAGACTTATTGATGATTGGCAATCTTGAACCAGAAGAAAGGGTGATGTCACCTAGACCCACTAAGACTTCTGATATGCTTGGACAATTTGCTCTTGCTCTACAAAAACTTGGATGGGATGCTAACGATGAACTTTCTGTGGAAATCGCTGGCACATCGGCAACAGGAACCGCAACTCATCCAGACGCTAATGCTAAATGGGCAAAACCATTCGGGACTGTGACTTACCAGAACGATGCTTTCATCGTCATCAAAAACAAGACCAGAAACCCGATGGTTTTTTCCCAACCTAATCCTGAACTCAAACAACAACACCCCTATCAAGGAGAAACAAAATGAAATTTGGATTTACCCCTGAGGCAGAAGTCCTCAACTCACGCCTTGCAATGCTTGGATTCGTTGCAGCGGTTGTATCTTATTCTCTGACTGGTCAGGTCATTCCTGGTGTATGGTAATTTGATCACTTCTCGTGAAATACTTTAAACTGCCTTTGCTTTTCTTTCTTTTGTTCTTTTTTAAGTAGTTTATTTACTTTTTTAAGAGAAACACTCTTCTCAAATGCAAAGAATATCTGTGTCTCATAAGGGGTAAGATCTCGATTCAGAAGTTTCTTACCTCTTACAAAAATCTGTTGAACGATGGGTTTCATCTTTGCTACCATCCATTCCACAAAAGATTTGCCAACAAGAGCCGCAGCAACAGAGGCAGTAGCAGTAGTCCCAGCAAGAATAACCTGCTCCCGAGGTGGGACTGGGACTTCCCCGATGATTGGTACTTCAATGACGGGCACTCCTAGATTTGTATTTGTCGGAACTAAATCAGTATTGTCTTGATTGTTCTGTGTCTCTTGAACGGGAATCTGAATCTGTGGAATCACTGGTTTAGTATCAGGAAGACTTCTAGGCTTATCTCTTTCCTCTTCTTTCTCTTGCTTTTCTTGCTCTGCCTTTACAGCAGCATCAAACTCTTCTTGTGTCGGAACATCAACTGTTGGATACTTGATTCTTGTATCAGGCATCAAAATCACAGGGAGTTCCATACCACGAACAACTGGAACCTCTACACTTTTTGTGATAGGAGGATTGATGGTGGGTATAATAGGTGGACCACCAATGCCAATATTTCCTACTTGATTGGCATTTACTCCTATATTGGTAATTTGGTTGGCATTATTTACGGGACCGATTGGCATTGACCACATCCTCAACTCTTGGATATCTCACCACAACATCAGAACATATCTTTGAGTATGGTGAATTGGGGTGGAAACTTACTCCAGCTTTGAGTGCTTCACCACACTTCAATAAGCGAACTAATTCAAAGTCAAGTCTTGCTTTATCTGCCTCTGCTTGTTGTCTAGCAATCTCCACCCGTGCTCTTGCCTTAC
>Ga0194122_10004014_pt1 | contig 14641 bp, 8 predicted proteins | sample TA2MahCa10mmetaG_FD_155487 | JGI IMG/M metagenome (GOLD analysis project Ga0194122, IMG submission 155487) | Freshwater microbial communities from Lake Tanganyika, Tanzania - TA2015021 Mahale Deep Cast 10m | ecosystem: Environmental > Aquatic > Freshwater > Lake | place: Tanzania: Lake... | reverse complement strand
TGATAATAGATTGGAAAATGTTCATACATACAAAACCGGTGTATGGTATAAAAAAACAACATTAAGTTTTGTTGAAGGTAATGACATTTCAAGAATTGTTGAGGGCGACTATGATGGGACTAGAATAGAAGTAGATGCGCTTGATAATATTTGCGGTAATGTGCCCGTCACTTATATTAAGATGGACCTGGAGGGCTCTGAAATGCATGCATTGAAAGGGGCAAAAAGTACGATCCTCAAAAATAAACCTAAATTAGCAATCTCTCTTTATCATAATCAGTCCCACCTGGTTGACATATATAAGTTTATATCCGGGTTGAATTTAGGATACAAATTTTACTTTAGAATTCACACTAAGGTTGGCTCTGATGTAGTATTATATGCTGTTTAAATATTAGAAATGGCAGAAATGAAAAAAATTTGGCTCTCCTCCCCACACATGGGAGGCGCCGAAGAAAAATATGTAAGAGAAGCATTCGATACTAACTGGGTAGCACCATTGGGACCCAATGTTAATCATTTAGAATCAACTATATCGGAAACACTTTCTTCATCTTCCCCATATTATACCGCTGCCCTAACATCGGGTACCGCAGCCTTGCACTTAGCGCTCAGATTGTTGAATGTGGAGGCTGGTGATGTAGTGATGGTGCAGAGTTTCACTTTCTGCGGGACCACCAATCCGGTGACATATCAGGGCGGGGAAATTGTTTTTATTGATTCTGAGCCAGATACCTGGAACATGTGTCCGGTAGCATTGGCTCAAGCAATGGCAGATTACCAAAGCAAAAACATAAAAGCAATCATGCCGGTTCATCTGTATGGTATGCCAGCCAAAATGGATGAGATCCAGGCCATTGCCGATCAATACCAGGTGCCTGTCATTGAAGATGCCGCAGAAGCATTAGGGTCTGCTTTCAAAGGTAACGCCTGTGGAACTTTCGGATTGATGTCTGCATTAAGTTTCAATGGAAATAAAATCATTACAACTAGTGGAGGAGGAGCCCTAGTATCTAAACATAAGGACTACATCGACCAGGCTAGATTTTTAGCCACGCAAGCACGTGATGATGCACCTCATTACCAGCACTCACAAATTGGGTATAATTACCGGATGAGTAATATTATAGCTGGTATTGGACGAGGTCAGATGGAAGTATTAAATCAGCGTGTAAAACAACGTAGAGCTAACAATCAACTATATAGAGATTTTTTCAAGGATATAGCTGGTGTTACTTTCCAAACCGAACCCAATTCAAGCTACTTCAGCAATTATTGGCTTACTGCAATATTGATAGATCCAGCATTGTCAGGTGGTATCAATAGAGAAGATGTACGTTTGGCCTTAGATGCCTATAATATAGAATCTCGACCATTATGGAAACCGATGCATATGCAACCTGTTTATGAAGGGACAAAGTTCTATGGGTCAGGAGTATGTGAAAATTTATTTGAGCGAGGTTTATGCTTACCCAGTGGGTCCAATTTAACGCAGGAAGAGTTTGATCGTATTTTTTCTGCATTGTCAGCGATTTTTTAGAAATAGTATTGAATATCTATCGCAAAATACTGAAACCAATAGCTGATTTTTTATCAGCGTTTGTTTTATTGGTAACTCTATCCCCTATAATTATCAGCACTGGTTTATTATTGCTTTTAGCCAACAAGGGGAAAGTATTTTTTTTTCAGCAACGCCCAGGGTTAGATGCGCGCCCCTTTAAAATTATCAAGTTTAAGACCATGAGGGATGCTTTTGATGATTTAGGAGTACAATTACCTGATGAGGCTCGTTTAACAAGAGTTGGTGGATTTGTTCGATCAGTATCATTAGATGAGTTACTGCAGTTAGTAAACGTTCTCAAAGGAGATATGAGTTTGGTAGGGCCAAGACCTCTTATGATTCAATACCTTGAGCTATATTCAACAGAACAAGCCCGTCGCCATAATGTTAAACCCGGTATTACAGGATGGGCTCAGGTCAACGGTCGTAATTCAATTTCTTGGGAAGAAAAGTTTCGATTAGATGTGGAGTATGTTGAAAATCAATCATTTTGGTTGGATTGTAAAATTCTATGGATGACATTTTTGATTGTCATTCGGCGAAAAGGAATTAGCTCTGATGGACATGCGAGCATGGAGGAGTTTAAGGGTTCAAACCAGTAAGATTTACATAGCCGCACCAATTTATCCCCCCTCAAAAAAAATTTAAAACTATCCCTTTCATATCATCCGGGCTTGGGGGGGAATACAAGTTCGTTTAATAAAAGTACCCCGGCCGCGCGAGCGGCCGGGGTTCCGAATAAAGCCCTTAAAACGGCTTAGTAGCGGTAGGTCTCTGGCTTGAACGGACCCTTCACCTCAACGCCAATGTATGCGGCTTGGTCGGGGCTCAAGGTATCCAGCTCGACACCGATTGACTCGAGGTGCAGGGCGGCAACCTTTTCGTCGAGGTGCTTGGGAAGGGTGAACACTTCGTTAGGGTACTTGCCCTTGTTGGTGTAGAGCTCGATCTGGGCCAACACCTGGTTGGTGAACGAGTTCGACATTACAAACGAGGGGTGGCCGGTGGCGCAACCCAGGTTCACGAGGCGTCCTTCAGCAAGTACGATGATGTCGTTGCCTTCGATGTTGTAGAGGTCGACCTGCGGTTTGATCTCGGACTTGGTGTGGCCGTAGTTCTTATTCAACCACGCCATGTCGATTTCGTTGTCGAAGTGGCCGATGTTGCACACGACGGTCTTGTCCTTCATCAGGCGGAAGTGGCGCTCGGTCACGATGTTTTTGTTTCCGGTCGCGGTGCAGACGATGTTGGCGCGCGGAATCGCGTTGTCCATCTTCTTTACTTCGTAGCCGTCCATGGCTGCCTGAAGGGCACAGATTGGGTCGATTTCGGTTACGATCACGCGCGCTCCGGCTCCGCGGAACGAAGCCGCCGTGCCCTTGCCCACGTCGCCGTATCCAGCAACAACCACAACTTTACCGGCCATCATCAGGTCGGTGGCGCGGCGCACTGCGTCAACTGCAGACTCTTTACAGCCGTACTTGTTGTCGAACTTCGACTTGGTCACCGAGTCGTTTACGTTGATGGCGGGCAACGGGAGGCTGCCTTTAATCATGCGCTCGTACAGGCGGTGCACGCCGGTGGTCGTCTCTTCAGAGATTCCACCAATGCGGGCCACGAGCTCAGGGTAGCGGTCGAGCACCATATTGGTCAGGTCGCCGCCGTCGTCGAGGATCATGTTGAGGGGCTGCTTGCCTTCGCCAAAGAACAGGGTCTGCTCGATGCACCAGTCAAACTCCTCTTCGGTTTGGCCCTTCCAGGCGTAGACGCTGATACCGGCGGCGGCGATGGCGGCAGCGGCATGGTCTTGCGTCGAGAAGATGTTGCACGAAGACCAAGTAACCTCGGCACCGAGCTCAACTAGGGTTTCGATGAGGACCGCCGTCTGAATGGTCATGTGGAGGCAGCCGGCCACACGCGCTCCGGCCAGGGGCTTGCTGGCGCCAAACTCCTTGCGGAGGGCCATCAATCCGGGCATTTCAGCCTCGGCGAGGGTAATTTCTTTGCGTCCCCAATCGGCGAGGGACATATCCTTTACTTTGTAGGGCACGTAGTTCGTGGCAGTGGTCGAAGACATAGCAATGATTATTTGGAGGCGCAAAGATACGAGACGTCACTTGGCGGGAGTTTTCAAACTTGGTCATCTTAGACGGGATCTTCGATCATGTTTGCTATATTCGTCTAATTGTTAGTGTGCCAAGTGTGTATTTCGATCAGATGGTGCCACTCCATCTCGATTATTGAGTTCAGCACTTTTGTATTGGCGCTTTCATTCTCAGTTGGACTTTGGTCCACACTAATAAGAATATCCGCTTATAGCTGTTGATATTCTGAAATATACTCCAACCAGTTTTTCTCCTCGGTTGCGTCACTCACAAGCGATTCAACTTCGTGTATTTCAAGACTATGCGCTTCCGCAATAAAAATCTGCTGGTGGTGGGTGGGCTTGGTGGTTTCTCCGTCGGCCAGAAGCTCCTCGTAGAGCTTTTCACCGGGGCGTAGGCCGGTCTCGACGATTTGAATGTCTTTGCCTAGGGTGAGGCCGCTGAGCTTGATGAGGTTGACGGCGAGGTCGTAGATTTTCACGGGTTCGCCCATGTCAAAGACGTAGAGCTCTCCGCCCTGGCCCATGTGGCCGGCCTCGAGCACAAGGCGCACGGCCTCGGGTATCGTCATGAAGTAGCGCGTGATGTCCTTGTGGGTGAGCGTGATGGGTCCGCCCTCTTCGAGCTGCTTCTTGAATAGGGGGATTACGCTGCCGTTGCTGCCGAGTACGTTTCCGAAACGGGTAGTGACAAAGCGCGTGCGGTTATTGGGCTGGCGGTTGAAGTAGCTGACCACGTGCTCGGCCGCGCGCTTGCTCGCGCCCATAATATTGGTGGGGTTAACGGCCTTGTCGGTCGACACCATCACAAAGCACTCCACGCCGTGCTCGTAGGCCAGCTTGGCGGTGGTGTGCGTTCCCAAAATATTTGTTTTGACGGCCTCCTGAGGGTGATCCTCCATCAGGGGCACGTGCTTGTAGGCCGCGGCGTGAAACACCACCTCGGGCTTGTAGGTGCTAAAGATCTGCGCCATGCGCTCGGCATCGGTCACGCTGGCAATGGTCGGCTTGACGTTGGCGTTGTTGGGTAACTGCCGCAGCTCGAGGTCGAGGTGGTAGGTCGGCGTTTCGGCCTGGTCGAGGGCGATTACGAGCTTGGGCTCCTGGCGCATCACCTGGCGCACTAGCTCTGATCCTATAGAGCCGGCGGCTCCGGTAATCAGCACCGTCTTGCCCTTAATGAAGCCGTTGAGGGTTTCGTAGGACAAATTGATCGGGTCCCGGCCGAGCAGTTCCTCGAGGGAGATAGGCCTGATTTGCTTGGCCGTGAGCTCGCCGTTCACCCAACTTGAGATGGGGGGTACCCGCTTGACCTGAAGGCCGAGCTCGAGGGCGGTGTTCGATAGCTCCTTGACGCGGGGGGCAGGAATGTTTTTGATGGCCACGACCATTTTGCCGACGTTGTGCTTTTCAAGGAATTCCTTAGTCAGCGCATTGCTGGCCTTGAGGATGGGAGTACCGTTGATGTTCTTACCCGCCTTTTTATTGTTGTCGTCGATAAAGGCAACCACGTGATCCCCGTTGCGCGACTCGTACTGAATGGCCGACAGGGCGGCGCGGCCCATGGATCCGGCGCCCACGATGACTATTCCGGTGCCTTTATTTGCCTTGCGAAGCTGAATACTGAGGAAGATGCTGCGCACGGCGAGGCGTCCGCCCACCGACGTAATCAAGAACAGCATGCCCTGGCTGATGAGGGCCACGCGGCTGAACTGCGGGTTTTTGAGGGTAAACGACAGTACCAGCAGCACCAAGATGGCCTCGATCGTCGCCTGAAAGAGGCGGCTGAAGTCCTTGCTTCCGCTATGGCGAACCACGCCCACATAGGACTGGGCGTGCAAGAAGGCGAGGGCGTAGGTCGCGAGGACGATTGCCGCCTTAGCGGGCAGGGTAGCCCAGGGGATGGCCGCGGCCTGAAAGTTAAAAGCAATGAACTGCGCCGCGAGGTAGGTGACGAGTGCCAGAATGAGGTCTAATGCAAACACGGTCCACCTCGAGAGGAAGCGGTCGGTGTAGCGCAAAAGTAGGCGCCCAATCAGCAGGTTCAAGTGTTCTAGGGTTTGGGTTGGTAGTGCAAAAGTATACCATTAAACGGGTAAAGTGCAGGTTGGGTGAGGTTTGTGATGAATTGACTGATTGACGCGGTATTGCGCGCGATAAACCGATGTGGACGAAGCTATGTGGCTTCTCAGTTACTTCGAATTCGGTAAATGAAGGGCGTACCTTCGTATGAACCGCTTTAAACGAGGCATTCACGTGTATGAATAAGCGAATTATAGATGTTTTAAGCGCCGCTTACGTCCGCATAATGAGCGGTCCGCGCGCCGCCCGCCTCAACGAAGCGCTGCTGAAGGCAACGCTCAGGGCCCGCGGCTACCAAGATTGGTCGGGCCGAGGCGAGGCCTGGTTCATAGGCACGCTGCTGCCGAAGCTTGACCCGCGCGTGGTGCTCGATGTTGGGGCTAACGTCGGCGACTACGCCCAGGGGGTGCTGCAGTCGACTTCGGCTACCGTGCATTGCTTTGAGCCGCAGCCTATAGTGGCAAAGGGCCTAGCAGAACGGCTTGCTCCGTTTGGGGAGCGGGCGGTGGTGGTTCCGCGCGGGGTGGGCGCCCAGAGCGGCGTGCTCGAGCTGCGCTACAACCCCGACTCGAGCGAGCTGGCGTCGTTCAGTGCTGAGGTCGATGCCATAAGCTACGTGCGCAACGTGGAGCGAATTGAGGTGCCGGTGGTTTCGCTCGACGACTACGCGGCCGAGGTGGGGCTGACCCGGGTGGACTTCATTAAAATTGACACCGAGGGATTTGAACGTGAAGTGCTTTTGGGGGCTGAGCGCGTGCTGCGCGAGCTGAAGCCCCCGCTGGTGCAGCTAGAGTTCAACTGGCACCACTTGCTGCGGGGCACCTCGCTTTATGCGTTGGCGCAGCTGCTGCCCGACTACGACTGCTACCAGCTGGTGCCCGGGGGTTGGGTGCGCCGGGATCCGATGGATCCGTTGGCTAATGTGTACCGCCAAACCAACTTTGTGTTTGTGCGCCGGGGCGTGGTCGTCGCCTAACTTCACGCGGTGAACGCTTTGATTCGTGTGATGGCGGTGGCCGCCGTGCAGGGGCTGCAGTACGTGGTGCCCTTGCTGCTGCTTCCGCTGGTTGCGGGCTGGCTTGGGCTGCTCGAGTTTGGCCGCCTTTTTTGGTTGGTCAGCGCGTTTGCCCTAGTAAACGCCGCCTCGGGTTTTGGACTCGAGTGGTCGGGGACCCGCTCGCTCGGCGCGTCGGGCAATGCGTCATGGGGCTCGACGGTGGCGAGTTTGCTGCGCCTTCGGCTGACCGTGACGGTGGTGGGCTTACTTCTGCTTTGGGTACTGCTGAGCCTCGACGATGGGTTGCGGGCCGACGAATGGGGACTGATGCTCCTGCTTAGCGTGGATTCGCTGGCCAGCTCTTTGTATCCCAATTACGCGTTTTTTGCGGCGGGTCAAGCGGCCCGAGCGGCCCGCACCCAACTGGAGGGCCGATTGGTTTTGGCCGCGGTGGTGGGGGGCGCGGTGCTCTGGGGCCGTTTTGACGTGCTGACCTACCCCCTGGGCATGGCTCTGGGGTCGGGCTGGGTGGCCCTGCGCTCAGCGCGCTGGCTTCGGGGCCAGCCGGGCTGGACGGGTTATTCTGCGGCAACCTGGTCCGCAGTAAGGGAACGTGCCCGCGAGGGACTGCCGTTTTTTGGAATTACGCTGCTGTCGCTCGGCTATACCACCGCCAACGTGCTGGTGGTGGAGGCGTGGAGCACTCCGCCCGAGCTCGGCTACTTCACCGCCGCGAGTAAGTTGGTTGTGGCCCTCAACAGCATTTTTATTGGAGCCGTCGGCTCGGTGCTCTTCAGGGACCGCCTAGCGGCCTCGGGTGGTGACGCGGTGGGCGCCGTGCACCGTAGCGCGCTGATTGCCGTAGGGGTGTTGGGCCTAGTGATTGGAGCCGGCCTTTTTGCCGGTGCCGAGATCATTGTGCGCGCGTACTACGGAGTCGATTTTGCTCCGGCCGCCGCGAGTTTGCGCTGGCTAGCGTGGATTCCGCTCTGCGTGGGCCTCAGCAACGTCGTGGGGGTTCAGGGCTTGGCCGCGCTGCACCGCGAGCGCTGGCTCTACGTGCCGGTGCTGCTGGCTCTTGGCGTGTCGCTTTGGGGCAACGTGATGTGGACCTCGACCTACGGGGCCGTTGGAGCTTCGGCCGCCTGGCTCATGGCGGAGTTTGCGTTGCTCGCGGTTTCTGCGCTGCTTTACCGGCGCTTGAGCCAGTCGTAGGTTCCGTGCAAAAGGGGGTAGCGGTTGGCGCTTTTTTGGCCCAACTGCACCACCGGGAGGCGGCGTACCGAAATCCGCTCGTGCTGCAGGTAAAAGCTAAAAAGGCGCTCGGCCAAGAAGCTGGCGTGGCGGGCCGCATAGCCGTCGGGGCGCTGGCCCAGTTCGCGGTCGGCGTCAAGCAGCATCGGGAACAGCCACGCGCAGTAGCGGTCCACGTGTTCGCGGGCCCCAAAGAGCATGTTGAAGGGCGTCAAGTCGTGGCTGGAGTCGAGAAAGCGGTTCCAGTCGGCGCTCAGACCGGGGTGGTGGCGTTCCATGGCCTGCTCGAGCACCGCAAGGTCGCGCGCGTCGTGCCAGCGAAGGTAGTCGGCACGCAGTGACTCGCGGTAGGTACGGGTGGTGCTGACAATCAGGTCTTGCCCCTTGAGGTCCTCTGGTTTGAGGGAGAATGCGGGCGTCCATGGGTCGAGAGCCGCCCAGGGTCGATGCTCGGGCTGCACCAGCCACCGCTGGATCCAGTTGGGCCGGGCCACAAAAAAGCGCCGGTAGTGGGCGATGCCGTAGTGGGTCCACTCGGGGTGGTTCTTCCAGGCCGCGTAGAGCACGCTCAGCTCGCTTAGGTGGGGGTTGCGGTCGCTGACGTGGTCGCCTTGGTCGTCGCGAAGCAGGTTGCGGGCCCAGGGCTCGGACTGCTTCAGGACTGCTCCGCCGAGGAAGGGCGCAAATCCAGAACCATTTATGACCGGAGCCTCAAGGTGGTAGGCGACGGGGAGCACGGTAAGGGCACCCATTAAGGGATAAAATTGATGAAGTCTTTAGGGCGGATGCGCTGGAGTTCGCTGTCGACGCAGTTGTAGTCGCGACGCCGTCCACGGGAATAGACGCCCGGAAGGCAGTAGGAGTTGCTCAGCGGTATGGTCATGGAGACTTCAAGGCTCCCGGTTGTGCGCACCTGCGATAGGGCCGAGGTGGTAAGGTCGTAGGAGATTCCGAACTGCGTTTCTCCCGCGAGGGCGTTGACGGCAAAGAGTACAGCGTCAGATTGGGCGTCGATGTCCCAAAAGTTGCGTCGTCGCACGCCTGCGCTGACCATGAGTTGGGGGTGCAGTTGCTGTCCAAAGGAGATGGTAGAGGTGCTCAAGGGCGCTTGGTAGTCATATACCATGCTCAGCGACGAGAACAAGGGATTGTTTTTGTGCCTCCGCGGAGATTTGAAGTAGTTTACGGTAAGGAATCCGTTGTAGCGCCGCGGGATGCTGTGGTTTAGGCCAAAGAAGGTTTCTTCGGGCCGAACGATGTGGAAGATGGCAAATCCAGAACTTAAGGTGGTGGTTTTGGAGTTGGTTTTATCTCCATACATGGCTTTGAATCGCACGCCGAAACTCGGGTCAAAGTAAATGTTACTCCGATCGTTTTGGGGCTGGATGCTCGAGCTAGGCTGAAAGAAACCCAGGTAGGGGTGGTATTGGCTGCTGAACCGGAGTGCCGACCAATCAATGGTTCGCTGGACTAATCCCATGGCTATACCCGCAGATGCCTGTACGCGCTGCAGGTTGAATCCTAAGAAGCCTTTGGTAGCACGCGCGCTGCGGCGCTCCCAGATGCTCTGAGTTTGTCCAAGGTAAAAGGTGGCGTTGTAGCCGTTTAAGACCCCTTCGCCTTCGGAGCTGTGCCGCAGCTGGAGTCCAAAGCCAAGGCCTTGCTGCGAGCAGTAGCTTTGGAAGCTGGCTTGGTTAAAACGGTAGGCACCTAGAATGGGTATGTTGCTTGGCCCGGGCACGTTGGACCACTGCTGACGACTGTTCAGGGTAAAGTCCGAGGCGGCCATGTTGGACCCAACAAACGACGGGTTGAGGTAGAGTTTGTTGGCGAGGAACTGGGTGAAGATTCCGTCTTGACCCATGCACGCAGGGCCCAAGATGACCAATAGGGTAGCTAGTCGTCGCATCATCGAAGGAGGGTTACCGTGCCGTAGCGTCGGGTTTGACCGAATTTGTCTTCTTGTCCTGGCCAACGGGTGCCGTCGTTGTAGTAGGCTTCAATGGTCCAAACGTACACGCCCATGGGCAGCAGTTCGCCTGTGTTGTTGAGTTGTCCGTTCCACGGTTCACTTGGAATTCCTTTGGCGTCGAGGGCGGTGGTTTGGTACACCAAGTTGCCCCATTTGTCGAAGATTTTGAGTTCGTAGGACTGCAGGGAATGCCCCTTGGGAGCGAAGAGGTTGTCGTCTTCGACGTAGACGAGTTCAGGGGCAAAGGCATTGGGTACGTTGAGCTGGGCGGGCCAAATCCATTGGTTGCGGCACAGGGTGTCGCTGCAGCCAAAGTAGTTGGTGATGATCAGGCAGACTTCAATGCTATCCTTGCCGAGGTCCTCAGGTCGGTAGGTGTGTACGGGCGCAAAGTCGGTGCTGGAATTGCCATCTCCGAAGGTCCATAGGTAGGTACTCGAGGTGTCGAGGTCGGTAGAGGTGTTTTGGAAGGCCAGGGTGCGGTAGTTCAGCAGGGTGTAGGTGAAGTCGGCATTGGGCGTGAGGTACACTTCTACGTTGGGGGTGTAGGCGGTGTCGCTGCAGCCGCTGAACATTCGAGTGATGACGTAGGGCACGTAGGTTCCGAACCGCACATACTGATGCGTAAACTGCTGGTTTTGAGCAAGTGAAAGGCTAACTGAACTGCCGTCTCCAGGAAAAAACTCGATTTGGTAGAGGCTGTCAAGGTCCGAATTAAAGCTTTGAACTAAATCAAACGTTACGTCAAGCGGTTCACAACCTTCAAGCGGAACGGCAGTTAAGGTGTTTTGGATACCCGCATTGATTATTAGTTCGAGCGAAGTCGTATCCTGGCAGCCGTTGGCATTGGTTACGAGCAGTTCTAGGACAAAACGGCCTGACGTACTAAAACGTCGGCTGTAGTGCAAAGAGGTGTCGGACTGCAGAAGGGTTCCGTTGAAATACAGGCGCCAAACTCGGCTGGAATGAGCCGTGGACGTGTTGGTAAACAGGTAGGTCTGCGGAATCGAGCAGCTATCGCCGTCGGTCAATTGCGCCGACCACTGCGCGCGCGGTTTGGGGTGGACGGTAACGGTAGCCGCGGCACGCGGACCCTCGCAGCCGGTCGCGGTATTCACCTGACTTACATACAGATTAAAGGTGCCCGGGCTCGCCGTGCTGGGCGAGGGGGCGGTAGGAACGCCAATTCCGCCCGTAGCCGATGGGTACCATTTGGCGGTATGGCCCGGCAGAAGTTGAGCACTCAACGGAAGGCTCGCGTCGCCCTGACAGTAGACCACAGATTGGGTGATCGGGGCCGGCGGAAGGGGGTGCACATAGACCTGCACCACGGTGCGCGGGCTTTCGCAGGTGTTGGCGTCAAATTGACTCACCCAATAGTACTGGGCTCCGGGAGTGGCCGTGCTGGGCGTGGGGGCGGCAGCGAGCGGGGTTCCGCCCGTAGGCGTAGTGTACCAGCGGAGCGAGTTTCCAAACACAGGCATTGCTTGAAGCGGCGTGGCCACGTCGTTTAGGCAGTAGGCCACACTTTGGGCCGTGGGCGCGGCGGGCAGCGCAAAAACGGTCACGGTGAGCGGAACGCGGTCAGACATGCATCCGCTCGAATTGATTTGCGCCACGTAGTAGGTGGTGACCCCGGCCGTTGCGGTGGACGGTCCCGGCGGGGTCGTGAGGCCGAGGGTGTCCGTGAGCGAGGTGAACCAAACGAGGCTGTGGTTGGGCATCGCGTTGGCGGTGAGTACGGCCGGAACGGCGCCACGGCAGTACTGTACATTCAAGGGAACGGGAACGTTGGGTTTGGGGTTCACGGTTACGGTCAAGGGCACCCTTGGACTGCTGCACCCGGTGCTGTCGTTGGTCTGCGCGGCCCAGAATACGTAGGAGCCGGGGGTCAAGGTGCTCGGCACAAAGGCTTGGCTACTGCTCGTTCCGCCAATAGAGGTAAGGTGCCACGTCAAGGTGTGTCCAGGTGTCGGAACGCCAATAGTGGGTACCGCCGTGTCGCCCTGGCAGTAGGTGACATTGAGAACCTGAGGGGTTGGCGGGGTAGGCTGAACGTTGACGTCGATGCGCACCCGCTGCGATTCGCAACCCTGAACGGGGCTTACCTGGCTAACCCAGTAGCTGGTTACTCCAGAGCTCGCCGTGCTCGGCGTTGGGGCGGTGGTAAAGAAGTTTCCGCCTGTGGCGACCGTGTACCAGCGCAAGGTATTGGGTCCCGAAGCCGTGGCTTGCAGTGCGCTTGGGCCGTCGTTGACGCAATAGAATACCGGAGTTTGTACGGTCGGCCCCGTCAATGGGTTGATGGTGACTACGACGGACTTACGGGGAGATTCACAGCCGTTGGGGCCCGTTTGTGCGACGAAGTAGGTAAAGGTTCCGGTTACCGTGGTATTTGGAATGGGCGGCACCGTGGAGCCAATTCCGCCCGATGGCAAAGTATACCAAAGTAGGGTGTGGTTGGGTAAGGCGGTTGCGCGCAACGGCACTCCGACCGGGCTCGGACTGGTGCAGTAGGAGGTGTCGTTGGCCAACGGCATCGGCGGTTGCGGCAGCACCGTTACCTGAACGGGCACGCGCACACCTTCGCAGTTGGAAAGGGGAACCGCCAAGCAAACGTAGTACGTGAATATACCCGCTTGCAGCGTGCTTGGAGTCGGCGGACCACTTATGGGCGTGCCGCCCGCACTCTGCAGGTACCATCGAATTTGCACGTTCGTTCCCGTGGTGTCGTACGCGTGGAGCGGAAGCGCGGTTTGCCCTTGGCACAACGCCGTATCGCGCACCACCGGAACTCCGGGAATGGCAGCAACAATGACGTAGTGTGGGCTAAATGGGCTCTCGCAACTGGTGGTGGTTTGGATGGACCGCACCCAATAAAGTAGGGTGTCCACGTTAAGCGCGGTTACGACCACGCTTCCTCCCAAAAGGTTGGTGTCGGCGTCAAACCATTCCAAGCTTGTTCCCGCGGGGTGGCTTACGCTGAGCGCCGCCGGTGCCTGCGACAAGCACAAGCGCGTCGTGTCGATGCTCGGAGCCGCGGGCAGTGGGTTGATAACCACCGTTAACCGAACCCTCGGACTTGCGCATCCCGTCAGGTTGCTGACTTGCCGCACAAAGTACGTAAAGGTATCGACCGCAGCGGAGCTCGGTACAGGCGCCCCCGCGAGGGTTGTAGAGCCTGTAGAATCGGAATACCACTCAAGATTGTGGTTTGCGAGTGGTGTGGCGACCACCGAAACCGTGGGGTCTCCAAGGCAGTATTGACGGTTAAAAACAGCAGGTGCCGCGGGGTTTGGGTTAACGGTCACATTGATCGGAGCTCGAGGACCTTCGCATCCTGTGGTGGGATTAAACTGACTGACCCACCAGCTAAAGGTTCCGATGGCACTCGTACTTGGGACTGGAGCGGTGGCGCTAAAGCTTCCGCCTACTGCGACGGTGTACCATCGAAGCGTGCTGCCGGATGCCGGAGTAGCGATTAAGGCGGTTGCTAAATCCCCCTGACAGTAGGCGGGCGGAGTTGTTATGACGGGCGCGGCGGGTAGGTTATGAACGGTGACCGTAATCAGGGTGCGAGGGCCTTCACAACCGCTGCTGGTAAAGGTTTGACTCACATAAAATGTTTGTATTCCGGCGGTTGAAGTGTTGGGGGTCGGTGCGTTGGGGAGCGCAACCAATGCGGCGTTATACCATTTTAACGTCGCTCCCGTGCCCGCCGTCGCCGTCAGGGGGGACGCCGTTGCATTGAGGCAGTATTGAACGGAGGGCGCCGTAGGGGCTTGCGGAACGGAGTTTACGGTAACACTGACTAGGGTGCGTTGGCTTTCGCACAGGGTGGTGGGGTTTTTCTGGCTGACCCAGTAGTTGGTGGTGCCGGTAGCGGCGGTGGAGGGGGTGGGTGCCGTGGCGCTACCGGTGCCTCCGGAGGCTTGGGTGTACCACAAGAGGTCAAAGGTGCTGGGGCTGGCGGTAGCGGTCAGCGGGGTGGCGGCGTCGCCGATGCAGTAGGTGCGGCTTGGGGCTACGGGAGCGCTGGGCTGGGGATTGATCAGGATGCTCAGGGTGTCGCGCGGGCCCTCACATCCGGTGACGGCATTAAAGAAGCTAACGTAGCGCAATAGAGTCGTGGCCGTGCTGGTGACGTAGGGGGCAGGAGTTGCCGCAGGGGTGCCGCCCGTGGGTCCGGCGTACCACCGCGGGGTGAGCCCCGTGACGGCCGTTACGGTGAGGGTTTGCAGGGGATCGTTTTGGCAGAGGACCAGGTCAGCTGCCACCGGCTTTTGGGGCAGGGGATGGACCGTGGCGGTGACGGTAGCTCGGGCCCCTTCGCAGTTTGAGGAGGTGCGCTGGGCGACGTAGTAGGTGTAGGTGCTCGGCGCGGTGGTGGCGGGCAAGTTAGGCGCGACGGTGGTGCCGGTGCCGCCGCTCGCTTGGGTGTACCAGACGGCGGTGTTTCCGGGCGAGACGGTGGCCGAGAGGGTCAGGGCGGTGCCAAAGCAGACGGCGGGATTAGGAGCGGTGGGGGCAGCAGGCAGGGCCAGTACGGTAACACTGACTAGGGTGCGTTGGCTTTCGCACAGGGTGGTGGGGTTTTTCTGGCTGACCCAGTAGTTGGTGGTGCCGGTAGCGGCGGTGGAGGGGGTGGGTGCCGTGGCGCTACCGGTGCCT
>Ga0194122_10004009_pt1 | contig 14656 bp, 9 predicted proteins | sample TA2MahCa10mmetaG_FD_155487 | JGI IMG/M metagenome (GOLD analysis project Ga0194122, IMG submission 155487) | Freshwater microbial communities from Lake Tanganyika, Tanzania - TA2015021 Mahale Deep Cast 10m | ecosystem: Environmental > Aquatic > Freshwater > Lake | place: Tanzania: Lake... | reverse complement strand
CGACGACATTGTTAACTGATATTCAAAGTGTTGTACAAAATGACGATACGTTACTGTCTTATCAGACATACATTAGTAGTTTCAAGCTTTCGAATGTTAAGAAGCAAGTCGTCCTGAAAGTGGTTGATAAACTCTAAAAAATAATATGTTTATTTTGTTGTTTATTTTATCGTACAATAATCGATAAAATAAGTTCATGATATAATATAGGTTCAATGACTACAACTGTTACAGCCGACACTCTGAAGTTGTCTGAAACGCAGATCCAACAACTTCTTCAGCTTCAGCAACTTCAACAATTACAAGAACAACTAAACCCCCCAACTGGTGCAATGAGTAGCTCAAGTAATGCTATATTATCGAAATCAACTAGTGGAAATACTGCCGAACAAACACAACAGACCCCACGAGTTATGGAAACATCAACGATTGTTATTGAACATAATAGCAATGATGATGCAAACCTATCTTCTCCTCAAACACTTGTAGTACAAGAGAAGTTAGTAACCCCCGATGGAGTTGCCGTAGAATTAAGTTCGCCAGAGGTACATGCAGGTATAATTGATAATACTATGTTACAATCTACATCATCCCATAATATCAATCCTCTTTCTACATCTACTGCTCATGCATCTCCAACCAGTACCTCTGAAAAAAAGAAGCCAAGAGATATCAAGAAAAAGAAGAAGGCACCTGTTGATCTTTTAGCAGATGATTTCGAGGAGTTGTCTTATATTGACTACGATGAAGATGATGAAGAGATTGTAGAAATAAAACGCATGATTTTCGTCTTTGTAAAGGATGTTGTATTTAATATGATATTTACGATTCCTGCTCTTCGCGTTCGATTAGAGACAATCCTTAGTGATCCCGATTATGCAATAAAGGAAATCAGTCGTGTATTTGATGGGTTTAAAGACCGTATTACTCGAAATGAATTGGTAAGTCTAAAGAAATATGTGTGCCGTGAAAATACGCGTGATTCACTAACAGGTATTCTTGATGTTGCATTTAAGAATATTATGGCGGATGGAAAAATTGACATCACGGATGCACCCCATTTTATTACTCTTATTCATAATGTGGTCGGGTTATTTAACCGCGATAATTCATCCAATAATGCTGACATTACAATTACTGGAGAGAAAATGCAGTTGCTTATTCACTTTATACTGAAGTGTATTTTTGTACTTACGATGGATGGTGCCGAAGAAACGATGGCAATTAGTTTGCTTGATGGAAGTTTTAAACTCTTGGCGATCACTGTTTCACCTGTGTTTAAAAAGGGATGTTGGTGTTGCTTCGGCTCAAAAAAACCAGTGAATTAGTTGTATACATCATAAAAAATATGTTATAATAGTAACATATTTTGCATATTTTGCATATTTTGCATATTTTGCATATTTTGCATATTTATATATTTACATATTTATATATTTTATATATTCAAAGGTATATATATACGACCGATGGTTAGAACACGTGTTAGAGTAACGCGTTATAAGCGTCGGGCTTCTGACAAAAAGACGACGCGACGACGACGACGAATACAACAACGAGGTGGATGAGGTGGAGTTCACCCTGTATTAACGGTACATACTGAACCTCAAAAACAGGGGGGAAAATCGTCATCTTCTTATAATATATTCTCATCCATTTTATCATAATTGTCCTTTGCATGTGCAATGATAAAAAAAACACGTAATGACGATACATCATAAATCATTCTGACTGATGTATACTGATACTTCAACTTGTGTTTTTTTTGACTATTATATACTTACCTCCACACACCACCCCTTACCCCTCACGCCCCCTCACTTAAAACCCAACATCATAATCATCATGCACCATACCAAGCTTCATTCTTGGAATACCTTCAACCTGAGACTGAATCGCCAAACTCGATATACTGCACTTATCATTTCCACTCATATTCTCAGTAGACGCAAATGCATTTTCAATATCATCATTTGCATCTGTATAGTTATAATCAACACTATCCTGTTTCATAAGTTCTTCCATATTTGCCAATACCTGGAATATACCTGTTCCATAGTATCCTTCTTGGCCACACATAATATTTGCTGAAACACCGCGCATAGGGTCAAGTTCACCGTGACGCGCCGCCTTCAGAAACATCTCTGGTGTCTCCTCAAATGATGCCTTTGCAATCGGGCCAGTGTCGTCATTGTTAATACCATGTCGAAATATAGAGATCATACTAGAGTTTACGGTCATGCGATCACATAACAAAGCCAAGTGATGATAGTTGATGTAAGTACTATCAAACTCAAGCAGGTCAGTGAGTTCATTAAAGATAGTATGTCGCGCTGCTTCAATTCCGAATACATTATACATTTCTTGAATATCGTTGCTGTATGTGCGACGAGAATCAATGTAGTCCAATGCAAGTACATCCATCATATTGGTTCCGGTTGTATCAAGTACCCATGTCTCTTTTCTAGTATACTGACCTTCATTCTTACGAAGTGTGTCGGTTATCTTTCGAATCGTCGCCTTTCGAATACCTTCAACCCCGCGCAAAACGAGATTCTTCATCATCTGATCCTGGAAGTTCTTCAACATGTAGATCTGGTCAGATTGGTCGAGTGGATTCGCGACATTCTTCTTCTTGTTTCCACCTGCATTATCGAGTCTTAACCGAAACACCAGGTTGTCCGAATTATAGTCAGAGTAAGCACATGAAACATCGTTGCCATAACTGTTCTTGATTGCGAAATGGATATCATCCATCGTTATTTTCTTGTCAAGCATTGCCTCTGCATCCATCTTCATTCTTACAATCCATTTTGATTTACTCGAAGACGAAGATGAATCGACCGCCACACCATTAGCACTAGAGGAAGACTCTCGAACACATTCGTCAATCAGTTTCTCAAACTCGTTATATTGTGTCATCATGTCCTTGTCATCCTGAATAAGAGTATTCATGTCATCCGGATCGAAACAGATTTCAATCGATTCAATAATCTCGGATAACTTTGTATGTTCAATATGAGGAATAAACTCTTGTACCTTCTCTGGATTACTCTCATCATCTTCCTTCAAATAAATGGTGATCGACGGATTCTTAGGATTCTCTGAAAGCGACAAGATTTCTTCGATTCTTACAACACCACGAGTAACATTCGACTTACTTGCTACACCTGCTTGATGAAATGTGTTTAAAGTAAGTTGTGTAGTTGGTTCACCAATACTCTGCGCCGAAATCATACCGACCATTTCTCCGGGAGCGACAATCGACTTCTTGTATGTAAGTATGATCATCGACACTAGAACCGACAACGCATTACGGTTAAACCTCTTCACCATAAGAAGTTCTTTTGGCGATAAGTAATAGTAATACATGACTTCGAATAGTTCAGTCGGAGGTGCAAAGGTAATCATCTTTAGTTGCGAAAATGCTTCTTCAATAACATGAAATGCCTCTAGTGGGGTGATATCAACCATCGAGTTTTGATTGATTTGTTGTTGCCCCTGCACGTTATTGATGATATGCGAAAATGCCACTGGCAAATAAACCTTCTTATTATTATTATCGCGATAACCATATACATGACGAATAATATCGTCTCTCTTCCGTATTATCATTTCAATATATTGCTTTGTTTTTATCGCAAGGTCTGCCTTCTGTTTCTTCATCCGATTGATTGCATCTTTTGTATAGGATGTCACGAATGAACTATTCGACTCCTTCGTTATATCTTCTGGCATATGGTAATGTGCATATATTTCATCAAGACTCATACTAATAATAGGTAATACTTGCGTCTCAACCTTGACAGGATCAATTCCATCATCTCCATATGAGAATTGCACAATTCGTCCTTTGTTATTTCTCACAGTCATATCATATTCTACTTTGAGATCTTCAAGACCCTTGATTAACTTACGTTGTAAATATCCTGTCTGACTTGTTTTTACAGCAGTATCAATCAAACCCATACGACCACCCATAGCGTGGAAATACAGTTCTTCCGGCGATAACCCAGAGATAAATGAACTTTCAACGAAGCCACGAGCAAGCGGACCATCATCGAACTTCGTGAAATGCGGCAGAGTGCGACTTTCGAAACCATACGCAACACGCTTTCCATCAATCGACTGTTGTCCAAGACAGCAAATCATCTGTGCAATATTAAGTTCACTACCTTTAGAACCGGAGTTGACTAGACCAACAAACCGGTTATTTTTGTTGAGGCTTTTAATGCCAATTTTTCCTGCATCCGATGTAGCAGAGTTAAGAATGTTTGCCACGCGTGCCTCGAACTCTACATCATTCTTTTTTCCTGTTTTGTTTTCGAATATCCCTAAGTGAAGTTGGTCAATAAGACTACTGATATCCTTCTTCTTCTTAGTGATAACCTCGCTGATCTGTGTATTGGTTGCCTGGTTTGATATAAGATCGCTGATACCAACACTGTATGCAGATGTTTTCATATACTCGGTAATAATATTCTGAAGATTATCAATAAACTCGGCTGCAGCCATATTTCCAAAGTCGTTGCAAACACGTTGAATAAGGCCATTACTTCCGGAACCAATGAGACCCTTATCAAGTTGACCGCGCAACATTTTTCCTCCACGAATCTCCAACACATTATCATTCTTATCTCCAGTATCTTTTGGTTTGTACTTAAGAGTAAGAGGCGGCAATATTTGAGACAGAATCTCGAAGTTTGTGATATCATCGCCTGTTTTAAACAATGCCTCATTTACACGAGGGAATGCCGACAATAGATTCATCGCCGCTCTTGGTGAGAAGTTAACATTATTTCGGGTAAATAAGTATGAACCAATAAGTGAATCCTGAAAGATACCAATAATTGAATTGTTGTTTGCAGGACTAACTAATTGGAACGGAACTGCCGCCAAGTTTTTCAGTTCTATTTCGGATTCGTCATCCTGTGGCATATGCATATTCATTTCGTCTCCATCGAAATCAGCATTATATGGTTTTGTGCATCCAACATTCATACGAAATGTGTCGCCTTGGAACATGACACGAACAATATGACACATCATACTCATTCGGTGTAATGTAGGTTGTCTGTTAAACAGAATTGCATCCCCGTCCATCATGTGCCGATGAACAATATCTCCGTTCTCGAGAGTAACATTCGATCTATCTGCGTATCGAAGACTGATGCTTGACCCGTTCTTCTTTTCGAGTATGTTTGCACCAGGGTATTCATCTGGACCTGCACGTACCAATGTAAGTAGGAACTTTTTATTGCGGTCATTCACCACAACTGGTTTTGTAATGTTTTTTGCGATTTTAAGAGGTACACCCAATTCACGAATTGAGAGATTTGGATCAGGGGTAATGACTGACCGTGCGGAAAAGTCGACGCGTTTACCCATGAGATTTCCGCGAACACGTCCACCTTTTCCATTGAGGCGGTCTTGTATCGACTTGAAAGGTCGCCCAGAACGCTGTGCAACTGGGGGACAACCCGGAATATTATTATTCACTTGTGTCGCAACATAGTATTGCAACATCATATGCCAGTCATCGATAATCTTACCCGATGATCCTTCGCGAATCTTCTCCTGTAAAGTGTTATTTGCTTTAATGATATTCACAAGAATATGAGTGATATCATCCTCGCTACGTTGCGACCCTTCCATTTTCACGGATGGACGTACTGCCGGCGGCGGAACCGCGAGAACCTGACACACCATCCACTCTGGGCGAGAGAATACAGGACTAAATCCCATAAATGCGACATCTTCATCCGAAATGCGGCGAAATATCTTAATCACTATTTCTGGCGTGACTTTCATAATTAGGTTGTCATCTGAGGCACCACTGGTCATATCACCGCTGCCGCCGCCACTGCCACCACTGCCCCCGCTTTCAGCTACACCTCCATCAGTGATTCCTTCTACAGTTTCCCATTCAGCATAAATCTTCGCGAAATTATCCTTTGATGCAATCTTCCGAGGCTGCAAACATCCGCATCCATCCTCGGTATCTTCTCCACATCTCTTTATCTTGCTTGCGTACTTAAATACCTGACCCCATCTCTCATCAGGGGATAACTTGAGTAGTTGTTTATGTGTCTCTTTGCTGATAAGAAGCTTGCTACACTTGAAACACACACACCGCAATATCTTCTTTACGGTGGTTAGGTACTGTATATAAAACACGGGTCTAGCCAATTTGATATGACCAAAATAACCCGGGCATTGAATATAATCTAAACCGTCAGTTGGACATATCATTCCTGGGTCGAGAGGTCCCAACCTAGGATCGAATAGTCCACCAATTACCGGTTTATTATTTGCATATGTATCACGACTTGTAACTTCTGCAACTGACCCTTTGAGAATCTCCTCTGGTGACATAATCCCAAATTGTATTCCGATTACCTTTGAAACATTATTTTTTGGTATAGATGATGCATTTGATCCGGTAAGAATTGACATTACTTCGTGACTATCTAAAGGTCTTCTTATAATACCGCAATAATATTTAGATTCTTTTCAATTTTTTCATTATACATTTCCAAATAACATATGGGAAAAATGTATAATGTAGTATCATGTATCATGTAGTATCATGTATCGTATATTATGTAACTACTCTGCAGTAAATACCATATCTCTTGATCGGTCCATATGAATAGTCATTGTCCCCGTCTTATTCTTCGGTGAAAAAATAGAATCAACATTTTCTTTATATTTGGTACTGTTAATAAGATTTTCGAGAGCGCGTTTCATTTCAATAACGTTATGAATGCTTCGTGTGGATACACCTTGTCCTGGCGATATTTCGGGGGTTCCATATCTGGTATCATATATCACGGTTCTTAGAAGGTGCTGCAGGTCGCTGGTGAGAGGCGGTGATGAACGATTCGCAATAACATAATCAGATAAGGTCTTTGCAAGACGTAAATCATGGCTTACATTTCGAATATTGGATGCGATATAATAGTTACTTTTGCTTATCTTTGGGTGGAACCATTCATATCCAGCACTATTGCCGCAATTTGGAGGACAAAGGCGACAAATGTTATCATAAAAATGCTGCGACTCTGGTGTAAAACATCTACCATAGTCGATAACTTTCGCTATATACCGTGTATTAAACTCAATTGTTGTGTCTGGAGTATTGCCGATATAACGCATAGTGACGTATCCGTTATTCGGAATTGTGTATAAAAGTACATTTTCATCATGGAGGTCATAATGTGTAAACTCATTCGCAATGACACCAAGTACTCCATATACCTGATATAGTATTCCGATACACTCGATCATTGTGTCTGGCAACATTACTCCTTTTCGGAGCCATTTTCCAACTGTAATGGGTCGATCAAGGTATTCAACCAATATTGTATATAGTTCAGCGTTGTCACATGAATCGCTAAGTAATGCATCGCTGAGTTTCACTGGTGAGAATATATCACTCATATTACCGGTGGAAGGATCTGAAGGAGTAAGTGGTTGTGTAACATCATGTACAAAGTCCCCTGTTGCCATATACTTACTTACATGTTTACTGAGAGGATTTGTGTCGGTATTTGTTTTAAGGATGGAGTATGTTTCAACAAAACAAGGAAAATATGCGAGTTGTTTGTTGAGGTATTTTAATCCGACAAATGCTTCATACACAAGACTATCGCTTACTTTGGGGTCAATAGATGTTTTCATGATTGCGTGAGATACATATCCTTCTCGCTCATACACGAGGTAATTGACGAATCCATTCGCACCAGAACTAATAGTCTCTACTTTTCCGCTACGAAGAAAGTCGAATTGTTCAAAGCTACCGAAATAACTTTTTACTTTGGGAATATCTCTTCCGAATGCAAGGCATGTTTGACTCCATGGGCAAACCCGTGATAAATATTCGCGAAGACGACGGTTCGGAGAGCGAAGCCCTACTTCTAACTTTCGTTTAATGTTGCTTCTGCTAAAATTTTCAGGTGGGGTAACCTTCGGACTTTGCCTTTGCTTTTTTGAGTCTTTTTCATGTAGAGAGCCGCGTGTACTACTTTGTCGACTGACACGTTTATGCGACTTTTTTGTAACCGAGTATTTATACGGCAGTGATTTGAATACTGTTTTTTTCGTTGTATTAGAACGCGTATGTTTGGAAACATGAGGGATTGATGAAGTCACTCGTTTACTATATGGTATACTACGTAGTGACTTTTTTACAGAATATGTATTATTCGACCGTAGTTTCATTTTAAATGTCCAAAGGTGTAAATGAACGTCGTATAGTATATCATGATATTATACATTCAAATAAATATTGCCATTTTTGTTGGGCGATGAGTAAATCACCTATTCTCCGACACATCTATACATCCACTCATATTGATATAGGTTGCGTGTCATTGCGTCTCTTGTCATTGTCTCCAGTAGCATGAATACATTTCAAAAAATTGAAACAAAACAATTGACACTTACTCAACTGATAGTAACAAAGTACTACGTACAAAATGGCAATCAAGATTAACAAGTTTGGAAAGAAGAAGAACACCAAAATGTCAAACGATGATGACAGACGCAAGTATTCATCTAAACCCGACGATGAACCGGAATCAGGTAATGTGAGTGATACGGGAAGTGAGAGCAGTGACAACAGTATCTCTAGTGTACTTAGTCGAAAGAGCGAGGATCTAGACCGTCTTGACTTTGCACGTCTCTTGGCTGATTTGTTCCCTTCAAAGCATACAAAGGATAAGTTAAAGCAGGTGAAAAAAGAGCATAAAAAAGAGCAAGAGAAGAAGGATGAAAAGAAGAAAGACAAGAACTTTAAAAGGGCAGTACAAGATATGGTGGAATCTGCTGTACAAAACATTGTGGTAAGCAATGACTCTTCTTCATCCAATGAACGTAAAAGGTCTCGTGGCGGAAATACAGTATCAAAATCTACGGGTAAAGAGTGCTGTAAAAAGAAGACTACTACGCGTGGTGGTCATTGCGAAGATGACGATGCATCGAATGTGTCATCATCCGATGATGAACGCGGCGTGATCCAGTTAAAAAATGGTCACACTATGACGAAAAAAGCAATGAAGGAATTAAAGAACGGTGTATTTAATATCGTTATTGCTTTGGATTCGGGTGATAGTCACTCTTCAAAGCGTAAGCGTAAAAGTACCCAGGTTGATGATGACGATGAAGAGGAGGATGAACAAATCTACTCTGACTCGGAAGAAGACGACAGACCATACGATAGTGAGGAGGATAGTGATTATGACAGTGAGGAAGATGAAGATGAAGATGAAGATGAAGATGAAGATGAAGAAGAGGACAGTGATTATGACAGTGAGGAAGATGAAGAAGAAGAAGAAGACAGCGATGACAGTTATAGTGACACAAGTGACTCCAGCGATACATACGAAGTGAATAGTGATGAAGATGATGACTCACCTATTGTTCGTAAGAGACTCCGTAACGGGAAAGTGGTTCCTTCTAAAAAGAAGTCAGACATCGAGTTACTTGCTGAATTAGACAAAGAGCAGGATCAGATCGACACTACAAAGAAAACGCTTCTAGACTTGTTGGCAGCGAATCCGAAAAACAAGGTTGCAAAGAAGACTCTGAATACGATCTTGGAACAGCGCGAGAAGTTAACAGAGCGTCGTCATAAGATTATGAAAAAGTCAAAAACCGACAACATCAAATGTTTCAAGAAACTTTTGCGAAAGAAGAACTCGACAAATGATCTCCGGTATTTCAAGAAGAACTTGTCGATTCCGGAGCAACGCAAGGTGATTGATGAAATGGAAGCGGTACATAAAATATCGTTAATTGACAAGCCATATCGCCTTACTCTTCTCGAGACGGACATTCCTCTTAAGTACAAGGCAGTCGCATTAAAAAAGATATCGGCACTTCGCTGTATGGAGCCGGGATGTGGCGAATATTACAAGGTGAAGAATTGGGTTGACACGTTTATGCGTATTCCATTTAATAAGTATCGGAGTTTACCGCTTACGATTGAGGATGGAATTGAGAAATGTAGTCAATACATGATGGAGTCAAAGAAGACGCTGGATGATGCGGTGTATGGATTGAATGATGCCAAACTTCAAATTATGCAAATGGTTGGTCAATGGCTGACGAATCCTGCTGCAATGGGTACAGCGATTGCGATTAAGGGGCCGATGGGTACTGGAAAGACAAGTTGTGTAAAGGATGGAATAAGTAAGATATTGGGTCGCGACTTTGCATTTATACCTCTTGGTGGTGCAACTGACAGCAGTTTCTTGGAAGGACATTCGTATACATATGAAGGTAGTACATGGGGTAAGATTGTCGATATTCTGATTCACTGTAATTCGATGAATCCGGTAATTTACTTTGACGAGTTGGATAAGATAAGTGAAACCGCGAAAGGTGAAGAAATTGTGGGTATCCTTACACACTTGACGGATACGAGTCAGAATGCACATTTCCACGACAAGTATTTCGCTGAAATTGACTTTGACTTGAGTAAGTGTCTGTTCATCTTTAGCTATAATGATGAGTCGAAAGTGAATCCAATCTTGTTGGACAGAATGTATAAGATTCAGACAACTGGATACAATAAGAAAGAAAAGACGAAAATTGCACATAACTATTTGATTCCGAAGATACGTAAAGAGGTGGGTTTCAAAGAAGGCGAGATTATGATTCCTGATGAAGTGATTGAGTATATTGTTGAAAACATGACGGATAAGGAGGAAGGAGTTCGAAACCTGAAGAGATGTTTAGAAATCATTCATACCAAGTTGAACCTGTATCGATTGATTAAGACGGATACAATGTTGTTTGAGAAGGAGATGTCATTAAAGGTGTCGTTTCCGTACACTCTTACTACTGAAATCGTTGACAAACTTATTAAAAAGACTGAACAGAATCGTCCGATGAGTTTGTATTTATAAATTGTGCGGGGCTATCAAAGAACCAAGAACCAGTAACTAGTAACCAGTAATTAGTAACCAGTAATTAGTAAATATATCATAAAAAAGAAGTGTATTATGCTATGCGGTAATAATACTTTTTTTTTACAAAAAGTCAAATATATGAACATACGAAATGGAATCAGATACCGGGCGCGAAGTAGTAACCACTACCACCTCTGATGAGAATCATATACAACAACCCGACGATTCGCATGATACTGATGTGGATAACCTATGTACACGGAATAGTGACTCGGATGAAGATAAGATAGACAAAAGCAAACGCAAGAGTGAAAATAGTAGCGGGGAGAATGACACATTACAAGTCCTCATCTTCTCTTAAGCCTGCAACTACGCCTGCAACTATGACTACACCGCGTGTAAATAGTCGCGACTTAGATAGTGAGTCATTATCAACTATCACCCAGGAACACATCAATCGATTTATTGGAAGAAATAAACACGATCATCGAATATCAAAACACAATGAGAATGATGGCGAAGAAACCATCAATGTATCAGGTCATTGTGAGTTCTGTACAAAAGCACAAATAACAACAATGGAACCTCATTTTGGCGTATCTCCACATATTGGGGAGTTCTGGTCAACAATCACCAGTATTACATACCATCTCATATTTTTATTGTTATTTATTCCATATACCTCTTGGTGGCAACCATGGCAAGATGATAAGTGTCTTCCAAAAACATTACTAATCACTATTTATTTATCGGTAATTACTGGATTTGTATCATTTATCTATCATATGTTTTTATGGGATGGGGGTTGGATGTATCGACTGTGTATTTGCAACGATAGCATGGATATCGATGTTACTTGCAGCAATCAATGCAAGAATAGAGATATACTTAACCAAAGTAATTGTTTTAATATTAATATTTGCTATTTTCTGGAGAAAGTCGACAACGATTGCCGCACTTGTATGTATTGTTGCATTACCAATTATCGTGTATCTCGGAATGAAGGCGGACACTGGATATTCGAAGATAGCAACATTATTGATTTTCCTGGGTTCTCTCTGTTTTTTATTTGACCGAACCAAACTAATAGACTTTCCGTATTTTCATTCGTTATGGCACATTTGTAGTGGACTGTGTATGTGGTTTAGTGGGTTACAGATTGCAGTGCATGGTCCTATGTATAAAGAAAATATTCCGTTTATAAATAGTTAAAGTTGCAGGTTCCTAGAACTCCGAGTCACTAGTGCGATTTCCACCGCGAGTATTAAGATAGTTAATCTGCTCCTTGCTCATGCAAGCACATCCAGTGCTGGTGCTGTATGGGCCAGGGCAGCATTCTGGCTTAAACTTGTTGTTGGCAAAGAAGAAGAGTTCGCCTTCAGGAAGAGGAACGGGTGTGCCGACCTCCATAACACTTCCGCGGTTTCGGTCCATATATCCAAAGTCAGAAGAATACGAAGTTGCCTTGGTAATCCAGCTAGCAGCAACATCACCGTTATTCATTTCACCAAGAGATGACCCGATTGTGGCCATTCCTTCAGCGATGGATTCTTGACGAGGTTCGACATCGACCACTCCCTTTGATCCATCCTTATTACGCTGAGAAGAGGCAAGCCCAAGACCTTCCGAGAGTTTACTCATGACTTCTTTGACACTTCCTTCCATGGATGAAAACCCTTGAACTGACTGGCTCTGGATTTGTTGGTTGGCGTTGATGATGTCATTGGTCGCCTTCTTCACATTTTCTTTGTCATTCGCAGTGATGCTGTATCCTTCAACCAGACCACCAAATATGGAGGAGATTGGGTATCTGCAGCAACTACACAAGAGGTGTGAACCAAGAAGAATGCCAAGAATAACGCATATAATTACAACTTCTAAACGAAATGTTATACCGAAAAGTCGAAACTCTGTTGACATTTATTTGTTATATGTTATTTAATTGTATATAAATAACACATAGATAAAAATGAATATTTACCTAAATAATATTACTGCTTCTTCTTGGGATCTTGTCCGGGGATAACGGAGGGAGGATGAGAGCCAGCGGCGTGAGTGGCAGCAGCAGAAGAATCCATTCCTTCAAGAAGAGAAAGAGGAGAGTATCCACAGAAGAGGTTAGCGCCGATAATTGCACCCAAAATGAGGCAGATCACCACGACTTCAAGACGAAAAACAAGGCCGAAAAGTTTAAACTCCATGTGATTTGTACAAAAATGTATTATATATATACCATTCGAAAAATAGTTACCGATATACCTATCGTCTATGAAATACCGCGAAACTATATTATTTTACTTTGGGAACAGAGCTTCCCCTTCTACGTATCACTTGTGCTGAAAAAACCGCAACCATAATCAGAGGTATTGCAATAAGAAGAAAAATAATTGTCATAACTAGTGCGAATACCCATCCAAAGAATGGGAGCGCCCATAGTGCAGCAATAATAATCGCTAAAGCAATTAAAATCTTTATACAAAGTTCATAAATACCTCCAATAAGACTAACGAGAGTCATATAGCTCCCGATGAGAGTGTATATTGCAGTAACTAGAATACCCTTTAATTTGTGCATGAAGTCTTTCACTTTAATAATCATAAACATGAGAGGAATAATGACGTTCATAATGCGGTTAAAAATAATCATAATAATCTTGGATAGTGCTTCTCTCATTCGGTTTAGTATCTCTCGAATCATACTAATCGATTGAAGTCCATTCTTAAATATAACTGTAATTTGATTGACGATTTGGTATACCATGGTCATTGCAGAAGCATATACGGACTTTGTGGTTTCAGCAGTGCAGTAGTTGAAGTTTTGTTTCGTATATTCACTTCCGGTCATTCCTGGTGGAGTATAAATAAGACCAGCGAATGGCATATAATTTGGTTTGCATCGGTTTAATGGCCAGTCTCTCTTTTCTTTGTCAAGGTTATTTTGAATAATAAAATAGGTGATTCCGCATGAAAAGAAAAAGACAATAACGGCGGATTCAAGTATAGAGGTGCCATATTTATCGAGATAGGATCCTGTTTTATATATTTTATTTAATCCGTCAAATATATCCATGGGGGTTAGGTGGCGCGATGCGGTTGCTGTTGCTGTTGTTACTGTTGTTTTTGCTGCATCATTTCCATTCCCCTTATTGGAGGTATCCATGTATATATTATATGAACAGTAAATAAACAATGATACTGTACATACTTTGGTATATGTAGAACATCTGGCTAAATTATATAGGTATATATGGTATACACGAAATGTGTGGAATTATAATATGAGGCAGGTGTGTGAGACTAAAGCAGTCGACGGCAAAGGGTGGGAGGTTTCCAGTGAATAGTAGAATATTACCAAACTGTATACTGCAGCCTAGATATGAGGTTCTTATTTACAGAGGACATGGAAGGAACGCCGTGTCCGAACACAACCATATAAATTAAAACGACGGCAGCAATAAGAATACTGCGGTCTTCAGCAACAGGACCCGATTGTTTAAGAAGGTAGACCATTGCAACATAAAGTAAAACACCGATTACGACGGCGTGAAACAGCATAACTAAACCTCTCTCTTCTGCCATTGTATATATATTATATATTACCACTCGATTATTATTTCATTTTATTTTATTTTATTTTATTTTATTTTATTTTATTTTATTTCATTTTATTTCATTTTATTTCATTTTATTTCATTTTATTTCATTTCATTTTATTTTATTTCATTTTATTTTATTTCATTT
>Ga0194122_10003995_pt1 | contig 14697 bp, 16 predicted proteins | sample TA2MahCa10mmetaG_FD_155487 | JGI IMG/M metagenome (GOLD analysis project Ga0194122, IMG submission 155487) | Freshwater microbial communities from Lake Tanganyika, Tanzania - TA2015021 Mahale Deep Cast 10m | ecosystem: Environmental > Aquatic > Freshwater > Lake | place: Tanzania: Lake... | reverse complement strand
TCTTCGCGTGGTTGCTGACCCTGCATCCCTCAGTAGCAGGCAGGGTCTATGCCGCCTATGGAGCGGTCTACGTCTCAGTGGCGCTGGTCTGGTTGCGAGTGGTGGAGGGTGTGCCGCTGACCTTCAGGGACCTTGTGGGGGCAGCGGTGGTTCTGGCGGGGATGGGGATTTTGATGGGTCGCTCGGGTGCTGGGTGACGCTCAGTGGTCTGACTTGGCGTTATGAGGCATCCTGAAGTCGAATGATGCGAAGTCGTTTTTCGCGTCCCCGATTCCTGAACGCACAGAACTCATATGCCGCTTATTTGGCGGTGTCTGCGTTGTTGGATGTGTTGTTGGAATCTGAAGGTGCATTCTTCAAAACGACCTATCTGGACTTCTTTGGCGCTTATCTGGACGGACACCCTCTCCGTATTCAGAAGGTCCCGCGAAGACCATCGACGTCCCACTTCCCCTGCGGTGGTGGGACTTTTGCTGTTGGGGTCGTCCAGGTTTGAAAGGGTGAGCTCCGACGTTGTGTTGTTGGACGTGGAGTTGGGGAACGAGTGCGTGTTGTTGAACTCCTGAGATATCGCTGTTGCTTGACAAGCGCGTCACCTGCTTTCTGCTCTTGAGGTGTGAGGGTCAATGGGGGCTGGCCGTTCCGCCAGGGTTTCAGCAATGGGTCGCTGAGCGAACTTGAGGGCACCAGATGCCTGAGTGCTGTAGCGGCTGCTCTTGAGCGCTGGATCGAATTGTTATCGCCTTCTGCGCTGTAAGCACAGCGCCTGGCACTCTCTCCGTAAAATTATGTGCTGAAGGTGTGGGTGCCCGCTTAGCGTTGAGATCTACCCGCTCCCGCAGCGTGGACACCGACTCTCAACCGCTTCTGGATGCCTTGGACCACCTCTGCCATCAGGTAGACGGTGACTTAGACATTCAACACGAATTCTTTGACGCCAATACGCCGGAAGAGATGGTTGCTCTGGCAGTGGGTGCAGGGATCCTGATTGATGCCGATGACTTCCGTGCTCTGCTGCGGAGTGGCAGCACCGAGTGCTGGTTCGTCCGTGGAGATGACACCAACAATCCGATTGCTCATTTGCAAAGGGTCTTTCGCGTCTTGACCTGACCCATCAAGGCCACCCAGAGCCTCTCTGCACCCTTGAGGTGGACTGGTCGAAGGAGTAGCTCGAGGAGTTCGAGCTGCTCAGTGCTGAAACGGGGCGCTCCACCGAAGTCATCGTGGTGGATCTGCTCGTTAGAAGGCTGTGCTGAACGGCGGTGATCCAGGGGGTAGGGGCGTGCTCAGCTGTGAAACAACAGCACCAGACCGCGGCTCACCTGGTGGAATTCGCGCTCCTCACGGCTGAGGTCAAGCCCCACCTGCAGCCCTTCTTCGAGCGCATTGTCGAAAGGTGGTGGTGTTGGTGCCTTGCCGGCGGTCCAGAGCGCGGCGATGCCCACGGGCGTGGCGTGCCATTCGAAGCGTTCGGTCTCCCCGATTGATGGTTCGTCGAGGGCGTCTTCCAGGAGCTCGCGGATCGCCATGGCAGGGGGGGGCTGGCGTCAGCATCGAGATCCACCGTTGGGAGTGCAATCAGATGAGAGTTTTTGTGATCTCTTGAGCAATCCTTCTTCAAGAAAGCCGCTCTAGCTTGCCCCGATGGCAAACCTTCCCGGCCCCGCGGCCCTTGTGCACGAGTGGTTCACGCCCCGTTCCGTGGGCGGCGCTGAGCTGGTGGTGCAGCAGCTGGATGCCCTGCTCGATCGCCCGCAGCTGGCGGCGCTGGTGGATGGCGAAAGCGGTCGCTCGGCCAGCTGGCTTGGCGGTCGTTCCATCCACACCTCTTTCATTCAGCAGTTGCCCTGGGGGGTGAGCCATGTGCAGCAATACCTGCCGCTGCTGCCCCTGGCGATTGAGCAGCTCGATCTGGGTGATTACCCACTGGTGATCAGCAGCAGCCATCTGGTGGCCAAGGGCGTGCTCACCAGCCCGGATCAATGTCATCTCAGCTATGTGCACACCCCCGTGCGCTACGCCTGGGATCAGATGCACGCCTATCTGCGCCAGTCGGCCCTGGCGCGCGGTGGTTTAGGTCCCCTGATCCGCTGGCAGCTGCATCGCCTGCGGCAGTGGGATGTGCTCAGCGCCCAGCGACCGGACGCTCTGATCGCCAACTCCCGCTTCACGGCCGCCCGCATCCGCCGCTATTGGGGCCGCTCCGCCACCGTGGTGCATCCACCGGTTGCCCTGGAGCGCTTCCAGTGGGATCAACCCCGCGACGACGTTTACCTCTGCCTCTGCCGCTTGGTGCCCTACAAGCGCGTGGATCTGGTGGTGCAGGCTTTTAATCGCACGGGACTGCCCCTGGTGGTGATCGGTGATGGCCCCGAGCGGGCACGGCTCGAGGCGATGGCGGGCCCCACCGTGCAGCTGCTGGGTCGTTTGCCGCAGCCGGAGGTGAATGCCTGGCTGGCGCGCTGCCGGGCCTACGTGTATGCCGGGCTTGAGGATTTCGGGATCGCACCGGTGGAGGCGATGGCGGCCGGCGCACCGGTGGTGGGGCTCGGCCAGGGCGGCCTGCTCGACAGCGTGCGTTGCATCAGCAGCGGCTGCTCGCAGCCCACGGGGCTGCTGTTCCCTGAGCAAAGCGTGGCGTCGTTGGTGGCCGCGCTGGAGTATTTCGAGCAGCAGCGCCTCTGGCAGCAGCTGCCGGCTGCGCAGTTGCGCCAATGCGCGGAGCGTTTTGGCCCGCAGCGGTTCCGGCAGCGCATGGCTGCCCTGATTGAGCAGGTATGGAGCCGGCATCAGCGGTTGCGGGCTGAGCGCGCCCGGCCGATGTCTGTGCCTCTGGGGTGAGTGACCGCCGCCGCCAAGCCCCCGGCGGCCGGACTTCTTTAATGACACCAGGGTCACCCTGGGGGTCCGCCGCCGTTTGTCTGCCGCCTCTTCCATTCCGGCTGAAGCCACGGCCAGCAGCTTGCTGGCGGCACAGTCCCGGCGGGGCCGCGTGCTCAAGCGGGGCGGCGACATTGTGTTCTCGCTGCTGGTGCTCACGCTCGGCTCGCCGCTGTTCCTGCTGTTGGCGGTTCTGGTGAAGCTGAGCTCCCGGGGTTCGGTGTTCTATCGCCAACGCCGCATCGGCCGCGGCTACAAGGGATTCGGCTGCCTGAAGTTCCGCACCATGCGCAGCGATGCCGATCGTGTGCTCGCGGCGGTGCTGGCTGCCGATCCCAACCTGCGGGCCGAGTTTGAGCGTGATCACAAGCTCAAGCGCGATCCACGCATCACGCCGCTCGGGAAGTTGCTGCGCCGCTCCAGCCTCGATGAACTGCCCCAGTTCATCAATGTGCTGCGCGGCGAGATGAGCGTGGTGGGTCCGCGCCCGATCGTGTGGGACGAACTGCGCCGTTACGGCAAGCACATGGATGAGGTGTTGGCGGTGCGGCCCGGCCTCACGGGCCTCTGGCAGGTGTCAGGCCGCAACAACCTCACCTACCGCACCCGCGTGCGGCTCGACCTCGCCTACGTGCGCAACCGCAGTTTCTGGTTGGATCTGGGCATCGTGCTGCGCACCATCGGTGTGGTGCTGCTGCCGATGGATCGCGGCGCCTACTGAGTGCTGTTAGCCGGCGGCACGCATCAGAACGCCTGCAGCCAGGCCCACCAGCAGCCACAGCGCCTCGAGGGTTTGACTGAGCCGCAGCATCCGCTCCACGTCGCGGTCGTCGGGTAGCGGGCAGCCCTTCGCGAGCAGCGGTTTGGGCTTGAGCGCCTCGCCGTAGCGGTTCAGGCCCCCCAGCTGGATCTGCAGCACCTGGGCGTAGATCGCCTGCGACACGCCCGCATTCGGGGAGGGGTCGGGGGCGCCATCGCGCAGCGCCGCGCGATACAGCCGCCAGCAATGCCTCGGGCCAGCCGCCGCTGCCAGCGGCAGGCTGAGGGCCACCAGGCGGCAGGGGAGCCACACCAGCAGGTCGTCGAGCCGTGCGCCGGCGGTGCCCAGCCAGCGCAGCCGGCCCTGCCTGTAGCCCAGCATCGAATCGAGGGTGCTGCTGGCCTTGAAGGCCCAGGCCAGGGCCAGGGGGCCGGGGGCGGCACGGCAGCCGGCGCTCCAGAGGGCCGCCCCCAGCAGCATCCAGAACAGCGGCGCAAACAAGCCGTCCACCGCGTTTTCGCTGGCGGTTTCCGCTGCGGCCCGCAGGATCTCGGCGCGGTTGAGGTTGGCGGTGTCGCGCCCAACGATCCAGCTCAGGGCAGTGCGGGCTGGCTCGAGCTGGTGTTCATCAGCTGAGCGCCGGCCTTGGCCGCGGGGCGGCAGCACCCGCAGCACAGCGCGCACCGCCTGCTCCAGGCTGCGGCCGGCCAGGGCGCTGGCCAGCGCCACCAGCAGGATCAGCCGTGGCGCCGCTGCGATCGCGTGGGGGGTGGGCTCGGCTGCGGCCGTGAAGCTGCCCAGCGCCCACTGCTCCAGCAGCCAGCCGGCGCCGCCGCTGGCGCCCACCAACAGCACCGTGATCACGCCGCCGGCCAGCCGCAGCGCCCAGGGCCGATCACCGCCCCAGCGCTCCGCCAGTGGTCGCAGCCGGCTGATCCACCAGCCCATCACCACAACAGGGTGCAGGCACCAGCGCGGATCTCCCACCAGCCGATCCAGGCCGGCGGCGGCGATCACCAGCAGAAAGGGGTGGATCCCCGTGAAGGAATCCACCCCTGGAAGCGGCAGCGTCATGGCTGCGGTTGAGGCCTGGATCAGGCGGCCTTCAGCCAGGAGAACATCGAGCGCAGGCCTTTGCCCACCTGCTCGATCGGGTGCTGGCTGTCGCGGTCGCGGATCTTCTGCATCTCGGGCTTGCCGGCTTCGCACTCAGCCACGAAGTTGCGGGCGAAGGTGCCGTCCTGAATGTCGGTGAGGATGCGCTTCATCTCGGCCTTGGTGTCGGCCGTGATCAGGCGGGGGCCGCTCACGTAGTCGCCGTATTCAGCGGTGTTGGAGATCGAATCGCGCATGGCGGTGAGGCCGCCCTTCACCATCAGATCCACGATCAGCTTCACCTCGTGCAGGCACTCGAAGTAGGCCAGCTCGGGCTGATATCCAGCCTCCACCAGGGTTTCAAAACCGGCCTTCACCAGCTCGGAGAGACCGCCGCAGAGCACGGCCTGCTCACCGAACAGGTCGGTTTCGGTTTCTTCCTTGAAGTTGGTTTCCAGGATGCCGGCGCGGGTGCCGCCGATGCCCTTGGCGTAGGCCATGGCCAGGGCGCGGGCGTTGCCAGTGGCGTCCTGGTGGATGGCGAACAGGGCGGGCACGCCCATGCCGTTCTGGTATTCCCAGCGCACGGTGTGGCCGGGGCCCTTCGGCGCGATCATCACCACATCCACGTCGGCGGGGGGCTTGATCAGCTCAAAGCGCACGTTGAAGCCGTGGGCGAAGCTGAGCACCTTGCCGGCGCTGAGGTGAGGCGCGATCTCGGCGTCGTAGACGGCCTTCTGGGTTTCATCGGGCAGCAGCACCATGATCCAGTCGGCCTTGGCGGCGGCGTCAGCCACGCTGAGCACCTCAAGGCCATCGGCCTTGGCCTTCTCGGCGGAGCGGCTGCCTTCGTAGAGGCCCACCACCACGTTCACGCCGCTGTCCTTGAGGTTGAGGGCGTGGGCGTGGCCTTGGGAGCCATAGCCAATGATGGCCACCGTCTTCCCGTTCAGCAGGCTGAGGTCGGCGTCGGTGTCGTAATACAGCTTGGCCATCAGGGGCTTCGGTTCTGCGCTGAGCAAGGGTCGAGCTTACGAAAGCGCCTGACGCGGCTCGTCAGGCCGCAGCTGTGGCTTCCGTGGGATGGGCGATCACGCGGTCGATCAGGCCATACTCCACGGCCTCAGCGGCGCTCATGAAGTAGTCGCGGTCGGTGTCCTTCTCGATCTTGGCCAGCTCCTTGCCGGTCATGTCAGCCATGCTCTGGTTGAGCATGTCCTTGAGACGCAGGATTTCGCGCGCCTCGATTTCGATATCGCTGGCCTGGCGCTGGCTGGTGCCGCCCAGGGGCTGGTGAATCATGATCCGGCTGTGGGGCAGCGCCAATCGCTTGCCTTTGGTGCCGGCGCCGAGCAGGAAGGCGCCCATCGAGGCGGCCAAACCCACGCAGATGGTCACCACATCGCTCTTCACGTATTGGATCGTGTCGTAGATCGCCAGGCCGGCGGTCACCGAGCCACCCGGTGAGTTGATGTAGAGGTAAATCGGCTTGGAGTTGTCCTCCGAGTCGAGGTAGAGCATCTGCGCCACCAGGCTGTTGGCGATGGCGTCGTTCACCTCGGAGCCGAGGAACAAGATCCGCTCCACGCCCAGGCGTGTGTAGATGTCAACCCAGCGCTCGTACTGGCTGCCGGGCAGGCGGTAGGGAACGCTGGGGGTGCCGATGGGCATGGCGGAAGCGGGGGTGGCCGGAGGTGAAGAGGAACGGGTGTGGATCGAGGCCGATGCAGGGGCCTAACCGGTTTCAGCTGATCCCGGGGTTGCCGGGGCTCACGCCGGCACCTGCCGGCAGGGGGCTTGGCAGCTTCTGGCTCGTGAGCACCCGATCGATCAGGCCGTACTCCACGGCTTGATCGGCCGTGAGGTAGGTCATCCGGTCGGAATCCTTGGAGAGCTGCTCCACGCTGCGGCCGGTGTTGGCCGAGAGCATCTCGAGCATCGTCTGCTTGTTGTGCAGCACTTCTTTGGCCCGGATCTGGATGTCGCTGGCCTGGCCGCGGGCGCCGCTGCGGGGCTGGTGCAGCACGATCGAGGCGTGGGGCAGGGCGGCGCGGTGACCCTTGGTGCCGGCGCTGAGGATCATCGCGGCGGTGCCCATGGCCTGGCCGATGCAGATGGTGTGCACCGGCGGCTTCACATAGCGGATCGTGTCGGCGATGGCGAAGGCCTCGGTTTCAAAGCCGATGGCATCGCCCGAATACCAGCTGGTGCCGGTGGAGTTGATGTAGAAGAAAATCGGCTTATCCGGGTTGTCGAACTCCAGATAGAGCAGCTGGGCAATGATCAGCTCGGTCACGTCGATGCCCATCTGCCGCTTGGCATCGTCGTCGCTGAACAGCGGCAGGCCGAGATACACGATCCGCTCCTTGAGCAGCAGCGAGGGCAGATCCGGCGGAGGGGTGCGCATCACGGCGGAATCGCCGTAGTAGGGAGCTGACACCGACATCCGCGGATAACTGCAGGCCTGAGCCGGGAGCCTAGCGGGGGTTGGCGGTGCCCGGATCGCCCTTGGCGGGTGTGGATTTCTTGCTGCCCGGTTTGGGTTTGGCGCCTGTGGCGCTGGCAGCGCCCTCGAGCCTGCCGAACACCATGCGGCCCGTGGGGGTTTGCAGGGCGCCGGTGATCACCACGGGCAAGCGCTCACCGCCGCGCCCATGGGCCCCATCCACCACCACCATCGTGCCGTCGTCGAGGTAGCCCACCCCCTGGTTGGCCTCCTTGCCATCGCGCACGATCTTGAGATTGAGCTCGTCGCCGGGCTGCACCTCCGGCCGCAGCGCGATCACCAACTCGCTCAGGTTCATCACCTTCACGGTTTGCACCTCGGCCACCTTGGTGAGGTTGTAATCCGCTGTGAGCAGGGTGCCGCCGGTGTCGGCCGCTAGTTTCAGCAGCTTGTCGTCCACGCCGTTGCCCTCGTAGCGGGTGGTGTTCACCACCAGGCGACGGCCGTAGCGCTCGCGCAGGCTGCTGAGCAGCTTCAGGCCGCGTCGGCCCTTGCTGCGCTTCTCGGTGTTGCTCGAATCGGCCAGGGCCTGCAGCTCATCGATCACCGACTGAGCCACGATCACCTGGCCTTCCAGCAGGCCGGAATCCAGCAAGCCCCGGATGCGGCCGTCAATGATCACGCTGGTGTCGAGGATCTTGGCGCTGGCGGGCATCAGCACCCCATCGGCCACCAGCAGGGCCTCGGTGCTGCTGGGGTTGAACAGGCGCAGCAGCGTGCGGCCATGCACCTCCGCCAGGTTGTAACCCGACACCCCGAAGAACACGTTGGCGGCCACAGCCGCCAGGGGCTTCACCAGCACCAGCTCCCAGGGCAGGGAGAGGAAGAGGATCGGCGAGATCAGCAGGTTGGCCACCAGCAGGCCGAGGATCAGGCCGACGGCCCGGCTCACCAGCAGATCGGTGGGCATGGTGCGCACCTGTTCCATCAGGCGCTTGCGCAGCCGCTGGAACACGAACCCCGCCAGCAGGCCCGCCAGGCCGCCGCCGGCGCCCAGGATCCAGCTGAGCCGCTCCAGGTTCTGGATCTGGATCAGCTGCTGCTCGGGCAGCAGGTCAACACCCAGCCAGCCAGCAGCAGCCCCCGACACCACAAACAGCACCAGGATGAGGGTGTCCACCATGACCGGTGCTGTGGCTGGCGAAGGCTTCAGTGACGCAGCATGCCTGATCCCGGAGGCTTTGGCCCGGAGAGGTAACCGGTGGGCAGCGGTCGGTTGGCCGCCCCGCAGCGCCTATCTCCACGTTCCCTTCTGCCACCGGCGCTGCTTTTACTGCGATTTCGCGGTGGTGCCCCTGGGCGATCGGGCCAGCGCGGAGGCTGGGGCGCCCGGTCAGGCGTCGATCACCGCCTACCTGGCCCTGCTGCATCGCGAGATTGCCGCCTCGCCGTCGGGCCCGCCGCTCTCCACCGTGTATGTGGGGGGTGGCACACCCTCGTTGCTATCGGCGGAGCAGGTGCGTGAGCTGCTGATGGCCCTGCGGCGGCGTTTCGGCCTGGCCCCCGGTGCCGAGGTGAGCCTGGAGCTGGATCCTGCCAGCTTCGATCAGCAGCGTCTGGCGGGCTATCTGGCCGCGGGCGTCACGCGGGTGAGCCTGGGAGGCCAGAGCTTCAGCGATGCCGTGCTTGAGCAGCTCGGTCGCCGCCACCGCCGCCAGGATCTGCTGGAGGCGGCTGGCTGGCTGCAGCAGGAGCAGCGGCGGGGGCGTTTGGCCAGCTGGAGCCTCGATCTGATCCAGGGGCTCCCCCAGCAAACCCTCGCCGGCTGGCGCGAGCAGCTGCAGCAGGCGATTGCCCTGCAGCCGCCGCATCTCTCCATCTACGACCTGATCGTGGAGCCGGGCACCGTGTTTGAGCGGTTGGAGCGCCGTGGTGAGCTGGCCCTGCCGGAGGCCGATCTGGCGGCTGATCTGATGGAGCTCACCGCCCACGCTCTGGCGGCGGCTGGCTACGGCCACTATGAGATCTCCAACTACGCCCTGCCGGGGCACGCCTCACGCCACAACCGTGTGTATTGGAGCGGCGCCGGTTGGTGGGGGTTCGGCATGGGCGCCACGGCGGCTCCCTGGGGGCAGCGTGAGGCGCGGCCGCGCACCCGCGAGGCCTATGCCGCCTGGCTGGAACGGGCTGAGCCGGGGCCGCCGCAGCCCTCGCCAGGCATGCCCCTGGATGAGCAGCTGATGGTGGGGCTGCGCCGGCGGGAGGGGGTGCTGCTGGAGGCGCCGGAGGCTCTGCGGCGGCGCTGGCAGCCGTTTGTGGAGCAGGGGGTGCTGCGGCAGGAGGGCCCGCGCTGGCGGCTCAGCGATCCTGAGGGACTCGCCCTCAGCAATGCGGTGTTGCGGGAGTTGCTGGTGTGGTGGGAGGAGGCGTCTGCGGTTGCAGACCCGCCACCCAGCCCCTGAGGGCCTCGATGCACAGCTGCCGGCCCGCCAGCAGCGGCGGGGAGAAGGGCGGCTGCCGTTCGGTGAGCCCCAGCAGATCCGCCGTCACGCGCACCTGGCCGTCGCACTGATCGCCGGCGCCGATGCCGATCACGGGGATGGTGAGCTCCTGGGTGAGCCCAGCCGCCAGCTCTGCGGGCACATGCTCCAGCACCAGCGCAAAGCAGCCGGCCGCCTGCAGATCCCGGGCCGAGCGGCGCAGCCGTTCCTGGCTGAGGGGATCCTTCGCCTGGCGCCGGTAGCCCAGCTGATGCACCGACTGGGGCGTCAGCCCCAGGTGTCCCATCACCGGGATGCCGCTGCGCACCAGGCGGTCCACCACCGCCAGCGTTTCCGGCTCGCCACCTTCTAGCTTCACGGCCGCGGCGGGGCTGTCCTTCAGCACCCGACCGGCAGCGGCCACCGCCGCATCCACGCCGCATTGGTAGCTGAGGAAGGGCAGATCGGTCACGATCAGTGGCTGCTGCGCCGTGGGGCTCTGCAGGCCGCGCCCCACGGCGCGGGTGTGCAGGATCATCTCCTCAAGGGTCACCGGCAGGGTGGTGGCATGCCCCAGCACCACCATCGCCAGGGAGTCGCCCACCAGGATCAGATCGGCGCCGGCCTGCTCCACCAGGGCTGCTGAGAGGGCATCCCAGGCGGTGAGGGCGGCGATGGGCCGTCCTTCCTGCTTGCAGGTGAGCAGATCAGCGGGACGCAAGTAGAGCCCTCCTGGCCGAGGCCCATTGCTAGCATCTGCTCGACTCGGACCCATGCGGCCCGGACGCCTAAATCTGGTCAGGACCGGAAGGGAGCAGCCACACGGGATGCTCCGAGCAGGCGTGGACTCCGGGTCACCCTCTTCTGTTCAGCTCTCGCGTTGGCGATTGAGCAGGAACGACGGAATCGCTGCCCCACCCTGATCGGCTTCACCGGCGCTGGACGTGCTGAACCTGGCGATCGAACGCTCGGGCCGGTAGCTGCCGCCACCTTCAAAGCCCGTGGCGATCACGGTCACGTGGATCTCGCCCTCGAGCCGTTCATCCACCACGGCGCCCACGATGATGTTGGCCTCGGGATCCACCACGTCGTAGATCACTTCTGAGGCGGTGGTCATGTCCTCCAGCGTCATGTCCTTGCCGCCGGAGATGTTGATCACGCAACCCTTGGCGCCATCGATGCGGGCGGCCTCGAGCAGAGGGCTGCTGATGGCAGCCTGGGCGGCTTCGGTGGCCCGGGAGCGACCGGAACCGATGCCCAGCCCCAGCAGGGCGGTGCCGGCATCGGTCATCACCGAGCGCACATCGGCGAAGTCAACGTTCACCAGGCCGGGTTTGGTGATGATGTCGCTGATGCCCTTCACGCCCATGCGCAGCACGTCGTCGGCGGCGCGGAAGGCGTCCTGAAGAGGAGCCCCGGCGATCGCTTCGCGCAGCCGGTCGTTGGGGATCACGATCAACGTGTCCACGTGTTCGGAGAGGCGAGCAATGCCCTCCTCGGCCTGGCGCATGCGACGGCGGCCTTCAAACCCGAAGGGCTTGGTGACGATGCCCACGGTGAGGGCGCCGCATTCTTTGGCCACTTCGGCCACCACCGGTGCCGCGCCGGTGCCGGTGCCGCCGCCCATGCCCGCGGCAATGAACACCAGATCGGTGCCCTGCAGGGTCTGGGCGAGATCGGCGCGGGATTCTTCGGCGGCTTTCTGACCGATGGCAGGGTTGCCACCCGCCCCAAGCCCACGGGTGAGCTTCTGGCCCAGCTGCACCCGTTGTTTCGACGCTGACTGCAGCAGCGCCTGGGCATCGGTGTTCAACACCCGGTAGCCCACGCCCTGGAGGTCGGAGGCGATCATGCGGTTCACGGCATTGCTGCCGCCGCCACCCACGCCGATCACCTCAATCCGAGCCGACTGACTGGGCACGATTCCGCTCGCTCCGTTGCTGCTGGCACTGCGGCTTTCAGCTGCGATCTCCATGGAAAGTCCCGTGCCAGTGGTGCTGCGCAGCATTATGTCGTTGATCTGTTCGATCAGCTGCTGAGGTCATGACACCTTTGCCGGCCTAAGTACATCCCGCAATGTCCTGTCACCGTTTGCACTCTTCAGTCGACGGATGCTCGCGTTGCAGGTTTGCGCTTGGCTTCCTGCTTGGCCTCCTGGGTAGCGGCCTGCTGCATGGCCGCGATGCTCAGGCTGGCTTTGCCGGGTAAGCCCAGTTCGGGTTGATCGGGATCGCTGAGATCGATCGACTGAATCCGCAGCGTTTTGATTTGTGCTGGCAGGTGGGCGGAGAGGTGGCGCAGCACCTCCAGCCGGCGGGCCAGCCGTTCATCGGGGGGGCCCAGGTGCACATCGCCCAGGGCAGCGGTGCGCAGCCAGAGGCTGCCGTTGGGTTCAAAGCGCACCTGCTGCAGGGCGCTACCCAGCTGATCCTGTTCAGCCAGCACGGCGGAGAGGGGTGAGCGCAGCCGCTCCTGCCAGCCGATCACCACCACCTGCGGAGTTTTGGCCTGGCCTCCACCACGCTGTTGGCGGCTGGTCATCCAGTTGCCGAGACGATCCACATAGCCCTGCTCCAGGCCGCGACTGGTGCGCCGTTGCGCCTGGGCCACCGCCTCTCGTTCCACCAGGCTGATCCGCAGCCTCGGCGGCAGCATCAGGCGGCTCACCTGCACCTGCTCCACCGGCAGGCTGGCCGAGAGGCGTTCCGCCAGTTCGTGGGGCATGAGGCTGAGCAAATGCAGGGGCAAGCGCAGTTGCGCTTCACGGATCACCTGCTCCCGGTTCACCTGGGAGCTGCCCAGCACCTCGATCTGGCTGGGGGAGCGCAGCACCCAGCCCTGGCGCAGCAGCACCCAACCCAGGCCAGCGGCCGTGGCGGTGAACAGGCTGATGCGCCACAGCTGTCGAAGCCGCTCCTGCTGGCGTTGCTGGCGAAGCTGTCTGCGGCGCTCGGGTGCCAGTTCAGGCCGCGCTGGAGTGCGGGTCACAGTTCGCAGCGCGAGCGCGCCATCAGCTCAGCGATCCAGCGGCGGGCTCGCTGGGCATCGGCGAAGGGCACATCCTGATGGCCTTCGCCGCTGATCAAGCGCAGCCGGCAGGCGCCCTGGGCCTCATCGGTGAGGGGAGCCTCGCCCGACCCCAGGGCCAGCAATTCCACCTTCTCGAGGGTTTTCACCTCGAACTGCCCCTGCTCGAGCAGCTTGCCCGACTCGAACGTGCTCCAGCTCAGGTAGCCATTCAGCAGGCGGGCGCCGCCGCAGTCATCGAGCTTGGAGAGTTCTGCGCCCTCGGCCCAGTCGCGGAACAGCCGCTGACGCCGCCGCTCTAGCCAGCCAAGGGCCGTGATCAAGGGGAATACCACCAGCAGTGGCAGCCACAGCAAGCCATGACTCATGCCGCTTCCGCCCTCCTGCTCACGGTGGAATGGCCCGATTCTTGCGCCAGTTGCACCAGTTGGTGCACCAACTCCTCAAGCGGTAAGCCGCTGGCCTCCCAGAGCATCGGATACATGCTCTGGCTGGTGAAGCCGGGCAGGGTGTTGATCTCGTTGAGCCAGAGCGCGCCGGTGGTGCGATCAAGGAAAAAGTCCACCCGGGCGAGGCCGCTGGCCGCCACGGCCCGGCAGGCCGCGATCGCCATGGCCCGGGCGCGCTCGCTCAGTTCGTCGGGCACCTCCGCCGGAATCACCGTGTGGCTTTTGCCATCGCTGTATTTGGTCTCGTAGTCGTACCAGTCGGCGTCGAAGCAAATCTCCCCCAGCACCGAGGCCTGCATGCTGCGGCCGCCGAGCACGGCGCATTCGAGTTCGCGGGCATTCACGCCCTGCTCCACCACCAGGCGCGGGTCGTGGCTGGCCGCCAGCTCCAGACCCGCCAGCAGCTCCCCTCGGTTGTTGGCCTTGCTGATGCCCACTGAGGAGCCGAGGTTGGCCGGTTTGATGAAGCAGGGATAGCCCAGTTGCTGCTCCAGGCGCCCCAGCAAGTCCTGGGGGTTGCGGTTCAGCTCCTCAGCGCTCACGCAGGCGTAGGGCACCTGGGGCAGCCCGGCGGCGGCGAAGGCGGCTTTCATCGCCTGCTTGTCCATCCCCACGGCAGAGCCCAGCACCCCTGAACCCACAAAGGGCACCTGCATCAGGCTGAACAGGCCCTGAATCGTGCCGTCTTCACCGTTGGGGCCATGCAGCACCGGCACCCACACCTGCACATCGAGGGCGCCTTCGGGGAAACCCTGGAAGCCGCTCCGCAGGGCTGCGGCCGGCAGCTCCTCGCGGCTGGCTGGGGTGCCCTTGGCCAGCACCGCATCGGCCACCGCCGGCGGCCACCAGTGCCCCCATTGATCGATGTAGAAGCAGAGAAGTGTGTAGCGGTTGGCGTTGGCGCCGCGCCGCAGGGCGGCTGCCACGGTGTTCGCCGAGCGAATCGACACCGCATGCTCACCGGATACGCCTCCGAACACCAGGCCGAGTTGCGTGGGTTCGGAGCTCATTGGGGCCGGATAGCAGAGGCCAAACGTATCAGCGATTCAGGCCCTGACCAGGCCTGCGGCCTCAGCCCACAGCGCAGCCGCTGAGGGAGAAGGGCCGCACCTCTTCGATGCGCACATCCACCAGGTCGCCGGCGTGCCAGCGGCCGTTGCCAGCGAAGAAGGTGAGGCGATTGGTGCGGGTGCGGCCCATCACCTGCTCGGGATCCTTCGGGTTGATCCCCTCCACCAGCACCTGCTCCGTGCGGCCGGAGTAGCGGGCGCTGCGCTCCCGGGCCACCCGCTCCACCACAGCATTGATCTCGCGCAGCCGCTCCACCTTCACCTCCTCGCTCAGCTGGTTCGGCCAGTCGGCGGCGGGGGTGTTGGGGCGCGGCGAGTAGGCGGCGGTGTTCACCTGATCGAAGCCGATCTCCTCGATCAGATCGAGGGTGCGGCGGTATTGGGCGTCGGTTTCACCGGGGAAGGCCACGATCACATCGGCGCTGATCGAGGCATCGGGCATGCGCTCGCGGATGCGCTCGATGATGCGGCGGTAGCGATCCACCGTGTA
>Ga0194122_10003994_pt1 | contig 14698 bp, 11 predicted proteins | sample TA2MahCa10mmetaG_FD_155487 | JGI IMG/M metagenome (GOLD analysis project Ga0194122, IMG submission 155487) | Freshwater microbial communities from Lake Tanganyika, Tanzania - TA2015021 Mahale Deep Cast 10m | ecosystem: Environmental > Aquatic > Freshwater > Lake | place: Tanzania: Lake... | reverse complement strand
CGCTGGGTTGATGGGAATAAGGAAGGCTAAGAAGGATAGGATGGCGGAAGGGGTAACAACGCCATTTCTGATCAGCCTTCCAATATTTCAATCGCTGATAAACGATGGCCCGATATTTTCTTGGACCATCCTGACGATGGATCTGAATGAGCAATAAATCGGAGCCCAAATAATCGGTAGGGGGATCCCTTGAAAGAACCGATGGAAGAGGGAGCCCATCTGCTTGAAGAGCCGAGGGCAGGCTAGGCCCTTGGAGAGAGGCAAGGCCTGTGCTTAGGCTAATCCAACAGAGAAGACCAGGCAACCACCTCCATTGGTAAGCGAGCCTGTGGCCACAACCTCGCCAAATTATGCCTAGAACCACAGCGCCCAGGAAACTTAAGCCCTGGATCACCCCCAAACCTACCAAAACCCATGGCCACCACGCAACGAGACCTATACCCAAGCAAGCCGAAGCCCCCAGGCGCAAGCCTCTCCAAGCGGACTCCCCAACCGGTTCCATACCGCAAGCAAGGCAAGGCCCAATCCATAACCGTAGCTAAACGTTTAAAGGGTCTTGATAAACGCAACGGTAATGCGGTATATCGGCTTCATAAAAAAGTTCACCCACTTGGGCAAAGCCCAGCCTTCGGTAAAAGGGGAGGGCCTGAACCTGGGCATGCAGGTAGATTTCAGGGGCTGTAACGCCCGCCGCCCCGTCCTTTAGGGCAGAAATTCCGGGCCACAGGTCCTCCATAATATGCAGCAAGAGCTCCCTGCCCACTCCCTGCCTTCGGAAATCTGCACGAACGGCCATCCTTTCGATCTTGTATCCAAGTTCGGTTTGCCGGTGGCGAGCGCAGGCGATGACCTCATCGCCATGGGTGGCCGCCCAATGGATGCTTGATTCTTCATAGATGTCAAATTCTTCCTCTGGGTTTACTCCTTGCTCTTCCACAAAAACTTGGGATCTGAGGGCATGGATTTTTTGGAGGGTATCCGGTGCGGTTACCCGATGGCAATGGATCATGGCAGGCATTTCTCCAAAATTAGTATCAGGTGCCCAAGACTCAGGGCTTATCTTCGTGCCTTAGAATAAGCTTAATCCTTACCCTTTATATGTCACAAACCTCAAAAATTCTTGGATCCCAAGCGGATTTTCTCCTTGGCCATCGCTGCAAGACCATCGCCGCAAGCGATTTGCACTTGCCGGGACCTGATTTTGTCGATCGAATTTGGTCGGCATCCAATCGCTCCATCCCCGTTCTGAGAAGCATGCAAACCCTCTACGGCACCGGTCGCTTGTCGGGCAGCGGATATCTTTCAATTCTCCCTGTGGACCAGGGAATTGAGCATTCTGCAGGAGCCTCCTTTGCTCCCAACCCGATCTACTTTGATTCCGAGAATATTGTTCGTTTAGCCATCGAAGCCGGTTGCAATGCCGTTGCTTCCACTTTTGGGGTATTGGGCTCTGTTGCAAGACGTTATGCCCACAAGATTCCCTTCATAGTCAAAATCAACCACAACGAATTTCTCTCGTATCCGAACGAGTATGACCAAATTATGTTTGGCACGGTGCGCGATGCCTGGGATATGGGAGCCGCAGCCGTGGGTGCAACCATTTATTTTGGCTCAGAGGGATCACGCAGGCAATTGGTTGAGATTGCAGAGGCCTTTGAAGAGGCCCATTCCCTTGGAATGGCCACCATTCTTTGGTGTTACCTGAGGAATCCCGGTTTCAAGGTGGATGGCGTTGATTATCATACCTCCACCGATTTGAGCTCTCAAGCCAACCATTTGGGTGTTACCATTCAAGCGGATATCATCAAACAGAAATTACCCACCAACAACGGCGGATATTTGGCCACCAAACATGGCAAAACCCACAAACTGGTCTACGATCAATTAACCACCGATCACCCTATTGATTTATGCCGCTACCAAGTGGCCAACGGGTACATGGGGCGCGCGGGTTTGATTAATTCAGGCGGTGAGTCCAAAGGTGCCGATGACCTAAGCGAAGCGGTTGCCACGGCGGTCATCAACAAGCGAGCTGGGGGATCAGGACTCATCTTGGGCCGCAAAGCCTTCCAACGCCCCATGAAAGAAGGTATTGACTTGCTCCACAAAGTCCAGGATGTGTATTTGGACTCATCCGTGGATATCGCTTAGCCTTTATTTAGCAAATCAAAATGGCTTGGTTTAAACGTTCAACCGCGGGGGTAACCACCTCCACCGAGGAGAAACTTGAGGTGCCCGATGGGATATGGTTCAAATGCCCATCCTGCAAAGCATCGGTTTTGACCAAAGATCTTCATGAGAATCTTTCGGTATGTCCCAAATGCGATTACCATCATCGCTTGGGGTCGGAGGGCTATTTTGGGATCTTGTTCGATGAAGGTGCCTACCAAGAGTTGGACGCAAATCTGATTTCATTGAATCCACTCAACTTTGTGGATACCAAAGACTACGCCGCCCGCCTTGAAGATGCCAAGGCTAAGACGGGGCTCAAGGATGCCCTTCGCTCCGCTTATGGGAAATTGGAGGGACGCGACTTGGTGGTCGCCTGCATGGATTTCGATTTTATTGGGGGTTCCATGGGCACGGTGATGGGGGAGAAGATCGCCAGAGCCATTGACCAAGCCAGGGCCTTGAAGTGCCCTTTCCTGGTGATTTCACGTTCAGGGGGAGCCAGAATGATGGAGGCCGCCTACTCCCTGATGCAAATGGCCAAAACCTCGGCCAAATTGGCGCTTGCGGACCAAGAAGGGATTCCGTATTTCTCTTTAATGACCGACCCAACAACGGGTGGGGTCACGGCATCCTTCGCGATGCTGGGGGATTTCAATCTAGCAGAGCCCGGGGCCTTGATTGGCTTCGCAGGACCAAGGGTTATCAAAGAAACCATCAAAAAAGATTTGCCTGAGGGGTTTCAGTCGGCCGAGTCGGTGTTGGAGAGCGGGTTCTTGGACTTGATTGTTCCACGGCATAAGCTCAAAGAGACCCTGGCCAGGCTCATGGATCTTTTGAGGCATTGATTTGGAAAAACGGGCTCTTGAGACTATCTTTGCATTCCTAAATTTAAAATTCACTAGCGGCTATACACCAAATCGGTTTATCTAACCCAGAAAATCTACCAAACCGAACCAGCGGCCCCAAACAAGCGGATAATGTACCTAGACAAAACCCAAAGAGCAGAGATTTACAGCCGTTATGGCCAGAATGCTCAGGACTCCGGCACGGCAGAAAGCCAAATTGCCCAGTTCTCCTTCAGGATTTCTCACCTGACCGAGCACCTCAAGAAAAACAAGAAAGACTATTCCACTCAGCTTTCCCTCGTCAAAATGGTCGGAAAGCGCAGGGATTTATTGAATTACCTCAAACAGATTGACATTGCTCGTTACAGGGCTATTGTCGAGAAGTTGAATCTTCGTAGGTAATCTAAAAATTAGCGGCCTTGTTGCCGCTTTTTTTTCGCTCCTTTTCGGTTCGAATTTCAAACCCAAGATTGGGCTTTTTGGAGCATTGGAGTGGATTTTTCAAATAATTTAACATTTTTTAAACTACAGTATTCATGAAACCAACATCGCATATTCAATCCATTAGCCTGCCGGACGGCAGAGTAATCACCTTGGAAACGGGCCTAATGGCCAGACAGGCTGACGGTGCCGTCCTCCTGAGCATGGGCGATACCCGCTTGCTCGCTACGGTGGTTTCCGCCAAAGAAGCCAAAGAAGACGTGGACTTCATGCCGCTCACGGTGGATTACCAAGAGAAATTTGCATCAACCGGGAAAATCCCGGGGAGCTTTCAACGCAGAGAGGGCCGTTTGTCGGATTATGAAATTCTCATCAGCCGTTTAATTGACAGGGCGTTGCGCCCATTATTTCCGGAAGATTATCATGCCGACACCCAAGTACAGGTAACCCTTTTTAGTTCGGATGCGGAAATCCTCCCGGATGCCTTGGCTGGCCTAGCCGCTTCTGCAGCGCTTGCAGTTTCCAATATTCCTTTCCATGGTCCTATTTCCGAGGTTCGAGTAGCCCGTGTTGACGGACAATTGGTCATCAACCCTACGCGGACCCAGCTTGAAACTGCGGACATGGATCTGATGGTCGCCGCGACGATGGAAAATGTCATGATGGTGGAAGGTGAGGCCAAGGAATGCTCCGAAGAAGATTTGGCCCAAGCCATTTTGGTTGCGCACAATGCCATCAAAGCGCAATGCCAAGCTCAATTGGACCTGAGATCCAAGGTGGGTGTCACGACCCGTACCTATTGCCATGAACGCTCCGACGAAGCCTTACAAAAGGCCGTGGAAAGCTTTTGTTACGACAAAGTTTATGCAGTCGCCAAGTCCGGCGCACCCAAGCATGAGCGTTCGGCAGGTTTTCGCAAAGTCCTCGAAGATTTTGTGGCCTCGATGGGAGAAGGCGCAGAAGTGGATAAGTTTTTGGTTAAGAAGTACTTCCACGATGTGGAGTACCGTGCCATGCGCAACATGATTTTGGATGAGGAACGTCGCCTTGATGGTCGCCGTTTGGATGAGGTACGACCTATTTGGTGCGAAGCTGGATTTTTGCCAGCCACCCACGGTTCGGCCTTGTTCACCCGTGGGGAGACCCAGTCCCTGACCTCGGTGACCCTGGGTTCCAAAGAAGATGAGCAAATGATTGATGGAGCGGTAATCAGTGGATACAATAATTTTCTTTTGCATTACAATTTCCCATCCTTTTCTACCGGGGAAACTCGACCCAACAGGGGGCCGGGGCGCCGCGAAATTGGACACGGGAACCTCGCGATGCGTTCGCTCAAACAAGTCCTCCCTCCACAAGAAGAATGCCCCTACACGATTCGAATCGTATCGGACATTCTTGAGTCCAACGGATCCTCTTCCATGGCCACGGTCTGCGCTGGGGCTTTGGCATTGATGGATGCCGGTGTTAAAATCAAGGCTCCAGTTTCCGGGATTGCCATGGGTCTGATTACCGACGGCAACCGCTTCAAGGTTTTATCCGATATCCTCGGTGACGAAGACCATTTGGGTGATATGGATTTCAAGTTGACCGGAACAGCCAATGGAATTACCGGTTGCCAAATGGACATCAAAATTGATGGGTTACCGTACGAGGTTTTGCTAAAGGCTTTATCCCAGGCATCTGCAGGTCGTGCTCATATTTTAAACGAAATGAGCAAGGCCTTGGCCGGTCCTCGTGAAGACTATCGACCCCATGTTCCACGTATTACCCAATTGACCATTGACCGTGAATTTATTGGCGCGGTTATTGGACCCGGTGGTAAAATCATTCAGGAAATTCAGCGTGAGACCGGTTCCACCATCAGCATTGAAGAAAAGGGAGAACAGGGCATCGTTCAAATCTACACGGCCGATAAGGCGGGGATGGACAAAGCGGTTGCACGAATCAAAGGCATTACAGCCAAGCCCGAAATAGGTGCGGTGTATCACGGGAAAGTCAAATCGATTATGCCCTTTGGCGCCTTTGTTGAATTTATGCCTGGCAAAGATGGTCTCTTGCACATTTCCGAAATCCGTTGGGAGCGCATCGAAACCATGGACGGGGTCTTCACTGAAGGTCAAGAATTGCAGGTGAAGCTCGTTGAAGTGGATCCTAAGACTGGCAAATTCAGGTTATCGGCCAAAGCATTGTTGCCCCGCCCGGAGGGAATGCCGGAGCGTTCTCCCCGCCCGGAGCGTGGTGACCGTTCGGAGCGTGGACCTCGCCCCGACCGTGGTGATCGTGGCCCCCGCCCTGACCGTGGTGATCGTGGCCCCCGCCCTGAGTTTGGCGATCGTACTGAAGGCGGTTCAGCCTCGGAGGCTGCACCCGCTTCGGAGTGAGATTAATTTTTTCTTATTTTTTGTTATCAGGGATTTTTTTTCCTGATTTGGGTCGTAATTTCCGAGTAACGAAATTGGGGACCTATGAGACAGCTCAAGATCATCCGCCAAATAACCTCCAGAGACCAGATTTCGCTGGATAAATACCTTATGGAAATTGGTCGCATCGAGATTCTTGATGCGGATCGTGAAGCAGAACTAGCCCGCAGAGCCAAGGCCGGTGATTCAGAAGCCTTGGAGCAGCTGGTTTCCGCCAACCTTCGCTTTGTGGTATCGGTGGCCAAGCAATACCAGCACCAAGGCCTCGCATTGAGTGATTTAATCAACGAGGGTAACCTTGGCCTGATTAAAGCCGCCGGACGCTTCGACGAAACCAGAGGTTTCAAATTCATTTCCTATGCCGTGTGGTGGATCCGTCAATCCATCCTCCAGGCCCTTGCCGATCAAGGAAGAGTGGTCCGTTTGCCCTTGAACCGAGTGGGCTTAATGTCTAGAATCTCTAAACTTGGATCCCGCATGGAACAAGAATTGCAGCGGGAGGTCTCCGATCAGGAACTTGCGGCCATCCTTGAAATAACTCCCGCGGAGGTGGGCGAGACATCCACTTTATCCCTTCGGCATCTTTCCATGGATGCTCCTGTTACCGATGATGAGGATGTTAAACTCATGGATCGCTTGGAGGATAAGGATCGAAATCTCCAACCTGGCCAGGGTTTGGAACAAGAATCGCTGGTGGTCGATATTGAATCTTCCTTACGTGAATTGCCAAGCAGGGAAGCCGAGATCATCCGTTGTTTTTTTGGGATTAGCGGAAGATCGGTGCTTGGGTTGGATGAGCTGAGCGCTCGTTTTGAATTGTCCAGGGAGAGGGTTCGCCAAATCAAAGAGCGATCCTTGAGGCGTTTACGTTCCATGCACAAGACCCAGCGATTGCGGGGTTATCTGGGTTAGTGGGCCTCCATCGTTGGCAAATCCCTCAATCGTCAGCAGCATCCAAGGATTCTTCCAAGATGAGTTCTGCAGAAAATCGGAATTCCAAATCAGGATTTTCTGCTTGCAGTCTTTGTAACATCCATTGAGAATCTGCCAGGTACACCGGGCGTGCGTCTTTGTCAAAAGCCTGATGCTCACGTCGGTATTGAAAGAAATCCTCGATCTTGTCAGGATTGGCGGCATGGATCCAACACGCTTTGAGGTAGGGGAGGGATTGGTACTGTACCTTGGCTCCGTATTCATGAAGCAGCCTAAATTGAATCACATCAAATTGCAATTCCCCTACGGTTCCGATGATTTTGCGATTCCCCGGTTGTTGCACAAAGAGTTGAGCCACCCCTTCATCGGTCAATTGCCTTAGGCCTTTTTCGAATTGTTTGGCCTTGAAAGGATCGAGGTTTTCGACTCTGCGAAAGAGCTCCGGAGAAAAGGCAGGAATGCCCTTAAAAAACAAGTGCTCCCCTTCGGTGAGGCTGTCACCAATTTTGAAATTCCCGGTATCGTAGAGGCCCACCACGTCTCCCGGCCAGGCCTCATCAACAGTGTTGCGATCGCTCGCTTGAAAAAGGAGTGGGGCGGAGAATCGGATTTTTTTGTCCAAACGGACATGGTGATAAAATTTGTTACGTTCAAATTTTCCTGAACAAATTCGCATAAAGGCGATGCGATCCCGATGATTGGGATCCAGGTTGGCGTGGATTTTGAAAATAAACCCCGTTAACTTGGGATGTTGGGTTTCGATGATCCCCGTTCGGGTTTCACGAGGTCCGGGTTCAGGGGCTATCTGCACAAAGGTGTCCAGAAGTTCCCGAATACCAAAATTATTCAAGGCAGATCCGAAGAAAATCGGTGCTTGCGCTGCTTGGAGGTAGGATTCTTGTCGAAAGTCTCCATACACTTCCAACAAATCCAGGTCTTCACGGAGTTTGCGGGCCAATGGACCGAGCAAGTCGTCAATTTGCTGATCGTTAAGGTCATCGAAGCTGCGTATATCCGAAGCGATGCTGGTCTTGGAAGCCGAAAAAAGATCCAGGTGTTTGCGATGCTTGTTATAGACGCCTTTGAAACGATCGCCCTGACCAATAGGCCAACTGAGTGGGCAAGGGGTCAGCCCTAATTTGTGTTCGAGTTCGTCCAGCAGGTCAAAGGGGTCCAGGCCTTCGCGGTCCATTTTGTTGATTAAAACAATGACCGGTGTCGCACGCATTCGGCATACCCGCATCAAATTCTCGGTTTGTTCCTCGACTCCTTTGGCGGCGTCCACCACCAGAATTACCGAATCCACCGCGGTGAGCGTGCGGTAGGTATCTTCTGCGAAATCCTTGTGACCAGGAGTATCCAAGATATTCACCCTGCATCCGCCGTATTCAAATCCCATCACGGAGGTAGATACCGATATACCCCTTTGCTTTTCGATTTCCATAAAATCGGAAGTAGCGGTCTTGCGAATTTTATTGGACTTAACAGCCCCGGCCGTTTGAATCGCCCCACCAAAAAGCAAGAACTTTTCGGTCAAGGTTGTTTTCCCAGCGTCAGGGTGGGAAATAATCGCAAAGGTTCGTCGAGGTATGTTCTTGTTCATGGAAGGGGTCAAAGATAACTAAGACCTTTCTTCAGGTAAATTTGGGCCAAATCCCCAAAGATGCCATGGAAATTACCCGTTTGTTTCGCCTTGCGCTCATCACTGCTTCCATTGGTCTGCTGGCTTCCTTGGTTTGGTGGTGGTACTCCAAGCCATCGCTTAACGAAGAAACCTTAACCAAGGTCCCTGTTTTCGAATTTCCTCTGATTGGCCGTAGCGGGGTGGTGACCAGGCATCAATTCAAAGGGCAATACTTGGTGGTTTCTTATTTCAATCCGGATTGTTCCCATTGCAGGCGCTTGGCTGCAACCGTTGGAGAGAAGCCGACAGGTACCAAAATAAAATTACGCGGCCAAGAAATTCGGGTGGGTTGGTTATGGGTCACCCGCTTCGATGAGGACCAGGCCTGGAATTTCATGAAAGATTTTGGTCTGACAGACAAGCCGCTTACCTATTTGGCCGCGGATCGGGAGGGTTCTTTCTATAGGGCCTTTGGGGACATGCATGTACCTTCCCTCTATGTATTTGACCCGCAAGGAAATTTCCTGGAAGCTGTTTACGATGAACCGCTCTACAGCGATGTCCTCAAAATCATCGGTGGAGGACAAGCTCAGAAACCCAAGAAAATTAGGTAAAGAAGGCTTAGAGCAGCATCGAAACTGGATCGCGGAGCATCAACGCAAAGCTTTGGAGGAAGGCGGCACCGGTTGCGCCGTCCACCACCCGATGATCACAAGATAATGTTACGGTCATGCGTTGTCCGATTCCCAATTGTCCGTTGCGTACCACAGGGCATTCGCGAACTGCACCAACCGCCATGATGCAAGCATCCGGTGGATTGATGATGGCGGTGAATGCCTCGATACCAAACATTCCCAAATTGCTAATTGTAAAGGTATTACCTTCCCAATCTTGTGGCTGGAGCTTCTTTTCTCGGGCTTTGGCGGCAAAGTCCTTGGATTGGCTGGCCAATTGAACCAAATTCTTTTGGTCGGCAAAGCGGAGGACTGGCACCACAAGTCCTTCGGGCAGGGCCATAGCCACTCCGATATGGATATGGTCGTTTTGTCGAATGCGATCGCCAAGCCAGGAGGAATTGACCACGGGATGTTGCCGCAAGGCCATGGCAGCCGCCTTGATCACCAGGTCGTTGACCGAAATTTTGACCGGTGAGTTTTGGTTCAATCGGGCCCTGGCCTCTATCGCCTGGTCCATGTCAATTTCCATGGTGAGGTAGAAGTGAGGGGCAGCATTTTTGGATTCTGAAAGCCTTCTTGCAATGGTTTTACGCATTTGGGATAAGGGCATATCCTTGAAGGATTCGCCTTGACCCGCTGCCCTATTCAGGTAAGCACTCAAATCCATGCTCGTTCCCAACCCCGATGCTGGTGGGGTCACTGAATGGGCAGATCCTTGGTAATTCTCAATATCGCGGCGCACGATTCGGCCATGGTCTCCCGTCCCTTGGATTTGAGACAAAGAAAGTCCGAGATCCGCAGCCATTTTTTTGGCGAGTGGGGAGGCCTTCACACGATGCTCATCGGTCGAACCTTGGTGCTCATCGGTTGAGCCTTGGTGTTCTTCCTTCGAGGCCATGGGTACGCTGGGTCCAGGATTCGATGGTGCTTCAGGTTGGGTAATGGAGGCCTTGCTTGGTCCTTGGCTTGACAACAAAGAGGAAATGTCTTCGCCCTCTTTGCCCACGATGGCAATGATGGCATCCACCGGGACGGCTTGGCCTTGCTCCACACCGATATGAAGAAGCGTGCCCTTGACATAATTTTCCAATTCCATGGTGGCCTTGTCGGTTTCAACTTCCGCGAGGATATCGCCGGATTTGACAGGGTCGCCAACTTTTTTGTTCCAAGCGACAATGACCCCTTCGGTCATCGTATCACTCATTTTGGGCATTCGAATTATCTCGGCCATCGGCAGGGGGTTCTTGACTTTGGAAAAAGGCTAGGTTTGAAGAAGCGCAAAATTAATTCAATAACTTAGGCCCATGGCTTTGACAACGTCTTTTTTGGATGAAATCCTTGTATTCCTGCCAGCGGATGCCGTGCGATTTAACGATTTGGAAGATTTCGGCCGGGATGAGACCGATGATTATTGTTTCGAACCTGATTTGGTGGTCTTTCCGGGTAGCGCTGAGGATACGGCACGAATTTTGGCTTTGTGTAACCGGTATAAGGTTCCGGTGACTTGCCGAGGGGGTGGAACAGGCTTAAGCGGAGGTGCCTTGCCGGTACGGGGTGGCTTGGTCCTGAGCACGGATCGTTTAAACCGAATTTTACAAATTGATACGGCCAACTTGCAGGTTACCGTGGAACCGGGGGTGATTACCCAAGTGCTCCAGGAGTCGGTGGCGGAATTTGGCCTGTATTACCCACCAGACCCTTCGTCCAGGGGGACATGTACCTTGGGTGGGAACCTGGCGGAGTCGGCAGGGGGACCCCATGCGTTTAAATACGGGACCACCAGGGACTATGTTTTGAACCTGCAGGTTGCCTTGATGGACGGTTCCTTGATTTGGACAGGGGCCAACGTGACCAAATACGCCACAGGGTATCACCTCACGCAGTTGATGGTCGGCAGCGAGGGTACCCTGGGGGTGATTACCAAGGCTGTTCTGAGGTTGATCCCCGCTCCAGGGGCTGATTTGCTGCTTTCAGCGCCATTCTATGATTTGGAGTCAGCTTGCAGGGCCGTTTCGGCCATACAACTTGCGGGGATACGGCCTTCGGCAGTGGAGTTCATGGAGAAAGAGGCCTTGGAGATGTCTGCAAAATTTCTTGGAATCAACATGCCATTTCCTTCCGATGTGGTTGCGGAATTACTTATTGAGCTGGATGGAGACAGTTTGGATCAGCTGTACCCGCTCGCGGAACGTTTATCCAAAATTTTGGAACAAGAAGGCGCCGGCGATATACGATTGGCTGATCAAGCGGATACCAAGGAGACCTTGTGGCGACTGCGTCGGCAAATCGGTCATGCCGTCCGGGCTCATTCCACCTACAAGGAGGAAGACACGGTGGTCCCCATGTCCGCGTTGCCTTCATTAATGCTCAAAGTCAAGGCCTTATGCCTTAAGTACGGGGTACGATCGGTTTGTTATGGGCATGCCGGTGATGGGAACATTCATGTGAATCTGCTCAAAGAGCAACACCACGACCAATACTGGAACCAAACCTTGCCCACGATGATCGAGGAATTGTTCGAAGAAGTGCACCGATTGGGAGGCACGGTATCCGGTGAACATGGAATTGGCTGGTCCCAGAAGAGGTACATGGCCTTGGTCATGGACCCCGTTCAAATTCAGCTTATGAAGGGCATCAAGGCCGTTTTTGACCCGCAGGGTCTTCTAAACCCAGGCAAGATCTGGGAGGCTTGAACGGCCAATCACAGGCCTATCTTTGCGCCTGCTTTTCTAAAAAATCGTTATGAGTACACAAACCCTCCTTTATTTGGTGCCTCTTTGCGGGGTTGCCGGACTGCTGTTTACCTTTTGGAAGTCATCGTGGGTGGCTGCCCAAGATCCGGGTGATGCCAAAATGCGTAAAATTGCCGGGCATATTGCCGAAGGCGCTATGGCCTTCCTCAAAGCCGAGTACAAGATTCTTGCCGTTTTTGTGGCCTGCGTGGCCGTTTTGTTGGCGCTGACCAGTCCTGCGGAGACCTCTTCTCCTTTGGTTGGTTTGTCGTTTGTGGTCGGGGCGTTGTGTTCGGGATTGGCCGGTTTTATCGGTATGCAAGTCGCCACCAAAGCCAATGTTCGTACCGCTAATGCGGCCCGTACCGGCTTATCCAAAGCCCTCGAAATTGCCTTTGCGGGGGGTTCGGTCATGGGTATGGGGGTTGTTGGCCTGGGTGTTTTGGGCCTGAGCCTATTGTTTATCTTTTTTGCGGGGCAATTCGGGGTAGGTGACCAGGCTTCGGTCAACAAAGTCATTACGGTGATCACCGGTTTTTCGTTTGGTGCTTCGTCGATTGCCCTCTTTGCCCGCGTTGGCGGTGGAATCTACACCAAGGCTGCCGACGTTGGCGCTGACCTGGTTGGTAAGGTCGAAGCCGGTATTCCGGAAGACCATCCTTTGAACCCGGCAACCATCGCCGACAACGTCGGTGATAATGTCGGTGATGTGGCCGGTATGGGAGCCGACCTTTTTGAATCGTATGTGGGTTCCATCGTGGGAACCATGGTCTTGGGTGCCGCCTTTATGGCCGGTGGTATTGCCGATCAGTTCAACGGTTTGTCCGGGGTTCTGCTGCCTTTGGTCCTTGCCGGTACCGGAATTCTGATGTCCATCCTGGGGACTTTTTTTGTTAAAACCCGCGAAGGGGGCGATCCTCAAAAGGCTCTGAACATGGGTGAGTTTCTTTCGTCAGGACTCATGATTGTGGCCTCCTATTTTATCATTACGTGGATGTTGCCCGCTGAATGGTGGTTCAAAGATCCTTTGTACACTCCTTGGGATGATCCAGAGCGTGGCAATCACTATACCGCGATGGGTATTTTTTATGCAACCATCATCGGTTTGGTTGCCGGTGTTCTCGTGGGTCTTATCACCGAATACTATACCGGTACGGGTAAGAAGCCAGTTTTGTCCATCGTACGTCAGTCCTCTACGGGAGCTGCGACCAATATTATTGCTGGCCTTGGGGTGGGTATGATGTCCACCGCAATTCCTATTTTGTTGATTGCGGCCAGCATTATTGGGGCCTTTCATTTTGGGGGGTTGTACGGTATTGCGATTGCTGCCGTAGGGATGTTGGCCAATACCGGTATTCAACTGGCGGTGGATGCTTACGGTCCTATTTCGGATAACGCCGGCGGTATTGCCGAAATGAGCGAATTGCCCAAAGAGGTTCGTCAACGTACCGACAAACTGGACGCTGTTGGGAACACAACGGCCGCCATTGGTAAAGGCTTTGCCATTGCATCAGCGGCCTTGACGGCATTGGCATTGTTTGGAGCCTACATGTCCTCGGCGGGTATAGCAAACATCGATATCTCTAAGGCCAATGTGATCGCATGTTTGTTTATTGGAGCTATGTTGCCCTTTGTCTTCTCGGCGATGGCAATGGGTGCTGTTGGACGTGCAGCTATGTCCATGATCGAAGAAGTGCGTCGTCAGTTCAATTCCATCCCAGCCCTTAAGTCCGCCCTGGACGCCATGCGTCGTAACGGGGACAAAGAGCTAAAGGATTGGTCTGCCGAAGACCAAGCGATTTTCCAAAAGGCCGACGGGGTTGCGGAGTACGGAAAATGTGTTGAGATTTCGACCAAAGCCGCCATTCGCGAAATGGTTCTGCCTGGTTTATTGGCCGTTGTGGTGCCTGTGGTGGTAGGTTTCCTTTTCGGAGCCGAGCCCTTGGGGGGCATGTTAGCCGGTGTGACCGTCTCCGGGGTATTGATGGCGATTTTCCAATCCAATGCCGGAGGCGCCTGGGATAACGCCAAGAAGATGTTTGAAGAAGGCGTAGATATCAACGGCAAAACCTACTACAAAAAATCCGATCCGCACAAGGCAGCCGTGGTGGGTGATACGGTGGGTGACCCTTTCAAGGACACCTCCGGGCCTTCGTTGAATATTTTGTTAAAACTCATTTCGGTGGTGGCCCTCGTCATGGCTCCAGCCTTGGTGGACAAAGACAAAGTCAAGTCGGCCGTGATGCAGGAACCTGCCGCAATCGAAGCTGTCGAGGGTATGGAAGCCCCTGCCGAAGAAATGCCTGCCGCTGAACAGGCGCCAGCCTCCGAGCAAGCGGCTCCGGCTCAATAAGTTTTCGGCTCCAATAGCCACTTCGAAAGCCTAAACAATCAACGGGTCTTGCCTCCAAAGCAAGACCCGTTTTTTTTTGGCGGGCAGGGGAGGGGAATAAGGGGAGCGGATTTAGGGGAAGCGATGCAGAGGGTGAAGCGATTGGGTGGTCGAGAAATTAAAAAAGTCCCCCCAATTCGGTTTCGATTTTGAGAAGGATTTGACCAAAATCTTCGGGCTTGTCTGCAAAGTTGATTTGATCCACAGGGATAATGAGCAACTTGCCATCGGTATATCCCTCGATCCATGCTTCGTAACGTTCGTTCAGGCGTTTGAGGTAATCCAATCGAATATTATCCTCGAAATCTCGGCCTCGCCTTTGGATTTGACGCACCAAGGTGGGAACAGAAGCACGCAGGTAAATGAGCAAATCCGGTTTCTGCAGGTGGCTGCTCATGGCTTCAAAAAGTCGCGTATAATTATCAAAGTCCCTGCTGCTCATAAGCCCCATGGCATGCAGAT
>Ga0194122_10003987_pt1 | contig 14715 bp, 20 predicted proteins | sample TA2MahCa10mmetaG_FD_155487 | JGI IMG/M metagenome (GOLD analysis project Ga0194122, IMG submission 155487) | Freshwater microbial communities from Lake Tanganyika, Tanzania - TA2015021 Mahale Deep Cast 10m | ecosystem: Environmental > Aquatic > Freshwater > Lake | place: Tanzania: Lake... | reverse complement strand
AGTCATGATTGGGATGAGAACAATCCTCGAGGTTGCCGACAACAGCGGCGCTCGAAAGTTGAGCTGCATTGCGCCTCGCGGCGGCGACCTGGGTCTCCGCGCCGGCCTCGGTGACGTCATTACGGCCGCCGTCAAGGAAGCCTCTCCGGACGGAACCGTGAAAAAAGGTAAGGTCGTCAAGTGCGTAATCGTGCGCATGCGCAAGGAGACCCGGCGCAAGGACGGCACCTACATTCGATTCGATACCAACGCCGCCGTGCTGATTAACGATCTCGGCGAGCCCGTCGGCACCCGCGTCTTTGGGCCGGTCGCGCGCGAACTCCGCGACAAACGGTTCATGAAGATCGTTTCGCTGGCGCCGGAAGTGATTTAAGGAATATTGGCATGGCAACGATAAAGATCCGAAAGGGCGACACGGTCAAGGTGATCGCCGGCGAGGACAAGGGCAAACAAGGCCGTGTTCTCGAAGTCCACCGCGATAAGAACCGGGTTCTGGTGGAAGGCGTCCGCATGATCAAGCGCCACACACGGCCGAATCCGCAACGCCAGATCAAGGGCGGAATCGCCGAGAAAGAAGCGAGCATCCACGTCTCCAACGTGATGGTCCTGAGCAACGGCAAAGTGAGCCGCATCGGCTATAAGACCGAGGGCTCGGGCGACGGCGCCCGCAAGGTGCGCGTGGCCAAGAAGACAGGCGAAACGCTCGCCGGTAAGAAGTAAGGAATTCCCACATGGCAACGCTGAACGCACGGCTCCGCGAACATTACACCAAGAACGTCATCCCGGCCCTGATGAAGGAGTTCGGGTACTCCAACATCAGCGCCGTTCCGAAGATCGAGAAGATCTCTCTCAATATCGGCCTTGGCGAGGCGACGGGCAACCCAAAGCTCATGGACGCCGCCGTCAACGAGCTTGGCGCCATCGCCGGCCAGAAGCCGGTTATCTGCAAGGCGAAGAAATCGATCGCGGCCTTCAAACTCCGCGAGAACATGCCGATCGGCTGCATGGTAACGCTCCGCGGCGACCGGATGTTCGAGTTCCTCGACCGGTTGGTCAGCATCTCTCTCCCGCGCGTCCGCGACTTCCGGGGCGTTTCGTCGAAGTCGTTCGACGGCCGCGGCAACTACACCTTGGGCTTGAAAGATCAGTTGATCTTCCCGGAAATCGACTACAACAAAGTCGACAAGACCAAGGGTCTCAACATCTGCATCACCACCACCGCGCGCACCGACGCCGAGGGATTGGCGCTTCTGAAACATATGGGCATGCCGTTTGCCGGCAAGCAGCAATAGAGGAGAACAAGAGATCTTCTTATGGCAACTACCGCCAAAATCGCCAAGGATCTGAAGCTCAAGGAGCTGAAGGCCAAAGATGAACCGAAGCACCGGGTCCGCCACAGGAACCGCTGCTTCCGCTGCGGCCGTCCGCGGGCGTACATCCGCCGCTTCGGTCTGTGCCGGATCTGTTTCCGCAAACTCGCGCTTGCCGGCGAAATCCCGGGCGTGATCAAGGCCAGCTGGTAATTACAGAGAGTCACGAAGGAAGGAATATCGAGAATGGTTAGCGATCCTATCGCCGACATGCTGACCCGGATCCGGAACGCAATGCAAGCGCGCCATGCCAAGGTCGACGTGCCGGCCTCCAAGCTGAAGCTCGAAATCGCGCGCATCTTGAAGGAAGAGGGCTACATCCTGAACTACAAACAGGGTGATGAAGGCTCCCGCCGTGTCATCAAAATCTATCTGAAGTACACCCCAGGCAACGAGCCGGTGATCAATCACCTGGAGCGCGCCTCCAAGCCCGGCCGCCGCATGTATTTGGGCAGCAAGCAAATCCCCCGTGTGCTCGGCGGGATGGGCATCAACATTCTCACCACTCCCCGTGGCGTCATGACCGGCCGCACCGCGCGCCGCGAAGGCATCGGTGGAGAGTTGCTCTGCACGGTGTGGTAACCACTCACTTCTAAACGGCGAAGCCGGCGTCTCTCCCCAGGGGCCCGCGAAGCAAGAACCGCAAGGAAATCAATAGCAAATGTCAAGAATTGGCAAAAAACCGATCCCGCTGCCGGCGGGAGTGAAAATCAAGATCGACGGCGGCCTGCATGTCGAGGGTCCCAAGGGAAAGCTCTCTGTGCCGCTGCCGCCCGGCATCACCATCGAAAACGATGGCAAGATCGTCAACGTGAAGCGCGAGAACGATAGCTTCCGCGCTGTCCACGGTTTGACCCGCGCGTTGGCCTATAACGCCATCACTGGAGTGTCGACCGGATTCACTCGCGAATTGGACATTGTCGGCGTCGGCTTCCGCGCCGAGACCAAGGGCAAGGACATCGTTCACTTCACCCTGGGATATTCACACGCCATAGAGTTTTTGTTACCGGCCGGTGTTGAAGCCAAGGTCGACAAAAACACGCACATCATCCTGACCGGCCACGACAAACAGGTGCTGGGCCAGGTGGCCGCCAATATGCGGGCGCTGCGCAAACCGGATCCGTACAAGAACAAGGGCGTTCGTTACACCGGAGAGGTGTTGCGCAAGAAGGCCGGTAAGAGCGGCGCTGGCGGAAAGGGCAAGTAATCCGAAAAGGACTCGAATCGTATGGTTAGCAAAGTCAATCGCGACGAAGTGCGGCGCCGGATTCACACCCGCATCCGCAAGAAGCTATCGGGCACGGCCGCGCGGCCCCGCCTAGCGGTGTTCCGTTCCCTCAAACATATCTACGCACAGCTCATCGACGACGGCGCCGGCACGACTCTTGCCGCCGCCTCGTCCACGGAAAAGAATTCAACCAACGGCGGGAATATCGCCGGAGCCAAGGCCATCGGCCAACTGATCGCCGAACGCGCCAAGGAAAAAGGAATCAAGAGCGTGGTCTTCGACCGCGGCGGATTTCTCTACCATGGCCGCATCAAGGCGCTGGCCGACGCCGCCCGTGAAGCCGGGCTGGAATTTTAAGAGGATTACACATGGCAACTGGACATAATAGGCGCGCGGAACCCAGCTCCGGACTCAAGGAGCAGGTGGTTTCCATCAATCGCGTGACGAAAGTCGTCAAGGGCGGTAAGAACCTCAGCTTCTCGGCGCTGGTCGTTATCGGCGACCCGGCCGCGAAAACCGTCGGCTTCGGAACCGGCAAGGCCAAGGAAGTGCCCGCCGCAATCAAGAAGGGCATCGAGGCGGCCAAGAAGAATCTACGCAAGGTCCACGTACTCGAGACGACGATTCCGCACCCCGTGCTCGGTCGCTTCGGCGCCGGCCAGGTGCTGTTGAAGCCGGCTCCTCAGGGTACCGGCGTCATCGCCGGCGGTCCGGTTCGCGCCGTCATTGAGGCCGTCGGTATCCCGAACGTGCTGACGAAGTCGCTCGGAACGCACAACCCCCACAACGTGGTGAAGGCCACTATCAACGCGCTCGAGCAACTCCGCGACAAAAACGCGGTTGCCGACATGCGCGGTTTGGCCGTGGAGAAGCTCTAGGAGTTCGCATATGGCCGCCAAGATGATCAAAATTCAGCTCTATCGCAGCCCCATCTGCACGCCGGAAACGCACAAGGCGATCGTGCGCAGCCTGGGACTGAAGAAAATCAATCGCATTGTGGAACGCCCCGACACCGCCGCCTTCCGCGGCATGGTGCTCAAGGTCCCGCATCTGCTCCGGATCGTCGAGTAGGAGACCACCAAGATGAATCTCAGCTCACTCAAACCGCCCGCTGGGCAAGTCAAAAAGTCCCGCCGCCTGGGTCAAGGCATGGGCACCGGCCGCGGTAAGTACGCCGGCCGAGGCGCCAAGGGCGCAAAGTCCATTTCCGGTTATTCGCGTATGCGTGGCTTTGAAGGCGGCCAAATGCCGCTGCACCGCCGCCTGCCGAAGCGCGGCTTCACGAACGCACCGTTCAAGACCGAGTACGCGATCGTCAACCTTGCCACCCTGGATCAATTGGCGGGTTCGGAATTCGACGCCGCATCGCTCAAGAAGGCCGGTGTGGTAAAACAACTACTCGATGGTCTTAAGGTTCTGGGACAGGGGGACATTACCCGCGCCATCACGGTGACGGCCGCCAAGTTCTCCGCCTCGGCCAAGGAGAAGATCGAGAAAGCGGGCGGTAAGGCGATTGAAATCGCTCCCAAAGCTCCCGCGGAAGCGAAGTAACCCTCACGCGTCTGGTTAGTATCGCGAAAGGATCGGCATGAAGTTTTTCGAAGCAGTGGCGAATGCGTTCCGAATTCCGGACCTCCGGAACCGGATTCTCTTCACACTCGGACTGCTGGCGATCTACCGGTTGGGTGGACACATTCCCACCCCCGGCATCGACGCCGAGCGGCTGGAAGAGTTTTTCCGGCAGAACCAGGGAACACTCCTTGGCTTCTTCGATCTGTTCAGCGGCGGTATGTTCCGCCGGCTGACGATCTTCGCGCTCGGGATCATGCCCTACATCACCAGTTCGATCATCCTGCAGTTGATGACCATCATGGTTCCGACGCTGGAAAAGCTGCAAAAGGAAGGTGAGTTGGGCCGGCGCAAGATCACGCAGTACACGCGCTATCTGACGGTGATCCTCGCTCTGATCCAGTCCTACATCATCGCCACGTCACTCCAGGGCGCCGGCAACTTCGTTGTCAACCCGGGTTGGGGATTCATTTTCCTGACGATGATATCGTTGACCACCGGCACGGCGTTCATCATGTGGCTGGGTGAGCAGATTACCGAACGCGGTATAGGCAACGGCATGTCGTTGATCATTTTCACCGGCATTGTCGTGGGCCTGCCTTCGGCCATTTACAGCATCTATCAAAAAGCGTTCGAAACGCGCGAGTGGAACATCGTCCAGGTGCTGATCATCCTCGCCGTCATGGTTGGCGTAGTCGGGCTGATCGTTCTTGTGGAACGCGGCGAGCGCCGAATTCCCGTGCAGTACGCTAAGCGCATGGTCGGCCGGCGCTTGATGGGCGGCCAATCCACGCACCTCCCGCTCAAGGTCAACGCCGGGGGCGTGATTCCGGTCATTTTCGCCAGTTCGCTGCTGACCTTCCCGCAGACTCTGACGCAGATTCCCTGGGTTCGCGATAACGCCTATCTTTCGGCGATGCTTCGCTCCATCGGTCACGCCGAGCCGCTGTACGTCATTCTGTTCATCGCGCTCATCATCTTCTTCTGCTTCTTCTATGTGTCGATTATTTTCAACACGAGCGAAGCCGCGGACAACATGCGGAAATCCGGCGGTTTCATCCCAGGCATTCGCCCGGGAAAGAACACGTCGGACTACCTCAATAAAGTTCTCACCAAGATTACCGTTGTTGGCGGCCTGTACCTGTCGATCCTGAGTCTCCTACCCGAGCTCATGATCTCCGGCATCAAGCTCCAGCATCTTCCGCTCATCGGCAACTGGATCGACGCGAACTTCCCGCGCTTTATCCTCGATGGGCTCGGCGTTAACTTCTACTTTGGCGGCACCAGCTTGCTGATTGTCGTCGGCGTGGCGATGGACACGGTCAACCAGATCGAAGCCCAGCTCATCATGCGTCACTACGAGGGTTTTACTCCGAGGGCCGGCCGCATTAAGGGCCGCCGCACTACGGCCTAACTTCCTAACCAGGGACGTTTCGTTCTTTGACAACTTTTCACACCGAGATCGCCAGCAAGACTGCTCCCAAGCGACCCCTGGCGGTGCTGTTGTTCGGTGCACCGGGTTCCGGCAAGGGAACCACGGGCAAGATGCTCGCCAAGCTCACCGGCTGGCCGCATCTGGCCACTGGAGACTTGCTGAGGGAGCAGATCGCGCGGAAAACGCCGCTCGGTCTCGAGATGCAATCCATCCTCGCGGCCGGCCAGTTGGCGCCCGACGAGTTGGTCAGCCGCATGGTTTGGGACCGGTTAAGCTGGCCCGACTGTGAGAACGGTTTTCTGCTCGACGGCTTCCCGCGAACCATCCCGCAAGCGGAGGGTCTGGCCCGGTGGTTCGAGGGCAAGGCGTTTCGCCCGGTCATGATCCACCTTTGGGTGGAGTACAATGAAATATTGCGTCGGCTTACCGGCCGGCGAACCTGCCCGCTCTGCGGGGCCATCTATCACATCGAATCCAACCCTTCCGGCGTGTGCGAAATCGACGGCGCCGAACTGAGGACCAGGGATGACGATACCGAGCAGGTGGTTCTGGCACGGCTGCAAACCTATCAGTCTCAAACCTGGCCCGTCGCCGAAACGCTGAAGGGAAGGGGGATTGCGGTGGAAGCGATCGAATGCGGGGAGATGGATCCGGAGGGAGTAGCGGACAGAATTGTTTCGCGCCTGGAACGGGTAGCCGGAAAATTCGAGAAGCGAAATAGCAAGGAAATCAGCGGAGCGCGATGATCATCCGGAAGAGTCCGGCGGAGCTCGAAAAAATGAGGAAGAGCGGATTGCTCGTCCATCGCGTGCTCAATAGTTTGGCGGATATGGTAACCGAAGGAATGACAACGATGGAACTGGAGAACGCCGCGGCGAAGATGATCGCCGACGCCGGCGCCCGTCCCGCGTTCAAAGGGTACTTCTCGGCCGCCGCCGGCACCCGCTATCCGTACGTGCTCTGCACGTCGGTCAACGAGCAGATCGTTCATGGAATGCCCTCCACGCGCATCGCGCTCAAAAAGGGCGACGTCATTTCCATCGATACGGGCGTGCAGCTCGACGGCTACTACGGCGATTCGGCCATTACGGTGGGCGTCGGCGAGATCACCCCGTCGTTGGGCCGCCTTCTGGAAGTGACCAAACAGTCCCTGGAGATGGCGATCGATAAGGTGCGGGAGGGCAACCGGCTCTTCGACATCTGCGCCACCGTCCAGAAGCACGTCGAGGAAAACGGGTACTCTATCGTGCGTGAATTTGTCGGTCACGGCATCGGTACCAGCCTCCACGAGGAGCCGCAGGTTCCCAACTACGTCGACCGCAACAACGAGAACCCTCGTTTGAAAGAGGGAATGGTGCTGGCTATCGAGCCGATGGTGAACCTCGGCAGGCCGCAATCGAAGGTACTTTCCGATCGCTGGACCGCTGTCAGTCAGGACGGTTCGGTGTCGGCGCATTTTGAACATTGCGTGGCCGTGACGAAGGACGGCCCCTGGGTTTTGACACGGCCATGAAGCATGCAGAGCGAATCCCAGTTGGAAGCGAAGGTTTTGGAGCTGCTGCCCCGGGCGCTGGTCCGCGTAGAGCTCGCCGGCAGCCGCCGGCAGGTGCTGGCCCACTTGGGAGCGGCCAAGGAAACGAATTTTGTACGATTGCGGCCGGGTGACGAGGTGACTGTGGCGGTAAGCCAGCAAGACCCGACCCGCGGGCGGATCGTAAGCGTGAAAAAGTAAGTTTCGACTTGAGGACAAATAAGAGGAAGTCATGAAAGTTCGGGCATCGGTCAAAAAGATTTGCGACAAGTGCAAGGTGATCCACCGCCATGGTGTGGTTCGCGTGATTTGCATCAACCCCAAGCACAAGCAGCGCCAGGGTTAATCGGGCGCACAGGATTCGAAAAGGATAAGGATTAAAGAAATATGGCTCGTATCTCCGGTGTGGATCTGCCAGCCCGCAAGCGCGCGGAAATCGGTCTGACGTATATCTACGGCATTGGGCGCACCCGCGCCAAGTCGATCCTGCATCGCACGGGTGTCGATCCCGGCAAAAAGATCTCGGACTTGACCGAGGACGAGGTCAACAAGATCCGTACATTGATCGAAAACGAAGGCGCCGTGGAGGGCGATCTCCGCAAGGAATACTCCCTCAACGTCAAGCGTCTGATGGAAATGGGCGCGTATCGCGGCCTGCGCCATCGCCGGGGATTGCCGGCGCGCGGCCAACGCACGCACACCAACGCCCGCACCCGTAAGGGACCGCGCAAGGGCACGGTCGCTAACAAGAAAAAAGCCGGCCTGAAGTAAGAGGAACAAGAGATAAGTCATGGCCAAAGCTCCCGCTAAGACCTCGAAGAAGAAAAATTTCAAGAAGAAAGAAAAGAAGCACGTGCCGATGGGCATCTGCCACGTGCAGGCGTCCTTCAATAACACGATCATCACCTTCGCCGACCCGATGGGCAATACGCTGTCGTGGTCCAGTTCCGGTTCGCTCGGCTTCCGCGGTTCCCGCAAGGGCACTCCGTTCGCCGCCCAGCAGGCTTCGCTGACCGCCGCCAACAAGGCGAAGGAAGCCGGCTTGCGTACGGTCGAAGTGCGTGTCTCCGGCCCCGGCGCCGGCCGCGAATCGGCCGTTCGCGCGCTTGCCTCGGCGGGCATCGAAGTCCGTAACATCAAGGACGTAACTCCGATTCCCCACAACGGCTGCCGGCCGCCCAAAAAGCGCCGCGTCTAACTCAAAAGTCCCTTGCACGATCCACCGGATCGTGTATATTCAAGTTTGGCGCGCAGACCCCCACCCGCCCTGCGCGTCAATCGGCCCGGTGGAGACCCGCCCAACCGCCCCTCCGCCGGGCCACTGAATTTTTGGGACGCCCTCCGCGTTTGCTAGTGTGGGGAGAATGACCCGCCGAAAAATAATCGCCGCCGCCGCTCCAGCGGCCGCCCTGCAGGCCCAATCGAAGGCCCCCCGTCAATACATCTTCGTCCGGAAGATCTTCCTTCGAAACTCCGCCGATAATCAATCCGGCAAGCTTGCCGAGTTTCTGGAGAAAGCGTCGATGCCCGCTTTGAAGCAGGCCGGCGCGCAGGGCATTGGGATGTTCGCATCGGCACTAGCCGCCGATGCGCCTTACTTTTATGTCATCGCCGGATTTCCCTCCATGGCCGCCTATGAAGCCGGCATGGCCAAGCTTGCGGCCGGCGATTACGCCGCCGCTACCCGCGCTTTCAATCAACTGGGCGGCCAGCGCTACGTGCGCTATGAGACGTCGCTCCTGCACGGTTTTGCCAGCTGGCCGGCGATCGTCACGCCCGAACCCGGAAAAACACCGCGCGTCTTCGAGCTGCGGACCTATGAGAGTGACAACACCTCCGCCGCAGCTGAAAAAGTGCGGATGTTCAACGAAGGGGAGATCGACATCTTTAAAAAGACCGGGCTGGAGCCGGTGTTCTTCGGCGAGAGTGTCTTCGGGCAAAAGCAGCCGAACCTCACCTACATGCTCTGGTACGACTCGTTGTCCGCGCGCGAGGCGAATTGGAGCAAGTTTCTCAGCCATCCAAGCTGGTTGAAACTTCGCGCCACGCCGGGTTGGAGCGACGCCGAAATTGTTTCGAATATCTCGACCGCGTTTCTCCGCCCGCTGCCTTTTTCGCCGATCCGATAGCGGCCTGCCTTATAATATGGCGGTGGTGAAGAAATCCTGGTTGATGACCGGCGGCGCCCTCGCGCTCGCCTCCCTGCTATGGGCGCAGAGCCCGGCCCGTGTTCCGAAGACCGTTGACGAAGTGGCCCGGCCCGGCGGTGTGCTGCCGGGGAACCCGAAGATCGCTCTCGTCAAAGTTGCGGAGGGCTTCTACGATCCGACGAACGTCGCCAACGCCGGCGATGGCTCGGGCCGGATCTTCGTCGTGGAGCGCGTGGGCCGCATCCGCATCGTCCACAAAGACGGCCGCGTGCAAAAGGAGCCTTTCCTCGACCTGACGAATATCAACCCGCTGGGCAGCGACGTGCAGACTGGCTTCGTCGAGCAGGGGCTGTACTCGGTGGCCTTCCATCCGAAGTTCAAGGACAACGGCTATTTCTACGTACACTACGCGTCGCTGCCGTTCAACGGCGACGGCGTCGTCGTCCGGTTTCAGGTCGACAAGAACAGCCCGAACATCGTCACCCCGGAACGGACAAAGCAGACGGCCAAAGTGCTGATGCGCATTGAGCAGCCCTACTACAATCACAACGGCGGACAGATCGAGTTCGGCCCCGACGGCTATCTCTACATTGGCTCCGGCGATGGCGGATGGGAGGGCGACCCGCTTGAAGCCGGTCAAGACCTGAACACCTGGCTTGGCAAAATCCTGCGCATCGATGTCAATGTCGAGGACGACCGCATCCCCTACAAGATTCCTCCGTCGAACCCCTTTGCCACCGCCGCCAAGGAGCAGTTGATGTCCCTGTTCGGCATCAGCGAAGAGGACTTCTCGAAGATCAAGACGAAGTCGAAACCCGAGATCTGGTCCTACGGGGTTCGCAATCCCTATGAGTTTTCGTTCGACCTGAAGTCCGGCGACCTCTATATCGCCGATGTTGGGCAGAATCACTGGGAAGAGATCATCTTCCAGCCGGCGAATTCGAAGGGCGGCGAGAATTATGGCTGGCCCAAGGTGAACGGCACGAAGTGTTTCCCCATGACGGGCCCGGACGACAAGTGCCCGATCGTCGGCACGCTGCCCAGCGGCGAGTATCCGCACGAGGTTCCGTATCCAGGCGCCCAGCCGCTGAAGGATGGCCACGGCTGCTCGGTGGAGGGACTCGGCGTCGCCAACTATGGCGGCATGAAGGGCGTCTATCTCGTCGGCGATTGGTGCAGCGGGCGCGTATTCGGCCTCGGATGGAACGGATCGAAGTGGGTGCTGCAGGAACTGGCGCACACGAGCCTCCAATTCACAGCCGGCGGGTACGACGAGAACGGCTATGTCATGGCGGTCAACTGCAACTGCTTCTACACTGCCGACAAGGGGCCGATGGGTAACCCGACGGGCGCGCTGTGGCGCATCATGCCCGCGAGCGAAGTTCCCTCGGGCGCGGAAACGGCGCGTACAACGGGGGCTCCGGTAGAAACTTCCTCGGCCGGGCCGTTCCAATTGCGAAACGCACTGGATAACAAGCCGCTGGAGTTCAACCTGATGGTGAACGACAAGGTGACCCCGGCTGTGGCACAGATTCGCAAGGACGGCACGAACGCCTACAACGGCAACCGGGGCGCCATTTCGGCAGGCAAGGGGCTCTACGACAAGTGGTGCGCTAGTTGCCATCTGGGCGACGGCACCGGCAGAATGGGCTCGAACCTGGTCGACGCGCAGGTAACCTATCCAAGAGTGAAGACCGACGCCGGCGCGTTCGAAGTCATCTACGGCGGCGCGACCGGTGCCATGCAGGCCTTCGGCAACCGCATCGCCCAGGACGACATCCTGAAGATCGTGGCCTACGTTAACTCAATCAAGAAGAAGTAAGTCAGCTCGACCGCGCAGGGCGGAGATTGCTTCATCGGCCGACTGCATCAGACGGTCAGCGTGACTGACGGCTTCGTGTTGAACCGCGCCTTCAGCTTGCCGCCGGAGGATGCGACTAGCGACTTTACCAGCGCTTCGGTGCCCGTGAAACTGGTGTGTTCCTTCGAGCCCGGCTCCAACAGCGACGACGCGGTGCTGAACCAAAACTTGAATGGCTTGTTGGGCCCCGCTCCGCGTTTGGCCGGCGGCCCCAGCCTAGAGTCGTAGATCTGCTGGATCACTTCCGGCTCGGGATTCCCGTGCTCGCCGTTCCCGCAAAAGACATAGTGATCGGCCGACACTGTGCGCGCAAAGCCGGTGTCCATGTTGTGCTCCGAACCGTGGTGTTGCACCTTCAGCACGTTGAGATGCAAGGCGCCGCCATTGGCGAGATGTCCGGTCTGCTTCAGACCCTTGAGGATGATATCCTGCTGCGAATCCCCCGTCAAAAGTACAGTCTTTCCGTTCTCTTCCACCACGAACATCAGGCTGGCGACATTTGGAGCGGAGACGCCCTTGGTGTCTGGAATGCCGTTCCACTTGCCGAGGTCGAAGGGCGACTCGGAGAGCGCGCCCGCGCTAAACTTCTCCACCCGGTCCTTGATGTATTCACGGACCTTCGCGATGTCGTCCCGGTTTGCCGTCGCCTGCAGCCATTTGTTCCAGCCCTTCCGCAAGTCGTCCAGTTCCGCCTCGGTGGGCCCGACGATGCTCCATCGGCAGGATCCGATCTGAATCGGACCCTGGCCGGGGCGAATCATCATCAGCTTGTTCGGGCCGGCGGCTCCGGGAATCTGGTTGACGGGTATGTTCAGTAACTTGGGCGACGCCAGGCCGGAGACTTTCAGTGCTTCGGGGATCGAGGTGGCCACACGTTCCATCTCCATGCCGGCTTCCCGCAAGCGGGGGTCTGACGTGGCGAGCAGCGCTGGCACAGCCGCGGCCAGCAGATCGTCGATGGGCTTGCTGTTTTGCGGCACCTGATCGCGAAACGCGTTGTGCCAGATGCGATGAATCACCGGCGGCCTCGGGACGCCCGGCGCTTTGAACGTGGTGTCGCCGTTGGCCCGGTGATGGTCGTGGACCCGCCAGGCAAGTTCATCCTCCAGCAGCGTCAGCACGCCGGAGATGTGATCCTGATCGATGTGGGAGACATAGACGGCTTCCAACTCCCGCCCGATCGCCCGCAGCTTCGCCAACTCGTCGCGGACGAACTTCTTCATCGCCGTGTACATGCCGCCGTCGCAAAGCACAAGTTTGCCGTCCGCGCTCTCGTGAAGCAGACAGTCGCCTTTGCCGGATTGAAAGATGTGGAGTTTCATTTCAGTTGCCTCCCTCTGCAACGGGGACGCGGTCGTTGAACGTCAACGCTTCCTGAATGGCGGCCGCCGCGTCGATCTGTCCGAAGCCGGCGTCATTGCGCCATTGGAAGTCCGCGCCGGGCAGCGGCTGCGCCGTGCGGTGGAGAATGCCGGCACATTGCGCGGCGTTCAGGCTGGGGTTGGCGGCGAGCATCAGGCCAATCACGCCGCAGACATACGGACTGGCCATGCTGGTACCGGTCTTGGCGGTCCAGCGCTCGCCCGGCGTGAAGCCGCTGGCCGCCACCACGGCCGTCCCCGGCGCGACGAGGTCCGGTTTGGTGCGGCCATCCCGCGTCGGTCCCTGGCTGCTGGAGATGTTCACCTTGCGCTGCGCGGGATCCAGGTTGCCGACAGTGATCTGCCAGCGGCCGCAGGCGAGCGAACTCACCGAGTGCGAGTCGACGTTCGTCACCTCGGAAAAGAAACTGGGAAAGCGCATCAGGCGCCGGCCGTTTTCGTCGCGCGCGCGCCCCGGATCGTCCCGCTCGATCCAGGCGTTGAACCGGCCGTCGCGAATCTCTAAACCGCGCAGCCGCACGCGCCATACGCCGCCGCGGACGCCTCGCAACTGCGTCTGTGACAGGTTCGGTGACAGATAGATCGAGATGTAATTTATGCCATTCGTTGGATGGTAAAGCTCGTTGTAGATGGAGAGCCGTGTGCCGTCATTGAGCCGTTTGTTCTCGAGAAACTCGCGGGGCTTGACCACGTACCATTTCGTCTCGCCCGGAGGCTGCACGGAGACCTGCATGCGGTCCTGTGCCGCATACCAGAGTTCCAGTTCGTTCTCGGAAAGGTCTTCGATCCCGTTCCCGATCACCACCCACTCCAGGTCCACCTCCAGGTCGCGCGCCGCCACACGCCCCATTGTGTGAACTCGTCCCATCACCCAGCCCATGTCCTGTGAACTGGTGGCCTTCTCCTGCCCGGCGTTTCCGGCGGCCACCGAAACGCAGCGGCCGGGTGTGGCGAGCGCGGAATCGATCCATCGCGACACGCCGCCGGCTCCGTCGTGCGACCCGCCATTGGTGCCCAGGCTGATGTTAATGGAGATCGGCTTCTTCGCCTCCTTGGCGAAGTTCAATAGGTAGTCGACGGCGTGCGCGATGCGGCTCGCGTCGGAGAACGTGGCACGCCGGCTCTCCCGTTCGGTCGCCTCGCCCGGAATGTCGATCAGCACGCCGAGAATCTGCGCCTTCGGGCAAACACCGGTCTTGCCCGCGGCGATGCTGGCCACGTGGGTGCCGTGGGACTGTGGCGACATCTCGCTTTGCGGCTCCAAGATGGTGGCGGGCAGACCGGTCTGTGCCGCCGCGATCGCCGCGTTCATCTTGTCGTTTTCGATCAATGCGCCGTAGGTGTAGCCTCTCGGCGACGGCCGCGTGGTGCCGCCCTGATCCCAGATTGCGAGGAAGCGTGTGTTGCCCGCCGCGTCCAGAAAATCCGGATGCGCAAAATCGAAGCCCCCCACATCGATGACGCCGATCAGAATTCCTTCGCCGTCCTTGTGTTTCGCCGCGCCGTGCGCGACCTTTTTGGCGGTGGGAGCGCCTGCGTCGAACGACGCGGGCGTGTCGAATCGGAGCGGCTCGGAGGCGTGCACAAACGCCAGGTTCGGGTTCTTCGTCAACTCTGAAAGGTACGAAACCGGCACGGTAGCAGACAGGAAATTCTGACTCTCTACTATCGCCGCGCCCCGCGGTCCCGCCTTGCTCTGGAGCCGCTCAATCGCCGCTCGCGCCTCGGCCATGCATGTGGGGTCCTGGATCACGTTCTCGCGCAGGAACTCGAGAAACACGTTCACAAAGGCGTGGTCGGCCGGCGGCGATTGGGTGAGCCTCTTCTGTTTCTTCCACTGGACGCGAGCCGGCGCGGCCACCTCGGCCAGTTCATTCGACGTCTGCGCGGCGGCCAGGGCCATGCCGCCGCCGGTCAAGGCGGGTGGAGGCGAGTTGACGGAAGCGACGAGGGACGAGATCTCCGCGCGGTAGGCGTTCACGTCGTCGTCCCCGTTGGCGATCATGCGAAGTCGCGGCGAAAGCGCGCGGATGAATTTGTCGGATTTCGGTTTGGAAGGCATAAGGCGGACTCTCTTGATGAGAGTAGCGTGGATTTCTGGGACCCAGGGACATTCGGCGGCCAAATCGCATAACGCCCATAGAGTTGTCGAAGCGTGCGGGCCCCCGAAGGAATACCCGTAAACGCAG
>Ga0194122_10003975_pt1 | contig 14750 bp, 16 predicted proteins | sample TA2MahCa10mmetaG_FD_155487 | JGI IMG/M metagenome (GOLD analysis project Ga0194122, IMG submission 155487) | Freshwater microbial communities from Lake Tanganyika, Tanzania - TA2015021 Mahale Deep Cast 10m | ecosystem: Environmental > Aquatic > Freshwater > Lake | place: Tanzania: Lake... | reverse complement strand
TCAATAGCAAAGACGCTAGGACTACTATTGTAAGTAACTGTAAAAGTTATTCCGCCTGCTGGACCTGTAGCTCCTGTAGCCCCTGTAGGGCCTGTAACCCCTGTAGGACCAGTAACTCCTGTAGGTCCAGTAGAACCAGTAACTCCTTGGGTTCCAGTGGCTCCAGTAGCCCCTGTAGGGCCTGTAGGACCTGTTGTACCAGTAACTCCAGTAACACCTGTGGGACCTACATCTCCAGTTACGCCTTGTGGACCTGTAGCACCAGTAGGGCCAGTAGCGCCTGCGGGACCAGTAGGACCCGTAGGCCCTGTTGCTCCTGTAGGACCACCCGAAGAACCAGTAGCGCCAGTAGCACCAGTTGCGCCAGTTGCGCCAGTTGCACCTGGAGCACCTGCTGTACCAGAGGGGCCTGTAGCTCCAGTCGGACCCGTAGCACCTGTTGGGCCACCCGATGAGCCAGTTGCACCAGTTGCTCCTGTTGCTCCTGTTGCTCCAGTAGTACCTGTTACGCCAGTAACACCTGTTGGGCCAGTAGGACCAGTTGCTCCTGTTGTTCCTGTTGCACCTGTTGCTCCTGTTGCACCTGTCGAGCCAGTACCTGTTGCACCCGTAGGTCCTGTAGGACCAGTAGGGCCAGTTACACCTGCAGTGCCTTGCGGTCCTTGGTCTGCTGATAACTCTACTGATACTTGTGGAGTGATAGATTCAATGATGATATATGTTGGCACTATCCCACTGCTCCAGTTACTATAAATTTACCCTCTAAGATTCTTGTTACTTCAGAGCCTGAATCCAATGTAAGATCATAAGCATAACGACCAGCAGTAATATCAGTAGTCAAGGCAGATGATAAAGTTACATTTACGCGACCTGAAGCAGCAGTAAGGACCATACGACCATTGGCAGTAGAAGCAACTATCGTTGTAGTTGATGAACCTACGAATGGCTTTACGGTCATCGTGCCTGTGTAACCAGTGAGGTTCCAAGGCACTCCATCATCTTGAATTACAAATTGAAAGTTAAATGTGGCAGCTTGGTCACAGACCAAATTGTATTTCGCACTCATCAGGTAGAGACCGCTCTGAGAGCCTGCGCTGCAGCCAACCCAGAAGTAGAAGCGAGCTGATTGCATACACCATTAAAATCAAGCCACTTACTTTTATCAGTGTTGCCAGCGATCTCATTTAATACTCCTACCGTGTCTGTGGTCTTAGGAGTAACAGAGCGTTGAGTGGCCCACTGTCTGGCTGCTAATGCCATATCAACCATCTCGCTCATCAAGCGATAGGTGCCACCATTAGCCAGACGATTAAGTTCGTCATTGAGGGTTGTGCCGTAAACTCCTAGTGCCACTGCTTACTCCTTATCTAAACCCTGCTGTCTTCTTTGCAATTTTCTTTGGTTGTTTCACAAACTGCTTACCTGCTCTATTACCTTTAGCCTTTGCTCTGTTAGTGGCAGCCTTCTCTGCTGGAGATAAAGCATTCCAAGCAGCATCAGGTAGATAGCGCTTCTTACCTTTAGATGGCTTACCATCGCTAGTGCGCCACTTCTGTGCGCTCCAATTACTCAAAGACTCTTGAGGTTTTTTACGAGCCATCAGTCTCTATAGCCTCCGCCACGCTTCTTATATTCAGATGCAAGAAGCTGTGCTTTGCGAGCAGACCATTCTCCAGGATCTCCACCCTTGGTGCCTGCTTTGATTTTATTGAATAACGCTTTACGCATACCAGGCTTGGTGTAATTACCAGCCTCATTGACTCTTGACTTTGGCTTTGCCTTGGCTTTCTTCTTCACTTCTTTTTCTTCTTTCTGCTCTTAGTGGCTTTGCCAGCAGGGACACAATTAGGAACCATCCTGCCGTTCTTCATCTTCATACCTTTTTGCACATAGCCATCCCAGCAAGGACCTTGTTTAGCCATTACTTCTTCTTTTTCTTCTTCAATGCCTTGAAATCTGCACCAGTGATTTTATCCTTGGGGTTAGCAGTAGAGGCGATTTTTTTCTGCTTTGGTGTTAAAGTCTTTTTCATTTCTTTTTTCCTTTGTTTCTCTTAGAAATTGCTGCTGCTTTGGCTTTAGCATCAGCTTTGCTTGATGCACCCCAAGCCTGCAGGGATAGAAGTAACCTAGTCGGTTTGCCCTTTGCATCCCGTTCTGGTCCTGGCATATTACCCATACGAGCTAGGAACGAGGCTCTACGAGGATTGTCGCCACTTTTAACAGGCGGTCTCAAGGTTCCACCTTTATAGGAGGCTCTACCTTTTGCGTTTAGCCCACCTTTAGGATTCTTGCCTTCAGCTCTTTGCCAAGCGGGTGACTTTGCCATATTCGCCATACTTTCCTAGCACCGATCTAACAGTGCCATTCTTATTAAGTCTAACAATATACCCGTTCCTTATTTGAACGGAATTAAAACTTCGGTGTGTCTTGTATTGCCCAGAGGACATTACTTAGCAGATTTACCTGGAGCACCAGACTGTAACTTCTCATAAGTCATAAAAGGCTTATCGTTGGTATCTGATGGGTAAGGCATAAAGTCTTCGGACTCTTCATATTGCTTTGGGTCATTTACTGGCATTTGTTACTCCTTGTATGCAAGTTTGATTCCATCAAAGGCTTTGCCAGCCTCATTGGAAAGTTTTACTGCGGCATCTATATCTGGTTGTCTGGTACTGCGTGGTTCAATTCCCTGACGCACTGCATCATAGTAGGAATTGACTTCTTTATCCCATTTCTTTTCTTTATCTTTATCCCAATGTTGCCTGGTAGGGAAGCACCCTGCAAAGCCAAGGTTTGCTGATTGCAAACAATCTGAGTAAGAATCGTGGTCTTGGGTCTTACACCCTGATCTGCAATTAGGATTCTTCATAGTTGTGTAAGGTACTCCGAGTATCCTGCATCTATAAATATCTGAGCTTCAGCATCACTGATTGTATTGGTAGTTCCGCCAAGATAGTATGAATCAGCAGCAGCTAGTGTGTCTTGGCTTGGGGTCTGCTCCTCGGTGACCACAGTTCCATTGACTATGAATGTATAGCCACGAGGAATGTCAGTAAGAAATGGATTGATAGTTCCTGTTATCGAGCCACCAGTTATTGGCTTTGCAGCAAGGCGAGAGTATGGTGTAAATGAATAGTAATCAGTACCATAGGTTTCCCAGCGCCAAGGTGTCGTCAATGTGTATGGCATCATAACCTTTCTAATGGACTCACCACCAGGCAGGATTTCTAGGCCCTGCCTGACAGTCAATCAATTATTAGTTGATTGTTGTAGCAGTCTCAATGCGGAATAGAGCCGCCTCACGGAGACGGTTCCAGCCACCAAAGAGATACCAGCCGATGGTGCGGAAACGGCGCAATGCGTCAATTTCTGGACCGATGACAACTGATGTATCTTGTGCAAGTGCTTCTGCAAGTGCTTCACGACCAGCAACAACTGCCTTGTAAACAACGACAGATGATGCGTTAGTCTCAGATGGAACGCGAGGTGTCTCAACAATATAAGCACCTTCTAACGCTCCGACTGCGCCAGCAACGAACGGAGTACGCTCAACGTGCTTGGTTAGATCCTGGAATCCACCAGAGCCTGTTTCGGCACGGAGGTCAGCAGACTGACGTGGGTGAACGTATGCAGCATATAGCTCGCCAATGCGAGGAATAGCCTTGTTGCTACGTAGTTGAACAACAGCCTTACGGATAAGAGCAGTTGTCATTGTTCCAGATGATGTAACAGATGCGGTGCCAGTTGCGGTTCCGCCGTACAGAGCATTGGAGCCACCAGTTAGAACAGATGATACAACGGTGTCAATGGAGTCGGCAGCGTTGTAAGCGATGATGTCAGCAAGAGCTGCATCAACATCGTTGAATGAAGTTAGGTTCAACTTCTTGGTGGTTGTTACGGCTGAGCCGTACTCGTTTAGTGTTACAGTAACCTGTGATGGGTTACCAAGAGCAATAGAGGAAACATCAGAGGTTTCTGTCAATGTACCAGTCGCTGTTGCGAGATCTGAGTAGATGGAGAATACAACTGACGAACCTGGCATTGCTTGCTGTACTGGCTTGACATCAGCAAGCGCACGCATCACTGGGATGGAGCGAAGTGCCATACGAACGTATTGGTCATACGCTGTCTGGACTAGGTTGCTGATTGTCGAAGACGAAGTAAGCGTACCTGTAGGAATTGCCACTTAATTTGCCTTTCGGATAGGTTCGGTTAGAGCCCAGATTCCTTAATGACGGCATCCAATTCTTCACGGCTGTTTGCATTCATCAACCTTCTATAAATATCTGCTTGAAACTCAGGAGTGTTTCCTTGGTCTACAGCATTAGTCATACGTTGATAAGCAGCAGCCTGCTTTGGATCTACATTAGGTGTTGCCTGGGGTGGCTGGGTTTCATAGCCGAATACATCGGCATAATCTTCCAACCATTTCGATACAGACTCCTCAGTTGGGTCTATATCCTGCGGGATAAATGCGGCAATCTTGCCGTTTACCCCCCGACTAGCAAGGGCGTCTTTGATTGCTCGTTCACGATTTGCTTTTGAGACAGATTCAAACTGAGTTTTTAATTCAGCTAGTTCTTTCTCTTTTTGCTTGTTTGCTTTTCGCAACTGTTTGACGAGATCATTGCCATCATTTGATGGTGTATCAAAGTCGTCATCTTCATAGTCGTAATTGGACATAGGTCCTTCTCCCATTCTTTTTAGTTTACGTAGACCTCATACAGATTTGGGGGTTTTCTGTATGGCTTCTACTACTGGTCTTGATATCTCTCTAACAGGCCAGTCGTTCTGTTAGCAGGCTTAGTATTGTCCAGCGCGTTCGCGGTCTAGTGCTCCGCCAGTTATTCCGCTGGTGCCACCAAAGGTGGCAGCTTCTAGTTTTCCAAGTTTACGTCTCTGACGGCGTGCTTTCTCAGCATCAGGTAGAGCAAAGACTTCTGCCTCTGCTACCGCTTGAGTGTAATCAGGTTGTTTGTAAATCTGTGATAGTTGGCGACCACGCTCTAGGCCGCTTGCAATGGTCCCGAAGCCAGATGCTGCTTGTTCTTTTGTAACTCCAGCTCTAGCAAGTTCTTCTGCTCTAGAAACTCCAGTAGCAAGACCAGCGCGTGTAGCACCACTGCCAATTTCAGCAGCAGTTACCTTACGTTTAATATTTTCAATAGCTTTATCAGGATCTAGTGCATAGGCTAAAATATCACCATCAGTAACATCTGGGTAGAATGCTCGCAAAGATTGAGCTACTTCTGGATTAGCATTTATGACGCGATTATAGGCTGTCTGAATGCGATCTTCTAGTTCAACGGGGGATACATCTGAACCAATGAACTTCTCAAATCCTTCTTGACGACCCATATCACCGCGCTTGTAGTAAGTTTCAGGCATACCATAGCGGCGCATAGTCTCTTGGTATTGGTCCTCTAATCTAATGTATTCAGCTTCGGAAATAGCACGTAAGCCTTTACTGATACGAGTTTGATTAGCAGCAAAGCGTTTTCTATAAGCGTCAGTATCGCGTAGGCGTAAGGTAAACTCTGCCTCAGATAAACCATCCTGAATGAAACCTTTAAGTGGTTCTACTAAAGCGCCAAGACCGTATTGGTTAAATTGTTCAAATAACAGACTGTAGGCAGACTGTCCTTGACGGCGCTTTTCTTCTGCAGCCGCTTGCGCTGCTTGTTGAGCAGCAAGAGTTGCTGCTAATGTTGAAAGAGTGCTAGTAGAACTACTAGATGTAGCAGTTTTTAGTAAACCGTCTTCATAGGTCTTGCCTTGCCAAGTCCCTGTAAATGGTTGACCGTTAATAGTAAACAAATCAGCAGCAGTTCCTAATCCGCGATACTGATTACCTTTAGCATCCATACCATAGCCTGCGGCTCGTTTTGCATCATATAAAGAATCACTAGATGTAGTTATAGGCTTACCTTGTGCATCTATACCATATCCTGCTGCTCGTTTTGCATCATATAGGGCATCGCTGGAAGTAGGTGCTCCAGTATACATTGATTGAGTAGCACGTTTTCTTGCTCCAGTAACAGGGTCTACTATTTCATTTGTAGAAGCATCGTAATATGGATTAGGCGATTTAATTAGTTTATATTCTCCACCAGATGTTCCAGCACCTTGTTTCCAAGCATAGTCGTAAACATAGGCATCTGGTTGTGGAAGTGGAGCAAGTTTAGCAGCAGCTTTTGCTTTAGATTCTTCCTGTGCCTTAAAGTATGCTTCGCGGCGAGCGGCAGATTCAGCTGCTACTTCCTTTTGAATACGAAGGCGGCGTTCTTCTTTTGTCTCAGCCATTGTTACCCCTGGAATCCGAAGTCACGAAGCACATTGAGTGCGACATCTGATACTTCTTCTCTGGCTTTATTTGTGTACTGCCAGCGTGAATCTTTGCGTAGAGCACGTTGGTAATCATAGATACTCATTTCACCTTGGCTAGTAATAGCAGAGCGTAATACTGGATCATCAAGTCTAATTGTCTCTGGGTTGAGTTCTAATACACTAGCCATAATATTTTTGTAAGGGCTATAGACTGTATCTAAATCAACGCCTTCATCAAGCAATTTTCCTACATTTTCAGGCATACCAATTTTTGCGGTTCGGCGAATAATATTCTTAAAGGTATCAAGAGACTCACCTTGCAGAACTCTCTCCACCCAACCATCAAGTTGTCCACCAAACTGTTTATCTAGGTCAATACCATTAGCAGCGGCAGTGCCTCGTAAGTTAATGACTGTTTCTCCAGCCTTGCCACCAAATGCCTTACCAGGCAAGTAGTTAAACTTAGCGCGTATAAGTTTTTCTATGGCAGGATTAGCTGGACTTAAATCTAAAGAAATAGCGGTATTTACTATATCTTCTATATCTGACTCAGTAAGGTCTACTCCAAGTTCAACAGCCTTGTCAATAATATATTGACGGTTGTTAATATCTCGGCCCTTTTCGGCTCCTGCAGTGCGTGGGTCCTTGCGGAGTAACTGTTCAAATTGAACGAAGTTCATTCCGCCTTTATCAGTAAAAACCTTTTTAAGAATAGGATCATTTAAGTTAATAGTAGATTCATCTACATTAAAGAAATTAGCCATACGTGTAATATAATTACCGTAAATTTTTTTAAGACTTTGACCTGTCTTTAGAAGAGACTGAACGAATGCTGGTTGGTTCTTTGCAGCAGCATTGCGAATAATATTTTCAAAGTTTTCAATAGGAGTTCCAGCGGCAATTTGAGTTAGCCAACCATCAAGTTGTCCCTTAAACTCTGGGCTTGTTTCTAGATTTATGCCATTATCAATTCCAAGTTCAAATAGCGTTTCGTAATTTTTAGCAGCTTGTCCTTTATACTGTCCATCTACAGCACCAATTTTAAGTTTCTTATTTATGAAAGAAGCTAGTAAAACATTGCTTTGGTCTTGGTTTGTATCGTATGCCTCTTGAGCAATTTGTAGCAAGGTGGCTTCATCTAAAGTAGCACCAGCATCTCTTGCTTCGTTTTTAATTGTTTCACGTATACCAGCAAGGTCAATTCCATAAGCAGTCTGAGAATTTATCTCAGCTATCTTTGCAACATTACCTTCTGCTGCTTTGATAGCGGCATCATACTCTGCCTTATCTCTTGCCTTTTGACGCACCTTTGGGTCAAGAAGAGCTAGTCTCTTAATCTCTGGACCAAAAGTTGGGTCTTTAGAAAGTTCTGTAGTAAGCCATTGGTCTTCGTCTAGACCGCCAACGGATGCCTGTTCGGCTGTAGTTCCCTTACGCTTGTAGGTTTGCTTTGCAGCCTGTTCTTTTTGAGCGGTTGTAAGTCTCTTGCGCCAAGTTTTTAATTCTCCAGCAGTTGGATCGCGGTCAAGTAACTTTTGGAAGATATCGGTAATCTTGGCATCAGCTTGAGTTTGGCTGTAGATACTTGGATAGGTTATAGAAGTAGGTTTTGGAGTTTTTGCGGTATTGCCACTACTAGCTGCAGCTTCCATTTGAGCAATTTCAGCTTCAGTCTTACCTTGATCTCTAAGTTGTTGTTTGAAACCCTCAGTAAATGGCATTATTTATTCTCCTGCTTTGGCGTTAAATACTTGTCATATATGAGATCTTGGGATAAGAACCTATCGTAAACATAAGCAAATCCCATTTTGTCATCTTCCTTTAACTTATTAACCATCTTGTCGTATGACTCTCTTACGTCTAAATTTGACTTAGCATCAATAGATTTAGCAGAACGATTTAATAGTTCTTTTGCTATTACTTGACGCATTTCAATATATGCTGATATTGATTTCCAAGTAGGATTCTTTTTGTTGTCTTTCATAAACTGTTTATTTTCTAAAATTTTAGAAAGCCCAAGAATGACTCTATTGGTTTTAGACCCATCAGAATCTAGGTAATCATCATACCAAGCAGTTTGTTCATATTGACCAGATTTAGGATTGATTACAGGATTACCCTCAGCGTCTACTTTTATAGCCAATTTTTGAATTTCAAACTCTTTAGCAGCCTTTATATCTTCTGCGCCTTTTTGCATAATAGAAGATAGACCTCTAGCCTGCAACTCATTGTCAAAAATATCCATAAATTTGTTATATTGAATCCAGCCTTTTTCAGCTTCAGTCTTCTTCATAGCCTCAGCAGGGCTTTGAGAACTTAAAAACTTTTGTGGCGCATCTGGAGAAACACGCGTTTTGTATAAGTAGTCGTAAGCCGCCTGAGAAAATTCATATCCCTGGAAATCGTTAGTGACTGTGGAGATAAGGCGAGGTTCAATCTTAACAAGTTCAGAAACAAGATCTGGATATTTCTTGATTTGCTGAACCGCAGATACTGAAGACTGGACACCTGTTGGATTATAGGACAGGGTTGTGGTAAATGCAAAGAAGTCTGGATAATCTTTTAAGAATCTAGCATCAGCTTCAATTCCATAAAGCCTGCGATATTCGCGGGACTTATCCATATAAAACTTGTAAGGAGTATCAAATCTAGGAGCAAATGGAAGAACCAAGTTTGCAACGGTACGCATACGCCAGTAGTTCTTGGTCATATCCATAATTTTCTTTGGGCTTACTGGAGGCTTGCCATCGCGCTTAGCGTTTTGCTGCTCCGTGTTCCATATCAACTGATAACTTCTAGCAAATTGAGGATCTTCTAATTCTGCAGTATAAGTTTGAGCTCTCTGGAACCAAGTAGGTAAGAATCCAGAGATAGCATCTTTAGGCAGTCCATAAGGAAAAGCCCATTTTAAAGATTCCTCAAGGTCAGGTCTATTCTTTGCAATCTCTGCAGCAGGAACAGCTACATAAGGACCTACTGGAAATATATCTGAGAAGAAATTAGGATTACCCTTTGAGTAAAGAATATCCATACCACCTTGGAATAGGATATCCAAGGACCCTTTAGGAATACCCATCTGGTTCAAGGACTCTGTTCCTTTATCAAAGAAAGGAAGTTTATTTAAGCCCTTTGGTAAACCTACCCATATTATATCATTGCCAGATGTTTCTCCTGCGGGAATTGGATTGCCTTCAAAGTCGGTAACAAGACCTGCTTCATTCGGCGCATTCCATACCATATAGCCACGATTTACAATAGCAGGATTAGATACTGCTAATTTCATCCAAGTCTTGTAAGCATTCTCTTGTGCTGAGAAGAATGGGTTAATATATTTCATAACCATTGCAGCATTAGTCTTGCGTTCAATATTAAAAAGAATACCTTTCATCTCACGAAGAGCAATTTTGTGAGACTGAGATAATAAATCCTGTTGTTCTTTTACCGTTAAGCGTTCTTTCTTTAGGCCAGTCATAATATCTAGACGGCGTGTAGCTTCTCGGCGGTAAAGATAAATATAAAGAGGGTTACGAGCCCAAGCATCTTCAGGCAAAGTTGCTAAAAACTTAAATGCGCTGTTTACGAGTCCACGAATTTCAATTTTAGAAGCATTGTAGATATTTTCTTCTAGAATGTGACCGTGAATAGTTGGTAATTCTGTAGGATCTTTGAAGGCTAATCTTAAATCTTCAGCAGTAATCTCACGGATTTTAGGACGTAGCCCTGATTGAACAGGTAAATAGTTATCTAGAAACCCAGATATCTTAGTTACGTATTCTACTGCTTCATCTGAGTCAATAGCTAAACGGCGGCGTAAATCACGGCCTTCTCCAGAGTTACGTAGCCATTTGGCAACATCATCAATGGTTTCTCCATTAGCTATCTTTTGGACTACTGCTGAGTTACCAAATTGCTGACGTAAAGTTTGAGCCCACTGTTCAAAGTATCCTGGGTCTGTTGGTTTTACAGCACCAATACCCTTTGATGAAAGATTACGACTATACAAATCAGTATTACTATCTACCATACGCTGGAATGAATTACTAGATGACGCAATGCGGCGGAACATTTCTCCTAATTCCCCACCAAAAGCATCAGGAAGAACATACTTTTGACCATCAGATGTGACAGTCTCAAAAGATCCAGTACCAATACGCTTCTTGGGCTCTACTGCTACCCGCTTACTAAGAACTGAAGCATAGTGGTTATAGATAGCCTGTTTTTCTTCGCGCAATAGTCTTTTAGTATTCAACTCTGCGGCAAGGTCTAAATCTTTTGGATATAAAGATACCTTTGTTTCAAGAGCAGCAATATCATCTTTAAGAGTATTTAATTCGCCAATAACTTTGCGACTCTCTATTTGAATGCCTCTAAAGGTTAAACCATCTTCTATCGGACGGTATCTATCTATGTATCTTGTAGGAATCTTAACTGTATTATCTAGGATATTCTTAGTTCCTTCGCCAAGATGGCGAAGAGATGCCATAGCACCAACGGATGCAGCTATGCGAAGTTGAGAATCAATAGCGTTACGCTGTGTATATCCAAGTCGTAAAAGAACTGCTGCCTTAAATATGTCCTGGTATAAATCAATATAGTTGAGAGCTAAATCTTTTTTGCCTCCAACAGCATTAACTATACCCAACTTACTGTTTCTCTTTAATACTTTATCAAGTGTTAGGAAATCCATAATTGGTAAGAAGTTAGCTGTTTGAGATTCCAACAAAGGCACTTTAATAATAGATCCGTCTAGGTCTATCATAAAGCCATTGTCTTTTATAGACTTCAAAGCAGAGACGCGAGCGTTTTTGATACCATTGTAAAGCGTCATAGCGCGTTCTTCATCTACGCCATATTTTTCAGCAAGTTTTCTAAAGCCATAGTTTTCTAAATTTACAGCAGCAACTACTCTGGCCTCTGGAGATACAGCTTTCATATAGTTATCAAGAAGCTCTTTGCTCTTTTGAGGGCTAGTATCAGTAACTTTACCTAGAATATTTAAGGTAGCAATAACTTCGCGGTAAGAATCAGCATTATTAAAGTCAATTAAACCTGCTGGACGCTCTTTACCAAGCCAACTAACCTTCTGATACAGTTTGTGAAATGGAGTTGGCTGATAAACCTCTACTTTAGCAGAACCAGTTGTGCGGTCATAGAACCTTACAGCACGAGACTTGGCAATAAAGTCTTCAATTCCACCAGCTAGAACGCCAGTAGTGCGAGTTAGCGCTCCGCCACCCTCGCCAATTTCCATCATTTTTGCAAAAACTTTGTCTTTTTCAGCAAGAGCTGCATAATTAGCTTTGGCTTCATCAATGGCAGGTTTATTATCGTTAAGAAATGGAATCATTCCAGAGCCATCTGGAGCAGAAAACAGTTTCCACTCGTCTACAGCAGATAAATCACCACGAGCAACCTCAAGGGCATCGCTAATATCGCGGCGTGCTACCTTTAATTCATCTAACGCTTTAGGATCGCTAAGTGCGGAACGTAGAATTAAAGCTGTTTCATCTACGGTAGTAGAGTTACCAAGTAAATGCGCTAATAGTCCTGGCTGACTTGACGAACGAACCATTGGATGGTTTATAGCATAAGCTGAATCATTCTTAGTAAAGTCATCTAGTAAAGGTGTAAACCTATTTACTTCGCCATATTGAGCCTTAGATATTCCTTCAGCAGCTTTGGCTACAGCATCTGAATTAGTTAGCTTACCTACTCCAAGTGAGCTTGCTTTTACTCCCATAGCAGCCTTGCCGCCAATAAAAGTTATATCACCAAAGAAAAGTGTTCCTAAATCAACTCCGCCAGAAAGAGCTTTACCCCAAGCGCTCTTCTTAAAAGCTGCTTCGCGCTCATTAGGGTTATAGATATTAAATTTAGGATCATAAGCATTGCGAAATGCACCAATAAATGCTTGGCCTGGTGATATCTCTTGAGCACCTTTGTAGGCTTTCTTCCAAGTATCAGGGTCAAAGTAATCAGTAAACTCAATGCGACCAGCATTCAAGTCACCTTGAACCAAACCAAAAGTAGTAAGAGGTTCACGAATATACTCTTGGTTAATCTCATTGATTTTTACAAGAGCAGGTGCTACATAAGGGACCTTCATAATAGCGCCGCCTGCAGATGCTAAAGGTTTAGCAATGCGTCCTTGTTCTTTTTCCCAAGATGTCTTAAATGGTTTTAAGAAACCATTATACGCATCTTCATCATTCCAAGGAGCGGTTCCTACATCCCAAGCAAATCTGGCAATACCTTTACCAGCGCCAATTAGTTCCCCGCCAAATTTACCTGCATTTTTTACTGCGGTTGAGGCAACTTCACCAATTCTGTTCCATACACTCACAGATTATCCCTTAGTTCTCTAATAGCTTTACGGGTTTCTGGTGATGTATTAGGCAATGATGCTATGTAAGCAAGCACTGGCATATATTCTCTGATTGCAGATCTAAAATTTATGTCGTCTTCTTCTTGAGGTCCACCTGGAAGAACTTCAGAACCAGGACCAGGACCTATATCAATACCTGCGGTAATTTCTTCATCTGGACGCGTGGAAGCATCATACAGTCTTGTTCCAACTTGAACTGGATTTCTTTTAACTTTAGTTACATCAGCAGTTTTTGCTAATGGGGCGCCTGCTTTATTAGCGGCGTTTTCTACACCTGAGCCATACTCTGTTGATTGGAACGATAAACCATCTGTTCTCTTGGAGAATTTACCAGGTCCTGATACACCTGCCATAGGCCCTCTACTAGCCATTTGGATCCTCCATCTTCTCTAAATCTGATGTGAACTGTTCCCATACTCTGGAAACTTTCGTTGTTCTATTTGCGTTATACACTGCTAAATCTAAAAGTTCTGATGCGAGCATCTCTACAGCTCGCACTATATTCACAAAGAAACCTGACATAACTACTAAGAAATCTGCAAGAGTGACAGAGCGCGGTACATAATCTTTGTTATCTTCCACGCTCTATCCTCTCAACAAGTAACACTAAGCCTTCTTGCCTTTACGACCTGCTGGAGCATAGCCAAATCTGACTTCTCCGCCTGCTGGCTTTGGGGCGCTCTTAGAGCCTTCCTTTGGCTTAGCCATTGAAGCCTTTGCACGACCACCTTTTTTCATATTCATATCACACCTCCCTTACCCTGCAATAGATGCGAGTAATGACGCTATATCTGGACGAGAGCCAGCAGCAGGGGCCGCACCCATTTGTTCTGGAGTAGGCTGCGAGGCAGGAACGGGGGCCATACCTGCTGCTGGAACTTCTTCGCCCATTGGAACTTCTACCTCTGGTTCTGGGGCGAATACTTCTTCAACTATCGTCTCAAGTTGCTTACCTTTTTGGCGACCCTTGATAACCTCTGCGATTCTAGAAACAATCTGAGAAGGATCTTGACCTTGGGCTGCAAGTGCTGGAATGGTCTGAGCATACTGAGCAACAGCAACGCGCAGAGAATCACGCATCTCTTCAATATCCACACGCTGCTCTTCTTGAGTGACATTCAACTCCATAGGGATTTCTCTACGTACATAATCTCTTGATACGAGTTTGTCGCTTCGCATCTGTAGTAAGGCAATGATGGCATTGTTTGGATTCATACCAGACATAATGCCGTAACGAACATCTACGCCATACTCGCCAGCAATCTGACGGGATGGCACATACTTCATATTAAACGGTGTGCCGTCATCTACTCCCTTGATTTCCTTGGTCATAGAACCAAAGATTTTCTCATCTACCTCAAAACAGAGAGATACCAGTTCAGTGAATAGGCGGGCAAACTGTGCTTGTGCTGCGCGAACCTGAGTATCAAAGCCAGCTTGTAGCGCTTGAACTCCGCGACCTGTAATAATTGAAGCATCAATATTACCGCTACGAACTTCTGGATAACGAGAACCTAGACGTAGTTCTCGCTCTAGAACGCCAGATTCTGTAAAGACTCCTGCTGGAAGTTCTAGCGGTACACGGCGAATACCTTGCGGATTAGCAGAACGCATAATCGAGTCAGGACCAAGTGCTAGTTCCTGCACATCTTGCGGAATAGCAATAGGTGCTTGGATAGATTTCTCTGCTGCTTGAATCTGCAATACTGCAAAGCGTGCTCTAGCAAGTTGTACTGCTAGAACATCATCAAACTGACCGCGTGCTTCTCCGTCTAGGGATGAACGGACAGCAACACGAGCCAAGCATTTACCGATAGTGTTGGGTAGATTGGATAGAACTAGGTTATTACGATCTGCTACATAGATTATATCTTGGTATTTGTCGTGATAGCGAACCATAGATACATAAGGAGAGCTGGTAGCATAATTCTTGTTTACTATAATTTGGTTATAGAACTCTGGATATTGCATCGCTAGAGATTCTGCATCGGTGTTTATCACTTGAGTGATAGAGATACAACGACCAAAGCGGTCCA
>Ga0194122_10003965_pt1 | contig 14768 bp, 10 predicted proteins | sample TA2MahCa10mmetaG_FD_155487 | JGI IMG/M metagenome (GOLD analysis project Ga0194122, IMG submission 155487) | Freshwater microbial communities from Lake Tanganyika, Tanzania - TA2015021 Mahale Deep Cast 10m | ecosystem: Environmental > Aquatic > Freshwater > Lake | place: Tanzania: Lake... | reverse complement strand
AATATAGTATTTGATAGCAAATCCAACATCTGTTCCATCACCAGTTGTAGTAGTGGATCTGAAAGAAGTTGCAGTAACAATACCTGATGCATTGAGACTTGTTGCACCAATAGTTCCTACGGTAATGTTAGGAGTGCCAGAAAGTCCTGTTGCAGTACCAGTGACATTACCAGTCACTGCACCGATGAATGTAGTAGCAGTAACAACACCAGAAGCATTGAGACTTGTTGCACCAATGGTCCCAACAGTAATATTAGGAGTTCCAGAAAGACCCGTTGCGTTTCCTGTTACATTTCCTACAAACCCACCAGTGGATGTACTAACACCAGTAACAAAAAGTTGAGATGTTGATGTCCCACTACCAACAACAGTGAGGGTGTTTGTTGGTAGTGTGGTTCCGATGCCAACTGACTTGCCTGTGCCAACAATAATATTAGAAGTTACTTGACCGCCAATAGATAAATCAGTGCTGATAGCAACGGTTACAGCATTTAAGTTTAAATTATTAGGACTAGTGATTGTGGGAGTACCCGAAGCACCAATCAAATTTAATTCCTTTATACCAAAACTTTTATCTGCCATCGAAGACTTTTTAGTTATTTATGATTGAGTAAACGAGATGCCAGAAACACTCACACCACTTATAGATGGTTTTGTATTATTGGCATATGGATTGTAAAGAATTCTTGCAACAGCACCTTTTAATCCATAAGCATCAGACCAATAATTTAAAGAAGTTCCTGCTCCAACTGGATCTGTTGCTCCGTATCGATCTTGGAATAGTGTTCCAGGTCCACTATTAATAACTACACTACCATTTTTATATAACCAGTTACGGACATCAACTCTAGTGGCAGAAGGATTCGATTCCAAATAACAAGCAAGAACTCCACAAACATTAGGAGTTGCCATACTTGTTCCATTCAAATACTGATTATAATATGATCCATTTCTTGGATCAGCATAACCAGAAACATATGGACTCAAAATTCCAGAACCAGCAGACCATACATCAATTGCTGGTCCAGTATTAGAATAACTTGCTTTTCTTTCCGATGTTATACCAGTTTGGAAAAAAGCAGAGTCCATAGATCCAACAACTATCGGAGCATCACTTTGTCCTTGATGTGATATTGCTGGTGTCCCAGATCGATTAAAATATTCATCTACAGAACCTCTATCTTCTGCAACGACATTTCCATAATAGAAAGTTCCAGTAAGAAACCGATTATTATAATCCACACCACCAGGAATATCCTGCTTACCACTCGTATCTCCAGAATTCCCAGCAGCAAGACAAACAATTAAATCATCACAGTCAGCATCATCAAATAATTCATTACAAGTTCCTTGTGAGGTAGCATGTACTGAAGTAAATTCATAATAACTACCATTTGTTGTTAGAAAATAAATGGCAGGTTGATATGAGCTTGATGCCTCAACATTTGTGGATGAAAGAGTTAATCCTCTAAAATTGGCGGTATAAGCAAGATTATATCTAACAAACTGTCTTAAACCCCAACTACCATTTACGATAGTTGGATTTCTTCTGCCAGTTACTGGATTAATTGGTTTGTTCTTGTGCCATACACGAATGTAATCAAATCCATCAGAAGGATCGGCAAATCCAACATCACTTCTATCAATACATGCAATTGACCAAATGTTTGCTTCAAATGCTGCTCCAAACTGATTTCCAGCAGAAGTTCCCGCAACGTGACTACCATGCCAAGATCCATTGAATGATGCATCATTCAACACCTTTAATTTTGTATAGTTTGCCAAAGTCCCAGATCCCGGAGCAGTTAATCCATGATCACCCCAAGTTATTCCATAATCATCCTGCCCATGAATAAGAATATCTCTAACTCTACTTACAGTTTCCGTGGCAACTCCAACAGGAACTGATGTATATCCAGGCAATAAAAACTCTGGGTGGTCCCAACGGACTCCAGTATCCATGATTACAACGTCAACATTTTTCCCCGATAGAGAATACTTTGTATCTTCACTAACAGTATCAGACACAAAGTTATTAGTTGGATTTGAATGTCTAGATAGTCCCCACTGAGTAAAGTTTAAAGTAGATCCTGGATTACCAGTTATTCTTCTATGAGTTATATTTTTTTTAAATCTATTTGTAAATATATGTCGATCAAACTCTTCATCATACTTTCTTTGCTCAAGCACTACTGGATTATGCATCGAAGATTTGACAACCCACTCAATTTTTGAATATTGTCTAAGAACTTCTGCTTCCTCTTCAGACATCTCATAAACAGATCTCTTAGCAGAACAACACATGTCACTAATACATGTGATCTTTCTGTTAGGAATTCCATCAATTTCATTTTCATTGATGATATAGTTGTGCATCTCCTCCCAGTCTGAAGGGTCTTTTACACAAACAGTATATGCCTGAGGTATATTTGAAGGAACCTCATCAATAACTATGACTCTTCCTGCTTCGCTTAGTTCTGTTCTCATATTAGACTAGCGATCCTCTTACAAATCTATAGGTGGTTATACCATTTACTCCAGTTTCTGGGGTTACTTGCAATTTACATACACCAGAGGAGATTGTTGCTCCGACCGAAACAATCAAATTTGGTTCCGACATAACACCATATTCTTGTGAGTACGCGGTTGTTCCATTTTGCATCACAAGAACTTTTTGTGCCTGAATGTTAGAAGAATGAATAAAGTGTAATGTGTATTCTGCGGTTTTAAAGTCGGTCGTTACAATTGTAAAAGTATCAATGTCGGTTGTTATTCCAGCAGAGGCATTAAATGTTCCAAGTCCAGTCTTTATACCATATCTTTCAACTTGTAATGGTGTTTGTGGATTTGTGGTTCCTACTCCAACATTAGAGAGTGTATGAATACCAGCAGCAGTGGTTACAAATTGAGAAGATGCTGTTACAGTTACAATACCAGCAACAATAGCAGATACTGTTAAGTTATCTCCAAAGTCTATAGTTCCAGCAGTTCCAACTAGTGTCCCACTATCTCTAACTATAACACCTGCTCCAACCCCAATTAGATTAGTGAGAGCAGAACCATCAATCGCTGGTAGAGCTCCTGTAAGTTGTCCTGCGGGAATACCTGTAAGATCTGATGCAGATCCAGAGAATGAAGACGCTGTGACTACACCAGAAACATTTAATTGTTTAGCAAATAATGTTGGTCCAGTAACTGTAGTGATACCAGCGAAGGTAGAAACACCAGTAACTGAAAGTCCACCAAGAGTATTGATGCTATATGGAGTATTAATAAAGTTTGAATTCGTTTGAACCGAATTGCCCATATAACCGTGATTGACACACTGATAATGTAAGACAATCGGTGTCGTGTCAGTGACAGTAATTTCTGTATAAGCACCAGCACTTCCAGCGGTTCCATTAAAAGTTATATTTGTCGTATATTCTGTTGTTCTATCTGCCTCTAGATAAAATCTAAGTTGATGAGCAGCATTAGATGCATCTGCCTGGTCGAAACGATATGTTTTTCCAGGTAATAGTGTAATGAATGGAGACTCTCTGCCGTCAAAGAAATATCCGCTACCAGATCCAGATCCAAAGTAACGATGATTTGATGTTTTGCTTGCGACCGTAACTGTAAATGTTTCTGTTGCAGAACTTGCAGCACCTACAAGTGCTCTATAATCAGAAAATTGTCTGGCAGTGGCAATACCAGAGATATTCAGTTGCTTGGCAAATAATGTTGGTCCAGTGACTGTCGTAATACCAGCGAAGGTAGAAACACCAGAAACATTTAATTCATCTAACTCCGTATGTCCATCAACATCAATGGCGGCATCAATGTCAAGATTAGCGGTAAAAGTAGAAACACCGGTAACTCTTAACTCGTCAAGTTCAGTATGACCATCTACGTCTAAATCACCATTAGCATCGATGGCACCAGCGAATGTCGAAACACCGACTACATCAAGTCCACCTCCAGTGATTCTTAATCCAGATCTTGCTGTTGCGATTCCAACCGAATCAACGTTAACAACATCCTCATACTTTAAAGTACCTCCAATGGTTACATTTCCAGAGAAGGTAGCACTGTTTGCTGCTATGGCACCAATAAAAGTAGAAACGCCACTAGCATAAAGATTTCTTGTTATTAAATCATCACCAATACTAACACCACCTCCACCTGCTCCAGCAATCAAAGATCCATTAATAAAGACATTGTTCTGAAATGTTGATACTCCAGTAACCTCTAGACTAGTTTTTAAGAATGTATTTGTAGTTCCAATTGTAGCACTAGTGCCTACATTAACTGTATTATTAACTCCATTGATAATAACAGAGAAAGATCCAACTGTTAAAATTCCACTAACTCGGGCATTTCCATAAACATCTAAGGCAAAAGCAGTGGCTGCCGTTGTTGCTATACCAACGTTTTCGGATGTACTAATTCCTAATGGTCCTTGCCTCCACAAAGTATCACCAGCAGTTCCCTGAACACCTTGAGTTCCTTGTAGTCCTTGGGTTCCTTGAACACCCTGAGTACCTAGGTTGACTCTAACCCAAGATGACCCGTTCCATCTCCAAGAAGTATCATTCGCAGTATAAATTTGGTTTAGACTAGGGTTATTTGGGAAATTAAGAGCAGCCATTATCCAGTCTTTTTAGATATTTATTAGAGGGCGATAGCATAAGCAATTGCCAAGGTTTCACTCAACCCTCCACCAGCACCTGAAGGACCTTGAGCACCTTGAGCAACAGCAGTCCCACTTAATCCTTGAACACCTTGAATACCTTGTGTACCTAAAGATCCTTGAACACCAACGGCACCCTGAACACCAGAAGTTCCTTGAGATCCAGCACCTGTAGTACCCTGAGTTCCAGTTCCAGTAAGACCTTGAGTTCCAGTGGTACCTTGAGTTCCAGTGGCACCTTGAGTTCCAGTGGCACCTTGAGTTCCAGCACCTGCCACACCTTGAGAACCTTGAACACCAATACCAGCAAACTGACCATCAAGACCCTGAGTTCCTTGAATTCCTTGACGTCCCTGTGTTCCCTGTAAACCTTGAGTACCTTGAGTACCAGCACCTGTAGTACCCTGAGTTCCAGTTCCTGTTAAACCTTGAGAACCACTAGCACCTTGTGTTCCTTGAGTACCAGCACCTGTAGTACCCTGAGTTCCAGTTCCTGTTAAACCTTGGGAACCTTGAGCACCTTGAGCAACGGCAGTTCCACTAAGACCCTGAGAACCAGAAGAACCTTGAGTTCCTTGAGAACCTGTTCCAGTTAAACCTTGAGTGCCTTGAGTTCCTGTTCCAGTTAAACCTTGAGTTCCCTGAACACCTTGTCTACCCTGAACTCCTTGTGTTCCTTGAGTACCAGCACCTGTAGTACCCTGAGTTCCAGTTCCTGTTAAACCTTGGGTACCTTGAGCTCCTTGTGTTCCCTGTAAAGCATCTGATGTAAGGTCTTTAACAATAATTGTACCACCCATTCCAGAGTGAACTTGGCACCTATAATAAAGAGTGCTAGGAGCGTCATACGGAACAATGAACGTTCCAGTTCCATTTGATCCAGCAGTTCCGGAATATGTCCATCCAGTAGTATAAATTGAACCATCAAGTGTTGTTGCCAGAGCAATTGGATGTCCAGAATTATTTGCGGCAGACTGATTAAAAATATACTTTTGCCCACGAATCAAATAGATTGTTGGTTTCTGAGAACCATCAAGATAATATCCACCACCAGTTCCCCCAGGAACAGTAATAGTATATGTCTTAGCAATAACTTGTGGAATAGAAGACCACTGTACTCCACTACCAGTTGATGTTAATACTGAAGAAGCCGTACCAACATTTCTGTTATTATCATAAACAACACCAGGAAGATTAACAGGTCCCTTTCCTTGATATCCCATTTAATCTATCCCTCCGTATCAAGTCTGCTCAAGGACACTTAAAATAACATCTACACTAGATGCTGTATTTGAAGTTACCTGTATTTTATCTCCAGTTTGTAATATGATTTTATTACCAGCATTGAAATCATATAAAGATCCGTCAGGAATTAAAATACCTTTTACAATATAAACATCATCCGCAGAAACACTTGACTTATTAACATACACATCTGATGTTACAGAACTTCCAGTTCTATTTGAAATACAAAATCCAATAATGATCGCAGTTGTAGCAGCAGGAACAGTATAAACATCCTGGGTTGATGTCCCAATCGATGCCTTAGTATAACTTTTAAAAGTGTTTGCCATTTACACTATCCTAATGCGATTGCGAGAGCGGTAGCATCATCATTTGCGGTTGTAAGTATACTGACTCCATCAATCATAACGTTTGTCGAACTATTTATACTGCCATTTACATCAAGATCATAACCAGGAATTGTACTATTGATACCAACTCTTTGTGAATTTGTAATTCTTACTGCCTCACTACCGTCAGTATTAAATCTGATTGTACCATTTGCTCCAGTATCGTCTAAAGCAATAGAAGTATCATTCTTCTGAAGTGCTGCTGTTTGAAGAACGGATGCTGTTAGGATGCCACTAACATTCAGATTACCGGTTACATTGACTTCATTTGAACCAGCAGGATCAAGAGTAATACCACCAGTGGTTGATGAGAATGTGTTAGCAGCAAGTTGAAGATTGCCAACTGTTAGACTTGTAGGTGTAATTGTGGTTGTGTTTGATACACCATCAGTAACCGTAAGATTACCAAGTGTTTCTAAATTATATGTTGTAGCGGCAAAACTTACATTACCAGTTTCTTGATTAATGTAAAGAGCATCACCAACCCTAAAGTCGCCAGATTGATCAATACTTACATAAGATACTTGACCACTGTTGAGTTCAATGACTTCATTTGCTTGAATTGTAAGTGTTGGATCATTGGTTAAATCTTTACCACTACCAACATGGTTAAAATTAATCGCAAACAGTCTTAATTGAACACCTACACCATCGGCAATAACTCCTTGAGAACCATATTCAACGGCACATCCAACCGAACGGAGTTCGGCACCAAACATCTTATAGTCGGCAAAACTAATACTACCTGCGGTTCCTACCTGAGTTGTACCATCAGATTGGAATACTCTAATGTCCTGTGTTGTTCCAATACCAACTGAAGTAAATGTTCCATAACCCTTACCACTGATACTTACATAAGGATCATTGAATGAGTAAACTGTACCGACAGCAACAGGTGATCCGCCACTATAAAGTTTAATAACGTTATTAACTGCTGGAGTGGTAGTCAGTCCAACCAGTTTCAATCTGGCATTGGCAGTGCTTCCAATTCCAACTGTTCCTGATGTACCTACGATTGCCTGTGAAGAAAAGTAGTGGAAGCAATTCAAATACTCAGCACGAGCACCATTCGTTAAAATCAATCCTTTATTATTAGGAGTGAAGAAAGTTACCTCATTGAAAAGCATTCCTGCTTCTAAAGAGTTACTAGCAACTATTGATCCATCAACCTTGGCACCTCGTCCAGCAAGATAAGTCGTTGGTGGAGAATCGGCAGTATCATAACCATAAGGATCACTCTCTGAAACTACAGATCCTTTGTTAAGAACGGTTATTCTTTGAATATATGGACTTCTGGTTGTGATCGCAATACCAGGAGCATAGGCAAACGCATATCCAGTATCATTTGAAGTACTATAAAATACATCTTTGATTGTCAAATCTTCAATTGTTGAAACATCATTTAGTAAGAAGACATTATTTGTTTTTGTACCGCTAGTTGGTTTAATTGTTGTCGATCTTAAACTAGAACCCTTAACAGTGACACCTCTCGGAACAGTCAGAGGACAAACTTCCTCATAAGTCCCTGCCGATACATAGACAATATCACCATCAGTAGCAACACTCAACGCTTTGGCAACTGTTAAATATGGTTCATTGATATTGTTTCCAGAGTTGGTGTTAATGCCGGTGGTGGCAACATACAATGTTTTACCTAGAGGATTGAGATCACCATCAAATCTGGTTGCGGTAACAACACCCGTTACGGTTATGTTTTCGGATACTTTAAATGTGGTGGCAGTAAGAAGTCCTACAGTAAACTGCTGTGCTTCGACGCCACTCGAATGAATGAAAGAACTACCAATTCTAAATCCTTGAGTATCAATTGTTGCGGCAGTGCCAACCTTAATACTATTGTTATTACCATCAATAACAACGGTCCCTTGTCCAACAGAAAGAACTCCAGTTACTCTGGCATCACCATTAACCCAGAGAGAAGTTCCTGCTGCTCCAATAGCGCCAACTTCTAAAGTATATCTTGGTAGTGTCGTTCCAATACCAACACTAGTAATACCCACAGTCGCAGAGATACTAACCTGTGAGATATTACTTTCTTTGTTAAAATTAAGAGCTCTTGCTACTTGAGATAACTCAGAAGGTATTGCCATGAAAACTTTTTAGTTATTTATAGTTACTCAGTGTCAAAGAAAAACATATGGAATAATCTAGAGTCATACTTGTCGTATCCAAAATATTTAGAGGCAGTATGTGGGCACTTACCATCCCAAATAACTAAGCGATTAAAAACATTAGCAACAACATCAATATGATCCCATGGAGTTGGATCCAAATGTTTTTTTGCCCAGATCACATCAGATCCAGGAACATCAACATGTCGTATTTTAGTCTCTTTATGAGCAAGCAATGATGTACCACATTCATATGGGGCATCAGGACTTAGGTAAACTGTTGCTGCCCAACTCTGAGCATCGGCGTGATAAACCAAGGCATCTTCACAGGTACAATGCTGAAATCTTCCACACATCCCATAAACATCAGTCCAATTTGTAATTTTTTTACCAATGATTTGTTCAAACTTTTCTTTAGTTCCAGGAACTTCATACTGATGCTCGGTTCTTCTTCCTCGATGATAATCACTAAAATGATAATCTAAGGTCAAAGCAAAGTTACGAATTGCATGAGGATCCTCATAAAAATTGTCAACAACCCAAAGAGTATGTTTGGGTTGTTGATTTAGATTTGCGTCTGCTAAAAAATATTTCATAAATCCACTGGTGGTTTAACTGCATTTTCACAGAAACGACAAAGATTAAAACACTGGAAATTTTCAGGAATAATCTCTTCATAAGATTTTTCTAGAATGTTGCCAAGGATATGTTCTAATCCATAATCCATACAGCACAAAGATACATCACCATTTGGAAGCATCACGTTGTGGTACATTTTTTCTAGGCATCCACAAGTCATGGGTTGTTCACCATGATAAAGTGAGCGATATTCATCCTTACGATTCAGAAGTTCTGGTTTCATAATACTTTCACCAAGAAGATTTCCTGCTCTTGACCACATAGCATACACAGGAGCATCACTAAAGACATGACGAACTCTTTCGTGAACAGTCCCCATTGCCATGGTAGTAAAGTTATTAATTTGTGGCCAAACTTTACCGAAATGTTCAACCACTTTAACATAACGTTTGGTAATAGGATGCTTTGCCTTGCGTTCCTGATCGGGAAGGTGGAGAACAAATCCACCATTAGGATTACCAGCAAAAGGAATATGTTTGATTCTTTCGATGTCATCAATGTTCATACCAATACCAGTGGTGAATACTGAGATTGGATGTCCCTTTTCATGAGCATACAAAACCATATCAGTACAATATTTGTTCAACCATGGTTCTGTGAATCCAGCAAAAGTAATTCTAACTTCAGTTGGAATCTTGTCCACTGCTCTCTTGAAATTATCGAGAGTCATTGTACGCTCACCCTTGTAAACCTTCTGAAGAGTTCTTTGTGGACAGAATACACAATCAACAACACATCCATTTTCTGGAATTGATGTTGTGAATTCCATCGTTGGAGCAACAGAGTTTCTCCACTTATCTTTTGGTTTTTCTCTGTTGTCAATATACAGATTGATTTGCTGATACTTTTCAATAAACCAGTCATCCCATAAAGCCCACTTCATATCGACGTAATCGATTGAGTAGATCTCATGCTTAGGAAACTCTCTAAGATAAGTATCTCTAAACTTTCTAAACTTTTCCTTGTGTTCTGGAGTATCTAAGTGCCACTCACCAGCAATCTTACTGACATTCTTACGAATCCAATCCATATTTTCATCGTTAAAAATGTCATACTCTCCGCCTTCACAATCTGATTTTAAGAAATCAATCTTACTAATGTTATTTTCTTTAATAAAAGTAGAGAACTTGACTGAAGGAATGGTCTGTTCGTTACCATCTTCGGAGGCATAAATCAGATCTTGACTAAACAATCCACAAGTTGTCAGTGATCCATCATCTGGTCCAATTGCCTTGTTTGTACAGACAATACTGTCATCAAAAACATTTTCAACCAGATCTTTAAACAGTTCTGGATGAGGTTCAAAGCAATAAATCTTTCCTGGGTTTTGCTCTTTAATATAATGTGTAAAAGGACCAACACTTGATCCAATATCAAAAACAATATCCCCCTCTTCTACTTTGAAGAACTTTTGATAAACATCATCGATAAAAATTTCTTTTTCTACGATGCCTCTAAACCATTCATTGCTGGTAGCATGACCCCAATTAAACTCTCTCAGACGTTTTGGTAGATATGAACGATGAAGATCCTTTCCACTCTCTCCAAGTTTTTGTAGATTGTTTTTTACAGCAGTCAGATGAACCTCATCAAGAGGATGGTTTACAAGCAGATCTTCAAGAAGATCTCTGGACTCATTACAAAGTCCGACCCACCAAGAAGAAACTGCCTTCTCAAAAAGAATACCATAAAAACCAGGATATTCAACATTAATAATCATCTGTTCTTGAGGATCTCTTTCGACAACCTTTTCACCGATTGAAGCAATCAAGTAGGCATCATGATAGTTCTCTTCTCTTTCATAAAAACGACTGAGAAGAAAGTAACCTTCTGGGCGAGTGGGCATGATTGTCAAACCATGCTGATACAGTCCTTTTACCGTAAAGTTTCTACAACCTTGCTTGCTAAAACAAATACCAGCACGAAGAACACATTGATACTTGATGATATCTTGATATGTTCTTTCTGCTGCCCTAAGATAATAAGAAACAGCAGAGGCAGTTTGATCAATACTATCGTAGTAAACAGCAAGGTTTAAATTATTAGCAACGTGCTCAGGATCTTCAATGAATCGATACAGAAGATCATCTAATAACTTATTATTCATTATTCAAAAACTCCTCTAAAACAGTTTCAGGAAACTTAAGTAAGTAAGCAGCGTTATCTTGGAATCCAAAGGTTATGATCATATTTTCCTTATGTATGGCAAGACCAACACAGAACTCTACATGTCCACCCATGATGAAAAACTTGTTCGACCACTTCATAAGATTGAAATCTTTATCCCAGAAAAGGATGCGGTGATAGTAAACAGCATCTTTTCTACCAACTTCACTCTTAAACAAATCAACTTCATGAGTAATGGCAACGTATCCACCTTTCCATGGAATCACTTGAGATCCACCACGAGGATATCCATCAATATTTTTGCCTTCTCTAGTAAACAGTTGTTCAGACTTACCAGTTTCAGGATCAACTCTTACAAGTTCAGTTGGATTACTCCACTTAATATAATGATATGGCATGTCAAGAACTGGCATCCAGTTCTTTTCACAATATGAATTAGGATCTAGTGGTGGTTCAATTCTTTTTTGAGAAACTTGCTTCACACAATCATCTTCAACAACAAGTTCACATAGTTCCATTCTACCAGTGCCAACTTTATCTTCGTCTCTACGAACACCAGAATAGAACAACTTCCCATCCCAGCGGAAAAGTCTTGCGTCTTCTAAACCAACAAAGTCCCACAATTCTCTATCAGGAAACTTTGAAGTGTCTACTTTATTACAACGAGTGATCTCATAATTATCATTCAATTCCAAATAATAATTCCAAGTTCTAAGATGGATGTCATTCTCAGGATGAATATATGTCAGCGGTCCATACTGATGTTGGAATAATTTTTCTTCCGAGTGATAAAAAGTATAGTTAACAGACCTAAGGTTAACTAATACTTTATCACCATCCACAAGAACTGATGGATTCATAAGACCCAACCCACCAGTCAAGTTAGGATCAATAATCAAAGGGTGAATTGATCCACCCTGCTTAATAGCAGATTGTGCGAATATCTTCATTCAAAGAATACTATTTCTCAGTCACATTATATAGGATTATGGTGAGAGTGTCAATTAGGAGAATTACTTTCTAATATTCAGAATCCAACCAGTAGTATTGTCTTCTTGATATGCGGTCTCATTCCAAGTATAACATGATTTTGCTTCTTTCTGTTCATCTGTCAATTCTGGTTCAGGAATAGGAGGATCCCAATGTCCAGTGGTAGTATTCAAAGTATGAGAAGCATATGGTTTTGCTGGATGGAAGATGTCGTGTTCTGAATTATAATACCAACCGATGCTAGGATAGTTCGCACGGAAAGGCGTACCACCTTCTCTGTGAACTCCCTGAGAAGTGTTGTATGAGCACTTCTTCCAATTCTCATGTCCGTGATGTTTGATGAGATGTTCTAATCCAATCTCTTCTTTTTCAATACCACCACGAGTCATACAATCAATTGTATCAACTGTAAGAACTGCGGTTACGATATTGTCTAATCCTAATTTTGCGTAGTGTGCCATCTTTATAACTCTGGTTCAGGTCCTTCGGGTTTAGGATTATTTTCTTTGACTGTCTCAATAGCAGTCATCCAAGTACCATTATTTAGGTTTCCTGCCTTTAAATCATGATAAAGCATATCCAATTGGTCCTTTACACTTGGATAATCTTTTTCACGATTTCTTTCGTAAAGGTAGTAGTTATAAATCTTTACTTCTCTTACAATTTCTGCTTGAATTTCATCCCAGGTTGGTGGTTCTCTACCTTCCTCATCTTCCCACCCAACAAAGGTAGTATTTGAAAGGTCCCAACGAGCGCCAGGACGAAGATTATTAATTGCGGTATCTACACCAGGAACAGGGTACTGGATACCCTTAAACTTTCTGTATGCCATATGGTCAAATAAGTGATATACAGGAGTATTTATCCCGTTGGGTAAGCAACAATAACGATACCGGAACCACCAGAACCGCCCGGAGTGGGACTGTTACCGTAACCGCCTCCGCCGCCGCCAGTATTCGCCGATCCATTCCCTTGAGGTGATGAACCACCGCCACCAGGTCCGCCAGCGCCAGGCCCGCCGCCGTGTGGCCACCCACCGCCACCGCCCGCACGAGTTGTACTAGTTCCATTAATTGAAGAACTTAATCCTGATCCACCTATAGTATTTCCACTACTATTTCCAGAACTTCCCGCTCCACCGCCTCCCCCACAGTAGTTTCCTGGGTTGCTTCCAGGCCCGCCAGGATTTCCTTGACCAGAAGTTCCACTGCCACCGCCAGTGTTATTTTCTCCACCTCCACCACCAGAACCTCCTGGTCCACCCGGATGAGGCCACCCCCCGCCGCCGCCTCCACCAGTTGCTACTATTGGTCCAAAGTAGGAAGGAGTCGCTGGAGTTGCATATGTACCCGCATTTGAAGCGATGGCGCCCCCACCACCACCAACCTGGACTGGATAATTCCCTGGTACAACTGGCGTACTTCCAGTTAAGTATCCACCAGCACCTCCGCCGCCTTCGCCTGCGCCAGCACCAGCACCAACTACAAGATATTCTACACTTTTGGATCCAGCAGAAACTGAAAAAGTTCCTGGTGTAGTAAAGGTGTGGACAACAAATCCAGGTCTTGATGATGCGTCTATTGTTCCACCAGACGCACTAAACGAAGCTTGTACAGTAAACCAAGCAGTACCATCATATGCTTCCACAGCGGTTGTAGTAGTATTCCAAATTACTGTTCCAGCAGCAACACTTGTCAAGGCGTTCCGTTGAGTAGTTGTAAACTGACCTAGACCCAATCGATGTTGGTTTCCAACTTGAATTACATTGGTTGAATCATCAAAAGTAAACCCAGCATCACCAGAAGTTACATTAGACCCATTCTTATAAACGACTTGGTTTGCTGTACCACCGACAGTGGCACCAGAAGTTCCTTGAGATCCAGCACCTGTAGTACCCTGAGTTCCAGAAGTTCCTTGAACCCCCTGAGTACCAAAAGTCCCCTGGCTGCCTGTTAGACCCTGAACACCTTGTATGCCTTGTACACCTTGTGTACCTTGTAGTCCTTGAGTACCCTGTAGTCCTTGTGTTCCCTGTACACCATTAAAACCTTGAGCACCTTGTATTCCTTGAGTACCCTGTAGTCCTTGTGTTCCCTGTACACCATTAAAACCTTGAGCACCTTGTATTCCTTGAACACCTTGAGTGCCTTGTAATCCTTGAGTACCCTGTAGTCCTTGTGTTCCCTGAAGACCCTGAGTACCTTGTAGTCCTTGTGTTCCCTGAACACCTTGTGTGCCTTGAAGACCCTGAGTACCTTGAACACCTTGTGTTCCTTGAACACCTTGAGTGCCTTGAACACCTTGTGTACCCTGTAGTCCTTGAGTGCCTTGAACTCCCTGAACACCTTGAATACCTTGGACACCTTGTAAAGCAGCATTTTGAATTGTTGATTTCTTAAGTTGTCCGTCACTATTATCATAAATGAGTATAAAATCCCCAGAGTCTGGTTGACCTATCGTAAGTTCAGTTCTATCACTAATTACTTGAGGTGAGAGTGATCTTAAAGAAGAAGCAGTAACGCCAGATCCTAATGTTGTTGAAGAAATAATTTGAACACCATTAATCCTAATGGTGTT
>Ga0194122_10003963_pt1 | contig 14773 bp, 8 predicted proteins | sample TA2MahCa10mmetaG_FD_155487 | JGI IMG/M metagenome (GOLD analysis project Ga0194122, IMG submission 155487) | Freshwater microbial communities from Lake Tanganyika, Tanzania - TA2015021 Mahale Deep Cast 10m | ecosystem: Environmental > Aquatic > Freshwater > Lake | place: Tanzania: Lake... | reverse complement strand
AATGTATCCTCAATTGCGACTCGGTCTGTAGTAAGCTTGAATGCCTTGATCTCAATTTCATCGATACTGCCAAAGAAGGCCTTGTCGTAGTTGTTGGTAAAGACCCGCTGAAGACCAGAGCCAGCTAGAATTAATGAAACTCTTGTTGATTGTTGGGTAACTGGCCGGAGTGCCCAAAGCAATTTTTCGACCTCTTCATCTCGCCCTGTCAGTAATGGCTCCACAAAGCGGTCGAATTCATCAATAAAGAATGCCATCCGCTTTATTCTCCCATTGGTTCCTGTGTCGATCTGGCGGACAAGCTCCTCGAAAGCGCCTGACAGCGAAACTTCAGGCTCGATTCCAGTAATAAGACGACTCAATCGCTTCCCAGATGTTCCGTTGATTGCCTGATGTACCAGCTCATTACACGGTTTGGTTTCAATTTCAGTGACAATCTTTTGAAACAGTGCGGTTTGCATGCCTCCGGGTTGATTGCCGATGTTGAGCCCCGAAAGGTCAATAAAAACTGCACAAACATGACCAATCTGCGGCGGGAAATTCTTGATCAGTTCAAGCAGGAGTGACGTTTTTCCAATGCGCCGCTGCCCGAATAACATGGCGCTGCGAGGACGAACTGAGTCCGTCAGATAACGTTCAATGGTTTCGATTTCTTGCGTTCGTCCGTGGAATCCCTCTTTTCCGTGGACTGGTTGTCCAGCAAAACCTGGCCAACTGCGGCTTAAACGGGAATGGTCAATCGGTGCAAATCTTTGACGGCTAACTGGCAACTCCCACACACCACGCACATCAATCCGTCGATCAAGTAGTGTTTTGCCGCTTATTCTGTAAGCGATGCTGGCCGTGCTTCCAGCATCTTGAATCGCTGCCGAAGGGACGGTGACAGTGATAACGCGTGGTCCTGTCAGGAAGTCGTGTTCACTTTCCAGCAGGTTCGTTCGCACAACTGGATCTGACACCTCTAGATATAACTCCTGTGGTGGATCAATCACTGAAGGTCGAAGCTCTAGTTCTATAAGCATCTTGCCTTCACAATCAGGTACCACAAACTCAGATTCCAAAACAACCGTTAGTGGTTCTTCTGGCTGACGAGTGACGGAAAGTTGCAGCTCGAAGAACCTGATCCAGGGTCGCGTGTTCGTTTTCCCTGCAGAACGTTCGCGCAGCGCAAGGAATCGTTGAGCAGCGGCCTGATACAGCGACGGTTCAGCAGAAAGTCGCTGAATAATCTGGAGACAGGAACGAATCTCATCTTGAGTGCCGGCAGCAGCATGCTGTACCAAATGGTGAATCGACTCGTATCTACGCAGCTTGAACAGGAGGATCAGCAGGTCCGAACGGGGCTTGCCATTATCTTTCAAACCCTTGAAAATCTCCCAGAGTGCTTCGGAGAAGAATGCACATCCGTCTAAGTCATCAATTACTATTCGATTGGCATTTGCAAGGAGTGAAGCAATCCTTTGAGTCTCCGCTGCAGCTTCATCTGTTTCCGCGAGTTGAGAAATCGCCTGTGCTGTCTCCTCGGCCAGCTTCTTGTCAAAAAGACTTGGGTCTGAAACTCGGACAATTCGAATGAAACTTAATGCGATGAAATGATTAACATACTCATTGGAAAGAGCTTGTCGAATATCGGACCGCTCACAGCATGCCACTGCAAGACAGGCCTTGGACAAAGTGGAAGTAAAATCCTTTTCCGTAGCCCTATCAGCGGCGAGTGAGCGACACATTCCGTAAGCCGCCTCTCCAAGGTTAAGGAACCCTCGGCTTGTGGTGTTTGCTTCCAAAACAGATACGGAAGCAGCGCACTGGCGGGCTCGTGGCCAATCACAGTTTCGCATCGCAGCACGAAGAGCGCTGAGGTTGCCCTCCCCAACCCTCGGCTCATTGCGAATAGATTCAAGAAGCCAAGAACGCAATTCACTTACGACAACGTTTGCTTCAGGTGCTCTATAGACTTCTCGAGTCCTCAATTTACTCTCTGCTGTTTGTGGCTGTTCTGCCACTCGTGCTGGAACTCTCAGGACGGATGATCCGAGCCCAAGTACGTCCTTAATTCGCTGCTCCGGGCATGCTTTTTCGGCAAAAATCCTAGCATCACGCACGAACGCAGCGATAACATCATTCCTCTCCTCGGCGGGGCTTCCCAAGCAGGCCTCCAGATGCTGTTGCACCCAGTGTGGCAGAGACTCGGTGATTGCGTCTACTCCATACTTTAGTCTACTGACTAAGTATTTTGAAACATCGTCGATCGCAGTTGCCAAAGACAGAGCGCCATAATCATCCGGCCAGTATCGCGGAGAATCATGTAGAGCAGCGAGTTCGCGAAACTGTGCGGAAACATTAACCGGAAGATTCCCTGCATCGCAGATTCTCAATAGAACCCCCAGATGCTCCCGTCGATCCGTGTTCTTGTGCTTTATAGCAGCAATTCGACATTCCAACTGCTCTGTTGTTTCCTCGTATTGAACAGTTTCGCCAGCTTCACTGAGGAATCGGACGCCCAACTCGTATTCAGGTGTTTTGCGATTTCTAAAATCTGCTAGCAGATCATCCAGCTGAGATGCTTTCAGATCCGCAACGTCGAATCGCATGTCTTGAAAAGCCCCTTCAATCTCCGTTAACTGTATTTCGACATATTCGTCGTGGCGTCTCGCTTCTTTTGCTTCGTCGAAAATCGTCCTGTATCGATCATGGATAACGCGGCGACGTTCGGCAGCCGCACCATTAACAAAAGCAATTAGGTCTTTTGAATTGAATTCTTCTGCGGCATCCAAGGCGGCAAGAAACTCTCCCGCATCAACGAATCCTTCCACTACTTCACGATCGGACGTCGCGGCTCGCCCAAGTTCCACGCGGAGTTGATCAGAAATGTATCCGGGAAACGTGAGCGGAGATGAACTACAGGCGGCGCACCACGACAAGGGCAGGTAAGGAGTGACGATTGCCTCAGCGTCAAGCAGTACTAATTCACCATTGTGCAATGAACACGTTTCACCAATTACTCCTCGCGGACCATCCCCGGAAGACTCGTTCTGCAGTGTCGTAAGTTTACTCCACCAGTTCGCAGCAATTTCGCTGGTCGCAGAAGACATTCGATCAAGGACGTTTACGAGTTCCTGGCCACTCCAATTGTGTGTATCGCGGACTGACTCCACCCATGCGGATAACTTTGCCTCGAACGTCTCAAGGTACTTTCGTGTCTGGTCTCTATGGCTTGCAACAATGCCTCGGTGAATGTCGCTTAGCCGAATTGTCTCCTCGACCTTTTCGTCCAGCGGCCCGGCGTGATTCCACGCGACAATCGCTTCCTCATACGCATCGGCCTCAATCAATTTCCGAATGGGCTTCACAAACTGTTGCTGCGCAGTGATACGCAAAGCGTAGTAGTGTTTGGTAAGCCCGCCTGTGTATGCCATGTAGTTAATCAGGTCTGCCTTCAGTTGCTCCGTATTTGATTCATGATCGCCATTCGTTCCAGAAAGATATTGACGAAGGCCTGCGACTGCATGCTGAAACTGTTGTCTATGAGCCGCATGCTGAAACTCTTCGAACAAGGCGGTGCAGTGGTGGGAAATCTGTTTGCACTGTTCGGGAAGCGGGAAAAGGAGGTTGTTTGGGCGGTCAAGAATAATGGAGTCTGCAAGCAACAAGAACCCCAAGGTTGAAAATGACTCAGGCTTAGTCCGCAACAAATCGTAGATCTGGACTACATCAAGAAATGCAATTAGTTTGGCGGCTGATTCGAACGTGCCTGTAACAATGTCAGTGGGAATGTTGTCGAGGAACTTCGAAAGTCCACGATGGTCAGTCGGCCAGGCAAATCGAAATAACAATCCAGCCAGGATTGGCTTGCGGCAAATCTGCGAGAAGCGTTGTCCCTGCTCGGTAACTGGATCTCCCGTTGCCACGAAGTGAAAAAGTGCGGCTCGTAGATCGCTGTTGGCCTCCGCCAACCCTCGTGCGCTGTCGACGGAGCTCAGTTCGGAAACAAGTTCAAGTAACTCCGCAACGTCAGCCTCCTGCCGACTTAGGCGTGCTAGCTCGTCTTCTATGGTGCTTACCCGTTGTTGCAGCAACTCGGCGCCACTTTCAAGTGTCTCGCTTCGAAAGTCAACGAGTACCTCCGCCTTACGTCGCAATCGCTCAGTCAATACATCGAGGCGATCACAGCACGAGTTTATTTCTGCTAGCGCTGCATTTGCGCTGCGATACGTTTCAAGCGCTTCCCCGAGGGTTCGGTCCTTGACGACGTTTATGAGTGTCTCATGAGACGTGACGCCAGTGACCCAATGTGCTGTCTTCATTCTCTCAAACTCTGAGGCCGCTGACGCCTTTCTACGCCGGAGAAGCTCCTGTTCTTGCAAATACTTCTCAGCAATGTCATCCAAATAGTCGGCAAGCTGCCGAAGTTGGGCTGTACGCTCGGAGAAGTCCGCAACGCTGACCGCAGAATCCACGCATTCAAAGTCTTTCAATAGTCGGTAAACTGTGCCTGCTGGAAAACGGTCATCGTCAAAGAATGTTTTGACTTCCTGATGCTTTTGGTTTCCTTCGGGAGGCGGATTCATTTGATTTGATGTTCGATGTTGTGACTGATGATCTTTATTTGTCATCTGTGTTACTCAGCAGGCTCGGTGGTCGCCGAAGGAAAAACAGTCCGCAGTTTCGCAACATTTCGAATCATGGGCGGTGATTGTCCGGCAGCAGGATCAACGCAAGCAGTCTATGTTAACCGTAGGAGTATACAGACAGCCGCCGGGGTTTGTCGCAGGTCAGGCGTACTTGAATCTGGAAAAGTGGCCATAAGTCTGATGCGGCGCCGGAACTCGTATGCTACGCGGTGGATCGGACGTTGCCAAAACAGGTTCAGATGAAGGGCCGTACAAGTGCGCACAGTTATTGAAAGATTCGAAGCTGCCAAGTACGAGAGCCAGTCCATCGCTGTCTTCAAACTCGGCTCCATTGAACATTGGATCTTCCAGCCGCTGTGCGACCAAGGAATCGCTGGGCTGGCGAACAATTGACTTTCGAGTGCGTCGGCTGACGGATCGGGGCGACTACGCCGACTTCCATGCCCTCCGGCACACGTTCATCACCAACATGATCAAATCTGGCATCAACCCCAAAACGGCACAAAGCCTTGCGAGGCATTCGACGATTGATCTGACAATGAATCTGTACACCAAATTGACCATCAGCGACCAAGCTGCCGCCATAACAGCGTTACCGGCGCTGAAGTCCCAGAACAATCAAGGAATCTGCGTGAGGTCTTGCCTTCTTATCCATCCATCAAGTCAACAAATTGAAGCTTAGCGAAGCGAAAAAGAATCGCTACGACGAAATTAAGATGGAGATACGGCCTTCGAAATTGCGAATTATCTGCACCAAACTGTCGTGCGAGATCAACGCCGGCCCATGATCCTTCTGAATCCACAACTGCCCCGAGGCTTCACGGACAGTCCAACCTGCCGCATTTCCGAATTGGTCGACAATCTGAATACTTCCGACAGGCAGTCCGCAGCCGCGGGGAATGCGCAGGCAGTTGTCGGTCGCCGAGAATCGCGCGAAACCGAGGCTCTGTGCTCTCACGAAGAGACGCCCTTCAACCTCATGCGCCTTGCGCCCGTGGTGATCTTGATACACGGAAACAGTCAGGTATTGCGTATCAACCGCGCTCAACTGCGTCACCCACGATGGATCGGGCAAATTTCCTACTACCACCACATGTCGAGGTATGTGTCGCAATAAGTCCTCCGCTTGTTGAATGCTAAGGTCGTCAAATGCCCGAACAAGACTTGTGGCACACGAATCGGCAGGGTCTCCATAGCGAAAACAGCGTACCTGAGGCAGTATGTGATGTTGCAGCGAATGACCCGCTAACTCGACTTCAACCACGAACCAATGCGACACCGTCTTGTGAATGAGGGCCAAATCCGCAATGCGACGTTCGCCTTCAAGGACAAACGTCCCTGCAAAAACGCCGCAGCGGTACTCCGGAAACAAGCACGACAGGGCTTTGACTACTTCGGCCTCAAAATCACCTTCAAGATACGAAGTTGGATCGACTAACTGAAAGATATTGTCGGGGTGACACGCACCGGTCAGCAGCCTCCTCATGCTCGGCTCCAGGTCACAGTGGCTACGCCTTCCAAGCGATCTTCCTCCTCCTTGAGGCGTTGAATCTCCGGCTCCGTCGCGACAAGCGTATAGATCAACGCGCCGCCCTTTCCCTGTGCAGGCCGCACCACCCGGCCCAAGCGTTGAATCCGCTGCCGCCGGGTCGCGGTGCTCGCCGCAATGATTCCAATTTCGGTCTCCGGCACATTGAATCCCTCATCGAGCGCACGACACGTTACCAACACGTCAATATCACCTCGCCGGTACTGCCCCAACACCGCGGCCTTCGCGCGGAGTGGCATTTTCGAGTGATATACGCCACTCCTGATACCGTTTTCTGCAAGAACTCTATGGATCAGGTCACAAGCTTCGATGTCTTCGTGAAAAATTAGCGTGCGTTTTCCGCGGTTGGACGCTACCAGTCTTAGCGCCAAGCGGATGCGGTTCAGGCTCAGGTTCAAAACGCGAGCACGTTTTAGGAATATCGCAATAGTCTCGTCCGCTTCCGCACCATACTTACTAATTGAACGAGCTATGGCCTTGCTGAGATTGTCATATTCGGCCTGTCGATCGGCCTCCAACTCGAGGACGATGTTTTTCAGTACAAATGGAACGATTACACCATCGCGAAGTGCATCGGCGTAGTCATAGCTGTAGATTACTTCTCCAAGTGCCGGCACCAGAACTTCTTTCAACCCCTCGTCGTACGGTTGATCGGGCGTCGCAGAAAGGCCCAGCGAGGCATGGGTAGGTACCCTGAGTGCAGTGCGAAACTGCTCAGATGCAGCCTTGTGGCATTCATCGACTATCAAAAACCACTTGTGGTCCTGTATGCGCTCGGATAGTTTGACGGCCGTGTTTATCACTGCGATGTTGATTGCCCCAAGACGGAAACGCAGTCGACCGGTGATGATGTTGATCTCATCAAGCTCAAGGTCAAAGTAGCTAGCCGCCTCCTCCCACCATTGCTCCAAGAGAGCCTCGGTCGGAACGATGATGAGAGTTGCCACTGGACGAATTCGGTCTACACACGAGAGTGCAAAAACCGTCTTGCCGCCGCCTGTCACGACGCTAATGATTCCGCGATGGTTGGCTTGCTCCCATTTGGAAAACGCGTCAATTTGCCACTGCCGCAACTTCAACTTGGGCACGTCTCGTCCCCTCGATGCCGCAAACGCAAAGAAACCCCGAGGATTCTCAGGGTTTCTGGGATAAACGCTGTGTTTTGAGCGACTATCGGAAGCGGAGAGACAGGGATTCGAACCCTGGGTACCCTTGCGGGTACTCCGGTTTTCAAGACCGGTTTGGAATGGACGCAAGTGCCAACCCAGTAAAGAGTTGCAAGAAAGGCCTGATGTTGAGGTGCCGACTACGGTGACGCCTCGTAAAAAGCTGACAATAGTCGAATATTTCCAACGATCGTTTCTCGATTTATTAGGTATTGTCCCTAAACGGCTTGCCGGCACGAAAGTACTCCAGCATTTCTTCAAGGCCTCTCCGGCACCGCGATGGCGCAAGAAGTAGTGCACGTTCCGAACACTTTATCGCCATCGAAAACTCGCCCACCTCCGCGTAACTCGCAGCGAGTGTGTCGATGAAACTCCAACAGTGCCAATCAGCCTTGCGGCAAGCACATGTTGCATACTGTACAGCCCTTGTACCATTTCTTGCAGCTGCGTCAGCGGCAGTGGCAAAACGCCAAGCAAGATTATTTGATGCCCATGGGAATTCAGGATCTAGCTCGATCGAGTGCAGGAACCGCTCTTCAGACTCGCGGTAGTGCCCCAGTGACGCAGCATGTGCAGCGGCGTTATACTCCGCAAGTGCTTGCATGGGACGTTCTTGGCCGTCCAGTTCATAGGCCTTGGCTCTACAAAGAAAGTAATGCTGGTTCGATGGGTTGCTACCATCCCAGTCTGCCTTGATCGCATCATCAAAGCAACGAATGGCTCTTTTGACACTCCCCCGCTGCAAATACTCGATTCCTTCAGCAAGCAAAGCCTGTCCTCGAATGGGATCTTCGGCCCAACCGTCAGATGGGGGAAGGACCAATATGGCAGGAGCCTCAACAGGGGGCGAACTTGCCCGCGGCGGCTTAGCCTCGACAGTCTTGGCCTCGAAGGTGCCACGTTGATCGCTGCTTCCCTGCAGCATCTCAGCTGAAACGCCCTTTACCGTGTTGGGTTCCAGCGACCACCAAGGAAATAGAAATACCTCACCGCACTCCTTGCATGACATCCGACGCCCTAGAACTTTAGACGTTCCCCGGCTCCTTGTTCCACAATTGGGACATTCAGCCAACCAGCGGGCATTTGACGCATCGATTTGATTTCGATCGGCGTTCCTGACGAATTCGAACGACAAGTCATTTCCATCCAAGATGACTAACATCTCTTTGGTGACTAACTCATCCGGCATATCAGCCAATCGTTCGGAGTGGAGACTCATGGCTCTCTCAAAGACGTTCCGAATGAACCTCGCATTCCCGAATCTTTCATCGCGCTGGTTGTAGGCAATGGTGAACAAAATCGACGCCCATGCACGTCCCGACGGTGAAAGTGAATACTCGGCATCACGACAGAATTTTTCAAAAATCTGACACAGATCCGCAATCGCGTAATCCTCAAAGTTGATATACCTAGTGAAGCGGCTTTCCAAGCCGGGATTCGCGCGAATGAACTTTTGCATGGGTGCCGGATAGCCCGCTGCGATTACCACCAGCCTGTCTCGACTATCCTCCATTCGTTTGAGCAGAGTATTTATTGCTTCGTCACCATACATGTCACCGTGACCATATGTCAGAGCATCTCCTGCAAGCGTGTATGCTTCGTCGATAAAAAGCACACCATCAAGTGCCGATTCGATCTTCTCATCGGTCTTAATCGCAGTTTGGCCGAGATAGCCACCAACCAAGTCGGAGCGGTCGCATTCCACTACCTTTGTAGTCTTCAGCAGGCCGAAGCCATAGAGAATCTTGCTGACGATCCTTGCCACTGTCGTCTTGCCGGTACCTGGATTCCCCGTAAAGACAAAGTGCAGTGTTTGGCCTGACTCTCGAAGGCCGTGCTTTCGTCGCTCCAACTGAATCTTTAGAAAACTCATCAGGCGTTTCACTTCGGCCTTAACGCCGGAAAGCCCAGTTAGCGCGTTCAGTTCTGCAATCGCATCATCGAGAGCGGCCTTTGGATCAGTTTTCATTTCAGGCCTGGCGACAATGGTTTCTGGCTCAGGTGCCGGATTGTATGGTTGAGTTTGGAAAGGCGTATTGGAACTGGGCTTCACTTTCGAAGCAGCCGGATTACGTTCCTGATTACCAGTCACAACGTTTCGAAGCAATCTCGTGTACTCGCGAGTCGCCTGAATCGTCTCCTTCTCTTCCGTGTTCATCCCTCCGACCCGCATGATCTCGGTCTGAATTGTGAAGATGATGTGCTCATACATATCCAGTGCATTCGAATCGCCATTCAGGACTATCAATGTGCTACACAATGTTCCTCCGAGTAGGAACGTATCACACTTTTGACTTCCACCAAAAGACGCCTCATCTTTGATGAACCTATCGAGGAATTCACCAACTTGGTCGGACGATAGATCATCGAACTCCGAATACCGTTCAAGTGTCGAGGAGTAGACTTGCGTCAATGGCTCAACAAGTGTATATGCTACCGACAGTTCTCCGGCACTAACCTCCTCGTCTGCACGAATCGCTGTGCAGATGAATCGCAAGCAGTCGCTAGCAATGGCTAGCAGTCCAATCGAGTGCAGGTTTGGATGCGGAGGCCGAATCTGATCTAGAAAGGACGATCCCGGAAACTTGACGTGTCGCAGATGCAGGTTGATTTCCTTCAAGAGACGTTTTACATGCCTTAGCGCGGTGTCGTTGTTCAATGATGTGGCGATAAGTTTTGCTAATTGATGTATGTCGCCGATGACGGGATTACTCAGGTCATGTGTGGTGGACCGATCCGCAACCGTGGAACCCAGGGGCTTGTTCGTATCGTCGCTCAACCATTCCTCGATAAGTTGTCCCATCTCATTACTGTCGTCGCCCGCGAGATCATGTTGTTTGTGCGCACCCGCCAAGTCTTTCACGTTGTTGCCAATCGACTCGGAGGTATCAGATTCAAGCCCGAGAATCGACAGCGTCCAAGCATTGTCGCGGATTTGTTTCAGCAGATGTTCTCGTGAATCGGCGTCAAGGTTTGGTGGTTCGCCATCCGCGCGAATCGATTCGGCGATTTCTGACAGCACGTCGAGGTCGAAGTAATGATCCGTCAAGGCTAGTGACATCACCAGTGCGTCTTCAGTTTTCGGTGCCACGTGGCATTCGGGGCATGGAACAAATGCACCAAATTTTCTCGCACCGCACTTGTAACAGACAGCTTCTGTCATGTCCTATCCTCAACAATGTCAACTGCCACTTCTTCTTAGGCAACCAATTCTTTGTCAGAAAAAACAAATCGCCCTATGTGAAATCGTGGTCACGATCATTTCATGATGAAAATGGATCGCCCCATTTCCGGGGATAATGCTGTCGCTGCCCCCATGTCACAGCACTATATCACGCCGTTCTTCTTCCACCGAGTCATCGCAGGATCAAGGTGCTGAGAAAGAAACTCTTCGAATGACAGAACGTTGGGGATTTTGGGATAGCAGTTTGCCTTTACGTCCTTCGGGACAACCATCCAGACCCGATGATTCTTCATGATCGACAGTTCCTTCGTGGCGACGTTCTCGTCGATCGTCGCAAGAAAGAACTGTAGGCCCTTGCTTCCTTCAGTGACAATTTGTCGCCACCGTTCACGCAGCGTTCGCTTAACCGTGAAGATGACGCAATCCATTGCCATCTTGTTGAAGTGCTCGACGCTCGGAAACAGAAAATCAGGCTGACCATCGATTTTCGCCTGAGGCGTGTATGGGTACCCCAAGCGGCTGATCAAGCTTGCGATCACATACTCCATTGCGCTGCCAGCGCGTGCTTTTCTTCCTTGTCCCAACCCCAGAAAGAAGCGATCGATTGCCTGAAAGTTGTCTTCGAGCATTTCAAAAAACTGAGACTTTGATGGCCTCGCCGGGAGCAATGGTCCCAGCACTTCACGGAACGCAATGTCAGCTGCGGGCGCTTGAGAGGCCAAGTATATTGCGAATGCCCTGATCTGAACTTCTTCCACAAGCATGGAGAAGTTACTTTTGAGCCATGAACTACGGCCATTGAACCCGTGCTCTTTCAGCACCTTCGCCATTGCTTTTTCGGCGATTGCAGATCCGCTTGGAATGTGCTCTCTGGCTGCCACCGTCAGCCGCTGTGTCAACTCTTCCTGGTCCATTTCTTCACGTCCCCATCAGGTGCGATCAGCCGTAGTGTCTTCACTTATTCAACAGTCATTATGGTACGCGCGATTCATCTCACATTCACAATTCGACCGTGAGACTTGTCTTATAAAGTCGAGGAATCTCTGACCGCTGAATTCGAATCTGATTCCTCCGCTTGGTGACTGGCGATGGCGTGCTGTAGCCTTCCGCCTTGATCGCCGGATCGAGATACAAGTGACCCGCCTCCAATGCGGACAAAACCACCAAGAAGTCCGTGCCCTCACAGACCATAACCCTGGAGCCGTAGTGAAAGCGTTTCGGATCGTCCATGCACATGGCAGGAACATACGCAGCGGCCGCGTGTTTCTGAGACCAGCACTCGACGAGCTTTCTGAATGTCCAACCTGCGGCAACCACGTCGTCGTCCGACACAAGTGCCAAACAACCATTCGGGTCGAAACGATCTGGCTCTTCCGGATCGTAGCCATACAGCGTGAGCGTTAGTTCTGTCGTGTCATGCCGATTCCCAACGCGATAGATGCCGCCGAAATTCTGGCGATCCTCACGACCGCGCTTGTCCGGGTACCCCCATCGTGCCAGAAACTCCAATACCGACCGGTCATGGTAAACTCCCATGTCGGGCTCTGGTGTCATGACCGTAACAACCTTGTTTTCACTCTGATCAAAGCCTGTGACGGTCATCGCTTTGATCTCGTACCCAGCAAAATCAGGCTCATTGTTTCCGTTCGCTGAGATCCCCAGCATTGCCTCCAAAGTGTAGCCCACAGCCTGCGGGGCCGATGTGGGAACAATTTCACTGCCTGAAAGGCGACGCCCGGTGATCCATCCAGCCTGATGAATGTCACGTAGCCGTGAAATCAACTGCTGTCGCGAAGATAAACCAGCTTGCAGCAGCTCGATTCGATTCAGGCCCGCTGCAACGTCGTAGCCATCCTCACTTCGAAGTTCCTCGCGCAACTCGTCATTGCCAACGACGAGCATTGCGAGCACAGTTCCGGTCGAATCGACGCCGAGGAACAACAGCCGATTGGAGTACACCTCGCCGGATTTCTCTCTGAGGTACTCACTCGGTATACAGTTTGAGCCTCGGAGAAATCCAGAGAGCCTTACCTCGGGATACTGCGGATAGAAGATTATCTTCGCGGCAGAAACAGAGTGCCGCGATCCGTCGGGCATCAACCAGCAGAAGTCAAGGTGTCCAAAGATTCTGTCGCCGCCATGTGGTTTTTGCTTGCGTGTGGCGGTCAGACCAGGTGGCAGCGGTGGATTGTGTTCAATCCTGTTTGGAAGGTAGTTGAATGCCGCAAGGTCACTTGTCAAATAGATCTGTCGCTTGGAATCGTGATTCCAAGCCAGTTCCTTGGCATACAGCCGCTTGGCCGCGGCTTGATTGAAAAGCGCACGGACATCCGCCAACGACATCTCGGTCATTGGGAATCTGTCAGCAGGAATAAGGTCTGGATTAGCCATTCAGGAATTGAATCACAATTGCATGAAAGGTTCGACCATGGACGCGCCAATTGCCGGGCGTTGTGCGCCCACTGTTTTCACACAGTTGCATGTCGTCGGCGTGGCTTTACCTTCGTTCCCTTCAGGAGCGATGCGTTGTCCTGAGTCTCCAGGTGCTTCCCGATGACACGCAGAACTTCCCGCCCGACAGCCGTGACCACATCGGGGACAACCGAATTCCCAAACTGTTTGTACGCCTGAGTGTCAGATACAGGGACATCATCACGGCACGAAACAACATCACGAAACCCCATCAATCTGGCGGCTTCCACAATCGTCAGGCGTCGCGGGTTCTTCTTTGCCCCCTGAGAAATGAGGATTTCGGAACCATCCTTGTAATACCGTGCGCTCAGTGTTCGGGAAACGCCCTCAGGATCTGCAATTCCAAAGCCAAAACCATTCCCTTTGGCGCGATGCTTTTCTGCATATCGCTGAAGGTAGTTCCAAAGGTGATCCGTCAGCGTGTACTTTTCGGCGGGATTCTTCTCAAGGATCGACTGAAACTGTGGGCGTTCCCCCTCTGGCTTATCCGGAAACCGGAAGTCCGGATTGTCGCCAAAGACTCCGATGTCGAAGCAAACAATAAAAATCCGCTCACGGTGCTGAGGAACGTAATCCGCTGCATCAATCACCTTGTGGAAGACGGAGTAACCAAGATCTTGCAGAGTCCCCTCGATGACTGGCCACGTTCGTTTCTTGTCATGTGATTTCAGGTTCTTCACGTTTTCAAGAATCAGGACTGGCGGTCGCCTTGCAGAGACGATGTCGCAGATTTTGAAGAACAGATTTCCCTGCTTCTTGCAGTCGAATCCATCAGCTTGACCAAGACTTCGCTTTTTGGAAACTCCGGCAATTGAAAATGGCTGGCAAGGAAAGCCAGCTGCAAGAATGTCGTGATCTCCAATCGACGCGGGATCCACATGGTTAATGTCTCCCACAGGAGATTCACCAAACCACGCTTCATACGTCTTCGCGCTGTATCGATCCCACTCACAACTAAACACACAGCGACCACCGAGTCTCTGCAATCCCAGTCGAAAGCCACCAATCCCGGCAAAGACATCGATAAACGTGAACGGCAACGTATCTGCTTCTGCGGGCCGGATGACAGGACGGTCTCGGAACAGCGACGGATGACCGTTCTCTGCACGTCGTCCCGACTCAAGTAGACTGATCACGACAGAGTTGATGTTTTCCCGGCGTTCGTGGGCCTGATCTTCAATCCATTGCCACAGCTCACTCGGAATGCTGCGGAGGCAAAACTGGTCCTTCATCGTCGCTCCTTTGAATCTCTGGGAATCACTGATATCACGATATCGCAAGTTCCCAGAATATCAATCGAGAAGGCACCGCTTCGCAGTCACCAAGAGTGATACGGTTCCAGCCGGAGGGTAAAAAGGCGATACTCTTGGCAACCTTAAACACCCATGAAATTCAAGTCACGCCTGAATGAGCTTTCATGATGTCGCTGTGTGACAAACCAAGGCGGCAAGCGTATTTCTCTCCAATCTTGTCCATGACATGGATGATCTTTGGGTGATGTCGATCTCCCTTTGAAAGACCGGAGCCGAATCGCCGTAACCAACTATGGCGTTGGGAGTTGCGTCAGCATATTCCGATCAAGGTGCCGTCAGTGGTGCCGAGGTGCCCGGATTGGTGCCGGACGGCTCGCTGGAAGTTGCATTCTTCTGCATTTGTTTACACGACAGAGTGCAAAACGTGACAGGCAAAAGCCGGCGCCGTAAACGCAAAGAAACCCCGAGGATTCTCGGGGTTTCTGGGATAAACGCTGTGTTTTGAGCGACTATCGGAA
>Ga0194122_10003954_pt1 | contig 14786 bp, 10 predicted proteins | sample TA2MahCa10mmetaG_FD_155487 | JGI IMG/M metagenome (GOLD analysis project Ga0194122, IMG submission 155487) | Freshwater microbial communities from Lake Tanganyika, Tanzania - TA2015021 Mahale Deep Cast 10m | ecosystem: Environmental > Aquatic > Freshwater > Lake | place: Tanzania: Lake... | reverse complement strand
AGGATTCTCCTTTCGTGTGCTTGGCGGCTCACGTTTGGAGTTTCTCTGATGGACTCCCGGAAATGTCAAACTGCTACTGCCACCCCGGCACAGCCGGGGGGCCTCTTACGTTAGGCTAGAGAGTCGTTTGGCGTGGCGCAAGCGACGATGTCGGACAATGGCAAGAAGGTCTGGTTTCATTCCGGAAGCGGCGCGGTATTCCAGTTGGACGTCGAAACCGGCGTGGCCGTGGAGCGGATCGGGAGGACGCCGCTGTTGTACACATCCACGGTAGATATGACACCGGGTTCGGCCACGACGATCCGCGGTTTGGGGTTGAGTAGCAATTCCTCCGCAGCGGGTGAATTCCCGTTACCGTTAGAACTTGGCGGAACACGCGTGAGAGTGAAAGACCTCGCGGCTCGGGTGACGAAGGTCACGCCCACCGAGATAGCAATTCAAGTGCCTTGGGAAACTCCCGCAAGTGCAGACTACGTAAACGTCGAAGTCGACCTGGAACCAAACGTCTCCCCATTCAAACTCCCGCCGTTCAGCACACGTGGGCGGGTCTTGGCGACTCGCGAAGCGATGGTGATGGACTCCGATGCCGCTCAATATGTGCTGGCTGTTCACGAAGATTGGAGCGAGTTGGTTAGTGCGCAGAATCCCGCGCGACCGGGCGAGGTGGTTCATCTCTATGGAACGGGATTTGGGAAGGTGATGGAGACACCGCCGAACGGAATGCCGCCGGCCACCGGGACGCAATCGTCGACGGTCGAGCGGGTGAATTGCCGTTCCGGCATCAATCCCATCAATGTGTTTTACTCCGGGTTGGCGCCCGGGACCGTGGGTTATTATCAAATCGATATTCGCGTCCCGGAGGATGCAAAGGCGCCTTCTATGTCGTTTAACTGCAGCGCGTCAGCAAATGAAGGCGCAGGCGCGTATCTGAGGATAGGGAACTAGCTTAAGATCGGCGTGACGATATTGCCGCCGAGGTCAGTGAGTCGGAAGTCGCGTCCAAGATGGCGGAACGTGAGCTTGAGGTGATCGAGGCCGAGGCAGTGGAGCATCGTCGCCTGCAGGTCGTGAACGTGAACTTTGTCGCGCGTGATATTGAAGCCGAGTTCATCAGTCTCGCCGTAAGTCATGCCACCTTTGACGCCGCCGCCGGCTAGCCACATCGAGTAGCCAGTCGGATGATGATCGCGGCCCGCGTTTTCGGGATCGCGGGTGTTGCGGATTTCGCAGATCGGCGTGCGGCCGAATTCCCCGCCCCAAACGACCAGCGTGCTGTCCAACAGCCCAAGGCGCTTCAGATCTCTCACAAGCGCCGAGGAGCCTTTGTCGGTTTGATCGCACTTCTCCTTCAACTTCTTGTTGAGGTTGGTGTGCGTGTCCCAGGACGCATCCATCAGCATCACGTACCGAACGCCGCGTTCGACAAGCCGCCGCGCGAGCAGACAATTCGTCCCGAACTGTTTGCTGGCAGTGTCGTTGATGCCGTACATGTCGAGTGTCTCTTTCGACTCATTCGAAAAATCGAGCAGTTCCGGCGCGCTCATCTGCATGCGGAAGGCAAGTTCGTAGCTCTGAATACGGGCGGCGATTTCGGGATCACCGTGCATGGCGAGATGCTCTTCGTTGAGATCCTTGATGGTGTCGAGGCTGGCGCGTTGCGAGTCGCGGCTGACGCCGTCGGGATTCGACAGATAGAGAATCGGATCGCCGCTGTTGCGAAAAATCGTGCCTTGATAGGTCGACGGCAGGAAGCCGCTCGAAAAATTCGATGCACCGCCGGAAGTGCCCGCGCCGCTCGACAGGACCACAAACCCCGGCAGGTTTTTCGACTCGCTGCCCAGGCCGTAAGTCACCCACGCGCCCGATGTCGGCCTGCCGGTTTGTATCGACCCGCTGAAGAGCATAAGTTGGCCGGGATGGTGATTGACAGCTTCGGTGTGCATCGATCGCACGACGCAGATGTCGTCGGCGACGGTTTGCAAGCCGGGCAGGTAGTCGGAGATAACGACGCCGCTTTGGCCGCACGGCTTGAACACGCGCGGACTGGCGAGCGCGGCGGCAGTTGGCTTTGTGAACGCGAGCTTCAAATCCTTGGTGAACTCGGCGGGCAGCGGTTTGCCGTCGTGTTTGGCGAGCGCGGGCTTGGGATCGAAAAGATCCATCTGGCTCGGGCCGCCCTCCATGAAAAGGAAGATTACACTTTTGGCTTTAGCAGCGTGGTGCGGTTTCTTCGGCGCAAGCGGATTGGGCGCGTCAGCGGCATGCATGAGGTCGGCCAGCGCCATGTTGCCCAAACCGTAGCCGAAGTTACTGAGTAGTGTGCGGCGATTCATATTGACTACTCCCTGTTCACGAATTCGTCGAGATTAAAGAGGATGCGCGCGAGGCCGGTCCAGACTTGCGGATCGCGCGATTGCGCATCGAGGTACTTCGAAAGTTTTTCTTTTTCGGTGGCGCGCGGTGGGCGGCCGAGAGTGAGTTGAAACATCCGGTCGATGCGCGCACCGGGCGCATCCGCTTCGGCGGCGGTGCGAACGGCGAGCGCGTTGGCGGCTTCGACGAAGAGCGGATCGTTGAGAAGATTGAGCGCTTGCAGCGGCGTGTTCGAACTGCGGCGGCGCGCGCAGGCGACCGAGGAATCGGGCGCGTCGAAATTGACGAGCAAGGGATAGGGTGTGGTGCGTTGATGGTGAATGTAGACGCCGCGGCGGTAGGCATCGCGACCCATCGTTTCGCGCCACTTCGTACCGCCGTAAGCGAGTTCGCCGACGCCCTTCGGCAGATACGGCATAACCGACTTGCCCCCGATTTCAGGGCTCAGCGTTTGTGAAATGAAAAGCACGCTGTCCCGTATGTTTTCGGCGGGGATACGCAAACGGCTTTGTCGCGCAAGAAGCGCGTTCTCGGGATCGACGGCAGCCACTTCGGCGCGGTATTTGGACGATTGCTTATAGGTCGCGCTCATGACGATCGTCTTGTGGAGGGCCTTCATGCTCCATCGGTTGGCGATAAATTCCGATGCGAGCCAATCGAGCAGTTCGGGGTGCGAAGGCTTGTCGCCGGTTGCGCCGAAGTCTTCGGAGGTCTTGACGATGCCGCGGCCGAAAAACTCCTGCCAGGCGCGGTTCACCGTGACTCGGGCGGTGAGCGGGTTGTCCGGCGCGACAAGCCACTTGGCGAAAGACAGGCGCGAAATGTCGCCCTGCATCGGCGGCAGAACCGACGGCGCGCCGGGGGTGACGGCGATGCCGGGACTGCGGTGGTCGCCGCGAATGGCGATGTGCGTTTTAGGGTGATCCTGATGCACACCGATGGTGTAGGCCTGCGTGAGCGCGGGGAAACCACCGTTAAGTTTGGTGAGTTTTTCGCGGAGCTCCTTGAGCTTAGCGGTGACCTCTTTGTCGCGATTAAACTCAGGGCCCGGATTGGACGTGAAGTAGTTGGTGACGATGTCGACTTCGCGCTGGGTGCGGTCCTTCTTGTGCAGCAGGCGCATGGCGTGATCGACGGAGGCCGACATTGACGTGATCCAGAAATCGAACTCGGCATCGCGGCCTGGATTCGCGTACGCATCTCGCATCTTCGTTTCCCAACGGGCTTGCAATTCGGGGATCTTGTATTCGGTGAGGAGTTTTTCGATTTCGGCGCGGTAGGCGGGAAGGGCCTTTAGATACGGGCCCATTTCGCCGGCAAGCGGGGCGTCGATGTTGACGTCGTCGGCCTCGTTGAAGAACGCGAGAAGTTGGTAGTAATCCTTCTGAGAGAACGGATCGTACTTGTGATCGTGGCACTGTGCGCAGCCGGCGGTGAGGCCCAGCCAAGTAGTGGCGACGGTGTTGGTGCGATTGATGAGTTGCTCAAAGCGGGCTTCGGCGCGGTCGACACCGGCCTCGCGATTCACCAGAACATTGCGGTGAAAACCGGTGGCGACTTTTTGTTCGACCGTCGAACCGGGCAGCAGATCGCCGGCAATCTGTTCGAGCGTGAAGCGATCGAACGGCATGTCGTCGTTGAGTGCGTTAATGACCCAGTGCCGGTAGCGCCAGGCGTGAGGGCGGACCTGGTCTTTTTCGTAACCGTCGCTATCGGCGTAGCGGGCAAGATCGAGCCAAGGGCGCGCCCAGCGTTCGCCGTAATGCGGCGAAGCGAGGAACTTGTCGACAACTCGCTCCCAGGCGTTGGGGCTTTTGTCTTCCACGAAGGCAGTTACCTCTTCGGGCGAGGGGGGCAAGCCAAGCAGATCGAGCTTTAGACGCCGGATAAGAGTGTGGCGATCGGCCTCGGGCGAGGGTGTGAGTTTTTCCGTCGCGAGACGAGCGCGGACGATTTCATCGAGGTTCTTCGCCGCAGGGCGCGCGACGGGTTGAAAGGCCCAGTGGTTGGACGCGCGGCGCGTTGTCGATACGATCGACGACGCCGGAACGGCGGCGCCGCCATTGATCCACTTCGAAATCACGGCAAGCTCTTCGGCCGTTAAGCGCGCCCCGGCGGGTGGCATCATGAATCCCTTTTCCGAACTGGTGAGTCGTTTAATGAGGATGCTATCCGCGGGCTTGCCGGCGACAACCGCCGGTCCTGAGTAACCGCCGCGTAGAATCGATGCTCCGTCGTCGATGCGCAGTCCGTTGGTCTGCATTCCGGCGCCGTGGCAAGCGATGCAGCGGCGCTTAAAGATCGGCTGCACATCGCGCGTGAAATCCTGCGCGGCCGCTGAGACTCCAATAAGAAGAAGCAGGTGTGGCGTTCGCATCAACCCTATGATATCTCCGTCGCATGTGGCACAATGGCGGCATGTCAGCGCCCCAATACCCGCAACAGCCACAGCATCCTCAGTATCCGCAGCAGCCGCCGCCCGCGAAGAAGGGTACGCCCATTTGGGTGTGGTTGCTGGTAGGAGTCTTTGGACTCGCGCTGATGGTGGTCGCAGCTGCGGGCGTAATCATGTACTGGGCGGCAAGCAAGGTCAAGGAAGTCGGCGCGAACCCGGGAACGGCAATCGTGAAAATGATCGCGGCGGCGAATCCGGACATCGACGTGATCGACTCGGACGAAAAGGCGGGGAAAATAACAGTTCGCGACAAGAAGACCGGCAAGGTCGTCACGATCGACATGGACTCGGTGAAGGATGGGAAGATTTCGATCGAGACCGATGAGGGTAAAGCGGTGATCGGCGGAGCGGCAAGTGTGAAGGCCCCGGAATGGGTTTTCATTCCACCGGGCGCGACGGTGCAAGGCGGGTTTACCTCAACCAATCAAGGCCGCGCGGCGGGGAGTATTGTGGTCCAGTCGAAAGAATCCGTAACGGCGTTGAAAGCCATGTTCGAGGAAAAGTACAAGTCCGCTGGATACGATTCGGAGCTGTCGGTGGCGACAAGCGGCAGCGATGAAGGCGCGCACCTTCAGTTTCAGCACAAGGACAGAAAACGCAATGTGATCGTTTCGCTCGGCAAGTCGCCCGAGGGTTCGATGGCGAACATCGCCTACAGTGAAGAGCCTTAGGCCCCGAAGCAGTAGACACGGCCGTCCTGCGAAGCGACGACGACCTTGCCGTCGCTGATCGCGGGCGAGGCCGAGATGGCCGAACCGGCTTCGTACTCCCACAGCTTCTTGCCCGTCGGGGCGTCGAGGACATAGAACCGGCCGTCGTTGGAACCGATGTAGATCTTGTTGCCGGCGGCGGCGGGCGAAGACTCAACGCGGCTGCGCGTGGTGAAAGTCCACGCCTGCTTGCCTGTCTTAGCGTCGAGTGCGTGCACCATCTTGTCGCGCCCGCCGAGGATGATCTTCCCGGCGGCAATCGTAGCGCTTGAGTAGAACGGGAATTTGCGCACGGGATGCTCGTAGCGCCAGACGATCTTCTTGGCGGCCATGTCGACGCCGAACACTTCATTGCCAAACGTTCCGAAGTAGGCCATGTTGCCGATGAGCAGCGGCGACGCGCCTGTGTAGGCGCCGCTCGAAACTTCGAACATCTCCTTGCCGTCGGTGATGCGAATGGCGCGGAAGTGCTCGTCGCAACCGGTGATGTAGGCGATGCCGTTGGAGATCGCCGGCGTCGCGTGAATCGGGCCGGTGGATTCGAATTTCCAGAGCATCTTGCCCGTCTTGGCGTGAACGGCGTAGAGGCTTTGATCGTACGAACCGACGAGAACACGATCGCCGGCAACAACGGGCGAGGACTTTATCTCCGTTCCGGTTTTGAAGGTCCACACGCCTTTGCCGTCCGCGGCGTTGATGCCATGCAGCGTACCGCGCAGATCGCCGATGTAGACCATGCCGCCGCCGACCGCGGGCGTCGACTCGCCGATCTCAACGTTGGTCTTGTACTTCCACTTCGTTTTGCCCGTAGCCAGATCGATGGCGACGACATCGCCGTTGCCAGCGCCGATGTAGACGACTCCAGCCACGATTACGGGCGATGACTCAAACGACTCGCCGCCTTCCCACGTCCAGAGCAGTTTCAAATTATCCGGCGGCAGTCCTGCGGTCGCAACGCCGGTGAGCGAAGGATTCCCGCGAAACTGGGGCCAGTCGGCGAGCAACGGGAGTGCAAAGAGGAATGAGATCAGTAAGCGCATTGATACAACTCCAGGGCCGCTTCGGCGCCAAAGGGACGCGGGTTGAACCGCCCTGTCCATTGTTGCGCAGCGGCGTCCGCCATTGCAGAGAGACGTTCGCGCGCAACGCCAAGTTGAGAGAGGTTGGACTTCAATTGTGCCGCTTGTGCCAGGTCGCGCAGGCGCGCGGGAAGATCCGAAGAAAATTCGGCGTACTCGCGCTGCGCGTTCCAGGCGACGACGTGTGGAAGCATGACGGCGATCGCCTGTCCATGTGGCACGCCGTAGAACGCGGTGAGCGGATTAGCCAGCGCGTGGGTTGCGCCTAACATCGACGCTTCGATGGCGCAGCCGGCGAACCATGCGCCGAGCTGCATTTCGGCGATGGCGTTGATGTCGTCTGGCGCGGTCAAGATCGTTGCAAAACTGGCGTTCATCCGGCGCCACGCTTCGCGGCTGAATGCGTCGGACATGCCGTTGCGCTTCGTCGTAACGAGAGTTTCAACGGCGTGTGAAATGGCATCGTATCCAGCTATGGCTCGAACCGAGAGCGGTTGCGTGCGCGCCACTTCAGGATCGAGGATGGCAACCGCGAAGGCGGCCTTGTCATCACCGATAGCCATCTTCGTGTGCGTTTCGGCGTCGGAGATCAGCGCGTAACTTTGCGCTTCGCTGCCGGTTCCCGTAGTCGCGGGCACGCCGATCATCGGCAACATGGGGCGCGCGACTTTGTTGTGGCCCCAGTAGTCCTTGATCGCGCCGCCATTGGTCAGAACAATGTTGATTGCCTTGGCGCAGTCCATCGAACTGCCGCCGCCAAGACCGATAACGGAATCAACGTCGAGTTTGGACGCGAAGTCGCGGCCGTGTTCGACCATCTTCGAATCGGGATTGGCGGTGAAACTCGACCAGGGTGACGATTCAATCCCTTCGCCCGCAAGCGCGGACAGTACGGTGGCAGTGTGTCCGGCGGCTTCCATACCGTCATCGGCGACGATGAGTGTGCGGCGAAAACCGAGTTCGCGCGCCAGCGTTCCGATCTTATTGATCGTGCCGGGGCCGAAGACGAGGCGCGTGCGTTGTACGTGTTCGAAGGAAATCATTTTTTCTTGCGCGCGTCGTCGACGATCGCCTTGACTTCGCGCATCAGTTCAGTATTCGAATAGGGTATGCCCGCTTTGATGGTCCACTCAATTCCGCGTCCGGGATAGAGTGTCTTGAAATCTTCGAGCGGATTGCCGTTGACAACAACCAGGTCGGCGGACCAACCGGTGCGGACACGGCCGAACTTCGATTCCTGGCCCAGCGCGCGGGCGCCGTTCAGCGTGGCTTGCTCAATGATCTTGATCGGATGAAACCCGGCTTCCTGATGCAACTCCAGATTGCGGATGAAGCCGTATCCATACATCTGATAGATGTAACCGGCGTCGTCCCCCACAGTGACAAGACCGCCGCGCGAGGCGAAGTCGCGCACCGCGCGGAACCAGTGCCGATAGTTTTCTTTCCAAAACGTCTCATCGGTCGAAGACCAGTTGACGAAGTAGGAACCGTGATTCTCCAAGTTAGGACGGAAGAACTCTTCAAGGACCGGATGGAGGTAGTCCTTGAACTGCGGTTGTGTCTGCGCGCGCTGCAAGTCGCGGCTGGCTTCGTAAATTTCGAGCGTTGGATTCCAGGCGACCTTAGCCGCGACCATACGGTCGAGCACCCCCGCAAGCAACTTCGGATCGGCCTCGCGCCAGAGCCGGCCGGCGAATCGAAAACGATCGGCCTCATTCATGTAGTTGTAGTTCGAAGGAAAATTCTGCACGCCTTCTTTCAGGGCCGCGTCAGGGATTCCGTACCAATGTTCGATCGTGCGCACTCCGGCGGCGATCGCGTGGTTTGCGTTCGCCTCCTCGACGCCGATGTGAATGGCAATTGACAGATCGAGAACGCGCGCCTCTTCGGCGGTTGCCGCCAGAGTGTCGCGCCACGCGCCGACGATCTTCAATCCATCGGCGCCGGCGGCCTTCACTTCGCGCACGCGCCGGCGAGCCGCGTCGGCGTCGCGAACGCGTCCGAGCATCGGATAGACGAACAACCGCGGCGCGGCGATCTCCCCCTTGGCGGACTTCTCTCGGGTTTGCAGGGTCTTCGTCAACGGACTGCCGACATCGCGCACGGTGGTGATGCCACAGGCGAGCCACAAACGCATCACGTAGTTGAAATCCATCGGCACGCCGCCGCGTTCGTCATGGAGATGGCCATGCATGTTGACCATGCCCGGGATAACGTACTTCCCTTTCGCGTCCAGGACAACGTCGCTGGCCTGCGCCTGTGCGCGGCCAACGCCGGCGATGAGACCATTTTCGACAACGATATCGACCGGACCCTGCGCGGGCGTGCCGTTACCTTCGACGACGGTGGCGTTCTTAATCACCAGCCGCGACGGCTTCACACCATGACGCGGCTGCGCCGTGGCGGCAAGCGCAAGTGCACAGAACAGAAAAAAGCGCATTCCCTCTATTTTGCGTCAACGCGAAGCGCGGCGAGACGGCGATTTACAAAGGCGCGCAGTTCGGTGAGCGGGCGGCCGTGGACCTTCTCGGCGGATGCGGCGGCCTCGAGCGACTTCGCGTACTCGTCGCGCGCGGCGGCGCGGTCGCCCAATCCTTCGTAGCAATCGCCAAGCCGGATGTGGACCGACGGAAGCGATTCCACCTGCAGCTTTCGCGGCGACAACGTCCCGATTCGGCGATAGAGTTCGATGGAGCGTTTCGCGTTTGGCAGCGCATCGGCATACCGCTTCAGCGAGTTCATCGACGCGGCCATGCGGTCGAGAGAAAGCGCGGCGGCTTCAAGGTAGTCGATGTTCTCCGGATCAGACTTAAGCAACGTTTCCGCAATAACGCTGGCCCGCCGAAAAGCCGCAATCGCCTGGGAGTGATCGGCGAGGCCGTAATAGACATCGCCGATGCGCGTCAACAGGCCTCCGACATCGCGAGTAGCGCGAACATTGTTGACGTCCGCGGCCGCAACGGCCTCGGCGATGGGCAGCGCGCGCTGGTAATGATCGAGTGCCAAACGGAGATCGCGCTTCGGATTGGTCCGCAAGGTATGCGGCGTGCCGGCGCTGATCTCGGCCTGCATCAGGCGAACTTTGTGCCGCACATCGAGCCGGTCGGATTCGACCAGTTGATTGGCGAGTTCGATCGCCTGCAGTGCCGTGGCGTAGGCTTCTTCGAATCGGCGAAGGCGCGTGAGAACGGACGAATGGCGATAGAGCGCGCGCTGGCGGTCGAAAACTTGCGAGTCGCCTTCCAACAGCCGAACTGCGGCTTCGGTATCGGATAGAGCGAGTTCGAATTTCCCGAGGCCGGAACGAATCAAGGCGCGGTCGAGATGCGTGTTGGCCGCGGTGCGGCGAAGTTTTTGATCACGATCGGTCTTTTCCCGAAAATTCGAGAGCGCCTCGGTAGCGATGTCTTCGGCGCTTGCGGCTTTCCCCGTGTCCGTCATTGCAATCGCCAGGCTGGACTGCATATGCATCAGTTGCCGTCGCCATTCGGCATCGTGATCCGGCAGACGCCGCCACAGGGCGATGGCTTTTCGGTAGCTCACGATCGCGCCAGGGATGTCGCCTAAATGCTCCATCGCGGGGTTGCCTTCGACATCGGCGACCTTCTGATAGGCGCGCGCCAAGTCCGCCACAATGCGCGGGTCGTCCTTGGCTTCGCGCTCCATGCGCTGCAAGTGCTCCCGCGCGGTCGTCACAACGAGTTGGCGGGCCTTCGTCGCGCCGGGAAGAGTCTGGATGGAGTCGTGAAACTCGAAGAGAAATTGTTCGGTAAGTTTGCGAAGTTGATCGAGGCGTTGTTGCGAAAGATCGCGCTCGCGGCGCGCTTCGGCGGCTTGCTGCAAGGCCGATTCCCGGTGATGCGCGGCTTCGGCCGCTGCGATGGTCGCTCGTTGCGCTTCGGAAGCGGCGAGTTGGCGCTGTTGTTCGGCGCGGCGAGCCTGCTCCGACGAGTAGACTGCGCTCGCTGCGATCGCGGACACAAACGCGACGCCGGCGGCAATCGCAACCTTGTGGCGCCAAACGAATTTGCGCGTGATGTAGGCGAACGAATCGCCGCGGGCGAGCACCGGCCTGCCATCGAGGTATCGTTCGATATCGGCGGCAAGTTGCTCGGCCGATCCGTAACGGCGTGCGGGGTCGACCGCCATCGCCTTTTGCAGGATGTTGTCGATGTCGGAATCAATGCCGGCTTTCGGTGGTGGATCGTTGCGAATCGCTTCGACCATCTGTGCAAGCGCGGCGTTTGGGAAGCTTCTGGCGCGCCGGTCGGTCAGCAGTTCGAACAACACCGCGCCAAGCGAGTAGACGTCGGCGGCGGTTGTGACGGGGACGCCGGCGACCTGCTCCGGGCTCGCATATTCGGGAGTGAAGAAACCCGTGTTGAGCGTCTGGCCCGGCACATCATGCGTAATGAATTTCGCAATACCGAAGTCGAGCAACTTCGGAACGCCGCCGGCGGTGATGAGAATGTTGGCGGGCTTGATGTCGCGATGAACGATCAGATTTCGATGCGCGCAGGCGACGGCATCGCAGACCTTCAAAAAGATGCGGCAGCGCTCGGCGGCCGGCAGGTTGCGCGCGAAATCGCGGAGCGGCGCTCCGTCGACATACTCCATCGCCAGATAAAGCTGGCCATCGCCGGTTTCGCCGCCATCGATCAGGCGCGCGATGTTGGGATGTTCCAGTCCCGCGAGCATTTGACGCTCGGCGCGGAAGCGCGCGGAAGCGCCGGGAATGACGAAATCGGCGCGCAACACCTTGATCGCGGCAAGTTGTTCGAAGTGCCCGTCGTCGCGGGAAGCGAGGTAGACGGCGCCCATTCCACCAGCACCCAAGGGCCGCAAGATTCGCCAGGGGCCCGCGCGGGAGATCTCCTCTTGCCGCGGGGCGATCCAAGCGGACGCGGTGATACGGACCGCCTCGTCGGCGGGGTCTTTGGTAAGTGCATCCGCGGCCAGCATGCTCCGCAGTTCGGCCCACAATTCGGCATCGTTGCCGCAAGCGGCCCGCGCCCACGTTTCGCGCTCCTCAGCCGGGCGGTCACACGATTGGTGGAACAGATCTTCGAGCGTCTTCCAACGGCCGGGGTTCATCACCAACTCCTCGCGGCGCAATGCCGCCATTTCTCATGCGGATTCGCCGGAAGAAAATGATCATACGAAGATAAGATTTTTTTCGAGTGCCCGTTTTTCGATGTCCGGCACGGCTGCGTCGGCCGCCGGATAACCGACTGGAATGAGCAGGAAAGGTCGCTCGTTGGCCGGGCGATTGAGGATGCGTCCGAGGAATCCCATGGGACTCGGCGTGTGTGTAAGCGTAACCAAACCCGCGACGTGAAGCGCGGCAAGCAGAAAGCCCGTTGCGATTCCAACCGATTCATTCACGTAGTAGTGCTTGAACTTCTGTTCGTCTTCGTCGATGCCGTAATCGACACGGAACACAACGATCAACCACGGCGCGTCTTCCAGAAACGGCTTGCGCCAGTCGGTCCCGAAGGGTGCGAGAACTTTCAACCATTCGTCGGGGAACCGGCGCTCGTAGTTCTCCTTCTCCTCGGCTTCGGCGGCGATGCGGATTTCGCGTTTGACGGCCGGGTCTTGCACGGCGACGAAGCGCCACGGTTGTTGATTGGCGCCGGACGGAGCCGACGCGGCAATCGCCACCGAACGCTCGATCAATTCGACTGGCACGGGATCTTTCGAATACTCGCGCACACTGCGGCGCGTCAGCATCGCCTCCTGAAAGGCGCGGATGCTTACATCGAGCGGCTTGCGCCTAAAGCCCAAAGGCGTAAATCGCGGAGCGGGTTCTGACATAGAGACGATTGTCGCCGATTGCGGGCGTGGCGAAAACGTCGTCGTCCAACTCATTCACCTTCAATATTTCCCACTCTCCTTGCGCTTTCATCACGGAGAGCTTGCCGGCTTGCGAGACCATATAGACCTTGCCGTCGGCGGCCACGGGCGAAGCCCAATATTGTTCCAACGCCCCGGTAATGCGGCCCTGTTTCAAGACGCCGCCGTTCTTCGGGTCGAGCGTAGTCAGAACACCGCCATCCTTCACCATCCACAGAACGCCGTTGAAGTGCAGCGGCGCGGCGCAGTTAGGAAGGCTCTTGCGATAGCGCCATTTAACATGCGAGTTGGTGATGTCGCCGCGGCCGCCAAGTTGGATGCCCATGACCGAGTTCTGCGCCTGGCGGTGCAGCTTGACGAAGTTCCATTCCGCTTCGACAATCTTGCCGTCGTGATTGAGATCGTTTTCGAAAAAGCTGCGTTCACTCTTCATGCCTAGAGCGATCGCTTCGGGATGTTGCAGCACGCCGTCTTTGTTGGCGTCGTTCTTGGCGATCACTTCGGCCCAGTCCGCGACTGCGGGCGGAGTCTCCGTATCGCCGCCCGTCTCCCACGCGTTCAGATAGAGCATGTCGCCGACGACAATCGGCGCGCCCTTCAACTGCCAGGCCATCCCGCCGGCCCACCACAGCTTCTTGCCGGTCGCCACTTCATAGGACGAACTCACATACGCGCCGGGCACGATCAACTCGGCCGGCCCGTTCTTTGGCCGCCAAACCGACGGCGTGACGTAGCCCCGCGTTGTCTCCGGACGTTCGACTTTGTAACGCACTTTTCCTGTCTTCTTGTCGACGGCGAGGTAATAGGATTCCGTATCCTGATCGCAAACGATGATCGCAAGATCGTCGACAAGGATCGGCGAAGAGCCGTGGCCGTTGATATTGTTAAACGGCCCCATCGGCAGTTGCCACAGCGGTTTGCCTTCGACGGTGTAGGCAAGCATGCCGAAGTCGCCGAAAAAGTTGACGACAATTTTGCCGTCGCTCGCCGGCGTTGTCGACGCCGCGCTGTTCGTTTTCTGCATGACCTCCTTGCGTGGGCGCGGAGACTCCTGCCGCCACAGCTCTTTGCCGGTCTTGCGGTCGAGTGCGATTGTGTAGAGCTTCTCGTTCTCGATGGCCGAAAGGAAAATGCGCGGGCCCACAAGAATCGGCGAACCGTGCCCCGGAGGCACCGACGCTTTCCAGATCACGTTCTTCTGCGGGCCCATTTCGACCGGCAGATTCTTGTCGTTGGTGACGCCGATGGCGTTGACGCCTCGGTACTGCGGCCAGTCGGCTGCGAAGGCGACAGTGGTGAAAACGAGAGATAGAGTGCGCATTAGTTCTGCTTGGCAAAACAGTAGAGATTTTCGTGAGTGCGGATGAAAACGCGGCCGTCGACGAACGCGGGAGTAGCGTTGACACTCTCGTTAAGCGGATTGACGGACAGGATCTCCCACTCGGCGCCTGGCTTCAACACCACAACCTTGCCTTCGTGCGAGACGACGTACAAGCGTCCGTCGGCGGCGACCGGCGACGAAAAGTAATCGCCCAGTGCCCCGGTGAGGCGGCCCTGCTTCAGCACCTTGCCGTCCGCTGCGTTGAGCGCGGTAAGAATGCCGCCCTCCTTCATGAGATAGATCACGCCTTCGTAGAGCAGCGGCGAAGGAACATTCGGCAGCGACTTGTAGTAACGCCATTTCACGGCGCTATCGGTCACATCGCCTCGCCCGCCGAGTTTGAACGCGTTGACCGCGTTGACAACGGCCTTGCGGCGTTGGTACATCTTCCAATCGCGTTCTTCCACGAAGCCCGAACGATCGAGGTCGAGCGCGGACCAGTCCTTCGTCAAGCGAGCGTCGGCAACTTCGGCTTTCGTGAGCTTGCCGTCTTTGTCGGAATCGCGGACCTTCAAAATTTCGGCGAAGTTGGGCACGTTTTCCTGTGCGCCTTCGTCGGAGCCGCCGGCCCAACCCAGGACATAGATCGTGTCCTTGTCGATAACCGGCGTAGGCTTGAGTTGCCACGTCAGTTTATTAACCCACCAGATCGGTTCGCCGGTGGCGACCGAGTACGCGGTCAGCGCGTAGGAACCTGCGATGATGACCTGCTCGGGTTCGTTGGCCGGTTTCCACAACACGGGCGTCGAAAAGCCGCGCGTGAAATCGGAGCGGTCGCGGCGCCAGATCTGCTTCCCGGTGTCCTTATTTAACGCGACAAAAAACGACCCGCTTTCGGCGTCGATGTTGATCAACAACGTCTTACCCGAAAGCACCGGCGACGTGCCCAGCCCGAACGGGTTGTTGATTTTCGGCATCGGAAGCCGCCAACG
>Ga0194122_10003946_pt1 | contig 14797 bp, 14 predicted proteins | sample TA2MahCa10mmetaG_FD_155487 | JGI IMG/M metagenome (GOLD analysis project Ga0194122, IMG submission 155487) | Freshwater microbial communities from Lake Tanganyika, Tanzania - TA2015021 Mahale Deep Cast 10m | ecosystem: Environmental > Aquatic > Freshwater > Lake | place: Tanzania: Lake... | reverse complement strand
TGCAGCTGGACCCTGCTTGAAGCCATGCGGTTTGACCGCGCAGAAGGCCCGCTTTGCACAGATTGGTCTGGCTATCCCATTCTCACTTTCTCGAAGCAGCCGCAGATCGACGTTGTGCTCATCGACGCCCCACACGAATCGCCCCTCGGCGCTGGCGAATGCGCGCATGGTCCCACCGCAGCCGCGATTGGCAACGCAGTGAAACAGGCGCTTGGTATCCGGGTGCACGATCTGCCGCTGACACGCGAGCGACTGATGGCTGCGATCAACGTATAAGGTTGGCTAACGCATCATCTGTTGCGGCAACCAGGTGGCCAACGCTGGGAACCAGTAGAGCAGCAGCACTGCGAACACCATGACGCCGAACATCGGCAGGGTTGCACGCGCCACCCATGGCAGCTCGCGCCCGCTCATACCCTGCAGCACAAACAGATTGAAGCCCACCGGCGGCGTGATCTGCGCCATTTCCACCACCAGTACGATGAAGATGCCGAACCAGATTGGATCAATGCCCGCCTTGGTCACCGTGGGCATGATCACGCCCATGGTCAGCACCACCATCGAAATACCATCCAGGAAACATCCCAGCACGATGTAGAACACCGCCAGTGCCACGATCAGTTCGAACTGGCTGAGCCCGAGCTCTGCAATCCACTCAGCCAAATGACGCGGCAACCCGATATAACCCATCGACAGCGTCAGAAACGCAGCCCCCGCAAGAATGAGCGCAATCATGCAGTAAAGTCGCGTCGCGCCCATCAGCGCATCGCGAAAGCTGACCCAGTTGAGTGTTCCCTGCAACGCCGACAGCACCAGCGCGCCCACAACGCCCACTGCGGCCGCCTCGGTGGCCGTTGCGATGCCCACATAGATTGAGCCCAGTACCGCCGCGATCAGGAGCACCACCGGAATCAGTGTGCGAGATTCTCGGATCTTCTCGATGAACGTGTAGCTTCGCTCAGCGGCCGGAATCAATCCGGGATGTCGGAGCGCCCAGACAACGATATACGAGGAAAACAGACCCGCCAGCATCAAACCGGGAACTAGACCTGCGATGAAAAGCTTGGCTATCGATACGTCGGCAGTCACGCCGTAGACGATCATGATGATCGAGGGCGGAATCAGCAGCCCCAGCGTTCCGGCGCCCGCCAGCGTGCCCACCACCATCCCTTCCGGATAGCCCCGGCGATTGAGCTCGGGCAGCGTCATCTTCCCGATCGTGGCGCAGGTGGCGGCCGACGATCCCGATACCGCAGCAAAAATGGTGCAGCCCGCCACGTTGGTGTGCAGCAGTCGGCCCGGTAATGACTGCAGCCAGGGCGCCAGTCCGTGGAACATGTCCTGACTGAGGCGGGTACGAAACAGAATTTCGCCCATCCAGATGAAAAGCGGCAAGGCGGTCAGGGTCCAGCTTGATGAGGATCCCCAGATCGTGACCGCCATCGCGTCGCCCGCTGGTCGGCTGCTGAAGAGCTGCATGCCGACCCACGCCACCCCGGAGAGCGCAAGACCGATCCAGACGCCAGACCCCAGGATGAGAAAAAGCGTGAGGACCAGGAGTCCGGTAATAAGAAGGTCGTCCACCCGCGGCTCACTCGTTATGCAGCGGCTGCTCGGCCCCACCCGAGCGCCGCAAACCGCGAAACTCGAGCACCCACTCATCGACCAGCGCAATGAACAGAATGACCGAACCCGCCGCCATCGATAACTGCGGAATCCACAGCGGCGTGGCGTCGTTACTGGTGGAGATATCGTTAAACAGCCTGGACTGCCAGCACAGCCTCACACTGTAAAACGCAAGCAGCAGACTCAACAGGCCTGCCAGCCCCAGGGCCCACAACTCAAGCCGACGCAGCGCAGCGCCACGCAGACGGCCCGTCAGCAGCGTGACGCGAATATGCTCGCCGCGCTTCAGCGTGTGGGCAAGCGCCAGAAATCCGCTTGCCGCCATGAAGTAACCGGCATAAGCGTCGGTGCCCCGCACATGAAACCCGAACTCGCGCCCGAAAATCGATGTGAGCACCATGGCGAGTAACGCCACCATGAACAGCGCGGCGAGAGCCGCCGCGCCGTCATAGAGCCGGTCTAGAAACGCGCGCATTAAAGCTTGCGATACGCGTCCACCAGCGCCTTACCCTCGGCGCCAGCCTTGTCGAGCCACTCTTTCAACATGGTCTCGCCCACCTTCTGCATGTCAGCCTTCAGCTGCGCCGATGGTGTGGCAATCGTCATGCCGTTTTTCCTCAACAGGTCCAGCGTTTCCAGGTTCTTGACCTTGGCAACTTCCCAGCCGCGCGCCTCTGCCGAAGCAGCAGCCTTCAGAACCGCATCGCGAACATTTGGTGCGAGCTTTTCAAACGCGGCGCGATTCACGATCACCGCATTCTTGGGCAGCCATGCCTGGGTGTCGTACCAGAACTTGATGTGCTCATAGGTTTTGGTGTCGTAGCCGGTGGAGCCCGATGACATATAGCTCTCGACCACCCCGGTTGCCATCGCCTGGGACAGTTCCGCAGCCTGGACCGTGACGGGCTGCGCGCCCACCAGCTCGGCGATTCGCGCAGTAGCCGGGCTGTACGCACGCCACTTGATGCCTTTGAGATCGGCAGCCGAGCTGATTGGCCGCTTCACATAAATGCCCTGCGGCGGCCACGGCACCGAGTAAAGCAGCATCATTCCCTGCTCGGCCAGCTTCTTCTCGAGGAACGGACGCTGCGCCCTGTACAGCTTGTTCGCCTGGTCGAAGCTATCGGCAAGAAACGGCAAGCCGTCCGCACCAAACAGTTGCCACTCATTCTGGAAATTCGCGAGCAGAATCTCGCCAACCTGCGCCTGCCCACCCTGCACCGCACGCTTGATTTCTGGAGCCTTGAAGAGCGACGCGTTGGCATGTACCGTGATCTTCAGCGCACCGTTGCTCGCCTTGTCAACGTCCTCGGCGAACTGCTGAATATTTTGAGTGTGATAGTTGCCAGCCGGATAGGCGGCGGGCAAATCCCATCGGGTCTGAGCGGCGACAGTCGACACTGCGGCAAACGCAGCCATCGCGAGCAGAAAACGCGGCTTCATCAGCAACTCCTGGTTGAGCCGGCAGCAATGTGCCAGCGCGGTTAAGACACGCAATCATGGCACACTGGCCCAAATCCCAGTCAAGGAAAACAGTGCTGGAAACAGTTGGGTGAGGGGCCCCGGATTGGCATCCACGGGGCAGCCAAGGGCTTGCTCGAGCGCTTTATCGAAGCGGGCCGCGGAGGCGGAATTTCGCCTGATGCCCGCTTATCCGGCGGTAATAACCATCGTGCTGGCGTGCACGACCATGCCGGTGTTCCAGCCGGCGATCGAGGCAGCCACCGGCCGCCCGACCGTCGATCTGGAGAAACTGCTTACTCGCGCGAATTAAACGACGCGAATACGTGAAGCGGCGGGGCCTTTCTGGCCTTGCACCACTTCGAACTCAACTTTCTGGTTTTCCTGAAGCGTACGGAAACCTGAACCTTCGATTTCCTTGAAGTGGGCAAACAGATCTTTGCCACCGCTGTCGGGCGCGATGAAGCCGAAGCCCTTGCTTTCGTTGAACCATTTGACGATACCGGTTTCCCTGGACATGTCGATTTCCTTTGAGAGTTTTCGCCAGACAGGATGTCTGCGCGACGTGCAGAAACACCCACGAAAACTCACTTAAGGGGATTGACCGGAACCGCCGAACAAGCCAGCAGCGCGCAACCAAAGCGCCGATTGAGAGATAACGGGTATGCGTCTAGCTCTAGTATTCTACCTTAAAGTTACAAGACAATACGTAAGAGGAGAGAGACAGTGACCGACGGCAGCATATCCCGCAGATGCCTCATTGGCGCAATCGCCAGCACCCCATTGGTGTCGGCCCCCTGGGTCCACGCGCAAACCTGGCCGGACAAGCCCATCCGTCTGATCGTGCCCTACCCTGCGGGCGGCGGCGCAGACTCCTGGTCGCGCATCGTCTCGGGTCGGCTCGAAAAGGTTCTCGGCCAACCCATCATTCTCGACTACAGGCCTGGCGCCAGCACAATGATTGGCAACGAAGCCGGCGCCCGTGCAACGCCCGACGGATACACCTTCCTGCTGTATGACAGCACGGGCTTCGCCTACGTGCCCAACCTGCGCAAGATCAACTACGACCCGATCAACGCCTACGTGCCGCTTGCGCACCTGGGGGCCATCCCATTCGTGATGGTTGCGCATCCCAGCGTGCCCGCACGCTCAATTCGTGAGCTGGTCACCTACGCCAAGGCGAACCCGGGCAAACTGAACCACGCAAGCGCTGGCATTGCATCGCCGCATCATCTGATCGCTGAGCTCTTCAAACTCAAGGCGGGCATTCAGATGAATCATGTCCCCTACAAAGGCGCGGTTCAGTACGTGGCCGACCTGCTGGGCGGGCAGGTCGATCTGGCCGTGTCAACGGTGGGCCCGGCGCTGCAGCACATTCAGGCGGGCAAACTGATCGCACTGGGCGGAGCGATGCGGCAACGGATCAGCGTACTGCCTGATGTACCGAGCATTGCCGAACAGGGGTTCGATGGGTTTGATGCAAAGCCCTGGAACTGTTTCGTCGCACCCGCCGGCATCCCGCAGGTGGCGCTCGACACCCTTCGCCGCGCGCTCAGATCGATCATTGCCGAACCCGAGGTGGTGGCTGCGCTGGCCAAGGCCGGCATTGAAGAGGCCGGCAAGATTCCCCCTGAGGGCATTGCTGACGCGATGCGGGCAGACTTCAAGCTGTGGGGTGATGTGATTCGCGAAGCGAAGATCACGCTCGCAAGCTGAACCTGCGAAGGTAAGCGCCAGCCCAGCGCGGATGCGCCGGGCTGGCAGTGCGCATCACGCGCGGGCAGGTCCTTCTGCCATGGCCGTCTTCACCTTGTCCGGCGTGATCGGTATCGAGCGCAAACGCGCACCCGTGGCATCGAAGATGGCGTTGGCGACGGCTGCCGGGATGGCAGTGGGTGTCGGTTCACCCGCCCCCCACGGCTGCTCGTTCGGCCGATCGATCAGCACCACCTCGACCTTGGGCGCATCGTGGAAGCGCAGGATCGGATAGCTCGCCCAGTCAACACTGGTCACGCGGGCGCGCGTCCAGTTGACCTGCTCCATCAGCGTGCGGCTGACGGTCTGGATCACACCGCCTTCGATCTGATTGATCAGACCGTCGGGGTTGATGATCTGGCCGCAGTCATGTGACACACAGATTCGCGTCACCCTGACTTCGCCGGTTTTGCGCTGCACCTCGACCTCAGCCACCGCGGCGACATAGGTGGTGGCGTTGTTGTACCGGACGTAGGACACGCCACGCCCTTTCATCACGTCGCCCGACCCGCCCGCTGCATTATGCCCGACCCGGGTCTGCCAGCCCGCTTTATTGAGCACTGCGCGTAGGGCTTCCAGTCCGCGGGCATCTTTCAGCACCCGCAACCGATACTCGGCGGGATCCGCCTTCGCAGCAAAGGCCAACTCGTCCATGAACGATTCATTGGCAAAGCTGTTCTCGATACGCCCCGGCGAGCGAAGGTGCGACGATCGGAAGAATGCTTCCGAGATATGCCGGGTGTTCACCGCAATGTTCGGGAAGGGATACGGCTGCCCCGCGTTCTGAAACAGGAACCCCACCCAGTTACCGGGCTTGCTCTGACCAATGTCGGTTGCCGCCAGCAGCGGGAAATCAAGCGGCTTGAAGGCTGCGATGTGGTTGAGCGCAATGTGGAAATCGCCTTTCCAGGCCACCACATTGCCCTGCGCATCCAGGCCCGCCTCGAAATCCATTGCGCGGGGTGGGCTCTTGGGTGCGCGCGCGGTTTCGTCATCGCGCATCCACTGCACCCGTACCGGCTTACCCACCAGCGTCGAAATGAGCGCGGCATCGGCGGTGGCGTCTTCATGACCGTTGCGGCCGTAGCAGCCTGAACCTTCGCAATAAACAACCCGGATCGCATTGCGCGGCACACCCGTGATGCCGGCCAGCTCATCCATCATCGAGTGCGTGGCCTGCGAGGCCGACCACACCAGCAGCTTGCCATCCTTGAAGTCGGCCACTGCGCAGGACGGGCCCAGCGATGCGTGCGTCTGCACCGCAAACTCATAGCTCGCCTTGAGCCGCTTCGCGCTCGCCGCAAATCCCGCGGCAATATCGCCCGCTTTCTGGGTGGCCTCTTCCTTGGCAACATGGCGCTGACGCCAGGTCTGGAAGACGGTGGACTGCTCGGGAAGCAGCTGCGCCGCGCCCCAGTTCGCTGACACCGCGCGCGATGCCTTGATGGCCGACCACTCATCGGTGGCCAGCACCGCAAGGAAATTGCCCTTGCGAACGGTTTGCACAAAGCCCCGGACCTTACGCGCACCCGAGTCATCGAAAGCCAGCAGGTTGGCGCCGATGTCATCGGGTCGGATGACGCGCGCATGCAGCATTCCCGGCACGCGCACATCGTGAACAAACTCGAATCGACCGGTGACCTTGTCGGGGATATCGACGCGGGCGATCGGCTTTCCGATCACTTTGTATTCGGAAACAGGTTTCAGCTGGATCTTGTCGTTGACCTTGAGCTCGAACCGGCCGCCACCGATCAGCTCGGTGTAGGCCACCGACTTTGACGGGTCGTTGCGGACGCGAACAATCCCGTCCGAGGCCACCAGGTCGGACGCCGACACTTTCAGGCGCTCAGCGGCACGCCCAAGCAGCGCGGCGCGTGCGGTAGCGCAGGCACGGCGCAGTTCGCCGCCACCCTGTTGAATCGTGATGTTGGCACCGGTAAGCCACTGATCGGGCGTGGTGCCGGTGTCTCCCATGTGCATCGTGATCCGGTTGAACGGGACGTCCAGTTCGTCTGCCGCGATTTGCGACAGTGCGGTACGGGTACCGGTACCCAGATCGACCTTCCCGACATACACCTCAACCCGGCCGTCGCGGTGCATGACCAGGAACGCGTCGACCTGGTCTTTGGCGACGATCTTGGCAGCCGGAACGTTGGCAGCGGAGGCATTGCCTGCGGCAAGGCCGATTGAGAAACCGACAGTGAGCGTGCCGGCAGCGCCCGCCTTCAGAAATTGGCGGCGATCGATGGTCATCGTCATTGCGGGTCCTCCTCAGGCAGCCTGGGCTGCGCGCTTGACCGCCGCGCAGATCCGCTGTTGGGTGCCGCAGCGGCACAGGTTCCCGGCAAGCGCGTCATTGATCTGCGCGTCGCTGGGGTTGCGGTTCGTCGCGATGAGCGCGGCGGTTGCCATTACCATTCCGTTGGTGCAATAGCCGCACTGGACCGCCTGCGCATCAATGAAAGCCTGCTGCACGCGCCCCGGCTTGCCGTCCACCATCAATCCTTCCAGGGTGGTCACCGCGCGCCCCCCAACCGCCGATACCGGAACCGAGCATGAGCGGGCCACCTCGCCGTTCAGGTGCACGGCACAGGTGCCGCACTGCGCCAGACCACATCCGAACTTGGGTCCGTTCAGCTGCAAATCGTTTCGCAGCACGTAAAGCAAGGGCGTATCAGCGTCGGCTTCAACGCTTTGTGTCTTGCCATTGACGTTAAGGGTGTAACGGGGCATCAGCATCTCCTCCTGGTTTTTCAATACAGGCCTGAGTTCAGGCGCAGTTCGTCTCCGCAGCCGGCCAGCGACCCCTTGCGGGTGCAGCAGCGAGGGTGGAGTGCGCGCGGCCGCAGGTCACTAAAAACCTTATGAGGCAAACGGGAAATCGTTTCATCCAATGAGGTCCTGCGACGGGGAACCCCTGCCCCCGTTCGCGATGCAACGTGGACAGGGTCAGGGCGTTCGCCTACAGTTCGGGCGCCCGAAATCCTCGACAGGAGCGTCTGATGCCCCGCCACTGCTTGTCACTTCCCCTGCTTGGCACCTCAACAGGCCGGACACTGGCACTTGCGATCTGCCTGCTCGCAGCGATCCCCGCGCCGACTCAGGCCCAGGCTGCAAACTGGCCCAACCGCCCGATTCGAAGCATCGTGCCCTTTCCCCCAGGCGGAAGTGCTGATGCCATTTCGCGACTGCTTGCCGCCGAGATGTCGCGTACATTCGGTCAGCAGGTCATCGTTGAAAACCGGCCGGGCGCTGGCGCCACGATCGGTATCGACCAGGGCGTCAAATCAGCGCCCGACGGCCACACGATTTTTCTGGCGCCGGCGGGTGCCATGGCGATCAATCTGTCGCTGATGCCCAAGCTTCCGTACGATCCGCAAAAGGATATCCAGCCGATTTCAATGATCGCGCTGATCCCGATGGTGGCGGCGGTCCCCGCCGACAGTTCGCTGCGATCCGTGAATGATCTGATCGCGCAGGCCCGCGCGAAACCGGGCGCGCTTTCCTTCGGCTCGGCCGGCAACGGCACCGCCATGCACCTGTCCGGCGAGATGTTTCAACAGATGACCCAGACGCAACTCACACACGTTCCCTACAAAGGCAGCGGTCCGGCCGTTACCGATCTGTTGACAGGTGCAATTCCGGTTGCATTCGTGGACCTGTCATCCGCCCTTCCACACATTCGGGCGGGCAAGGTTCGCGGACTCGCCACCCTGGGTGCTCAACGTACGGTCAGTTCACCCGAGGTCCCCACCATGGCTGAGCAGGGCGTGCCCGGCTACGACGCAGTGGGCTGGTTCGGTCTGGCTGGTCCTGCTGGCATGCCCGCTGACATCGTCAATCGACTCTCGGCAGAGGTTGGACGCATCATGCGGATGCCCGATGTCAGGGAGAAATCGCTTGCAATGGGCGCTGAGCCCGCGCCCGGTACCCCTGCGGAGTTCGCCGCCTTCATCCGATCGGAAATTCCGAAATGGGCAGCGGTCGTGAAGGCCGGAAACGTGAAAGCGGACTGAACGCGGCAGCGCTGCTGAACGGGCTTACGCTCGATGAGCGACCCGGTTCTGCTCATTCTGGCTTACGTCGCGTTTCTTGCGCTGACGCTTTTTTTCAGAGGGCGCGCGTTGCAGGGGCCCTGGTGGTTCCTGCTGCGAAGTTTTCTCCCGAACTGGCGGTTCTACCACCGCGTTGGTGCGATGCCGGTGATGCTGGTGCGAACCTGCGGCGCCGATGGCCAATGGTCCGCCTGGCAGGGCGACCGGCCTCGCGCTCGCCGCGCGCTCATCGATCTGGTACACAACCCCCACAACAACAGGCTGCTGCTGGATCAGAGCCTGGTTGAGCATCTCTACGCGGATCTTAGAGAGGCCGACAACGCCGACTCGGTGACGATGCTGGTCAGCTATCGCCTGGCCTGCGAACTGGCGCGCCGGCGCGTGAACGCGACCACACCCGGCGCGCGCGCAATTCAGTTCGAAATCCGGCTGATTCCCCCCTATGGTGTCGCGACTCCTGACACTGCCGTGCTGACCTCGCCGGTCCTTGCTGCGGGTCACCCCCAGCCCCCGACGACATGACGCTATCGATCGCCGACGCAGGGCAGGCGCTGCTATGGATGACCACCATCAGCCTGCTGATCCAGGCGATTGAAGCGCTGCGACTGCAAGCTGGATCAGCGCTGCTCGCGCCCTGGCCCTGGTCGATTCAGCGCGACGACCTTCGCGACTCCTCAAAGCTTGTGCGGGCAGTGTTTGACCGGCTCTACCGACCGGGCATCCACCGGGCTCATCTCATCGTGCATATGCTGGCCGCGCTCAGCCTGCCCTGGGCAGGCGCGACACTCCCGGTTGCAGCCGGTCTGCTCGTAAGCCAGGTACTGATCTCGATTCGCTGGCGCGGCGCGTTCAACGGCGGTTCCGATTTCATGACCTTATCGGTACTTGGCGGCATCACGGTAGCCGCCCTCACCGCGCCCTGGCTGGGAGAGTCACTCGCCTGGCAGGCAGGGCTGTGGCTGATCAGCATTCAGGCCCTCAGCTCATACTTTCTGTCGGGGACAATAAAGCTGCGTTATGCCGGCTGGCGACATGGCAGGGCGCTGCCCGCGCTACTCGACGGAGGACTATACGGCCCGCTGCCCCCCACAAGCCTGCTCAGACAGCCAGTCGTTGCAATGGTCTGCTCGTGGGCCTTCATTATTTGGGAAGCCGCATTCCCGCTATCAATGATTGACCCGCGCCTTACAACCCTCTGGTGTGCGATAGGCATCGCGTTTCATCTGCTGGTCTGGTGGTTCTTTGGCCTGAATCGCTTTTTCTGGGCCTGGATGGCCACGTTTCCCGCGCTGATTGGCTGCGCAACCCTGATTCAGGGCTGACGCATGCAGGTTCAGAACGCGCGCATGGCGTCCACGACCCGGGCCCTGAACTTTGCGAGCGACTGCTCGGTGGCCACATTCATGTGGTAGTGCGCGTGGTACTCAGTTCGAACGCCAGTTCCCGTGAGCCGGGGCAGATAACGGGTAATGATTCGACGGGGCGGATCGCCCATGTAAATGGCCATCCAGCGCGGGCGCCCGTACGTGGTAACCCCCACAATTTTTTTGATATTGGTAAGTGCCGGCTTCACGTTGGCCGGATCGCTGATGTCAAAGGCCACGCCGGGCATCAGCACCCGATCGAAAAAGCCCTTGAGCATCGCTGGCGGCCCGAAGGTCCAGACCGGAAAGCACAGCACCAGCGCCTCGGCTTGGCGCAACCGATCCACATAGCCGCGCACCGGTTCAATGTTGGAGGGCTCGTCGTGGTATCCCAGGCGCTCGTCGCGCGACATCACCGGATTGAAGCCCTCGGCATAGAGGTCGCAATCGTCCACCTGGTGACCTGCGGCCTTCAGCGTCGCAACCACGTCGGCATGAAGCGACGCATGAAAACTGGTTTCAACTGGATGACAGAAAATCACCATCACCCGCATTGTTACCTCCTGGTGGCGCTCAGGCCGTGGCGTGGATTTCCGATTCGCCGTGCCGCGCGAGCAGTTCCATCAGCTGCTTGCGAATCAGCATTCCCGGACGATCGCTATCCATCGAAAACTCAACACCGCGGCGGCGGGTATCAACCAGTGCGTCGGGGTCGGTCGCCTCGAGCATTTCCCGGTCTTCCGCCGTCACCAGCCGATCGAAGTCAATGAGCAGTTGCTCGGGGCAGTCGGCCTCGGTGTCGTTTCGGAACAGCCACTGAACAAGCTGGATGTTGCGATCATCAATCGGGGTGAAACAGTTGATGATGACGTGCCGGACACCGCTTGGATACTCGATATCGAGCCGGCGGGAAAATGGCAGAAAGTAAGCGTTTCGCATCAACCGGGTGGTCAGCGGTTCGGTGGTGCCGCTTACTTTGTGAAACGCAGGCGGATTGATCGCGTCGATGAGGGTTTCAGCATAGAAGCCGCCCTCACGCTCAACCAGTTCATAGCGGCTGGGCCGAGGCTGCGCGGCCACGCCGAAGGTGGCGCGATGAACAAAGCTGAAGTGCGAGTTGTCAAAGCTGTTTTCAAGCGCACGCAGCGGGCTGGTTGCCCAGGTTTCATAGAACTGGAAGATTGTTCGCCAGCCAGCCGCGCCAAACTCGGGCACCTCGGGAATCGGTGCAATCGGGTCCTCTAGCGCTACCCACGCATAGCCATATCGCTCCACGCAGTGGTAGGCGGGCGTGCAGTAATCAGCGGGAATCGGACGCGACGCATCGTACTGGGGAATACGCACAACCCGACCGCTTCGATCGTAGCGCCAGCCGTGATAGCCGCACTCAAGAATGCCCGCCTCGCAGCGCCCTTTAGAGAGTCGGGCGGTACGGTGGCAGCACCGATCCTTGAGCGCCGCGGGTTGACCCTGAGAATCGAGAAACAGCACGATCGGTTCGCCCAGCAGCGTAAACGGTACCGGGCATCCCGCCGCAAGCGTGGTCATCGGAACCACGGCATGCCAGTACTTTCGGAACACACGCTGTTTCGACGTCAACATGGTCGTGCACTCAGAAGGACGGGAGCGTGGACAGAGAAATACGACCGCTTGCCGCATCGGCCATGATCGACTCACGCTGCTCCCAGCCGCGCAACTTGCCCGGGTTCAGCAATCCCGCGGGATCGAACTGCATTTTGGTTGCAACGATGTCGGGATTCACCTGCCCCTGTTTGCCGTCTTCAACAATGAACACATGCGGATTGGCGATATAGACGCCATGATCGCGGTGGATCTGCATGATTTCATTGAGCCGCTCCTCGGTGCTGAAACGAACCAGCTGCAGCCCGGAACAGTTCATTACGCCTTCCTTGGTGCGGATGAACTCGAGGTGAACCAGCACTTCATCGCCCAGTTTTTGCCGCAGCGCCTTGGCCTGCTGGATGTGGCGGGAAGGATCGAAGCCGCTTTGGATATAGGTCAGCCCTTTATCCACCTTCAGCGCATGCAGCGTGGTGTGGTTCCAGGTGTATTCGGCGATGGTGCGATTGCTGCGGCGTACCTCTTCCGAGGTTTTTCGGTAAGTGATCTCGCCACCAAACTGCCCCAGCATCTGCAACATGCCGGGCTCGGAAAATTCAGCCACCAGCATCAGAATGGCGTGGGACCCCGCCTTCATCTGGCCTGCCAGCTGCGGAACAGCGCGCATCAGAATATCGGGAATGGGATCGGCCAACAGCGTCACGCTTTTTTTCACGACGCCCGGCGCCACCGCAAGCGTCTGCCCGAACTCGATGGCTGCGTCGAAACTATCGAAGCAGGCAATCGCCTCAAGCCAGGGATGGGCAGGCGCTAATCCAACCTCAAGCTCGAGAACCAGTCCGTTGGTGCCGTAGACGTGATGCAGCAGCAGCGCTTCTGGCGCACGCAATTCGACCGCGCGCGGCTCGGGCTCAATCGTCATCGCCCGAATACCGAGCACGTTACCGGTTGAAGCGAGCGGCCCGTAGTTGACGGAGCCGACCCCACCGAAGCCACCGCCGTACAGGCCGCCCAGCGTCGCGCTGCGAAAGGTGCTGGGCACACAGCGCAGCTCCCACCCCATGCCATTGCCCTCGACGGCCTGCGTCTGGCGGTCGAGTTCCATCATCCGGATGCCAGCCTGCGCGCGCGCAATGCCCGGCTTATGCCAGATCAGTCGGTTGTACGCGGACAAATCCAGAATGACCCCGCCGTGAAGCGGCATGCATTGACCGTAGTTGCCGGTGCCGCTGCCACGAACGGTGATGGGGACGCCTGAGCGCGCGCACGCGCCAACCACTGCGCGGATCTCGTCCTCGGTTCGTGGACGCGCCACAGCGTCAGCGCGCAGATGATCGAGCTGGCGCTTCAGGACCGGGCTGAACCAGTAGAAGTCCTGACTGAGCCGTTCAACCCGGGAGTCGGTAATCCATTCGATTGCGCTTAACTGCGAGGCGACTGCTGCGGTTTGCGCCTGAATGCGCGTGGATTCAAACGTGGCGCTCATGCGGAGAGGGTCCTGTTGACAAAGGCCTGCGCCTCGCGACGCAGTGAGGAGAGATCAAGGCCTGGAATCGCGTCGTTTTCAACAACGATGCGGCCCTGCACGAGAACAGCCCGCAGCGATGGCTGGCCCCCTGACACCACCGGGCCTGACGCAGGGTCGTGAAGTCCGAAATACCGCGGATGGTCGAGATCGAAGATGGCGAGGTCAGCGGCCTTACCCACTTCAATTGAACCGACGCCATCGAGACCCATCAGCCGCGCGCCGCCAAGCGTGCCAAGATGCACAACGTCTTCAGCTGTCATCGCGCCCGCATGTCCTCCGGGCTGCATCACGCGAGATGCATGCGCATGCGGGTCGGGACGCTCACCGCTTCTGGGGTCGGCGCGATGAACCAGCCAGCACGCATGCGCCTCAGTGGTCATGTCGGCCGCTTCGTTTGAAGCAGCCCCGTCAACGGCCAGACCGATGGGAATGCCCGCTGCCATCGCTTCAGGGATGCGGGCAATGCCCGACCCCAGCCGCGCATTGCTTTGCGGACAGTGCGCAATACCGGTTTTGGTTGCCGCGCACATTGCGATCTCGTCATCGTTCAGATGCACCATGTGGGCATACCAGACGTCTTCTCCGACCCACTCATGGTCGGCGACAAACTGCATGGGCGTGCAACCGTGAACCTCGCGCGCCCAGCGGACGTAGTCAAAGCTTTCCGACAAATGGCTATGCAGGCGGATGCCCAGCGAGCGCGCCGCGCTGGCCATTTCGCGTAAATGGTCCGGCGAGCAGCTCCAGGAGGGCGTTGTGATTGCGCTGACCATGCGACGCATCGACATGGGAGACGGATCATGGAAGCGGTGCACGTCTCGCTCAACCGAGGACAGAAAACCGTCCAGCGTCTCCGGGCTCACCTGAGGCGGCGCATTGGCGTCCGTCATGGCTCGGGACAGGGTTTGCCCCCCGCGACACAGAACCATTCGCACGCCCAGTTTTTCTGCCTCTTCAAACACTGCCTGCGAGGCATCGAACGGCATACCGGGCCAGTAGTGGTACTGATGATCCGCTATGGTGGTGCAGCCCGACAGCAGCAGCTCAACCATGCCTATCCGGGCAGCGAGCCGCAGCGACGCTTCGGTATCGAAGAACCTGCGGTACGGTACAGGCACCGCGCCCAGCCAGGGCACCAGCGCCAGATTGATGCCCGCTGGAATCCCTTTCAACAAGCTTTGAAACAGATGATGGTGGGTGTTCACCCAGCCGGGATAGATGACGCAACCCGACGCATCCAGAACCCGCTCACCCGGCTCTGGGGAGAGGGTTCCCACCGCTGCAATCAGCCCGCCTCGAACGCGAATGTCCGCGCCAGCCATGCTGCGCATCGCCTGGCCTGGCAGGCCAGTCCAGAGCGCCTCGGCACCGCGGATCAGAAGGTTACTCATGAGAGGTTTCGCTTTCATGCCAGCCACCGAGCGCCC
>Ga0194122_10003929_pt1 | contig 14838 bp, 17 predicted proteins | sample TA2MahCa10mmetaG_FD_155487 | JGI IMG/M metagenome (GOLD analysis project Ga0194122, IMG submission 155487) | Freshwater microbial communities from Lake Tanganyika, Tanzania - TA2015021 Mahale Deep Cast 10m | ecosystem: Environmental > Aquatic > Freshwater > Lake | place: Tanzania: Lake... | reverse complement strand
TTTGGAGGCGCTGGTCTGGGAGGCGCAGGTTCGGATGGCGCGGGTCTTGGAGGTGCGGGTCTTGGAGGTGTGGGTTTGGAAGGCGGGAGTAAGCACGAAGCGGATCGCTTGCCGCGGCTGTGCTCAGGTGTAGACGGCGAGCAATTGGCGCAGCCGCTGCAAAGCCTTCACCTCGACCTGGCGGATCCTTTCCGCCGATACACCGAACTCTTCGGCCAGGTCGTGCAGGGTGAGCGTTTTCTGGGGATCCTTCGCAAGCCAGCGACTGCGGATGATGCGCTGACTCCGCGGATCCAGCTGAGCGATCGCCTGCCCCAGCCCCTCACTTTCGAGCCAGTCACGTTCCTGGGCGATCAGCCGTTGCGCGGGATCTCCGGTTGGCGCTGCCAGATAGGCAATAGGGGTAAAGGACTCGTCGTCTTCGTTCGCCCCAGGGTCGAGCGCGAGTTCCTGTCCGCTCAGCCGCATGTCCATTTCGAGAACGTCGGCCTCTCTCACGTTGAGTCGCTCGGCAATCGAGCGGACCTCGGCCGGGTTGAGTTGGCTGCCGGCAGATTTCTCCAGATCCTGCTTCTGCGAGCGCAGATTGAAGAAGAGCTTGCGCTGTGCCTTGGTTGTGGCAACCTTCACCATGCGCCAGTTACGCAGGATGTACTCATGGATCTCGGCCTTGATCCAGTGTACTGCAAACGACACGAGTCGCACGCCCCGTTCCGGATCGAAGCGCTTGACCGCCTTCATCAGCCCGACATTACCCTCCTGGATCAGGTCGGCGTGCGGCAAGCCATAGCCAAGGTACTGTCTGGCCGTTGAGACAACCAGTCGAAGGTGCGACAGGATCAGTTCGCGGGCTGCATCGAGGTTGCCCTCATCACGTAGCCGTCGACCGAGTTCGGTCTCGCGCTCGTGCGACAGCATCGGTAGCCGGTTGACAGCAGAAATGTAGGCATCAATGTTGCCGATCGCTGGCAAGGCAGACGCACCCGACCGGGGGGCGATTGCGAGGGCTTGGTTCATGCTGGTCATCTCCCAAGGAAAACACACAATTGCTCTGACGATTCACCAAGGCTTGCAGGTCCGCAGTGTGGATCCCGCCAATCACCGACGATCGAAGCTCAGTGGGCGCCGAATGCCACCCTTGCACTCTGAACGGCTGATTCCTCAACGCCAACGGTAGATCGTATCCTGGAAAGATCTTAGCACTCAAGCAGCGAGAGTGCTAACAACCCCTTCAGCCTGTTGCGAATACACCGGCATGGCGCTCAAGGCGGTCTCCGGTCTGGCTCCGGCGCTGCCCGCCTGTGCTGCACACAAGGCCGACTTCACTGCCTCAGCGCCGTGGATCACGGGGTACTGGCTTGGCCCGACGGTCCTCGCAGCCTGGGGTTCAGCCTTGATCGAGCAGGGCCGAGGCGAACTCCTCTGCGCGAAAGGGCTGCAGGTCGTCGAGTCCCTCACCGATGCCAATGAAGTACACCGGTAGCGGTCTTTCGCGAACCTGATGGGCGAGTGCAAGCAGCGCGCCGCCTTTGGCGGTGCCGTCGAGCTTGGTTACAACAAGTCCGGTCAGTTCGGCCACCTCGTGAAAAGCCTTGAACTGGTGCAGCATGTTTTGCCCGGTGTTTCCATCCAGGATAAGGAGCGACTCATGCGGAGCCTCCGGCATCGCCTTGCCAATCACCTTGCGGATCTTGCGCAACTCCTCCATCAGATGGGCTTGGGTCGGAAGTCTTCCCGCGGTGTCGATCATCACGACGCCCGAGCGCCGGGCCTTGCCTGCGCTGACTGCATCGAAGGCTACTGCGGCTGGGTCGCCGCCCTGCTGTGCAATCACGTCGACCCCGTTGCGCTGGCCCCAGATCGTGAGCTGCTCTCGGGCTGCTGCCCTGAAGGTATCGCCAGCGGCAAGGAGCACTGTCTTACCCTCCCGCTGCACATGGCGCGCGAGCTTGCCGATCGACGTGGTCTTCCCGGCGCCGTTTACCCCGGCAATCATGATGACCAACGGGGTCACCCGATCAAGGTCGATTCCGCCTTCAAGAACCCTCAGACGCTCGACCAGGATCTGTCGCAGGCATCGACGCACCGATTCCCCGTCGCGAAGTTTGAGCGACTTGATGCGTGCGCGCAATTCGGCGATCAACGATTGCGACGCGGCAACTCCCACATCCGCGCAGATCATCGCAGCTTCGAGGTCCTCAAGGAGAGCCTCATCGATCTCCACCAGCCCAAAGAAACCCGCGAGCTGCCCCCGAGTCTTGCTGAGTCCTCGCTTGAGTCGCGCAAGCCAGCCTCCGCCTTGTTCCTGGGCGGCAGAGGGCGCGGCATCCTCGGAACCAGAGTGCGCTGGCGCTAGGGCCGGTGCTGTCGGACTGACTGAAGCAGCATGTTCTGGCGACAGCGTGGTCGCGCCAGACGGAACCAGAGCGGCCGTTGGGCCCGTTGGAGCGGCTTGAGCAGGAGGAGCAGGGTGGGCCTGTTGGGCAGGCAGGGCAGGCTGATCCTCGTGCGCTATCTCCCGTGACTGCGACGCCTGCTCGGCTGTCGAATCCCTTGTTAGCCCCTTGATGAACGACCATAGCCCGGAGCCCGCAGTCTTGCCTTCCGGAGCAGGCGGCGGCGCTTCTTCAGCCTCGGGTTTCTTGCGCCTGAAGAAGCCAAACATTTGTGGTGTGCCTTGGGGAGTGGGAAGATCGGCGGAGATGCGCGGGTTCGGGACGCTCCGAATTGTACGAGTCGACCTTGAATCCGACGCCGGAACAGCGAGGCAGCATTGAGGGCAGCCGCACCACAGGCCCGCGGTCGGGTACGGATCATTGGCGGAGTCTGGCGCTCGCGGCAGATTCCGGTGCCCGCGATTGCGGGTCTGCGGCCCACCCCGGACCGCGTGCGGCAAACGGTGTTTGACTGGCTCGGTCATCTCGGGTCGGGCCGGTGGCAAAGCCTTAGCGGCACGCGGATCCTGGACGCTTTTGCCGGTTGCGGCGCACTTGGCTTCGAGGCAGCTTCGCGCGGAGCCTCTGAAGTGCACTTGCTGGAGAACCACCCGCGCGCACTGGCCTCGCTGAGGCACGCCAAGGCACTGCTCGATGCGACCCAAGTGTGCGTCCACGCAGCCGATGCGCTGCACTTCATGGATGCGGTGGCAGTGCGGGGCGATCGCTTCGACCTTGTGTTCCTCGATCCACCCTTCGCGAGCGGCCTGATTCTTCCGGCGCTTGAGCGAGCCGCGCGCTGTCTCGCACCGCACGGGCTCGTCTACCTCGAGGCGGCCCGATCCTGGGAGAGCCTTCATCCAGGGCAGGCTCCGACGGACTTCAGCGTGCTGCGGCAAGCGCGTGCGGGCGGGGTGCACTACCATTTGCTGCAGCATCGGGCTTGAGAAAGCGCAAGGCCCTGGCGAACAACCCGCTGCGCGAGCGGTCCGAAACGGGGCCATAAGAGGGAGGGCAAGATGGCAGTCGCGATCTATCCGGGCACTTTCGATCCGCTTACCCGCGGGCATGAAGACATCGTGGTCCGCGCGGTTGCGCTCTTTGACACGGTGGTGCTTGCGGTCGCACGAAGCCGTTCCAAGTCAACGCTCTTTGATCTCGAGGAGCGCATGCAGATTGCGCGCGAAGTGTTTTCCGGCGAAGCCCGCGTGCGGGTCATTGCCTTCAGCGGATTACTCGTTGATGCGATGCGCGAACAGGGTGCCACCGTAGCGATCCGTGGAGTCAGGTCCCTGAGCGACTTCGACTACGAAGCGCCGATGGCAGCGATGAACCGCCGAATGATGCCCACGATGGAAACCATCTTTCTTCTTCCCTCCGCCGAGACCGCGCATCTATCGGGAACTCTCGTCCGGGAAATTGCGCGGATGGGCGGCGACTACACAGCTTTTGTTCCGGCTGTCGCTGCGCAGTGGCTCTCGCGCAAACTCGCGAAGCAGGGCGAGCAGGGCGAGCACGGAGCAGGCAACGACTGACCGGCAATCAGGTGCCCACTTGCCGAGGGCTACGCTGCGCCTGACCGGCTCCTGAGCCGCGACGCGTCGGCGCCTGCCTGACGGTCGGCCGGCGACCAACCAGTGAAACGCGCGGTGAAAGGGGGGCAGGTGCTCAGATCGCCACCAGCGCGATCGCGTCGAACACGCGCACTGCCCGCCAGGCGTCGATCTCGGCGCGAAGGCTCGCATGACTGAGGGGATGCTGAGCAAGCCACGCCGCAGACAATTCAATGCGTACTTCGCGCTGCCGGGCAAACAGAGCCGGCAGCAGCACCTCCGAGTTGTCCCTTCGACGGTGCAGAATCACTGCGATGCGCAGACTCAGCACCATCAACCAGTCTCTTTCCCGATGCAACAGGCCCTGAAGCTTGCGGAGCGACCCGGTTTGCCCGAGCGCCAGATTGGCGAGGCGAGTCTTCTCGCTGAGGGAAAACCCAGGCATCTCCGAGTGCAACAGGATGTAGCCCGAGTGCTTGTGGTAGTCGGCCTGGGCGATTGAAAAGCCCACTTCGCCAAGGCGCGCGGCCCAGCCCAGTACGGTGCGTTCGCTCTGCAACTCCTCGCGAACCCCCCGGGCAGCCTGATCGAAGAGCGCCATTGCGGTTTCCGCCACACGGTCGGCATGCACTGTGTCCACGCCGTAACGGCGCTGGAGCGCGTCAACGGTGATTGCGCGCATATCCTGACCAGTCTCGCGGCCCAGAAGGTCGTAGAGCACGCCCTCGCGCAAGGCGGCTGGGCAGTAGCGCATGGATTCGAGTCCGAATTCTTCGAAGACTGCGCGCATCACTGCGATACCGCCTGCGATCACGGGCCTGCGGTCGGCCCGAAGCCCCTTGACATCGAGCCTTTCCACGTGACCTGCCCGGACAAGCAGGCGCTGCAGTTCGGCCAGTGCGTGCCGGTCGAGAACCTCACGCTGGAAACTCAGGTTCGCCAGGTGCGAGAGCGCCTTCGCGGTGCCCGAGGTGCCCACGGCGTAGCGCCAACCTCTGGCGCGAAACTGCACTCCAACCGCTCCCAGTGCGGCCCGCGCGTGTGCAACAGCCTCTTCGATGGATTCGCGGGTCACGGCTCCGTCGGGAAAGTAACGTCGGGTCCAGCTCACACAACCCACGTAGCAGGACTCAAGTCGCTCAGGCTGCTGATCGGTCCCCAGGATGCACTCCGTTGAACCGCCGCCGATGTCCACCACCAGACGCCGCTCGCCATCGCTGGGTAACTCGTGCGCTGCGCCCTCGTAGATGAGCCGGGCTTCCTCAACCCCAGAGATCACCTCGATCGGAAAGCCGAGCGCCGCCTCCGCACCGAGGAGAAAATGCCTGGCGTTTGTAGCTACGCGAAAAGTATTCGTGGCCACCGCGCGGACCCGGTTGGGTCCGAAGGAGCGCAGCCGCTCGGCAAAGCGGTTGAGTGCAAGGATTGCTCTTTGTTGAGATTCGGCGTCGAGATGACCGTCAGGCTGCAGTCCGGCGGCCAGACGCACAGTCTCTTTCAGGATGTCGAGGGGGAGAATCTGTGCGCCGAGCGCCGATTGCCGTACTCTCCCGATGAGCAGTCTGAAGCTGTTGGAGCCGAGGTCAACTGCGGCGAGCAGTTCGGATGCGTTCATCTCTGCCATGAGGACTGAAAAGGTGATCGTGAACGACGAAAAGGCGGCCCCCGCAGGGGATGCACATCGCAAGGCTTCCGTCAGGGCGAAGCCAGCGAAACGCGCAAGGCTAGCGGCTGCGAGCCGATCGGGCAAATCTGTCGCCGAAGATCGACCGGAGGCTCCGCCCGCTGATCCACCAGAGGCTCCGGCCGCTGATCCACCAGAGGCTCCGGCCGATGAGCACTGGCACGGTTCGGCCTCCGACCCCTTCGTGAACCGTGAACTCGCGCTGCTCGCCTTCAATGAGAGGGTGCTGGCACAAGCCGAAGACCCGCGGGTCCCCCCCCTCGAGCGTCTGCGCTACCTCACGATCGTTTCGAACAACCTCGACGAATTCTTCGAGATACGGGTGGCAGAACTGAAGCAGTTAGCCGAGGGTCACCAGGAGAATGCCGACGCGATCCGGGTTCTCAAGGCGGTGCGCAAGAGGGCTGGCGCGCTGGTCCGACGCCAGTACGCGCTTCTCAACCGCGAACTGCTGCCTGCGCTGCAGGCCGAGGGCGTGGTGATTCACCTGAGCGAACACTGGACGCCGGCACTGCGCCAATGGGCCGAGCAGTTCTTCCACAGCGAGGTTGAGCCGCTTCTCACTCCCATCGCGCTGGATCCGGTGCACCCATTTCCCAGGGTGCTGAACAAGTCGCTCAACTTTGTTGTGGATCTCGATGGCCGCGACGCCTTCGGCCGCGATGTGCATATCGCGATCGTTCAGGCGCCCCGCTCGCTCCCGCGGGTGCTGAGTGTTCCGCCGGACGTGTCGGGTCAACCCCATGGCCTGATGCTGCTTACCTCGGTGGTGCAGGGCTTCATGCATGTGCTCTTTCCGGGGCTCGAAGTGGTGAGTTCGCATCAGTTTCGGGTAACACGCAACAGCGACCTTTACGTGGACGATGAAGAGGTCACCGACCTCAAGGCAGCGCTGCGCGACGAACTGGTCCAGCGTCATTTCGGCGACGCGGTGCGGATCGAAGTCTCCTCCTCCTGCCCCGAGGTCCTTTGCAAGCGGTTGCGACGGGAGTTCTCGCTCGAAGAAGACGACGTCTACCCGGTGGATGGCCCGGTGAATCTTGTGAGGCTCCAACAGGTGATCGACCTTGTTGACCGGCCGGATCTGAAGTTCGCAGGCTTCGTCCCTGCCTGGCCTTCGGCGCTCAGCGCGTCGCGCAACGAACTCTTCGACCGTATTCGCGCCGCAGATATCCTGCTCCACCATCCGTATGAGAGTTTCGAGCCCGTCCAGCGCTTTCTGAGCAGCGCAGCAAGCGACCCGGCGGTGGTTGCCATCAAGCAGACGGTGTACAGGACCGGTGCCGACTCCGGGGTGATGGAGTCGCTCATCGAGGCCGCAAGGAGGGGAAAGGAGGTCACTGTCGTCCTTGAGCTCATGGCCAGGTTCGACGAGGAGACCAACATGCAGTGGGCCTCACGTCTCGAATCGGTGGGCGCGCTGGTTGTGTATGGGGTGGTGGGTCACAAGACCCATGCAAAGATGGCAATGGTGGTTCGCCGCGAGGGAAAGCGGCTGGTGCGCTATGTGCACCTGGGCACCGGCAACTACCATCCCCGTACCGCTCGCATCTACGAGGACTTCGGCCTGCTCACCGCGCACCCGGGGATGTGTGCGGATGTGCACGAGGTCTTCAGGCGCCTGACAGGGCTGGGTCAGGCGGGCCAACTCAAGCACCTCGCGCAGGCGCCCTTCACCCTGATGCCGATGGTGCTCGAGGCGATCGAGCGTGAAGCCCAGCACGCGCGTGCTGGCCGCAAGGCGTTGATCCGTGCCAAGCTCAATGCCCTGATTGATCCACAGGTGATTGAGGCTCTCTACGACGCCAACCGGAGTGGCGTGAAGATCGATCTCATCGTGCGCGGGGTCTGCGCGCTCAGGCCTGGTGTGAAGGGATTCTCCGAGAACATCACAGTCCGATCGGTGATCGGGCGCTTTCTCGAGCACAGTCGCGTCTATTACTTCCTTAACGACGGCGCCCACGACATCTGGTTGTCGTCGGCCGACTGGATGCAGCGCAATCTTCGCAGAAGGGTGGAGGTGGCGTTTCCAATCCTGGATCCCGCCGTGAAAAAGCGCGTGATGGAGGAATCGTTACGGGTCCACCTGGAGGACAACCCAACGGCGTGGACGATGAATGCGCGAGCCGAGTATACGCAGGAGCTGCCTGTTACCCACCTGGCCGAGGTGGCGGCGCGGGGTGAGCTTGAGGCGCGCGGCCTGATTCTCGGGAGCCAGAGCAGTTCACAGCAGGCCTTGCTGCTTGGCTTTTCGGCAAACCGCGCGAAGCCTGCGTTGCTCAAGGCGCGGGCAGGCGTGCCTGCCCGCCAACTCTCGTGAATCCAGGGTATCCCCACACGATGCGAACCACCCGCTGCAGGATCCGCGGATGAGGGTAGGAACGGAGCCGCAGTTGTTTTTTTACCTGATTCGCGGGTTCTTCTGGAGCTTTGAGTGTAAGGAAATGCAACTAAGCGAATAATATCCGTATCCTGAACCAAAGTATGTACCGCGTGGCCGAATTACTGCTAATTTTCGGTCCGATGAAAAAGTCTCTCGTCCAGATCGGTACTTTGAGTGCCGGGGTGGCCCTGTCACTCACCCCGAACCTCGGCTTTGCCGCCGAGATTCCCTTCAATCCCTTCGAGTGGGCGGGGAGTGTATTGATCATCGCGCTTGCGGTTGTCTCGGTGGGCCTGATTGCCGAGGCCTCAAGCGATGTGGTCGACGCCGGTCTCAAGGCCGTGGGCTATGAAAAAAAGATGTCGCCTGAGGACAAGGCGCGACGCGACGAAGCCATCAAGCGGGCAGGGGCTCGCGAAGAAGTGGCCCGGCACCAAGTTGGAATGCCGGCAGTTGCCACCACCTCGGCGCTTGAACAACTGCAGCTTGCACAAGCCGCGCAGGCGGCCAAGGCAGAGGAAGAGGGTCTGGAGCCCATCGATCCCAAGGGGTGATCTCGGCGCGCACAGGCCCTCGATCAGCACCTGCAGTTCGGGCATGTTGGCACCCGCCACCGAGTCGCCGGCCACGGTGCGCCAGGGCTTTTAGCCGCCCGCAGCCTGCGAAGAGTGTGCCCACCCGGGTTTCAACGCCGTCGGACACCACGAGAAGCGCGTTCAGTCCGAAAAGGGTTGGCAGCTCCGCCTGATAAGTCTGCAGTTGCTGGAAGGCGCTCCAGATGGTGGCGTTCCCGGTGGCGGCGTTCTCGAACTCCAGCACGCCCAGCTAAAGCCCGTTGACGAACAGCACCACATCCGGCCGGCGGCTTGACGAGGTCACGCGCCCGCATGCGCTCGTCGCGCGCCTCGGCCAGGGTGAAGCTGCCGCCGTCGCGGCGGGCCTTGGCCTGTTCGGGCGTCTCGCCCCGGGGCGCCACGGCGTCGTCTCCGATGGCGAACATGCTCTCCTTCGTCACCCCGTTGGTGTTGAGCTTGAAGCGGTAGCGCCAGGCCTTGACGCCGTTGGGCTTGACCTCCAGCACCGGGCCGCCGTCGGCGAGCTTGTAGGCATTCTCGCGCGGACGGGCCGCGCGGCACTGGGTATCGGTGAGCATGGGCGCCTCGAAGGGTTGGCGACCGTACCCACCCATTTTCGGGGTGGCGAACGGTCCATACCCGCGACGCTTTCCACTTCCGGATCGGCTGGCAACGGTGCCCGGCGGCACCGATCTAACCATATTGCCTCTACAAAACAACAACTTGCTATTCCGAAGAGGTCCCGCAAAGACCGCCGAAATCCGCCCCGGCCGTCAGACGTTGAACCGTGAGTGGTGACGCAAGGTAATGATCTGCTTATTGTTTTTCGAACCTGAAGAAAACGTACCCACTCGCCGTACCCGCTGAACATCGAGCTGCGTGTGATGGACTTCCCGCAACGCAGGGAGCACCCGGCGGACGGCGGATTCACAGATGCGTGTATATGATGATAATGTACACGAATGATCGATCTCGCACGGATCATCGGCTTCGACTGGGACGACGGTAACGCCCGCAAGAACGAGAAGCACGGCGTGGCGCAGGCCGAGGCCGAAGAGGTCTTCTTCAACCAGCCCCTGCTGATGCTGGAAGACCTGCGGCACCGCGACCAGGAGGCGCGCTTCCACGCCCTCGGCAAGACGCTCGATGGGCGTGCGCTGCACATCACCTTCACGCTGCGCGGTGATGGCACCCTGATCCGGGTGATCTCGGCGCGCGACATGCACTGCAAGGAAAGGATCCTCTATGACCAAGACCGCTAAGCCGCTGCCCAGGTTCAGGACCGAGGCGCAGGAGCGCGCGTTCTGGGAGACCGAAGGTCGCGACTCCACCCAGCATCTCGACTGGGCGAAGGCGCAGCGTGTAGTGCTGCCCAACCTCAAGCCGTCGACGAAAACCATCTCGCTGCGCCTGCCGCAGCACCTGCTCGATGCCATCAAGGCGGCGGCCAACGCGCGCGATGTGCCCTACCAGTCGCTGATCAAGGTGTGGCTGCAGGAAAAGGTCGAGGGTTGATGGCTGGCGTTTGCGTCGGGGCACGCACGGCGAAGGCTCTGGACCGGACTGGGTCATGCGGTCATCCGGACGCCTGTGCACGGGTCGGCTGCACCCGTGCCCCAGCGGGCCTACTCCGGATTGAACATCGCGTCGATGTCTCGCGCGCCGTGCAGCACACGGACGACATCGATACCGTCATCGAGCGGCACGTAGAAGACAACGTAGCGCCCAAAGGGAACACTGCGTACGCGAGGCGCCAGTTTGTCGCGGGCGCGGCCCATCATCGGCTGCGTGGCCAACACCCGGAACTGTGCGTCGAGGTCATCCACCCAGCGGTCGGCCGCGGCGACGCTGCCGTCAGCGATGAAGTCCCAGATGTCGAGGATGTCGGTCTGCGCCAGAGGTCGACGCGTGACCCGCAGCATTCAGACTTTCCCCGGGCGGATCGCACGCCGAGCACGCGCCGTGCTGTTGAGTACCTCGGCATCCCAGGACTCGCTGGGTCCGCTAGCCAGCCCCTGGCGCACATCGCTGCGCAACTGCTCAAGCCTCGCCTCCCGGAGGCGGTCCTGTTCTTCCATCAGGCGCAACGCCTCGCGAACGACCTCGCTCGCCGAGGTATAGAGGCCGGAGGCTAACTTCGAGCGAACGAGTTCCTCCAACTGAGGAGTCAGGTTGACGTTCATTCCCATGGGGTTCGTGCCGTTCGATGGAACCGTCGTCGATTATGTCAGGAAATGTCAATGATGGACACTTCTAGCGCGCCATCGCGAGCAGGCATCCCCTGCTGACGACCCGGGGTCATGCCTCAGCGGGCACGCCGGCGAGCAGCGCCGGGTTCACCACCACGAACCGGTGTCGGCCCTCCTGCTCCACTCGCGCACGGCCGCGTTCGTCGAGCAGGGCGAGCGCGGCCCTGAGGGCCTTGCTGTCGCGCACGCATCCCGGGCCGTACTGGTAGATGCGGGCCGAGGCGATGCGCGGGTCGCCGGTACGCAAGGCCTCGTCGCGCAGCCAGGCGTCGAAGCGGATGGCAGCAGACAGTTCGGGCGGCGCATCGAGATCGGCAAGCAGGCGGCGGGCCTCGTGCAGATGCCAGTCGATGATGCGGCTGGCGCTCTCGACGCTGCTCTCGTCGATCTCGCCCGCCGGACCATGATCGAGCACGTGCAGCAGCGCGGCGAGGCGCGCGATGTTCTCTGCGGCCTTCGCAGCGACGTCGCGAATGCTGGCGTAGTGACCGGTACCGCCAAGCTGGCGCTCGATGTGGTCATACGCATGCACCCAGGCTGCGTGTGCTGCAGGCGAGAGATCCAGCATGGTCGGCGCGAGTCCACCCTGGGCGTCGGTGGTCAACGGCGTGTCGAGCAATGCCCGCACGCGGGCGTTGAAGACATCGACGGCAGGCATGGCCTGCGGCGCGCGTCGATACGGGCGATGGCCCTGCGTGCTGGCGGGCCAGGCGATCAGGAAGCGGGCGATGAAGCCACTGCCCCGGGGCAGCGCGCCTGCGCGCTCGATGAACCCGCGCAGCGCCTCGGGCTGGATCATCACGCCGAAGGTGAGCCTGCGGTTGCGCAGGCGAAACGACGGCTTGCTGCGACGATCCACGGAAATCTCGCCGCCGTCCCACAGCACGTTGAGCAGCGCGAGGTTGCGCAGGATGGTCTCGTAGCCCATGCCGTGCGCGCCGAAGACCGCGCCGGCCTCGGCCGACAGCACGGCCGCACTCGGCCACCCGGTGGCCAGGGCATGGGCCAGCGCCTCGGGCGTGGCGTCGGCGTAGAGCAAGCGCGGCACGCTCACGGGCGTCGGTGCCATGGCCCTCAGATCTAACAGCGCGCGATCGTCGTCGGCAGTGTCCTGCGCATCGCGCCGCTTGCGCTTGATGGACTCGAGCAGCCCCGCCTTCTTGGCGTCGTAGGAAGCGGCGGCCGTCTCGTACTCGGCGAGTTCCGCCGCGCAGGCGAGCGCGCGATCGCGCTCCCAGTCGCGCAGCAATGGCGGCAGCGCGTCGACCGGATATGGCTGTGATTCGATCGGTGCGGTCAGGGGTTCCGGGTCTGGCCACACGGACTGCGCTGCGTTGGAGTCGCGGTCGTCGGCAACCGGCGGCGGTGGCTTGGCCGCCGTCTCGATCGCTGTCAGCACTGCTGACAGACCGCGCAGCCTCGCCAAATCATTGAAGTCGGTGGCGTCCGCAGGCCGGTCGTCACCGAAGTCCGGTACCGCGACCGCACCGCCGACGGTGCGTGCCGCCTCGATGGCATGCGCGCGGCCCGGGTTGCCGGGCGTCAGATGGTCGTCGTCCGCGCACACCACGATGCGGCCTCCGTGGTATCGCGCGCGGAGCGCGACGGTGACTGCGCCGAGGTTGCCGGCGTGAAAGGCAACGACCACGGTGTGGCCCGTGGCCTCGTGCAGGCTGGCGGCGGTGGCCATGCCCTCGGCGATCAGTAACGTGGGTTGTTCGTCGCCGGACGGCGACGGCAGATCGCCGAGTCAGGCGCACAGGCCCTGCACGCGCCCGCCCTTGAGGAAGCGCTTCACGCCGCCCGGGCGGCACAGCGTGAGCCACATCAGCCGGAAGGCCGCCAGCGTCTCGTGCCGGCCGCCGTGGCCCGTCATGTCGCGCAACAGGCGGCCGATCTCGTCCGGCTCCAGCGCCCGCTTGTGCTGGGTCTTGTTGGGCGGCAGGGCGCGGCGCACCGGATAGACCGGGTCGCGGTCCACCCGCAGCGTGGCCATGGCCAGCTCGAACACCCCGGCCATGCTGCGCTTGGCCTCGGCCGCGACGCTCGGCCCGTTCTTGCGGGCGGCGGTGGTGAGCACGTCCAGGATGTGCATGGGCGTGATCTGCTTGACCGGCAGCGGCCCGATCTTGCCGAACACCACCCGCTGCAGCATGTTGAGGCGCCGCGCCTTGGTGATCTCCTCCCGGTCCTTCATGGCCAGCCACTCTCGGGTTACCGACTCGAAGGTGGTGGCGCCGTCCTGGTCTCGGCGCGGGCGCGCTCGCTGGCGTTCGTGCGCGGGGTTGATGCCCTGCTTGACGAGGTCACGCGCCCGCATGCGCTCGTCGCCGGCCTCGGCCAGGGTGAAGCGGCCGCCGTCGGCGAGCTTGTAGGCCGTCTCGCGCGGACGGGCCGCGCGGCACTGGGTATCAGTGAGCATGGGCGCCTCGAAGGGTTGGCGACCGTACCCACCAATCTTCGGGGTGGCGAACGGTCCATACCCGCGACGCTTTCCACTTTCGGATCGGCTTGCAACGGTGCCCGGCGGCACCGTCCAGACCATCATACCTATTCAAATCAGAAACTTATTATTCCGAAGAGGTCCCGCAAAGACCGCCGAAATCCGCCCCGGCCGTCAGACGTTGAATCGAAAGTGCATCACGTCACCATCCCGGACCACGTAGTCTTTTCCCTCGAGTCGCATCCGGCCCTTGTCCCTGGCGCGGGCCTCGCCTTTGCAGGCGATGTAGTCGTCGCAGGCAATCGTTTCGGCGCGGATGAAACCGCGCTCGAAATCCGTATGGATGACTGCGGCAGCCTGAGGGGCGGTGGAGCCTTTGCGGATAGTCCAGGCACGCACCTCCTTTTCGCCTGCAGTGAAGTAGGTCTGCAAACCCAGAAGATCGAATGCTGCCCTGATCACCCGGTTGAGTCCGGGTTCGCGCATGCCCATGTCGGCGAGGAATACCTCCTTGTCGTCGTCGGGCAGGTCAGCGATCTCCGCCTCTATCGCTGCGCAGATCGGAACCACGATCGCACCCTCGGAGGTCGCCAGAGTCTGGAGAGCGCTGAGATGCGGGTTGTTGCGAAAGCCGTCATCGCGGACGTTGGCAAGGTACATCGCGGGCTTGGCAGTGATCAGGCAGAGTGGCTTGAGCAACGCCATTTCCTCCGCGTAGAGTTCGGCGGACCGGACGGGTTTGGCCTGGTCGAGTACCGGCATGCATTTCTCGAGCACCTCGAGCAGGCGCATCGCAAGCTTGTCGCCCCCGGAGCGTGCGACCTTGGCGGTCTTGGTGATCGCCTTCTCCACAGTGGCCATGTCGGCGAGGGCAAGTTCTGTGTTGATCACCTCGATGTCTGACAGCGGATCAACCCGGCCGGCCACATGGACCACATTGCTGTCCTCGAAGCAGCGCACAACATGAACGATGGCGTCGGTCTCGCGGATGTTGGCAAGGAACTGGTTCCCGAGCCCCTCCCCCTTGCTTGCTCCGGCAACGAGTCCGGCGATGTCGACGAACTCCACGGTTGCGGCAATCACCCGCGAAGGTCGTGCGATTTGTGCGAGAGCCTGAAGCCGCGGGTCGGGCACTTCAACGATCCCGACGTTGGGCTCGATGGTACAAAAGGGATAGTTCTCGGCAGCGATGCCGGCTTTGGTGAGTGCGTTGAAAAGGGTGGATTTGCCCACATTGGGAAGACCAACGATGCCGCACTGCAAAGCCATGACCGTTCTCCCGAATCAATCGCCCCCTTCACCGCCTTGCAGCCGGCTTGCACCCGGCTTCCACCCATCTTCCACCCGGCTTCCAACCAGCTTCCACCCAGCTTCCCTCGAGCTTTCACCTCACCGCAGTATAGTCCGGGCTTATGGTGAGCCTCGAAAACAAGCTGGTGGTGGCAATCTCTTCGCGCGCAGTTTTTGACTTCGAGCAGGAGAATCGCGTCTTTGAGGAAAGCGACGACGGTGCCTA